>JAEEGJ010003652.1_pt1 | contig 56949 bp, 43 predicted proteins | sample 8958761 | NCBI WGS metagenome assembly JAEEGJ01 (sample SAMN16246546, study PRJNA631951) | gut metagenome | biome: gut microbiome; feature: rumen; material: RS-attached | host: Bos | place: Iran: Karaj | collected 2018-10 | reverse complement strand
TGTCTTCACCGCCAGCAGCCACCATCCCTATGAAATTCCCGAGAAATACCGAAACACCTATCCCGAGGAGGGTATCATCATCCATAAATGCATCCGCTATACGGACATGGCCATCGGCAAGTTCTTCGAACGGGCCAGCAAGGAACCCTGGTTCAAGAACACCATCTTCGTGCTGACCAGCGACCATACGAACCTCTCAGACCATGCCTACTACCAGACGGACCTCGGAGGATTCTGCTCGCCCATCGTCATCTTTGATGCCAGCGGTGAACAACAACCACGCATGGAGGATAAGATAGCCCAGCAGATTGACATTCTGCCCACCGTAATGGGGATGTTACATTATCAGAAGCCCTATTTTGGTTTCGGCATTGACCTACTGAACACCCCCGCCGAAGACACGTGGGCGGTGAATTACATGGGCGGTATCTACCAATACGTGAAGCACGGCCATGTGCTGCAGTTCGACGGACAGCAGACAAAGGCTGTCTATGCACTGACCGACTCACTGATGCAACATAACCTGATAGGGAAGGTTCCGCAGCAACAACAAATGGAAAAAGAGGTGAAAGCCATCATCCAGCAATACATGGAACGGATGACCCAGGACCGACTACAACCTAACCCATAAGCAGTAAGCTAATAAATATGGCGGAACAGATAGTCGAAATGGCGGAAAGCATCGGCACGTAATGGCGTGTCAGCGTTTTCTATCCAATAAAGTGGTATGTCATGATACATGGCAGCCACCAGCGAGAAAGTGCTGGGAGCACCTATCAGGTAGTCGCAATGTGACAGCAGGCATAGGTCTTCTGCAGGATTGCCATCGGGAAAGACGACTGTACATCCTGCAAGTCGTTGACGGAAGTAGTTCCTGTCTAACTTGGGGTCATTGCCGCAGATATAGACCGTAACCGCCTGCCCTTGGTGTAACGCACGAAACTGACTGATGATGTCGGCATACTGCTGATCGTTATACAGGAACCTGCCACCCTGGAATGTGGCATAGTCACCACGACGGATATGCACTCCAAGCCGCAAGGCATCCCCATCCCCCTCTTCACGCTTCATCTTCTTGCTTACCGTCTCTTCCACCTCGGGGTTGAAGGCAAAGAGGTCAAGAATTTCCTGCTTATACTTCAGGAAGAGATCGTGCCACTGGGCATACCAGCCCCCCACCAACAACATCTTCCGGTGAAGCATCTGCTGTTCCTCCCGACTGTAGTCGGCATCCTGCTGGTCGAAACGTACCGTGGGAATGAGCTTCAGCTTGGCTGCATACTTGGCAAAGACATAGGTCAGGAAGTGATGATGGCGTGTGGAGCAGATGTGAAACCACGGATACTTATAGGAAAAACGCATGGAGACGGTCTGGCGTCCATGCTCCCGTCCCCAGGCATAGACATGCCCATACTGCAGGATATTATTGGCCATGCGGCCCTTGTCGTGTACGAAAATCATTCTTCCAAAATTTGTACTACCTTGCCATCCACCACCTTGAAACGGCGGTTAAACTCCTCACGCGTACGCTTCCACCGATTGTGGCTCCACAGCCAAAGCTCCGGCTGGCGTCGGATAGTTTCCTCAAGCAACTGATGATAGCGATCGGTGAGTTCATACTCCTTTAATTGTTCCGGGTGACGGGTTATCAGTTTAAACTCCGCTTCGTAATAACCACGACGCACCTGACGCATATCCAGGAAAAAAGCCGCCTGCTTGTTCTTGACAATGATGCGCTCAGCACCTGTCATGACAGGGGTGTCGTGGTTCAGGAACTGGCACCAATGGTGAATATTGTTCCAATGGGGCACCTGGTCACCGATATAGCCGATAATGGTGGGCTGCTGCTTACGCTTGTACTCTATGGTCTTGCGAAGAATATCAGTGAGCGCTATGCACTCTGCTCCCCAACGCTGCCGCTGCTTGAGCATCAGACGATCAAAGAGGGGACTCTCCAGTGCGTGGTACAATTGTCCGCAGTGTGCCTCCTTCGTCACCCATAGTGGCAGCGACGTCACCCACTCCCAGTTGAAAGTATGGCCTAAATAAAGGGCGCATGACTGTCCATCATGGATGCAGGTATCAAAAGTTTCCCAGCCCTTGAACGTCATACGACGGCGGATCTGCCGTTCGCTCATCGTCATGGTCTTCACCATCTCCACGAAGTAGTCACACAGCCGGTGGTAGAATTTTCGCTCAATCTGGAGGATTTCTGCCTCGCTCTTTTCCGGGAACGACGTGGTGAGATTACTGCGTACCACCCGGATTCTATAATGAAACACATGATATATCAGGACGTATAGTACATCGCTTATGAGGTAGTGAACCCACATCGGTAATAGCGACATGAGGCACCAAACGATATAAACCAGACGATAGCCTATCTTATTCATAGATTTTTTGCATCTTGGTATAGAAATGTTCGTAGTGCAGGTGGTCCATGAAATCTGCTTTTGCCTGACGGCCCATCTGCAAGCGCTGCTCTTCATTATCTATCAGCTGTTTCAGTGCATCTGCCAGTGCCTGTACATTGTCAGGGGGTACCAGCAAACCGTTCTTTCCATGCACAATGTATTCACGCTGTCCTCCGTTATTGGTGGCAATGATGGGATGGCCCAGTGCCATGTGCTCCTGTGCGGACAGCGAACAACCTTCTGGAACGATGGAGGGTAGGACACCTATGTCACAGGCGGCAACATAAGGCAGAACGGGATTGCGGAACCCAGCCAACACCACTTTGTCCTCCACCTGTTTCTCGGCTATGACGCTCTTCAGATGGGCTGTGTAGTCCTCGCTACCACGGCCCACCAATACGAGCCGGAAGGGTTTCTCACGTAACAGGGATACGGCCTCCACAAGCACATCGAGTCCCTTTTCAGGATCTAATCGTCCGTGGTACATCACCACCAACTCGTCAGCAGGAATGCCGAACTCTCCGTGAACGTCCTTCGCCACAATATGCTCGGGCACCACAATACCATTATGAATCACCAGCAACTTCTGGTGGTCTATCGTAGGATTACTGCTCAAAAACTCGTCCATCGCCAACTGCGAGTCGAAGACAATGCAGTCCAACTGCCGATAGAGCCAGCGGTAAATCCAGGAATTCTTACCCTTGCGCGTCAGGTTACGGCACATCACCACACGCAGCTCTTTACGCCCCGACAACTTACGGGCATAGGCTGCTGTGAAGGCTTCCTTGAAATTATGGGCATGAACGGCACAGGCATCGCTTTTCTTTAGGATTCTCGACATCTTCCATGCACTTCTGAAGTCGAAGGCACCATGAAGAGGCAGCCTATATATAGGAACATTCAACTCATGGAACCGCTCTATGATATCGTCCTTGGGCAGACAGAAGAGTTCTACCTCAATACCATCGGCCAGCTGTCGGCGGCTCAAGTCTAACACCGTCTGCTCGCCACCGCCCCATACCTTATTAGAGATGGTGTGAAAAATCTTCATAGAAACTATATATTACCTTGATGATGCCTGCAAAGGTAAATAAAAAGGCAAAAAGGTAAAAAAGTAAAAAGGTAAAAAAGGTTAAGCAGAAGCAAAATACTCTAAACTCTAAACTCTAAACTCTAAACTTTATCGTATCTTTGCAACAAAAATGGCATCTTACGATATTGACACCCTCCATTCACACATCCTGCAGATACTGCTTTCGGTAGATCGTGTCTGCCGCGAACACGGCATCCGCTACTATTGCTGGGCAGGCACCATGCTGGGGGCTGTACGCCACCACGGCTTCATTCCTTGGGACGACGACATGGACATCTGCATGCCGCGTCCTGACTATGACCGTTTCATGTTTCATGCCAGCGAGTGGCTGCCCGAGCCGTTAGAGGCACTGAGCATAGAGACCAGCGCCGACTTCCCTGGCACTTTCGGAAAGATTGTCGATAGCAGCACCACGCTCATCGAACGAGGCCATAGCGACTACGTAGCAGGCATCTATATTGATGTATTCCCCATTGACGGCATCACTGGTAACCGCCTTGGTCAGCGACTGGCCACGACCCGCTATAAGCTACTTGACAAACTGTTCTACTTCCTGCATCGTGACCCCTATAAGCATGGGCACGGCCCCAGTGCATGGCCTATCCTGCTTATCCAGCGCCTCTTCACCCACGAATGGGTGCGCAGACAGTTGCGGGCTGCCAATACAGCCTACGACTACGATCGCTCGGAGTATGTGATTGACTACGATGACGGTTTCCATGGTGTCATTCCCAAAAGCATGTTAGGCACGCCACAGCCTGTGGAGTTCGACGGGCATCAACTGATGGGTGTGGAACATGCCGACGAGTATCTGCGCCAGAAGTACGGTGCCGACTACATGGTCGTTCCTCCGCACGACAAACAGCGACAGCACGATTTCTATTACTTGGACTACAATCTGCCTTATAAGCAATATCACGACCAACGGGCCTTCGTCAAGAATCCTTAATCTCTATAACGTTTCTCCATGATTTTCGATATCAGCACAAACTGATAACAGGCCGCCATCATGGAACGGATAAGCCCGCGCTTACCCATACGGAAACTGCCATCCATGAAGTACTTTTTGAAGAAACGCCAAAAGGGACGCCAAAGAAGCGCCCACAGGCCGTATCCCTTGTCCTTCTTCTTCTCCACCTCGTTGTCGGTATATTGGTTCATCTTGTCCATATACTCATGCATGGTCTCGTCCATCAGGTGCAGCAGACATGCCTTCTTGTTAGCTTTCAGACGTTCCACGGGACCCTGCACAGTGGGGAAGGTGTGAACGTAGGGTGGCCAAACGGTACCCTCGCGAATAAAGAAACGTAGCTGGAAGTCGAAGCGGAAATCACGTACGAACATACCCATAAACTTGTTCTGACGGGGGATATAATAGCCAGCCGCCGGACTCCTTCCCTCCTTCACTACTTCATACAACTCCTCCCGCAGCTCTGGAGTCACAATCTCGTCAGCATCCACCACAAGCACCCAATCGTTGCTGGCCGATTGGATGGCAAAGGTACGGGCGGGCTCTGCACTCTTATGGTCGGCTTTCGGGAAGGTCACCACCTTACAACCATACTTCTGGGCGATGCTTACCGTGCTGTCCGTACTTTCCATGTCGCACACCACCACCTCGTCGAAGTCCTTGACAGCCTTCAGGCATTCCTCTAAATGCTGCTCCGCATTGTACGTATTGATGACTACTGATATCTTTTTTTCCATTTGGATGCAAAGATACGATAAAAATTCGTAACTTTGCAAACAAAATGAAGAAAATTGTCATCGGCTACGATGCCAAACGCATCGTGCGCAACGCCACAGGACTGGGCAGCTATAGCCGCACACTGGTCAACGATCTGGCAAAGGCAGGGGCAGACAGCCTCGACCTGCGTCTCTATGCTCCGGATGAAGGACGCGACGAACTACGCCAGCAGGTGGAAACCTGTTCCAACGTCCATTTCTGTTACCCCTCTTCACCACTCGCCACCCACCGCTCACCACTCACCCACTTTTATGCCAACTACTGGCGTAGCAGGGGAATCGTAGAAGACCTTGTCAATGACGGTGTCCATCTGTTTCATGGATTGTCAGGTGAGTTGCCCAGCGGACTCAGCCATGCCGGCATTCGTAGCATTGTCACTATACACGACCTCATCTTCATGCGCCATCCTGAGTACTACCAGTGGATTGACAGCAAACTCTACACCTGGAAATTCCGACAGACCATTCGCGAGGCCGATCATATCATTGCCATCAGCGAGTGTACCAAACGAGACATCATGCAACTGGGTCATGTTCCCGAGGAGAAAATCAGCGTTATCTACCAGAGTTTCGCACCACGCTTCAAAGTTCCCCCCTCTTCCCCCCAAGGAGGGGTGTCCTTACCCCAAGTTGGAGTCCAGAGAGGCCCTTCCTATATCCTTTCCGTTGGTACCATCGAGGAACGCAAGAACGTGCTACTGGCTGTCAAAGCTCTCGAGTACCTGCCTGAAAACCTATCACTGGTACTGGTGGGACGTTCTACCGACTACGCCAAGACGGTACGTAAGTATGCCGACCACCACGGACTCGGCCGACGTGTCGTCATGCGCCATGACGTCACCAACGACGAGCTGCCTCAACTCTATGCCGGTGCAGAAGCCTTTGTCTATCCCTCCCGCTACGAGGGGTTCGGCATCCCCATCATCGAAGCCATCTCCATGGGACTGCCTGTCGTGGCGGCTACCGGTTCCTGTCTGGAGGAGGCTGGCGGACCGCACTCCCTCTATGTGTCTCCCGACGATGCCGAGGGTCTGGCAGCCGCTGTGCGCAGCGTGCTCCGTGGAGCCTCAGGACGCGAAGAGCGTATCAACCGTTGCCGCGATTATATCCGACGCTTCGAGGGACAGGATGTTGCCCAACAGGTCATCCGTCTCTATATGGCACTTTTTCATAATACGATATAATATATGAAAAGAATTCTTTTGGTCATGATCACCCTGCTGACATGCAGCGTGGTCAGCGCACAGCAAGAGGCTGCTAATGGAAGAAAGAAAGTAGCTGTCGTTCTGAGTGGCGGTGGTGCGAAAGGCATGGCGCACATCGGTGTGCTCAAGGTGTTGGAACAGGCAGGCATACCCGTTGACATCGTTACAGGAACGTCAATGGGCAGCATCATTGGCGGACTCTACGCCATCGGCTACAATGCCAATGCCCTCGACTCAATGGTACGCGTCCAGGACTGGAGTTACGTCATAACCGACAAGGAGGACCTACGTAACCAAAGCCTCAACGACCTGCGGAAGCAAAACACCTATATTTTCAGTACTGGCGTGACCTTTGGCAAGCGCGACAAGAACGCCGGCGGCATCATCAAGGGAAAGAACCTGGCGGAGCTGTTTCAGCATCTTTGCACGGGTTATACCGACTCGCTTGACTTTTCCCGCGACCTGCCCATCCCCTTTGCCTGCGTAGCGACTGACATCATTGAAAACTGCGAGGTAGTTTTCCATAGTGGACGGTTGCCACAGGCCATGCGTGCCTCAATGGCCATTCCCGCTGCCTTCTCTCCAGTGAGAATAGGAAACATGGTGCTGGTTGACGGCGGACTGCGTAATAACTATCCCGCAGACATCGCCCGGGAGATGGGAGCCGATATTATCATCGGCGTCACCGTACAAGGTGCTCCCAAGAGTTCAGAAGACTTGGGGGGAACCATGAGCATTCTAAGCCAGATTATTGACGTGAACTGCAAGAACAAATATAACGAGAACCTGGCCATCACCGACCTCCATGTACAGGTTGACACCAAGGGCTATGGCTCCGCCAGCTTCTCGCAGGCAGCCATTGATACACTGATACGGCGAGGCCAGGAGGAAGCCATGCGCCACTGGGACGACATCATCGCCCTGAAAGAGCGCATCGGCATTGACGACACGTTCCGCCCCACCATCCTGCATCCATTGCGTCCGCAGGTGATGACCGAAAAACAGCATGTCACCAGATACACTTTCCTGAACATGACACCGCAGGCAGAACGGTTCATCCGCAACAAGTTCAACCTGAACAAAAGAGACAGCATTGATGCCAAGTTAGAACAGCAAATCATGACATCCATGCGCATTGACCTTTTCTACCAGACGGCAGAGAGCAGTCTCGTTCCGGAAGATGACGGCGTACAGGCCGTCTTTTCAGCAGGCAATCGCAAGTCCGTCCAGTTCTATGCTGGAGCACGCTATGACATGGAGGAGTATGCCGCCGTGCAGTTTGGACTTGACATTCCGCTGAAAACCGCCATTCCCGTCAGTACCGACATCACCTTGCGACTGGGTAAGCGCCTGATGGCACGCGGTGAAATTACCGTCCACCCACGTAGCTTTACCCGTCCTTCACTCAGCTACACCTTTCGCCGGAACGACGTGGATGTTTATTTTGAGGGCAATCGCGACTACAATATTCGTTACAACCAGTTCCAGGCAGAGTTTATTCCCATCAGCCACGAACTACGCAACTTCAACATCCAATATGGGGTACGCTGGGACTATCTGCACTACCGTAATAAGCTCGGCACGGAAACAGCCATACAGGACGTGCTCAAAAACGAGCACTTCTTCAGCTACCATGCCCGTGTAAACTATAACAGCGAGGACAACTGGACTTTCCCCACCCGTGGTGCACGCTTCAAGGCAGAATATGTCTATCTGACCGATAACTTTGCCAAGCTCGAAGACAAGCCCGGCATGAGTGAAGTCAACGCCAACTGGCGTTTGTCCTTCTCCTTGAACAGCCGCTTTACACTTCAGCCCATGCTCTATGGCCGGCTGCTTTTCGGAGCGGTTATCCCGCCTTTCTTCGGCAATACCATCGGCGGCGACTGGTTCAGCCACTATGTTGAACAACAGATGCCCTTTGCCGGTATCGGAAACATGGAGTACATTGACCACCAGTTCGTAGCTGCCCAGTTACAGGCGCAACAGCGCATCGGTTCCAAGAGCTACGTACTGCTCCGCGTGACGGGTGCTCAACAAGCCAACCACCTGAAGAACCTGTTGGACAGCCGTACCCTGCTGGGCGGTCAGATTTCCTATTACTACAATACACTCTTCGGCCCTGCAGGAGGTTCCATCGGCTACAGCAACCGGACCAAAAAACCGTATTTCGCCCTGAACATCGGGTATGAATTCTAATAAACGTGGTGCGGGCGGCACCACGTTTATTTCCTCCAGAAACGCTCGGTGATGTCTTCAAAGGTATTGTCGTCACGTCTGCGGTACATCCGTTGATTGGTCGTAGGCTTATTAAGCGGACCGAGATGCTGGATGTAAGGACCTATCTTGATGTAGTCAAAGTCAGTCTTATTGACGGTTGAAGACACACGCAGACGTCCGCTGTACCATGCCACCTTGAATTCCGGATGTTCTTCATGGATATATTGCGCCAAGATATTAATTCCCTTGGGGTCACCGTCGCCTCCCATGAAAGCAATACAAGTAATGTCGGTGCCATACTGTCCGACAAATTCATCGATGGCACCGGTAGTAAGGGGTAATCCGATGTCCTCCCATAGGTACTTGCTGTGGCAGCCCGGGCAATGACACGGACAATTGGAGATATTAATAGCCAGCGTCACCTCGTCAGGAATTTCCTGAAAGACGACGCTGGAATTCACGTACTTTAGCATTGTTCTATCGTCTTACACTACTCCGCATGAGCATAGAATCGACGTGCTGCCTCCTGCTGGCGCGGTTCCGAGAAGTTGCTGACACGCTTCAGATAACCGATAATACGTGTCATGTAGTCGATGTTCTTCGAGTGGCAGTTCGGGCACTCCTTGAGGTAGCGTTTATCGATGGTTCCGCAGTCGTTGCACACGGTGTTGGGGATGTTGAACGTGAAGTAGTTGCAACCCTCCTTGGCAGCCACCTTCAGCAGGTGCAGATACTGCTCCTTCGAGAGGTGCTCGTCCAAGTTCATGTGGAGGGCGGAACCACCAGTGAGGTGCTCAATGTAGGGAGTACCATGCAGTTTGAACTTGTCGATGATGGTCAGCGAGTCGTCCTCTACTACGTAGAAGTAGCTGTTGTAGCAATCGCGTGGCACGAAGTAGCCGTCCTCGCGGTCCCACTTGGCATGCTTCACACCGACGTTCTCAGCAGGAATCATCTCACAGTTGAACATCACGTCCTTCGTGCGGTACTGCTTATTGTACTTCTCGATGAGTCCGAGGATTCCTTGTACGAAGTGCATATAGTCATCGTTCGGTGTAATCTTCAGTCCCATGAATTCGGCAGCTTCCACCAGTCCGTTGATACCAATGGTGAGATACTGGCGTCCGATGTTAATGTATCCGGCATCGAACAGCGGCAGCATGCCGTGGTCCTGCAGTTCCTTGAGGTTCTCGTTGTAAGCCATTTGCACCTTGTGACATAAATCAATGACACTGCCCAGATATTCCAGGTAGTCCATCTTGTGGTTGACGGCATACTGGATACAACGGTTCAGGTTAATTGTGAGCACCGACTTCGAGCCTGTGCTGACACCACCGGCACCCAGCGTGTAACTGAATCCGTTGTCGGTAATCTCGTTGCGCAGACGGCAGCACGAGGAGAGTGAGTCGGCATTGTCACTCATGTAGGTGAAGAACGAGTGGCCCTCGGAGTACATCTCAGCCGTAAAGTCGCCCCACTCCTTGTCCTTGCACTCACCGTTCTCGTCAACGAGCAATGCCATGGTCTCGACGGGGAAGGTCAACAGGGTCTTCGTACGCTCGTGGTTAAACCATTTCATGAAGCGCTTCTGCAACCAGGAGAGTCCATTCCAGTCGGGCTTGGAGCCGTCGGGGAAGTAGAATTCGCCAAAGATACTTTCGAAGTAGTAGCGGTCATAATATGCCACGTTCCAGAATACTGCCTGGTAGTTACGGGCACCTGTCGGTTGGTTGAGGGAATATACTATCTGTTCAAAGTAGTCGGTAATGACCTTGTCGAGTGTGCGGTGCTTCAGGCTGAGGTCCACCACCTCGTCGGCACGTGTGTAGTAGTCCTGTCCAAACTCTTTGCCAATGAAGTAGTTCATGTACATAAGAAACTCCGGCGTGGCACAGGCACCGCTCAGCATGGAGCTGACCATGAACACCATGTTGATGAATCCGCCGCAGTAGCTCTTCAGGTTGGTGGGAGCTGTCGAGTTGCCACCAATGCTGGTCGTACCGCCGATAAGCCAGGGGTACATGGTGATGGAGGCACAGTAGTTGGCCAGCGAGGTTTCATCATTCTTATATATAAAGTGGTGTGTCAGCTTATCAATGTATTCGTCAGCCAACTGCTTGCCGTACATCTTCTTGATGCGGTCGGTAAGCAGACGACGGTTCAGTCGGATGAAGCTGGACTTTGGCAACTCGCCAATGAGCGTGGCAATGTTCTTGTGCTCCACGTTGGCGTTGGCATCGTACTTTGAACCCGTGGCTGCATTGACAGACTCCACATAGTCTGAAAGAAACTGCAGCTTGGCAAGTGTCTCACGGTCTTCGGAGTGCTGCTGACGGTAGAGCATGAACGACTTGGCCACCTGATAGTAACCTTCACGCATGAGTGCTTCTTCCACCTGATTCTGAATATCCTCCACCTTGATGTCGTCGTGCATGTCCAGGTGGCTCAGAATCTTGGAAATGGTGCTCAAATCAGAAGGCACATTCACACTTTCGAACGCCTTGACGATGGCGTTCATAATCTTGTCCAAAGAAAAACGGTCCTTTGAACCGTCTCGTTTCGTAATGGTAAAATTCTTGATTTCCATTATGTTATGTCAAATATTTATAGTTGTTGTAATTTCTCTCTCTTGTCGAAAAGTTTTCCGTTTTGGACAACTTTTTTGTTTTTCATCAATAAAAAGTTTCCCGTTTTGGAAAATCGGAATCGCTTGCAAAGGTACAAAAAAAAATAATATGACGTATCACTTTCGGCAAAAAAATTTCACAAAACTTTCAAAGGTATTTGTCGTTTCAACGAATAATTGTACCTTTGCAGCGATTAAGAATCAGTATATGAACGCGATACAGGCATTAACTCAACAACGACTTCTTTTGCAGCTGGAATATGCCACCGAAAAGGAGTCCTTCAAACGGCAGACGGAGGAGAGCGGCATCGACCGTAAAGTGAAGCGCGGCGATGCCTGGTGGCCGTTGCGCTTGGGGCGTTCCTACTATAACTCCATGAACCAGCTGGCCATCGAGGTGTTTCGGGAGGGCGACAACGACATTGACCATAACTTTGAGTTCGGACGGCCGGTTATGTTCTTTACAACTTCCACTCACCATTCACCACTCACCATCAGCTACCTCCCGTTCACAGCCACCATAAGCTATGTCGATGGCGACCGCATGGTCATCATACTGCCAGACAGCGGACGGCTGCTCGACCTACAACGGCAGGAGGCGGAACTGGGTGTGCAATTGTCGTTCGACGAGACCAGCTACCGTTGTATGTTCGATGCGCTGGACCGTGTGATTCGTGCCAAGGGACGACTGGGCGAACTGCGTGACCTCTTCTTCTCGAAGCAACGTACCCATACATTCACCTTCGAAGACATGCGGTTTCCCTATCTGAACAAGACACAGGAACGGGCTGTCAACGAGGTGCTGCGTGCCAAGGACGTAGCCATTGTTCACGGACCGCCGGGCACGGGAAAGACCACCACCCTTGTCGAGGCTATCCGCGAGACGCTGATGCGAGAGCCGCAGGTGTTGGTGTGTGCACAAAGCAATATGGCAGTCGATTGGATTTCTGAAAAACTCGTTGACCGAGGCATCAACGCGCTCCGGCTGGGCAATCCCACCCGTGTAAACGACAAGATGCTCTCGTTCACCTACGAACGACGTTTCGAGGCCCATCCTGAATACCCGCAATTATGGTCTATACGCAAGGCCATTCGCGACCTACGAAGCCACCGCAAGCGTGGCGACGAGAAGTACCACCAGAAGATGGACAGTCTGAAGAGCCGTGCTACAGAACTGGAAATCCGCATAAACAGCGAGCTGTTCAGCGAAGCACGCGTCATTGCCTGCACACTGGTAGGCTCTGCCCACCGCCTGCTGGAGGGCATGAAGTTTGGCACGCTGTTCATTGACGAGGCAGCACAGGCGCTGGAGGCAGCCTGCTGGATTCCCATGCGTCGTGTCGGCCGCGTGGTGTTGGCGGGCGACCACTGCCAACTGCCGCCTACAGTGAAAAGCATTGCCGCCCTGAAAGCCGGTTTGGGCATCACGCTCATGGAACGTCTGGTAACGCTGCACCCCGAAGCAGTCACGCTACTGAAAGTGCAGTATCGCATGAACGAGGACATCATGCGGTTCTCCAGTAATTACTTCTATCACGGACAGGTAGAGTCGGCCCCCGAAGTGAAATTCCGCAGCATCCTCGACCTGGACAGGGCGATAGAGTGGTGCATCCCTGAAGGGGAATTGAGGGAGGTTACAGGTGACGGCTCTTCCTTGATGAATCAGCTTGAGGCAGAACTGGCACTCAATGTTTTGCAGCAGTATTTCGAGCGCATTGGCAAGCAACGGCTGATTGACGAGCGCATTGACGTAGGCATCATCTCACCCTATCGTGCCCAGGTGCAGCTGTTGCGACGCCTGTTGATGAAGCGTGAATACTTCAAACCCTTCCGCCGGCAGATAACCGTGAATACCGTCGATGGCTTCCAGGGGCAGGAGCGCGACGTCATCGTCATCTCGCTCGTACGCTCCAACGACGAGGGACAGATAGGTTTCCTGCGAGACCTGCGCCGCATGAACGTTGCCATGACCCGGGCCCGCATGAAACTCATCATCATCGGTGACCCCCAGACACTAACCCGCCACCCTTTCTACCGCCAGCTGTGGGACTTTTGCTCAGAACTTTGAAAATTGCGCGTTTTTATTTTGTTGTTTCGCTGAATCGTTGTACCTTTGCAGTCAAGAAAGACAACAAAGATGAATTCTTTAGAAATCAGAAAGGTTACTAATAACCGAGAACTGAAGCAGTTTATCCGCTTTTACTATGACCTCTACCTCGGGAGCAAGTATGCCGTTCCGTTCCTTTTCTTCGACGAATGGAACACACTGAGTAGAGACAAGAACCCTTCATTTGAGTGCTGCGACACCGAGTATTTCATGGCCTTCAGGGACGGGAAAATGGTAGGTCGTGTGGCAGCCATCATCAACCGTCGTGCCAACGAACGGTGGAACCGCCAGCTGGTACGCTTCGGTTGGTTCGACTTTGTTGATGACCTGGAGGTGTCACGTGCACTGCTACAGGCCGTTGAGGAATGGGGCAAGTCACAGGGCATGACGGAGATTGCCGGTCCGCTGGGCTTTACCGACATGGACCGCGAGGGCATGCTCATTGAGGGTTTCGAGGAGATGGCCACCCACTACATCAACTACAACTACCCCTATTACCCGAAGCACATGGAACAGATGGGCGGCTGGCAAAAAGACAACGACTACATGGAGTATCACGTGAAGATACCCGACGTGGTGCCCGAGAAGTTCAGCAAGTTGTCGGATATGATCAAGAAACGCTACAACCTGCATACCTGTAAGTTCACGCGGCATGAACTCATCAACGAGGGCAAAGGGCGTGAGATTTTCCACATGATTAACGAAACCTATAAGGACCTGTATGGTTATTCCAACCTGAGTGAACGTCAGATAGACATGCTAGTGGATTCCTACATCAAGAAGGCCGACTTGAATCTCATAACAGGAGTCGTTGACGGCAACGATAATAACCGGCTCATAGGTTTTGGCATCACCTTCTCCTCGTTTGCCCGTGCCATGCAAAGCAGTCGCAAAGGCAGTCTATGGCCTTTCACGTGGTGGCACGTGTTACGCGCCTTGAAGTGGCATAAGACCGATACCGTCGATCTGCTGCTCATCGCGGTATTGCCTGAATATAGGGCCAAGGGCGCTAACGCACTCATTTTCAACGAACTCATCCAGCGCTTTCAGGAGTACGGATTCAAGTGGGCCGAGGCTATGCCCCAGATGGAATCAAACGAGGGCGTCCAAAGCCACTGGCAGTACCTGGAGTCACGCCAGCACCGCCGCCACCGCTGCTATTGCAAGAAATTGTAAAAGGTTAGTAGTAAGTGGTGAATAGAAGAACTTCAAAAATCAAGACCATATGAAATCATTTTTGCTTATACTGTTTTCAACACTGGCGCTGAACTCCGTCTGCTCCAGCAACAAGACGTCTGACACCACTCACCACTCACCAGACACCACCAACCAGACACCACTCACCACTCACCAACTCCCAGACACCCTCACCATCGCCATGACGGGCGACATTATGATGGGTACCACGTTTCCCAGCATCCAGCTTCCGCCCAACGACGGCCGTGACATTTTCTGCGACACGAAGGAAATAACGCTACGTGCCGACTTGGCCGTAGGAAACCTGGAGGGAACACTCTGCGACGGCGGAACCACTAAGAAGAAACCCGGCCCTAACTGCTATGCCTTCCGTACCCCTACGAAGTTCGGACCACGACTGACGGAGGCTGGCTACGACTTTCTGAGCATGGCCAACAACCACGCCAACGACTTCGGACAATTCGGCATCGAGACAACTGAAAAGACACTCGATGAACTGGGCATCAAATACACCGGCATCAAGGGACGCGTACGGACAGCTATCGTTGAGCGCAACGGCGTGAAATACGGGCTCTGCGCCTTCGGTCAAAACACCTATACCGTTCACCACAACGACCTTAGCACCGTGAAGGCCACCCTTGACGAGCTGCGTCCGCAATGTGACATCCTGGTTGTGTCGTTCCACGGCGGAGCCGAGGGACGCACCCATACCCACCTGCCACACGGCCACGAGTTCTTCCTGGGCGAGGACCGTGGCGACCTGCGCACCTTTGCCCATTTCGCCATCGATAATGGTGCTGATGTGGTCTATGGCCACGGCCCACACGTCGTACGATGCATGGAGGTATATAACGGCCGCTTCATTGCCTACAGTCTCGGCAACTTTGCCACGCCCTACGGCATGAATCTGACTGGCGTCACTGGCTATGCCCCCGTCGTCGAAATCAAGATTGCCCCTGACGGAACCTTCCTGGAAGGACAGATTCATTCCTTTATCCAGCAGAAAGGCAAGGGACCACGCCGTGACAACACCAACACCGTAGCTCGCGAAATCCGTAATCTCACGCTCTCCGACATCAAGGGAAGCCCCATCACCATCAGCGAGACGGGACACATCACATGTCAGTAAACCCATCACGAGCTTTCTCCCAGAACACTCTTAGAAGGATACATCATCTAAGGGCAAATTGACCTTTGTCAATAAGCTAAGAAAAAAGAGAAAAAAAGGAGAAATTGTTTGTGTGTTCGCACACAAACACGTACTTTTGCATCGTCATTCAGAAGGTAAGCGTTCTGAATTGAGGCAAAAAGATGATTTCAGGTATAACAATTTTAAAGTTTTAGTCGTATGATTATTTTCAATTTCGTAGTTCTGGCACTTGCATCAGTTATTAAGAAAGAAGCAATATCACTTGCAAAAAGTATTTAATATTGGTCACTAACATCATACTCAAGAGTTTAAAGAGGGACCATCGCACATAGCGGTGGCCCCTCTTATTTAATACCGGTAGGTAAGGTGGAATGAAAATGAAACCTAACGAAACCACCAAATTTTGGTCGCTCAAGTCTAAATTAACCATATCTTAACGAACTTTCTATAAAAAGGTGCTGCAACTCTTTGAGTCACAGCACCTTCGCTTTCAAGTTTTGTACCCAGAGCCGGGGTCGAACCGGCACGGGTTGCCCCACTGGTGTTTGAGACCAGCGCGTCTACCGATTCCGCCATCTGGGCTCGAAAAGCGCTGCAAAGGTACGAATAAGTGAGCAAAGAACAAAATAAAAATGCAAAATTTTTATTTTTTCTTTCGAACGGAAGTACATTCGACGAATGTCAAAGGTACGAATAAGTGAGCAAAGAACAAAATAAACCAAGGAAAAAGTGCGAAAAATCTTTAAATATTTGCACGTTTCAAAGAATCTTCGTACCTTAGAGGGCTGAAATACTAAAATACTAAATCTAATTACGAATGGAGAAAAACAAGAATTATTTCTGTATCATCCTTGCCGGAGGGCGTGGGCGCCGCTTATGGCCTTACAGCCGTGACAAATACCCCAAGCAATTTCTTGATTTTTTTGGAACAGGACGCACGCAGATACAATCAACGTTCGACCGCTTTGCACACATTCTTCCAGCAGAGAATATATATATATGTACAAACCAGGAATATGCCCCTCTGGTCAGAGAGCAGTTGCCGGAACTGGAGGAGCGGAACCTGATGATTGAGCCTGTCAACCGTAACACTTCGGCCAGTGTGGCATGGGCATCGGTGGACATACAATGCCGCGCGGAAGATGCCTGCATCGTGATTTCCCCCTGTGACCAGATTGTGCTAAACGAGGAAGCTTTCAATGCCGACACGCTGAAGGGACTGGAAATTGTGGCAGCGCACGACATTGTGCTGGCCATGGGTGTCAAGCCGACACGTCCTGAACCCGGCTACGGCTATATCCAGATGGGGGAGTTGCAGACCGAGGCAGAGGTATTTCGCGTACAGTCGTTCACGGAGAAGCCTGAGCGCGAGTTTGCAAAGATGTTTGTGGAAAGCGGAGAGTTCCTATGGAATACCGGACTGCTGCTCTCCAGTGCTTCCCACCTGCGCAAGTGTCTGAAGCGAATGTTCTTCGAGATTTTCAATCCCGAGCTTTGTGCAAAACAAAACTATACACACCAGCAGGTGCTTCACTACCTTCAGAAGAACTATGCCTCGCTTCCCAACATAGCGATTGACAGTGGTCTGTTGGAGCAGGAAGAACAAGTGTATGTGATGCGCTGTGACTTTGGCTGGGCCGACCTTGGCACTTGGCACAGCATCTACGAATGTATGAGCAAGACCAAGGAAGACAATGTCCTCGTCAACTCACAGGCAATCATCGAGGACAGTCATAACAACGTCATCAAACTTCCCGAGGATCATCTGGCAGTCATCAATGGACTCGACGGCTACATCGTGGCAGAAAAGGATAACGTGCTGTTGATTTGTAAGAAGAGCGATTCGTCGGCACTCATTCGGAAATATGTGAATGAGGTGCATATTAAATATGGAGAAGAGTTCGTCTGATTAGACGAACTCTTCTTGTATGCGGGCTGCAATTTGCTTGAATTCCTCTTCCGTGAGTTTGAGTTTTTCGCGGCGGAAATCAACATCCTGCTCCGACTGCATCGGAATCAGGTGGATGTGAGCATGAGGCACCTCAAGGCCAAGCACCACCTGTGCCACTTTCTTACAGGGGAACGCCTTGCCGACTGCCTGTGCCACGCGTTTGGCAAACAACTGGAAAGCAGCAATCTCGTCATCGTTCATGTCGAAGATATAATCTACTTCGCGACGTGGAATCACCAACGTGTGTCCCTTCACCAACGGATTGATATCGAGGAATGCATAGAACTGCTCATCCTCGGCGCACTTGTAGCTGGGAATTTCGCCAGCGGCTATTTTTGAGAAGATATCCATATTGAGTTATTAAGTTATTGAGTTATTAAATTTATGCCAATGTAATATTGTCAATGCGCAACTTGATGGTACCGCGGGGAATCTTTATCTCAGCTTCATCACCAACTTTCTTGCCTAACAGTCCCTGGGCGATGGGCGTCTTGATGGAAATCTTGCCCTCACGCAGGTTGGCCTCGTTCTCACTGACAATGACATAGCTCATCTTGGCATTAGTGGCCAGATTGGTCATCTCCACCTTCGTCAGAATCTGCACCGAATCAGTACTCAGACGTGAGGTGTCAACAATTTTGGCATCCTGGATGGCCAGTTTCAACTGGTTAATCTTATCTTCCAGATGCGCCTGTGCTTCCTTCGCAGCATCGTACTCCGAATTCTCGCTCAGGTCACCCTTGTCTCGTGCTTCTGCAATAGCAGCCGAAGCTTTCGGACGTTCCACAGCCTCAAGACGCTGCAGTTCGGCTACCATCTTGTCGTAGCCCTCTTGTGACATGTAAGCCATAGTTTTTTCTCCTTATTCTTTTTAGTTATTACTTCTTTAAAAATGGAGCATCAAAAAATAAAGAATCCCGACAACTCACACCTGTCGGAATCCTCATTGCCTTGAATGCTTCTTTTATCTAGTTTGCAAAGGTAAGCATTATTCTTCAAATTGCCAAATTTCTTCTCCAAAAAATGCGTTTTTCACGGATTTTCCGCTAAAAAACAATCTATTCACCTTGATTTATATCAAGAAAGTGTTGGGTTTACACCGTATCTTTCCGATTTTCTTTTATTACACCATAAAATATCGTATCTTTGCATCGTGTTTTTCATAGTATTAGATTTAAGGTTAACAAAAGGTTGGGACTTGGCGAAGTCCCTTTTTTTATGTCCTTAAGTCAAGCCGTCACGCTTTTTACTCTCTTGCAAACCGCTTGTAAGCGTAGTGCAGCACAGGGAAGAGCAGCAGGGCAGAAATCCAGCCTGCTATAACGTCTATGGCATAATGAGCATAGATATAGACCGTGCTGAGACAGAGCACGACATAGAAGAACATCAGTATCCAGAACAAACGACGGTTACGCGTCTGCCACGCCAACAGCATCAGCACGGTTGACACACCGACATGACTGCTGGGGAAGGCTGCCGTAGGACGTTCACCTGCCGCATGTGCATCGACCACCATCTGGTAGAACAGTCCATCAGGGTTGCCTGGCGTGGGTAACGCCTCCCGCATGGTCATGAAGTAGTCGTGCAAAGGCGGGAACACTCCAGCTGCTATCTGTTCCACCCCCACTGCCGGATAATAATACTGTGGGCCAGTCACGGGCAGGAAGACAAATAATACATAATAGGCGAAGAAGGAGGCCAGTATGACAAAGGTAGCACGCATGAACTGGTCATAGCGGCAGAAGAAGTAGAATACCGTGACCGTGGCAATCATGGGGAAATAGGCCGTATAACCCATGTTCATGAGTTCGCTGAACGCAAACCACGGACATTTCTGCGAGAAAAGCCATGACGGTTGGCAGCCGAAAATCCATTGTTCCGTTCCTGCTGCAAGATGGTCGAGGTTGGGCAGAATACGGTTGAGCTCATACGTGTCAGGGTACCACCACGAAAGGAGCAGCAATTGGGTAGCAATACGTGCAAAACGAGTCAGCCTGCAGGGAATCAGGCGATAGACCAGCCACATGGCAGCCGTCATGGCCACTACATGGAAGCGTCCCCAAAGCATGGACTCCGGGTTAGGCAGTTTCACGTAGGCAAAGAAGATGAACAACGTGGTCAGCACCAGGTAACCCAGGATGACCCACTCAGCAGCAAACAACCCCTTCTTGGGTTTCTTTTCTATCGCGAATAAATCTTTGAATTTCACTTAATACCTATTACTTGTGTGGTATCACTTTATCCATCCGTTCTCCTTATACCACGCAATAGAACGGCGGACGCCCTCCCTCAGTTTGACTTCCGGTTCGAAACCCAGTTCCCGTCGGGCAGGCTCCATGTTGCAGCGCCAGTTGCGCTGACGCAGTATGTTGAACTTGTCATTATTCAGCGCCGTCATCCGCTTCGTCCAACGCCCCCAGTACTCACCACAGAAAGTAATGATGCGCAACAGCCAGATAGGAGCTGTGACACGAATCCACCAGGGGCGTCCCAGTTCCTCATGGACATAGTCGCTGAAGGTGGCCGACTGATAGACCTCGCCGTCACTCAACATATATTTGTGCCCTGTTTCTCCTTTCTCCATAGCAAGGAATACGGCCTGCACCACATCAGTGACATAGATGAACGTGATGTCCTGGCGTTGGAAGCCCACAGCGAAATCCATGTGGTTCCCGATACTCTGAATTTGTAAGAAATAGTCCTTTTCCCTCGGACCATACACGCCCGTTGGCCGGAGGATGACATAATTTAAGCCCCCTAAGTTAGGGGGTTGGGGGTCTGAAGAGTCCTTGTTCATACCCCTATCGTCCCCTAACTTAGGGGACAATGAATCCAGGAAACGTTCAGCCTCCAGTTTACTACGTCCGTAGGCGGTGTTTGGCTGTGGGGTGTCCGTATCCTGGATTTCCTGGTAAGGCAGCTGCTCGTGAATGGCACCCATAATGCTCAGGCTGCTGATGAAGACAAAACGCTTCAAGGGCATACCAACGGCCAGCAGCGCACGGACCAGGTTTTTCGTGCCTTCCGTGTTAATGCGGTAGAAATCCTCCACATGCAGACATTTTGTCGCACCCGCAGCATGTACCACATAGTCAAACTGCACATTTCCCAACTGTTGCTCAAGCTGTTGCTGAGAAGAGAGGTTCAATTCAACGAAGTGGATGCGCTCGTCCTTCAGGTACTCCCGTGAGCTGGACTTGCGCACGGCAGCCCAGACGTCGAAGCCTCTTCGCAACGCCTCTTCCACAATATGTGAGCCTATGAAACCGCTGGCTCCTGTAACCAATATCTTTTCCACTCTCAACGCTAAACTCTAAACACTACTTTTTCACCACCACAATAGGTGCCTTACCGTAGTCAGCAAATATGCTGAAGATGTCACGCAGCGCCTCATAGTTACTATTGGAGTGCGACACCTTGCTGACATTAAACAAATACTGTACCTGAACCTTTCCGCCATACGAAGAGACAGAGTAGCGGCCGGTAATGCCCTTGTCAGGCGTCGATACCGATATGGGCTTCTGGCTGCTTTCCAGCACATAGCCCTCAGGCAGCGTGATGTTGACGGTTATCTGCTGCATCTCCTCACAGGGGAAGTCAACAGGCATCAGGCGTTTGCCAGCCTTGAAGGGATTCTCGGCGATGGGGGCAGTACGGAAGGGGCACACGCTGATTTTGTTGCCGCTGACCTCACCACGGATGGTGAACGGAACACTGTCCGTGGCCTCAGCAGCAAATGCGCTTTGTCCACCGTTGGCACGCTGCTGTGCATGATAGCAGGCAGCAGCCAGTCCCCTGTAGTGGGTTGTCTGGGTACCGCTGAGCACACCGTCGGCAGAAAGCGTAGCCTCAACAATGGCCGTTGTCTGCGACCGCGAAATCTTCTGCAGGTTCACCCACTGGCTCTTCTTGTCCTTGAGTATCAGACGTGCACGCTCCACCAGCAGCGTTGCAGGCAGCACATTAAGCCAGCCGTCTGCCGACGAGGCATCGACATAGGCATACTGCTGTGCAGACTGCTTGATGCCGACGACGAACGTGGTGAGTTTCTGGTACGACGGGAAGTTATAAGGCATCTTTCCCTGGTCGCGGCTACGAAGCACCACGGGGGTTGCCTCCAGTCCTACATCCTTCAGCGACTGGATGAGCAGCATGTTGATATCGGCATTGTTGCCCGTTCCCTGCTGCAGTACCTCCTTGGTGGGCTGCGGCCACAGCTCGTATTTGCCGTTCCATGTGACGTGCTTCATCACCAACTGATAGACAGCGGCGGCACGCTCCTGCTGGTTGGCAATGTCCTGAATGTGGGCCTCCTGCAGTTCCTGCTGCAAGGGACTGTGTGCGTTCAGTTGTAGGTTGAAGGGGTCGGCACCGAGAATCATCTCGTCAATCTGCTCCCACGTCCTGGCAAAGTCCATCTCCGACATGCCAGGCAGCCGGTACGTCTTCAGTTCTGCGGTGACCCCTGCACAATAGTCGTTTACATTCCATACATAGTCGTCTTTCGGCATCCCCTTCAGGTTACGTCCCGTATAGATATAGTGGTTGGTGACTATCGTCACAGGATTCGACAGTGGGTCGTTGACCAGTTTGAACTTCATGGAACCGGCATTGCAGGTATAGGTCAGGCGCTGTATGCCATGGTCCTCAATATTGTATATCAGATAGCTGGGGATGTCCATGTCCAGTCTGGCAAAGACCACGGGAATCTCACACTGTGCATGCCAGTCGCGCAGTTGCCAGAACAGCGGGCTGTGGATGGTGTACTCAACATCTATCACAGTACCCTCCTTTACATTGGGAACGGTAAACTCCACCTGATAGTTATGCTCGTCAATTTTCGTTTTTACGATGTCACTCTTCTTCAGGTGCGTCTTCACCGCCTTGCTGCCATCCATATTGACGGCAACCGCCCTGATGTCCTCCACGGACTCATCGGCATCAGCACCAAAGACACCTTCCACCATGGAAACACCCTCCCCCTCGAAATAGGAATCAGAACTGCCGCCTGGCTTTGGAAGCGCCTTAGCCGTGACCTTCGTGCCACCGATGGTGTTGATGGAAACCATCTGCTGATAGGGTATGACAACCTTGGCGAAACGGACACCTTCAGGCTTCAGCACCTTGATGCGGAACCGCTCCTTGTAATCCAGCAGGAAACTGCTTTGCTGAATGGTGTAAACCACTTCCGTCAGTCTGCAAAGCACTACGGCCTCTGCCGAGCTGTCGGCCTCATATACCGTCATCCTCAGCTCTTCGTCCGACGGCTTTCCGTACTTCATCTGTTGTGCAACAACAGTCAGGCAACTCATTGCCAGCAAAAAGAATAGTGATAATGCTTTCTGTTTCATTGTCTATGGGGACCTTTTAATGAATTGGCTACAAAGGTACTGCAAAGTTTAGAGTTTAGGGTTTAGAGTTTAGAGTTTTTGCTGCCACTTAACTTTTTTTACCAAAAAAATTTACCCTCCACCCTCCACCTTCCACACTTTTTTACTACCTTTGTCCCAACTAAAAACAAAAGACTATGGGAAAGAAGAAAGGTGGAAAGCGACTCAACAAAAGACAAGTCGTGGAAATGCTGCAGACATTGTTCCAGCAGAATCCGAATGAGACATTCTCGTTCAAGCAGATTTTCAAGGCCCTGAAACTGGATACGCACCCTGCCAAGATGCTCGCCATTGACTCGATGGAGGAGATGGCGTGGGACGATTTCCTGTCGAAGGTGTCAGAGACCTCCTACCGTCTGAACACCAAGGGACAGGTACAGGAGGGAACATTCATCCGTAAGGCCAACGGCAAGAACTCGTTTATGCCCGACGATGGTGGCAAGCCCATCTTCATCTCCGAGCGCAACTCCATGTTCGCCCTGAACGGCGACCGTGTCCGCGTAACGCTCATGGCCCGTCGTCAGAACCACATCAAGGAGGCCATGGTGACGGAAATCATCTCCCACAAGATGGACCAGGCCGTCGGCAAGCTGAAGGTCGAGAAAGACTTCGCCTTCCTCATTACCGAAGGCAACATCTTCGTGCACGACATCATGGTGCCGAAGAAGAAACTGAAGGGCGGCAAGACCGGCGACAAGGCTGTCGTCAAGATTACCCAGTGGCCGTCGAAGGACTCGAAGAACATTGTCGGCGAGGTCATTGACATCCTGGGCAAGCAGGGCGAGAACAATGCCGAGATGCATGCCATTCTGGCACAGTACGGTCTGCCCTACAAGTACCCGAAGAACGTGGAGGAGGCAGCCGAGAAGATAGATGCCGGCATCACGCCGGAAGAGATAGCCCGTCGCGAGGACTTCCGCGATGTCTGGACCTGTACCATTGACCCCTACGATGCCAAGGACTTTGACGATGCCCTGTCCATCAGGGAGATTGCAAATGGCAAATCGTCAAATGGTAAGCTGTATGAAGTCGGTGTCCATATTGCCGATGTCAGCCACTACGTCAAGGAGGGCTCCACCATTGACAAGGAAGCCGTGAAGCGTGCCACCAGCGTCTATCTGGTTGACCGCACCATCCCCATGCTGCCTGAACGCCTTTGTAACTTCATCTGCTCCCTGCGTCCCGACGAGGAGAAACTGTGCTACTCAGCCATCTTCGTGCTCGACGAGGAGGCCAACATCAAGTCGTGGCACCTGGCACATACCGTCATCCGCAGCAACCGCCGCTATGCCTACGAGGAAGTGCAGCAGCTGCTGGAGCAGAACGGTGTGGTGGACGGTACAGGACAGCCGGCCCCGCCCGCCACGAAGAACCATCCCTACCAGGGAGAGTATGCTGCTGAGCTCATCCGGCTTGACGCGCTGGCCAAGAAGCTCCGTGAGCGCCGTTTCAAGAACGGTGCCGTGAAGTTCGACCGTGAGGAACTGCACTTCGACATCGACAAGGACGGCAAGCCCACCCGCTGCTTCTACAAGAAGTCAAAGGACGCCAACAAGCTCATCGAGGAGTTCATGCTGCTGGCTAACCGTAGCGTGGCAGAGATGATAGGCAAAGTCAAGAAAGGTCAGAAGGCCAAGACCTTACCCTACCGTGTGCACGACCAGCCCGACCCCACGAAACTCGAGGCACTGCGTGAGTTCGTCGTCAAGTTCGGCTACAAACTCAAGACGAGCGGCACCAAGGGAGCCATCTCGAAGTCGCTCAACTCACTCATGGACGGCGCACAGGGCAAGCGCGAGCAGAAACTCATTGAGACCGTCGCCCTGCGTGCCATGATGAAGGCGAAGTATTCCACCCACAACATCGGCCACTACGGACTGGCCTTCGATTACTACACCCACTTCACGTCACCCATCCGCCGCTACCCCGACACTATGGTCCACCGACTGCTGACCAAATATCAGGATGGCGGGCGCTCTGCCAACCGCGACAAGTACGAAGAGCTCTGCGAACACTGCTCCGACATGGAACAGGTAGCACAGAATGCCGAGCGTGACAGCATCAAGTACAAGATGGTGGAGTTCATGTCCGACAAGATCGGCGAGGTGTATGACGCCCACATCAGCGGCATCCAGTCGTACGGCATCTACTGCGAGATTGACGACAACCACTGCGAGGGCATGGTACCCATGCACGACCTGGACGACGACTACTACGAGTTCGACGAGAAGAACTACTGCCTCGTCGGTCGCCGCCGTCACCACAAGTACCAGTTGGGCGACCCCATCCGCATCCAGGTAGCGCGTGCCAACATCGAGAAACGTCAGCTCGACTTCACGCTGGCTGACTGAATAGCGAACCCAAAAAAACTAAGAGTGGCTGCCTAATCGGGCAGCCACTCTTTTTGGTATCAAGATGTCACGTGGGGTTTACTGTCTGTCACGCTCGTAGGCATTGAGAAGCTCACGGACCTTGTTGTCTATCTGTGTTGCCAGCTGACGGTTCTCGGCGTTAAGCCCGGGGATGGCCAACAGGTTACCCATGGTCGAGGGCAGGAGGCTGGCAGGGATTTCGCCGCCGTTCACCTCGTCGTTCAAATAGCTCAGCAGGTCGTGCAACTCGGCATCGGTGACGCTGTGGTTCCACTTGAGGGCCTCCTCGATGCTGACCTGCTGCATAGGTTTGTTGCCCGTCATATCGATGGGAATAATCTGCACGTCAGGGAATGCCTTCTGGATGTCCGACAGTTTGCCGGCATTGTCACGGAAGGCCTCCACCATGTAGTCGAGCGCCACGTAGCGCCATGTCTGCTTGCCGCGGTTGATGGTGTTCTGGTAACAGGTCATGATGTCGTTATGGACCATGATGAGCTTGATGTCCTTCATGCCAGCCTGCTTGGCCTTGGCAATGACCTGCTGCAGGCGTCCCGGTCCTGTGAGGGCGGCGTCGTAGATGAGTCCTGCCTTCTTCAAGTTCAGCTGTCGCAGGGCCGTGGTCTTGCCGCTTGCCGGTGCTCCGGTAATAATGACCAGGTCAGTCTTGCCGTTTCTGATGGCGCGGTTGAGCATGGTGGTATAGAGCGTATCCTCCAGCAGTGCCACTGCCTCGTTATAGTCGTTGACGTTGGTGCCGTTGAATCCGATGGGCTCAAACAGCTTGCGGATGCCGTCAGGGTCGAGTGTGTTGCCTGCCGAACCCAGGTACTTGTCGGCCAGCATACCGGTACGTGGCTTCGCCCATGCCCTTGCGTCGAGACCAGTCAGCTGGGGCTGCGGAGCCTCGGTAGTATAGGGTGCAGGATACTTGTTCATACGGTTGTGGCGACGGATGTCCATCAGCTTCAGCTCATTATAATAGGAGTCACCGGGTATCTGGTAGCGGGCATTGCCGTCGGGGCGCTCCTCGAAGAGCATGAGCGACTCCTCGCCCTTATCGACAAAGGTCACCACGCCACGTGGCGAGAGGTGGTACGAGGCATCGCCCTCCACTGCGTTCACCAGACAGTTTGTGTCCCACATGCGCTGTCCTGTGTCACAGGTGTAGTTAGTATAAACGGCCTTGATGGGGTTCACCTCGGTGTACGAGAGGTCCGACAGCACGTCCTGCGGCAGATAGTTCATCTTGTCGCCGATGTTGCTGGGCGACATGATAAGATCGACGTTGCGGGGCAGCTTGTCGTAGAAGATGGCCGACTGGCGAGAGGCGGCACGCATGTTGTAGCCGCAGAGACTGTCACCGGCCTCGAAACGTCCCGACTGTATATAGACGGCCTTCACCTTCTTGCCGAAGAGGTCCACACCGCTGAGGGGCGAGTATTCGTCGGCTCCCGACTGGAACAGCTGCGACAAAGTGGTGGCAAAACCGATGGCCACGACGACGATGGAGCCGTCGTCGGCCTGACTCAGCAGCCGTCGGTACAGCTTGTAGCCCTCGGGCAGTTTGCTGACATCTACCGAACGCTTGAACAGGGGCTGTCCCTGGCTATCCTTCAGGTCGCAGATGCCGTTGTAGGGTATGAAACAGCGCGGGTTCTTCACACCGTTACGCTCCAGTCCGATGGGTATTTCCGGGTGACCATAGTAGGTATCGAATATATCCACGATACCGGCATTCTTGTCACCTTCACGGTCAACGATGATGCCTTTCAGGTCAACGAGTCCCTCGTCAATGTAGTGATTCAGCATCATCAGCGCGAAGAGGTCGTCGGTCGAACTGCCGAAGTCAGAGTCCAGAATCATCTGGATGGGTTTCTTTGTCTCTTGGGAAACTGGCATCGGAGTGCTCACCACTCCATTCTGCGTCTTGCATGACTGCATGCCTGTTAGCAACGCCACAGCTGCCATAGCAGCAAGGAGGTGCCGTGTCATCTTCATTAATCTCATCTTTTTCATTGTTTTTGGTTATGTTATGATTTAGATGTCTGCAAAATTAACTATAATTTACTTACAATCCAAATGTTAAGTGAAATAAATTTGAATTTATTTTGTAGTGTCTTTGATTTTCATTACCTTTGCCGCCGTTTTATAAAACATACATTATTTATAATAGAGAAAACATGGATCAAGTAAGCTATGCATTAGGTCTTGGCATAGGTCATCAGCTGTTGCAGATGGGAGCCGACGACCTGAACATTGACGACTTTGCCGCTGCCATCAAGGATGTGTTGGCAGGCAACGAACTGAAGGTGTCAAACCGTGACGCCCAGCAGATAGTACAGAACTATTTTGCCAAGAAGGAGGAATCATTGAACAAGCAACGTGCCGAGCAGGGCAAGGCCCATAAGGAAGCCGGCGAGAAATACCTGTCTGAGAATGCCAAGAAGGACGGTGTCGTCACGCTGCCCAGCGGTCTGCAGTACAAGGTGCTGCAGGAAGGCAACGGCAAGAAGCCCAGTGCCAAGGACAGCGTGAAGTGCCACTACGAGGGTTTCCTCATCGACGGCACGGTCTTCGATTCCAGCGTGCAGCGCGGCGAGCCCGCCGTCTTTGGTCTGCAGCAGGTCATTGCCGGTTGGACGGAAGGTCTGCAACTGATGCAGGAGGGTGCCAAGTACCGTTTCTTCATCCCCTACCGCCTGGCTTACGGCGAGGGAGGTGCCGGTTCTTCCATTCCCCCGTTTGCTACACTCATCTTTGACGTGGAACTCATTAAGGTGATGTGATGGCGAAACGCTTCGCTTATAAAATGAAAAAGTGAAAAACCAATTGTCAAATTGTAAATCAGATAACAAACAACAAATAAAAAAAACATTCAAATGAAAAAATTAACTTTTGTAGCCGCAATGGCTATCGCCGCAGTAGCATTCTCTTCTTGCGGCAACGGAACACCGAAAGCAGACCTGAAGAGCGACATCGACACCGTCAGCTATGCTTTAGGTATGGCACAGACACAGGGTCTGAAGGAGTATCTCGTAGGTTCACTGGGTGTTGACACCGCCTACATCGACGATTTCATCAAGGGTATGAACGAAGGTGCCAACGCAGGCGAGGACAAGAAGAAGGTAGCCTACTACGCTGGTATCCAGATTGGTCAGCAGATCAGCAACCAGATGGTGAAGGCCATCAACCGTCAGCTGTTTGGCGAGGACTCTACCCAGAGCATCTCCTTGAAGAACTTCATGGCAGGCTTCATCACCGCCACCACTGGCCAGAAGGGTCTGATGACCATGCAGGAAGCCCAGGAGACCTCCAACAACAAGATGAAGGAAATCAAGGCTAAGGCCATGGAGAAGGAGTACGGTCCCAACAAGACTGCCGGTGAGAAGTTCCTCGCCGAGAATGCCAAGAAGGAAGGCGTGAAGACGCTGCCCAGCGGTCTGCAGTACAAGGTCATCAAGGAGGGTTCCGGTGCCATTCCCACCGACACCTCACTGGTGAAGGTACACTACGAAGGTCGCCTCATCGACGGTACCGTCTTCGACAGCTCTCTGAAGCGTGGCGAGCCCGCTGAGATGTATGCTAACCGCGTCATCAAGGGTTGGACCGAGGCACTGACTCACATGCCTACCGGTTCTGAGTGGGAGATTTATATTCCCCAGGAACTCGCTTACGGCGAGCGCGAGGCTGGTCAGATCAAGCCTTTCTCTACACTTATTTTCAAGATTCAACTGCTCGAAATTAAGAAGTAATGAAACGTACCATGTATATATTGGCACTCATCGCAATGATGGGTGCCTCTTTTGATTCTGTCAAGGCACAGAACAAGGAACTGAGCCGCAGCGACTCTGTCAGCTACGCTGCCGGTATGAACTACACCATCGGTCTGCTGCCCTACCTCAGCCGTCAGGCAGGTGTGGACACCACCAAGATGGACGACTTCATCCGTGGCTTCCAGGAGTACCTGAAGCACACCGACGACCCCACATTCAAGGCATACGCTGCCGGTCTCGACATTGCTTCGCAGGTCAGCGGCCGCATGCTGCCCGACGTCCGCAACCGCTTCGAGGGAACGCAGGATGTCATCAATACCGACATGTTCTACAAGGGCTTCATGGATGCCCTCCACAATGACACCACCATCTTCAAGACCATCGATGGTGCCGGTGCCTTCTTCCAGGCCACACTGGCTGAAGACATCGAGCTGAAGAACGAGAAGCTGTACGGTCCCAACCGCGAGGCCGGCGTGAAGTTCCTTGCCGAGAACGCCAAGGACACCAGCGTCGTCGTGCTCCCCAGCGGTCTGCAGTATAAAGTACTCGTTGCCGGTACAGGCGACATCCCCAAGGCCACCGAGACTGTCAAGGTGCGCTACGAGGGCCGTCTGGTCGATGGCACCGTCTTCGATGCCTCTTCACGTCATGGCGACCAGCCCGTGTCGTTCCGTGCCAACCAGGTTATCAAGGGTTGGACCGAGGCGCTCACCCTCATGCCTGTAGGCAGCAAGTGGACGCTTTACATCCCTCAGGAACTGGCCTACGGCGACAAAGAGCAGGGACAGATTAAGCCTTTCTCCGCCCTGATTTTCGACGTCGAACTGGTTGATATCGACAAGCCCAAGCCCACCACGCCGCCGGCTACCACACCCAAGAAGGATGTGAAGAAGAAACCCGCTAAGGAAACGAAGAAAAAGAAGCGTAAGTAAATTTTTGCAACGGAAAGTGTAATTTTTTACACAAAATGTTGCTCGTTTCGTTAATTTTGCGTACTTTTGCCAACACTAAGTACAAAAGTATGGACAAAATTGACAATCTTGACAAAAAGATACTGAGCATTCTCTCCAAGAATGCACGTATCCCCTTTAAGGATGTTGCTGCCGAGTGCAACGTGTCACGCGCAGCCATCCATCAACGCGTACAGCACCTCATCGAGGGTGAGGTCATCATGGGTAGCGGCTTCGACGTCAATCCCAAGAGTCTGGGTTATTCCACCTGCACCTATGTAGGCATCACCCTCGAGCGAGGTAGCATGTATCGCAATGTGGTAGAACGCTTGCAGCACATTCCCGAAGTAGTGGAATGTCACTTCACCACAGGCCCCTACACCATGCTCGTCAAACTCTATGCCCGCGACAATGAGCAGCTCATGGAACTGCTCAACGGACAGTTGCAGGACATCCCCGGCGTGGTGGCTACCGAGACGCTCATCTCGCTCGAGCAAAGCATCAAGCGCGAAATTCCCGTGCAGGTGGATTGATGGTTAGGGGTGACCTTAAAAAAACTGTGAGATTTCCCAGATGTGTGTGACCTTAATTTTGGTTTCAATTTTGAGCGTAGCGACCCAAAATCTGTGAGATCAGTGTGATCAGTGTGAGGTTAAAATTTCTGTGTGAGATTAAAGTAAATTGTAAATCAAATAACTGATGACAACATTCGATTGGCAATCGCAGTTGGCCAGCGCCTATGCGACATTCCCCGAGGCAAGCCGCCGACCCATCATCGGCATCACCGGCAACTATGCCGAACCCGAGTGTAAGCTGGGCGAGGCATACTACAAGTCGGTGCTGCAGGCCGGTGGCGTACCCATCATCATTCCCCCGCTGGCCGATACCGACGCCATCATCAACACCCTCGAACACATCGACGGACTGCTGCTCAGCGGCGGTGCCGACTATAACCCACTCTACTGCGGCGAGGAGCCGCAGCCCCGTCTGGGAGCCATCAACAGCGAGCGCGACCTGCCCGAGCTGCTCCTTACCCGTCTGGCCTACAACCGTCAGATACCCATGCTGGGCATCTGCCGTGGCATCCAGACGCTCGCCATGGCCCTCGGCGGTCATGTGGCTCAGGACATCAACGGATTACGGATTACAGATTACGGATTACGGAATACGGATAACGGAGCACACCATCCCATCAAGCACTCACAGGATGCCCGCCGTTCCGAGCCCACCCACAGCGTCACCGTCACCCCCGACTCCATCCTCCATCATCTCTATCAGTCCTCATCGCTAACCGCAAACCCCTCAACGCTAACCATCTTCGTCAACTCCTTTCACCACCAGGCCGTTGACGACCCCGGTCAGCGCTTCCGCGTCACCGCCACCGCCCCCGACGGCATCATCGAAGCCATCGAGAGCCGTGAGTTTAAGAGCATCATGGGTGTGCAGTGGCACCCTGAGAACCTCGCTGACGGCCTGCCCCTCTTCCAGTGGCTTGTCCGTCAGGCATCCCACTACCGTGAGGCCGTCAATCTCCATCAGCGCGTGCTCACTTTGGACACCCACTGCGACACGCCGATGTTCTTCCCGCAGAACATCAATTTCGGCAGTCGCGACCCCAAGATACTCGTTGACCTCCATAAGATGACCGAAGGTCGTCAGGACGCCACCATCATGGTAGCTTACCTGCCACAGCCCAAGATCGGCGAGACCTTCTCGTCCCTCGTCAACAAAACTCCCTCAACGCTAACCACTGACCACTCACCGCTAACCCCTACCGAATACGCCGACCTCATCTTCGACAAGATAGAAGACATCGTCAGCCAGCATAAGGACTACCTCAGCATCGCCCGTACACCCGCCGACCTCTATGGTGACAAGCGACACGGCCGCAAGAGCATCATGCTCGGCATAGAGAACGGACTCGCCCTGGGAGGCAGCCTACAGAACCTGCGCCACTTCGCCCAGCGCGGTATTGTCTATATGACGCTCTGCCATAATGGCGACAACGACATCTGCGACTCCGCCCGTGGCTGCAACACCCACCAGGGCGTGTCACTCTTCGGCCAGCAGGTCATCCGCGAGATGAACCGCCTCGGCATCATGGTCGATATGAGCCATGCCGGGGAGAAGAGCTTCTACGACGCCCTCGACATCAGTCAGCAACCCATCGTCTGCTCCCACAGCAGCTGCCGGGCCCTCTGCGACCACCCGCGTAACCTTACCGACGAGCAGATGCGAGCCCTCGCCTCCCGTGGCGGTGTCATGCAAATCACGCTCTACCCGGGATTCCTGCGTACCGATGGCGAAGCCACCGTGCTCGATGCCCTTGAGCACCTGGAGCACGCTGTCAGCGTCATGGGTATTGACCATGTAGGATTGGGAACCGATTTCGATGGAGATGGAGGAGTGCGCGGACTTGCCGACTCCTCCGAGATGCTTAATTTCACCCGTCAGCTCATGCTCCGCCGTTACGCCGAGCAGGACATCCAGAAAATCTGGGGAGGCAATTTCCTCCGTGTCATGGCTCAGGTACAGGCAGCACGCTAACCGCTAACCTATTCCGAAAACAACACTTGCACCATTGTCTGCCCTACAGCCTGTAGCGTAGCGCGGTCCAAGTGTTCCATGTCGTCATTTACTGTGTGCCACGTCGGTCCGAAGCTACTCTGCTGGCAGTCCGGATAGTATGAGATAATGTCTATGCACGGCACCTTCGCCACCTCGTTCACCGGCAGATGGTCGTCCGTTATCTGGCCCCCCTCGTCCTTCGGGAACACGCTGCCAAAGCCGGCCACCTTCGCAGCCGCCCATACCTTATCTACAATGTTCTTCGCATAGCGCTTCGACATCACCTCCTGGTAGAAGCGGGCACCCTGTCCGCCCACCATGTCCAGCAGTATGCCGTATTCGTAGGGTGTGTGCTGAGAGGTCTGTAGCGATTGACTCGCATACGCCGCTGCCCAGTGCTGTGCACCCAGCGCCCACGAGTTGCCGTTATCCTGTGCGTCGCTCCACTGCGGAATCCCCCAGTCCTCGGCGTCAAAGCATACGAAGTCAATGTTCACGCGCAGGCTGTCCCCGTGCTGCTGCACCAGTCGCGCCAGTTCCAGCATCACGCCCACACCGCTGGCACCGTCGTTGGCAGCCATCACCGGCTTCTTCCAGTTCTCCTTGTCCGGGTCGTTATCCGCCCACGGTCTGCTGTCCCAGTGCGCACACACCAGGATGGTCGGCCGTTCGCCCTCACCCCTTGGCGTTCTCGCAATGATGTTCGTCGCCTTCAGCACCGTGCCGTCATAGCCGCGCAAGTCAGCCTTCTGCAGCTCCACCTGACAGTCGAAGCCCTCGAACTTCTGCTTAATCCACTCGGCACACCGTACGTGTGCCTCGCTGTTCATCGTTCTCGGACCGAAGTCACACTGCGCCTGACAGTAGGCATACGCTGAATCAGCCACAAAGCCGATGTTCACCGGTTTCTGGCCGCTCTCCGTCTGCTGCTGGCTTCCCCCGGTCGTCTTACAACCACAGACAAGGCACAACACAGCAAAGCAATAAAAATATAATACCTTCATATTTGTTATCTGTTATCAGTTTTCGGTTATCAGTTATCGCTAACCTCTAACCACTAACCCTTCATCACAACTGCCCAGCTTCCACCATCAGTACCACGCGCTCCGTCAGTCGGTCAGTTCCCTCAGGGTCATAGTGCTTCTTCAGGCTCGCGCCATACACCCATGCAAAAGCCTGGTAGAATCCCGAACGGATAGGTCCAAGAAATGCCTTCACCAAGTCGTAGGCAGGCGAGTTACACTCCCTGTCCACCAGTTTTATGAGCAGCTTACCCTGTGAATAGGTCAGTTTCTTCATCCTCGGCTTATACTGTTTCATGATACCCTTCTCCACCATTTTCATGTGTGCCTCCTTCTCCTCTTTCGTCGGCAGTCGGTCCAGGTATTCCGCCGTCTCCAACAGAATCTGGTTCACCTCCTTGGCGATGGGCAGCACCGTCTTCACGTTCTTCACCAGTCTCAGGTACTGCTGTTGCTGTTTCTTGCTTTTGAACTCCAGTTCCGGATACACATAGACGTTATACATCTCCATATACTGTATCGAGTCCTTGCCTTCCAGCACCTTGCCCACCTTCACCAGCGGCACGAACGACGCACTCTCCATTTCGGACATACGCTGTTGCGTACGTTCCGACTGGGCAGCCGCTGTCAGGCACCATGCCGACAGTGCAGTCATCCATATCATGCGTCCTGTTTTCATTTCGCGTGCAAAATTACAAAATAATTCATAATTCATGATTCACAATTTAATTTTATTTGCTACTTTTGTATTCATGAAACATATTCTCTTAGCCCTTCTCCTCCTCTGCTCCGTCCAGGGGCATGCACAGGAGGAGTGGCAACAGACCTTCCAGCAGTTGACTAACTTGGAGGATGCAGAGACAGAATCATGGGAGCAGGATTACGAAATGTTGAGCGAACTGTACCAACAACCGCTCGACCTGAACAGCGCCACCCGCGATGAGTTGGAAGCGCTGCCCTTCCTCACCGCCCAACAGGTGGAGGATATCATGGCTTACCGTTATCGTCATGGTGAGCTGCAGACGCTGGGCGAACTGCAGATGATTCCCTCGCTCGACTACGAACACCGTCTCCTGCTGCAGAACTTCGTCGTCCTGGGTCATCAGCCCCAGGAGCCGCCCTTCCCCCGTCTTGACAGTCTTCTGCGCTGGGGTAAGCACGACGTGACGGCCTCGCTCCGTGTGCCCTTCTATCGTCGGCGAGGTGACTACAACGGTTACCTGGGCTATCCCTATAAGCACACCATCCGCTATAAGTTCCACTACGGCACCCGCCTGCAGTTCGGACTCTTGGGGGCACAGGATGCCGGCGAGCCTTTCTTCTCCGCCGGCAATAGCATGGGCTACGACCACTACGCTTGGTACCTCATGTTACGACGTCTGGGACGTATTGAGGCATTGGCCGTCGGACAGTACCGCCTGTCGTTCGGTATGGGACTGGTCATGAACGGGGGCTTCACCTTCGGCAAGGTTGCTACTCTGCAGAACCTTGGCCGTTCCACCGCCACCATACGTCCCAACACCTCACGCATGGAGAGCGGCTACCTGCAAGGTGCCGCCATCACCCTACGCCTTTCTCCTTCCACCCTCCACCCTTCACCCTCCACTCTGCTACTCACCGCCTACGGCTCCTGCCGCCCGCTGGATGCCACACCCAACAACGACGGCACCATAGCTACACTACTCACCGACGGCTACCACCGCACACCCTCTGAGATGCGGCGCAAGCATAACGTCACACAGACCGATGCCGGACTCCACCTTGACTACCGACGTGGAGCACTCCGTCTGGGAGCCACAGCAGTCTATACCCACCTCAGCCGCTCGTTGCAGCCCAACACACAGACGCTCTACCGCCGCCACTATCCAACAGGGACCGACTTTTTCAATGCCTCCCTCGACTACCGCTATACCACTCATCGTTTCTCTCTCAATGGTGAGACAGCCATCGACAGCCATGGTGCCCTCGCAACCATCAACACCCTCAGCTACCAGCCGTCATCCTCCCTCAGCATCATAGCCCTGCAACGTTTCTACAGTTATCGTTACCATGCCCTTCATGCCCGTTGCCTGGCAGAGGGCGGACGTGTGCAGAACGAGAGTGCCGTCTATCTGGGCCTCACATGGAAACCGCTACGACGCCTGCAACTGACGGCCTACACCGACTATGCCCATTTTGCATGGCCCAGATACCTGGTGTCGCAAACTTCATGGGCGTGGGACAACTTCCTGTCAGCCACCTATACCCGTCGTAACTGGACTTTGACGGGACGCTACCGACTGCACCTCCGTCAGCGCGACAATGAAGACAAGACCGCTCTCCTCTCACGGACAGAGCACCGCGGCCGGCTCACCTTCAGTTACGACACCCGCTGGGGTATCACCCTCCACACACAGGCCGACATCGCCTATACCGACTTCACGGACCGTGACTTGGGCTACATGGTCAGCGAGCGGCTAAGCACCCAGTTCAAAGACATAAAAATAGATGTCGGTGCAGGCTATTTCCACACCGACAGCTATGACTCACGACTCTACCTCTACGAACGGGCACCCCTCTATCAGTTCACCTTCCCCATGTTCTACGGCGAAGGCATCCGCTACTGGTTCATGGCTCGCACACGCCTCATCAATAACCTCACCCTCACTGCCAAACTGGGCGTCACCAACTACTTCGACCGCCCCACCATCGGCACGGACAAACAACTCGTCAACCACTCCTCCATGACCGACCTCGACCTGCAACTCTCCTATCGGTTTTAGAGGAAATAGGATTATTACAAACATAATTATGCATTTTGCATTATTTAATTTGCATAATTCAAAACAAATAATTACCTTTGCACCATCACCAAAACAATGGATTGGTATCATCGGAAAACGGTGAATATTATATCGATGACCAATTGCTGCACCTTTGGTTATTGCGCTAATTACACAAAATGTGTTACACAAAATGTGTAATGGAGCCATGATTCTGTGTACCAACACTGTTCCTTCATATTTATATTTCTACCGGACAAAATTAGGAAAATTTGTCCAATAAACAAAACATTTTGGATAGAACCATCAATTATTTATCATGCATTTTTAATCCTTTGTGTCTTCGTGTTCCATTAACAAAAGTAGAAGGAGTAATGATACAAAGATTTAGTTGAAAAGTTTGGTTGTTTCAAGAATAATCCCTATCTTTGTACCGTAATATAAAACTCATATGCTTATGAGCATACAGCAGATGACACAGCAGATAGCCGAATACTTCAAGACGCAACCCACCGGAACCATCCCGCCGATTCTTTTGCCGTCTTAATATTCAAATAAGGAACTATCTATGAAGAAGTCAATCAGAGGAATCAGTTTCGTTGAGATATTCAAGGAAAGCTGTTTATACAAAGATCTGTATTTGCAACATAGGGATGAGCTATTCATTGCCGTCAGAAATGAATACTTGAACATCTATTATAATAATATCAGCATAGCAAAGGTTTCCTACACTCAGGGAAGCATGATTAGGTGTGAAATAAATGAATACTATTTCACTGGTATTAGCAATTCGCCGATGCTTACCCTATGTTCTGAGGATGAGATTAGAGAAAAGATAATCGGCTGTTATGATACGATAAAGGCTAACAGCGATAAAAAGAGTAATGAAGAGAAAAAATCGCAGTCTGCCTTGTTCATAATGAATAACAGGAATGTAGAATCTGAGTGGTATTGCACCGATGTAGAATGGCGCAGACCTATGGATGTAGAACATGCAAATTTTAATGCCAGGTTCGACATAATAGCGATTACGAAGAGAAGTCCATATCGTATCGCCATTATTGAACTAAAATATGGTCGTAGAGCTGTAGGTGGTGAAAGTGGCATAAGAAAGCACATTGAGGACTTCTATTCGTTTGGTAAATATAAATACTTTGATGATTTCAAGAGAGAAACCAAGTCCATATTAGATAATCTCCGCGACCTAGATCCAGATTTCCCCGAAGAATTGAAGCATGTGAGAATGGATCAGATAGCTAGTAAACCTGAGTTCTATATTGTTACCCTCGATAATAACGCTTACGATACTCTTTGTACCCCAAAGCAAACAGTAGGAGGGTATTTGTTTGACGATGCTACCCGTTGGAACAGCCCAAGGGTTTCATGCAAAACCGTAGAATCTGTTTTCGGTGATGTGACAGACCCAAATAACGATAAGGTTTATGTGAAGTTCCTGTTCTCTCCTAGGACAATAGAGGATTTGAAGAATATGCCAACAATTGACATCATAAATGATCCGATGTATGATTTGCCCAGTAGAGAAGAGCGCATATCTAGGCCAAAGTATTCACACAACTCTACAGAAAGAACATCAAGCAATTACAAAAAGAAAGAGTTGCTGCGTCAGTTAGAATTGATGAGGAATACAAATATTTTCTATGGTGCTCGTGGTGGTGGAGAATTTTTGAGTAAGGCATGGGAGTTCTGCTTGTTAGACTCTAGTAAGAATTTGTTTGAAGATATAGTTGATGATTGCGTCAATTACTTCAAAAACGAAAATATAGTATTTTGGGGCAGTAATGGTATTCCCAATCATATATTGTCATCACAGGTGGCATGTTTGAATCACCTGTTCGCTATTAGAAACGACAGGGATTTGGTGCTTAGGTTAGCCAAAGTGCTTGTTGATGGTGAGATAGAAGATGTGGAGCCTATTGAGTGTGACAAATGTCGTCCTTATATATCATTTGAAGTAACAAGCAGCAAGGATTATCTGAATGAGAAATATGTTAAGCGTGGAGCCAACTGCACGTCGGTTGATGCTGTCATCTTAGCCCGGATGAAGGGTGGTAATAGAACGCTGATTCCGATTGAGTGGAAATATACAGAGGGCAGTGAATATAATATAGACAAATCTGGCACAGAGGGAAGTGGCAAGGAACGATTACGAAGATATACTGATTTAATCAATGCCTCGAATCAGTTGCAGACAATATCTGGTGGCTATCTAAACACCGTGTATTTTGTGGAACCTTTCTATCAGTTAATGCGACAGACACTTTGGGCAGAACAAATGATAGCTCATAAGTTTATTGAACCTATCAAAGCAGATGATTTTGTTCACGTTCATGTAATACCCAAAGAAAATGAGACATTGCTCCACCGCAGGTATAGATATTCTGGAATGGGATTAGAAGAAACGTGGCGTAATTTGATTATAGATCAAAGCAAATACAAATGGATAGAGCCAAAAACTATTGTTCAGTTGATAGATGAATCTGGACGATATGCGAAATTGGTTCAGTATCTAAATTTGAGATACGAATATAAATAATGTTAATCTATCAATGTTGCAGAAGTCAGTAGGCAGATCTATCCAGAGCGAAAAGTCTGGAGTGAAATAGTAGTCATAATGGCGTATAGAGAAATTGGTTTTCTCCAACCCATACCACACTGGATTCCTGAACTTATAGTCATCCAGAAAGAAATGTAGGGCTTGCAAATGCGAATTCTCATTCCCTCCAATGATTCATCCATGTTCAGTCCAGCCCCAAAGCTCGTCCCTGTTCTCTGACATGTTCACTCTTACTGTGATAATAGTTTTTTCGTTATTTTTGCTGTTTTGTTGTCACTAACGTCATATTCCGTTGGAACAGAGTCAGTTATAGGTGGCAGCAAAGTGACAGTAGTGACGGCAAAATCGATAGTAGTGGCAGCAAAATGATAGTAGCGGCAGCAAAAGTTAAGACTTTTGAAGGCTACTCTCTGCTATTTCCCACCGTGGGAACGGATCGTTTGCCGGTATCTATCGTGGCTTTCCCTCCGTGGGAAATCATGCAGACTCGGCATCAACCCAATGCTAACAACTATATTATCGTAAGTGTTTTCGCTGTAGCATCTAACTCTGTTTCTTCCACTTTGCTGCCACTACTGCCACTTTGCTGTCACTCGTAACGTTCTTATTCTCAGGCAGTATTGCAGTAGTGACAGCAAAATGAAAGAAAAATACTATTGCGCTTCCAGCACCAGCACGCGGCTGGACCAGTTGGTCTTCTGGTTCCAATCGACATTATGGGTATAGGGAATCTCGAGGCCGTGGTTCATGAGGAAGGCACCCGTGAAGGTCTTGCCCTCGAAGGGGAGGGGCTGCAGGTCGATGCGGTTCAACTCGTGGACACGGTACTGGCGCTGCGCGTCAAGACCTGCCATCTTGATACGCGGCAGGTGCTCGTTCTGGAACTGCTCGTACTTCCACCAATAGAAGACAGCACGGTCCTTGGGCTCGGTGACGTACATGAGGGAGGCAACGCCCTTGCCGTCGTAGGGGGAGAGCAGACGGTAGATGTCACCAAACTGCACAATGGGACGTATCTGCTTGTACTCGGCAATGGCCTTTCGGCAGAGGTCCTTCTCGTCGTCGGTCATATTCTTGGGCTGTATCTCCATGCCCAGACGGCCGGACATGGCAACGTCTATACGGAACTTGAGCGAGGTGGTGCGATAGACGGTGTGGTTGGGGGTGGCGGAGATGTGGCTCGCCATGGCGATGGCAGGGAAGAAATAGCTGGTGCCCCACTGCATGAAGATGCGCTGCAGGGCGTCGGTATTGTCGCTGACCCAGAACTCGTCGAAATAGGGCAGCAGACCCCAGTTGGCACGACCGCCGCCGGAAGCACAGGCCTGGATGGTGAGCGTGGGGTACTTGGCACGGACGCGTTGGCAGACCTTCTCGAGGCCGCGGTGGTACTCGATGTAGAGGTGGCTCTGGTCGGCCATAGGCAGATACTGCGAGCCGTGGTTCATGACGGGGGCGTTGGCGTCCCACTTGATGTAGTCAATCTCGGGGTACTTGGTCATGAGGTTATCGACGATGCCGAAGACGAAGTCCTGCACCTTGGGATTGGCGAGGTCGAGGACGACCTGCGTGCCACCACGACCGAGGGCGGGCTCTCGCTTCGGGGCCTTCAGTATCCAGTCGGGGTGGGCCTCGTAGAGCTCGCTGACGGTATTGGCCATCTCGGGCTCGATCCAGATGCCGAACTTGATGCCGTGCTTGCGGGCGTCGCGCAGCAGACCTTCGATGCCCTCGGGAAGCTTCTGCTTATCGACTACCCAGTCGCCGAGCGAGGAGTTATCGACCTTGCGGGGGTACTTGTCGCCAAACCAGCCGTCGTCCATGACGAAGAGCTCGCCACCCATGGAGGCGATGTCGCCCATCATCTGGTCCATGCCTTGCTGGTTGATGTCGAAATAGACACCTTCCCAGGAGTTGAGCAGAATCTTACGCTCAACATTGCTGTTGGCGAGCATGTACTTACGGCCCCAGCGGTGGAAGTTGCGCGACGCGCCGCTGAGTCCTTCCTTGGAGAAGGTGAGGGCGAGGTGGGGCGTGGTGAAGGTCTCGCCGCGCTTGAGGTGGTACTCGGAGTTCTCTTCGTCGATGCCGGCAAAGAAATAGTGGTACTCGGTGTCGTCGGTGACAACCTTGAGCTTGTAGTTGCCCCAGTAGCAGAGGGCAGCACCGATGACGTCGCCGGTAAGCTCCTGCGGACGACCGTCGAGCGAGAACATGACTTCGGCATGGTCGGTATGGGAGTTGCGGCCACCGTCGCGGTTGACAATCATCTTGACTCCCTGCGTCAGGGGTTCCTGCTCGACACGTCCCTCATTGGCCCACGAGCCGTAGAGATGGCTGAGCCATACCTCGCCACGACGGATGGGGAGCACGCCGGAGGCAAACTGCGTCAGGGTGACGGTGTGCTTCTCGCCATTGGTGATGTCGGTCCACGTCTCTATCATATCGACATCGGCACGCGTCTGGTAATAGACACGGACGGTGGTGGGGTACTGGGGGTCGCTGAGCGTGAGGGTGGTGAGGTCACCCTGCTGACTGACAGCGGTGAGGTAGAGCTGGGTGGACATGTTGCCGTCGGCATGGCGCAGGGAGACGGCAGCAGCAGACTGGGGCCACATGCCATAGGGGGGATAGACGTCGAAGCGACCGTTGGCAGGAGCGGGCAGGGCGGAGAGCTCGGCGGCGCTGAGCCGGGGGCCGAAATAGACGTACTGGGGCTGGTGGCCTTCGTCGGCATTGATGACTAACGAGAGGTTACGGGTCTCAAGAACTACCTGCCTGGCCTGGATGCCGAGGGGCAGGGCGAGGAGCAGGGTAAAAAGCAGTTTAAGTTTCATATAGTATAATTTTAGTTATAAGTTATAAGTTATCAGTTATCTGTTATCTGTTATCTGTTATCTGTTATCTGTTATCTGTTATCTGTTATCTGTTATCTGTTATCAGTTATGTAATTTACAATTTGACAATTTATTTTTCAATTTTGTTGAATTCTTCAATTTTCGTCTTCGTCTTCGTTTTCGTCTTCGTTTTCACTATTTCGCCTTTTCACTTTTTCACCTTTTCAGAAGGGAGCCTCGACACGGAGGGTCATCTGTTCGCGGGTGAAGGGGTGGCAGAAGGTAATTTCCTGGGCATGGAGGAAGAGGCGGTCACCACGCCGGCCATAGAGGTCGTCACCGAGGATGGGGGTGCCGAGGCCGTCGCGATGGGCACAATGGACGCGCAACTGGTGGGTGCGGCCAGTATGGGGGTGGAGCTCAATACGGGTGATGCCGTCGGTGACGGAGAGTACCTCATAGTCGGTGACGGCGGGCTTGCCATCGGCGTAATCGACGACCTGACGGGGACGGTCGAGGGGGTCGGCCCTCAGGGGCAGCGAGATGGTGCCGCTGGTATGGGGGATGGTGCCGTCGAGCAAGGCGATGTAGGTCTTCTTGACACGACGGGCGGCAAACTGTGCCTGCATCAGGTTGTAGGCATCGCGCGTCTTGGTGATAATGAGCAGACCGCTGGTGCCCATGTCGAGCCGATGGGCAAGGGACCACTCGTCGGTGTCGGCATAGTGCTGACGGACGACGGACCACACGCTAAGGCGTGACTCACGACCGGGAACGCTGAGCAGACCGGTGGGTTTGTTGATGACCATGAGCCACTGGTCTTCATAGACGATGTCGAGCTTGACCTGGGCGCCGCCCAACGGATAGAACATGGGGTCGTGCTCCTGGGGGTTGTCCTCGACATCGAGTCCCTTGAGCATCCAGGTGAGCACGGGGAGGCACTTGCCACGACAGGCGGGATAGAACTGACCATCAAGGCGCACCTCGGACTTGGGCGACTCGCCCATCCAGAACTCTGCCATGCAGAGGGGCGTGAAGCCTTGCTGGTAGGCATACTGCAGGAGCTTGGGGGCACAGCAGTCGCCGGCACCGCCGGGGGGATAGGGGAAGCGCTGGCGTACCTTCACGCTGTGGTAGTCGTGCCACACCTCAATGAGGTCGCGCTCCTTACCATAGGCGTTGAGCACGCGGTACTGACGGAAGAGCCACTGCTGGAGGTCTTCAGAGAGCTGCTTACGGCGCTCGCGCAACTCGACGACGAGCAGATCGTCGGAACCGAGGGAGTTGATGACGACGGTCATGGCGGAAATGATGCGCTCGGTCTGCTTGAAATGGCCGTCGGGCTGCTGGGCGTCATAGACGGGCGGCACAAACCACGGCCAGTCGTTGCGGCCTGCCAGCAGACCGCTATAGGCTGAGAGGAAGAAAAGTTCTTGAGTTTTTGAGTTCTGTGTTTTGAGTTCTGAGTTCGGGGCTACTACCAGCACGCCAAACATCTTTCCGTGTTGGGCGTCCTCCTGAAGGGCAGCGTGGGTGGCTACATAACGGCGCACTTTCTTGGCGGCCTCCACACACAGGGGATGGGGCTCATAGCAGAAAGGGTAGGTAAACTTCTGAGGCCTTTCTGCAGTACTTTGCAAGGGGTGTAAGACCTTCATTTTGATTCGGTTAAAATTATTGGCTGCCACAAAGTTACGCATTTTTCATGAAAACACCAAACTTTTAAAGTATTTTAAGGGAGTAAGAGGGAGTTAGAGGGAGTTAAGGGAGGAATTGTTTGGCGGTTCGGGAAAAAAACGCTATCTTTGCAAATAAAAAAACGATGAAACGAACTACAACTGTATTTTTACTGCTGTGCTGCTCATGGCTCATGGCAGCTGCACAACAACAGGACACCTTCTGGCTGGGAGCCGACATCAGCGGCACCACGGAACTGGAAGCACGCGGCAAACAACTGTATAACGCAAACGGGGAACCACGGGAAAACACCCGGCTGATGAAGGAACTGGGACTGAACGCCGTGAGGCTGCGCGTATGGGTGAACCCGAAGGACGGCTTCTGCCGACCGGACGACGTGCTGCTCATGGCCTCCAGGGCGAAGGCGGAGGGCATGGAGGTGATGATTGACTTCCACTACAGCGACTGGTGGGCGGACCCTGCGAAGCAAAACATTCCGGCAGCGTGGAAGGCGATGAACTATGACGAGATGCGACAGGCACTGGCAGAGCACACCCGCGCCACGCTACTGCTGCTGAAGACGAACGGCATAGACGTGAAGTGGGTGCAGGTGGGCAACGAGACAACCAACGGCTTCCTGTGGCCCATGGGACGCGCCACGGAGCACATGAAGCAGTATGCCGGACTGACACAGGCGGGCTACGAGGCGGTGAAACAGGTGTTTCCCGAGGCTCAGGTCATTGTACACCTGGACCAGGCACGTGACGCCCGGCGCTACGATTTCATCTTCGACGGGCTGCGAGAATATGGTGCGCAGTGGGACATCATCGGCGTGAGCATCTACCCCTACTGGGACCAGCAGGAGAAGAAGGAGAAGAAGGACAGCGGCACCCTGAAGCATGCGCTGAGGAACATGCAGCGACTGGTGAAGAAGTACCACACCCCGGTGATGGTGGTGGAAACGGGCTACGAGGTGGCACGGCCAGAAGCTGGAAAACGGTTTATAGGGGAGCTCATCAGTGCCTGCAGGAAGATGGACGGACAGTGCCTCGGCGTGTTCTACTGGGCACCAGAACTGGAGGGACAATACCCGCTGGGGGCCTTCAAGGACGGACGGCCGACAGCCATCATGGAGGCCTTTACCGAGGCTGCCATGCAGAAATAAACGACAAAAGGCTTGGTAATTGAAATTTTTTACCTATCTTTGCAACGACAATAAAGATTAAAAACCAAAAACAATAAAGCAATATGGGATTTCCTGGTGGATGGGAGTTGCTGGTCATCGCACTCATCGTACTGCTGCTCTTCGGCGGCAAGAAGATACCTGAACTCATGAAGGGGCTCGGCAAGGGTGTCAAGAACTTCAAGGACGGCATGAACGGTGCCGACGACAAGAAGGAGGAAAACGAAACGCTTCGCAACGAAAACAAAACGCTTCGCAACGAAAACGAAGACGAAAACGAAACGCTTCGCTAATAAATTGAAAATCGAAAGTCAGTAAATAGACAATTAATTAGGATTGTAATTTAGAAAGACGGAAACGAAAACGAAGACGGGTTCCTTCTGGGACCATCTGGAAGAACTGCGGACATGCCTGATACGCATCATTGTGGCGACCGTCGGTGCCATGATTATTGCCTTCTGCATGAAGGAATGGATGTTTGACGTCATCCTGGCTCCGGCACGCGGGGACTTCGTCACCTACCGGCTGATGGGGATGGAACCTGTCAGCATACACCTCATCAACACGGGACTGACAGAACAGTTCATGATGCACCTGAAGGCATCGTTCCACGTAGGACTGCTGGCGGTAATGCCTTACATACTGTATGTGCTGTTCGGCTTCATAGCACCGGGACTCTACGAGCGGGAACGCCACTATGCGGTACGGGTGGTCAGCAGCGGGTACCTGATGTTCATCATAGGGACACTGGTCAACTATCTGCTCATATTTCCCCTCACAGTACGCTTCCTGGGCACCTACCAGGTCAGCAGCGACGTACAGAACATGCTTACCCTCGAATCGTACATGGACACACTCGTCACGATGAACCTCATGCTGGGCATCGTGTTCCAGTTGCCGGTGCTCTGCTGGCTGCTGGCTGTGACGGGGATGCTGCGTCCGGAATGGATGACACGCTACAGGCGACACGCCATCGTGGCCATCGTGGTGGTGGCAGCCATCATCACTCCGACCACCGACGCCTTCACACTCATCATCGTTGCGCTGCCCATCTGGCTGCTGTACGAGGTGAGCATCTGGATAGTCAAGAAAACAAGAAACTAAACATTACACTATTTATGCTGAGAAAAATCCGTATCATTCTGGCAGCCGTGATGTTCATCGGCATCACACTGCTCTTTCTCGACTTCACGGGAACCATGCACCACTGGGTCAGCTGGATGCCGAAACTCCAGTTCCTGGAGGCTGTGCTGGCACTGAACGTGGTGGTGATTGCGGCGTTGATACTTCTGACACTCATCTTCGGACGGATGTACTGCTCGGTCATCTGTCCGCTGGGCGTGATGCAGGACATCATCGCATGGTTCGGCAAGAAGGCCAAGAAGAACCGCTACTCCTACTCGAAGGCGAAGCACGGACTGCGTGTCCTCTTCTTCACGCTGATGCTCATGTCCATCGTGTTAGGCGTCAGCGTCATCGTACAGCTGCTGGCACCCTACTCCGCCTTCGGGCGCATAGCCACCAATCTGCTGCAGCCTTTATATATAGGTGGCAATAACATGCTGGCAACCATTGCCGAGGCCTCCGACAGCTATCTGTTCTACCACCACGAGGTATGGATGCGCTCGCTGGTGTCGCTCATCATTGCTGCCGCCACCTTCGGCATCCTGTTCTTACTGGCATGGCGTAACGGACGTACCTGGTGTAACACCATCTGCCCTGTGGGTACGGCACTGGCCGTCTTTGCAAAGTTCTCGTGGATGAAGATCAGATTCGACGAGCAAAAGTGCCGTAACTGCTCCATGTGTTCCAAGAACTGCAAGGCTGCCTGCATAGACTACAAGAACCACACGGTGGACTACACCCGCTGCGTGGTGTGTGGCGACTGTATCGAAAGCTGTAAGTTCGGGGCACTGAAATATGCCAGGGCGACACAGCAGCAGGAGAAACAGCAGACCAAACAGCGTGAGGAGACCGACACAGGACGACGCAGTTTCCTGATTGGCGCCACGCTGGCCTCAACGGCTGTCATGGCACAGGAGAAGAAGAAGGTGGACGGCGGACTGGCTGCCATTGCCGAGCGTGTCATCCCCGAGCGCCAGACACCACTGACACCGCCGGGTTCGCTGTCGGCACAGAACATGGCAAAGCGCTGCACGGGCTGCCAGCTCTGCATATCAGAGTGTCCGAACGACGTGCTACGCCCCTCTACCGACCTGATGACGCTGATGCAACCTACGATGTCGTATGAACGGGGCTACTGCCGACCGGAATGTACACGGTGCTCGGAGGTTTGTCCTGCCGGTGCCATCCAACCCATCACACCCATTGAGAAGTCGGCCATACAAATAGGACATGCCGTATGGATCAAGCAGAACTGCGTGGCCATCAACGACGGTGTGCCCTGCGGCAACTGTGCCCGACACTGTCCGACTGGTGCCATTGAGATGATACCCCTTGACCCCGACGATGGCGACTCACCACTGGTGCCTGCCATCAACGAGGCGCACTGCATAGGCTGCGGTGCCTGCGAAAACCTGTGTCCGGGCAAGAACGGACAGACGGCCATCATGGTCGAGGGCCACGAGGTGCATAAGGAGGTTTAGAGTTTAGAGTTGAGAGTTTAGAGTTTTTTGATATGAGCAAGAATATGAACCGCCGAACATTCCTGAAGCTCTTCGGAGCGGGCAGTGCTGCCACAGCACTCACGGTAGCAGGATGCAAGAGCAAGCAGACAAAGGCTGCCAGTGAGGAATACCAGAAACAGGTGGAGCCACCCACCGGGAAGATGACCTACCGGACGAATCCGAATAACAACGAGAAGGTGTCGATACTGGGCTACGGCATGATGCGACTGCCGTCGAAGACCGAGAACAGCGACGACTTCGACCAGGACATGATCAACCGCCAGGTGGACTATGCCATTGAGCATGGCGTCAACTACTTCGACACGAGCCCCGTCTATTGTCAGGGAAAGTCGGAACGCTGCACGGGCATCGCACTCAGCCGGCACAAACGATCGGAATACCTCGTGGCAACCAAACTGTCGAACTTCCACCCCGACTCACAGACAAGGGAAGGGAGCATCGGCATGTACCGCAACTCACTGAAGGAGCTGCAGGTGGACTACCTGGACTACTACCTGCTGCATGCTATCGGCGGCGGCATGGATGAGTTTAACCGACGCTACGTGGATAACGGCTTGATGGACTTTCTGCTGGAGGAGCGTAAGGCGGGACGCATCCGCAACCTCGGTTTCTCGTTCCACGGGTACAAGGAGGTGTTCGACGAGGTGCTCGCCATGCACGACAAGTACCACTGGGATTTCGTGCAGATAGAGCTGAACTACCTGGACTGGGACTACGCCGACGAAATAAACAACCGTAACGTGGATGCCAGCTACCTCTATGCCGAACTGCAGAAGAAGGGCATACCGGCCGTCATCATGGAACCGCTGCTGGGCGGACGACTGGCAAACCTGCCACAGTACCTGGTCAACGAACTGAAACAGCGCGACCCAGAACGCAGCGTCGCCTCATGGGCCTTCCGCTATGCCGGTACCCCAGAGGGGGTACTGACCGTCCTCTCAGGAATGACCTTCATGGAACACCTCAAGGACAACCTCCTGACGTACTGTCCGCTCAAACCGCTGACACAGGAGGAGCAGGAGTACCTGCATGGTGACATAGCACGGAAGATTGTAGGACTGGAGAACATTCCCTGCAACGACTGCAAGTACTGCATGCCCTGTCCCTACGGCATCGACATTCCCGCCATCTTCGTACACTACAATAAATGCAAGAACGAGGGCACACTGCCTACCGACACCGGCGACGAGAACTACCGCAGCCTGCGACGACAGTACCTCATCAGTCTGGACCGTGCCGTGCCCCGCATGCGACAGGCTGCACACTGCATACAGTGCGGACAGTGTGAGCCGCACTGCCCTCAGAACATCCGCATACCCCAGGAACTGAAGATGATTGACGAGTTTGTGGAAGGCCTCAAGCAGGGCGAAGACCTGCAGCAGGCACTGCAGAAACACAGAGACTCAAAGTCAGAAAAATAAGTATATGGAACTAGAATTTATTGTACGTATTTTCGTGGCATCGTTGCTGGGAGGTGCCATCGGACTGGAACGTGAATACCGCGACAAGGCGGCAGGGTTCCGGACACATTTCCTCGTGGCACTCGGCTCTGCGTTGTTCATGGTGATTTCTGCCTACGGATTTGAGGGCGTGCTGGCAAACGACTTCAATGCACCCATCCGCCTCGACGTGTCGCGTATTGCCGCACAGGTGGTCACAGGTATCGGTTTCATCGGTGCCGGCACCATCATCTTCCAGAAGAATGCCGTACGCGGACTGACTACCGCTGCCGGTGTATGGGTCACTGCTGCCATCGGTATGGCATGCGGTGGCGGCATGTATGTGCTGGCTGTGGTGTCAACAGCACTCGTACTCATCGGACTGGAAGCCTTCAACTACTTCCTGCACCGCTTTGACAAGCACAGGGTGAAGTCACAAGAAGAAGAGGCGGAAAAGGAGTAGTACAGCGAACAGCTACAGGAGTCACTGCCCTGGCTGCAAACGTACTGACAGAAGTCAGGACAGCAGTTCACGAATGGCAGCGACGAGTTGGTCGTTCTCCTCGGGCAATTGAGCCATGACACGGAAATAGTCGCTGGTGAGCCCCTCGAAGGTACTGCAGTCACGTATTAGGATGCCATACTGCTGGATAAGCGACTGCTTCAGGTCTATATTCTTCGCGGTGTCTTCCACACAGCCCAACATGAAAGTACTCTTCGACTCAAACATACGGATGCCTGGAATGTCCTTCAAGGCAGTACGTAGCCGTTCTGCTTCCCCGAGATAGTCATCCATTGCGGGGAGGATGCCCTGACCGTGCTGCAGCAGGTACAGGCCTGCCGTGATGGCAACGGAACTGACGGACCAGGGATGGCGCTTACTACGCAACCGGTTGATGACTGACGGACTGGCGGTAATATAGCCCAGGCGCAAGCCCGGCACAGCATACTGCTGGGTCATGGAGTGGAGGACAATCAGGTTGGGGTGCTGCAGGATGTCATGAGGGGTGAACAGTTCTGACTTCGTATAGTGCTCGAACGACTGGTCAACAATATACATATACTGCCGGTGGCTCCTTACCATGTAGTCCATGAAACCCTTCATGAGCACGTTGCCTGACGGGTTATTGGGATTGCACAGCCAGTAGATGCGGTCTTCGCCCAGATGCGACAGGCTGTCCGTATTCTCATAGCTGATGATGTGCTTATGGATGCGGCAGGCATCGGCATACTCGCTGAACGTGGGTTGGGGGATGACACTGGCAAAACCACGGTACAGCTGTGCCAGGAGGTAGATGGCCTCGGTACAGCCATTCGTCACCATGACATACTCACGGGGAATGTCCAGATGCTCGGACAGCTTCCACTCCAACTCGTAAGCCTCCGGCTCCGGATAACGGCGGATGCAGTCCATGTTAGCCGCCAAGTGCTGCTGGAGCCCTGTCAGGTCGGCATGGTTATAAACGTTAGCACTGAAGTCTAACTTGATTTTCTTACCATAACGGTAAGCATCGTCTCCCTGTCCTCTTGTCATAGCGTTCTGTTTTGTTTCACATGAATGGTCAGCGACTGGGCATCGAAGGCGATGCCGTCACGCTCAATGAAAAGGCTGAGTGTACCGTCATCTGCCAACTGCCGGGGCGTACCGATGGTGATATGGTCGGGAAGCATCAGCCAGATACGGTCTGCCAACTGCAAGGCCAGCTCCACATCGTGAGTAGAGAGGAAGATGGTCTTTCCTTGTTCATGGGCAAGACGTCCTAGCAACTGCATCGTATCGACCTTGCTGGGGAAGTCTAGGAAGGCCGTCGGCTCGTCCAGGTAGATGACCGGCGTCTGCTGCGCCAATGACTTGGCTATCATCACCTTCTGGCGCTCACCATCGGACAGCGTATGCACCAGTCGTTGCTCCAGCGCCACAATGCCGACCAACTGCAGGGCATCGCTGACCACTTCTTCGTCGGCAGCTGTCAGTCCGCCCCAGAACCCAGTATAGGGTGAACGGCCCAGTGCCACCAGTTCACGTACCGTCATGTTACGCAGGTCGGGTTTTTCGGTCAGCACCACACCGATGCGGCGACTCAGCTCCTTGTCGGAAAAGCTTTCTATCGGACTGTTGCCGATGAGTATCTGACCGCCCAAGGGAGGCTGGAAGGCAGACAAGGTGCGTAAGAGGGTTGATTTGCCGATGCCGTTACGTCCCAGCAGGCAGGTCAGCTCACCACTGTAGATGGTTGCCGAGATGTCGTGTGCCACCTGTTTTTCATTGCCCTTAGACCGGTATCCGATGCTTAGGTTCCGGAGTTCTATGGATGCTTCTTGATTCATATTCGACACAAAGATACAAAAAAAAGTGAAAAGTGAAAAGTGAAAAGTGAAAAAAATAAACTTTTTTGTATCTTTGCGCCATCAATCAATTATGTAACACTTAAAAAATTACAGATTATGGAAATCGTTGCTGTTTTAGCTTCCCTTCTTTGTGGAGGTCTTGTATTATTGCTCATCATCGTAGCAGTGTATTTTGTCTCGACACAGCGCAAGCTCGTCAGCCTGGACGAGCTGTGCAAGAATGCACTTAGCCAGATTGAGGTACAACTGAATTCACGTTTCGACGCTGTGCTCTCTTTGGCCAAGACAGCTGCCAAGTATGCCGGACATGAGTCAGAAACCATCATCAAGACCATTGAGGCACGTGGCGGTGGCAGAACTGCCGCAACACCCGAGGCCATCAATCAGCAGAGCGACATGCTCAGCCAAATGATGGGACGACTGAATGTCGTGTTTGAACGCTACCCTGACCTGAAGGCTTCAGAGCTTTATGTCAATGCGCAGAACGGTCAGAAGGAGTACGAGGAGAACGTACGTATGAGCCGTATGGTGTATAACGACACGGCAACGAAGATGAACCGCATGGTACGTCAGTGGCCGTCGTCCATGGTGGCCAGCATCCTACACTTCGCCGAGAAGGAATACCTGAAGGTAGATGACGAAAAGAAACGTAGCTATCCGAATCTCGATGAAGCATTTGCTAAGTAAACTTACCACGAGGCTCGCACTGCCGTTCGTGCTGTTGCTTTCTGTCCTGACGCTACAGGCAGACCCCGTGCTGCATGACCTGAACATGCAGGTACAGCTGTTGGACAATGGCGATGCCCGCATCACGGAGGTACGTACCATGTCCATCGACCATGTGGGTACGGAGTGCTACATCGTCATGGGTTTCATGAACGGCAGCACGGTCAGAGACCTGACCGTCAGCGACGAGACAGGACGGGAGTTTGAGAACATCGGCTCCTGGGAGGTTGACCGCAGCCGCAGCTGGAAGGCAGGCAAGTGTGGCATCGTCACCAAGAGCGACGGCTACGAGCTCTGCTGGGGACTGGGCGACGAGGGCAGCCGTGTCTATACCATCAGCTACACTGTTACCGACCTGGTACGAGCCTATGACGATGCCGACGGCTTCAACTTCATGTTTGTGGCACAGGACATCAAGCCTGCCGCCCAGCACGCAAAGATAACCTTTGTACGCGGTGACGGCGGGGAGATTCCGCAGGACATGGTGAAGATGTGGGCGTTCCGCTACGACGGCGACATTGAATGGATGAACGGCACCGTGGTGGCTGAGACCGCCACCAGCATGAGCAGCAGCCAGTCGATGATTGTCATGCTGCGCTTCGAGAAGGACGTGCTGCATCCCACCATGAACGAGAGCGGCAGCTTCGAGCAACTGAGGGAGAAAGCCTTCGAGGGCAGCAGCTATACCAGCGGCATGGACTTTGAGACCATCTTCTGGATTATCGTCATTGCACTGATTATCATCCTCTCGCCCTTCATCATCATGGGCTACCTTATTTATATGTGGCTGGAGCGCCGTACCGCCAACGAGAACCTGCTGTGGTTCCGCGGACAGCCGTACAATGGCAGTCTGAAGAAGAGCTACGAGGTACTGAATGCGTATGCCTATTTCAGCTACGACAACAAGAACCTGGTCAGTGCCATGGTGCTTCGGCTCATCAGCATGGGGGCTGTGGCCATTGAACAGCACATGGTGGCTCCCACGGGATTCAAGAAGCTGGTAGGTGCCAGTCCGAAACCCATGCAACTGCTGGCCATCAAGGAACTGCATGTCGATGAGAACACCCCCGACCGCTTTGCACTTAGCAAGCTGTTCTATATTTTCTCTGAGGCTGCCGGCGACGACAACCTCCTGCAGCCCAACGAACTGAGAACATGGATGAGCAGGCACTCCAGCAGTGTGGAGTCGTTCCTGAACAATATCAAACCCCTGCGGTCGAAGCGAACCATCAGAAAGGACCTGAAGAACGTGCGTGACGTGCTGGGCATGCGACTCTTCCTCAAGGACTTCACACTGGCCAATGAGCGCCATGCCACCGAGGTAAGACTGTGGAAGGAGTATCTTGTCTATGCCGAGCTGTTTGGCATTGCCGACCAGGTACGTAAGGACATGCAGCAAATCAACCCCGAATACCTGCGCATGGACGAGGTATGCCGACAACTGAACAACGACCGTGTGGTACCGTTGTTCACTGCTGCTACGCTTTCAGGTATCGGTGATGTACAGCGTGCTGCAAGCCGGGCCTCATCGGGTGGTGGCGGATGGGCATCATCAGGCGGTGGCGGCGGTTTCTCGGGCGGCGGCTCGGGTGGCGGCGTAAGATAATAAGCTATAGCTTCTATAGCATCTATAGCAACTATAGCATCTATAGCAACTATAGTCTATACCTGCGGATGAGCTCCGCGAATAACGGGTTGTGCTGCAAGATGGCGGTGCAACCCGTTATCAATAGTTGCTTGCGTGCTCGGGTCAGTGCCACGTTCAGTTTGCGGTCAATGACTTGGCCATCCTCCTCGAAACAACAGGCTGTCAGGAAGTCTAACTGATGGAGTTGCTGCACAGTAAACGAATAAATGATAACATCACGCTGTGAACCCTGATAGCGCTCTACGGTATCGATGGAAATCTGCTGCAGGGCAGGAATACCCAACCGTTCTATCTCCTGCCGTATGAGGGCTATCTGGTGGCGGTACGGCACGATGACACCTGCCGTTTTGTTGCTGTCGAAACGCGCTGCACCGTATTGCCGGTAGATACGACGCAGCAGGTCGGCAACGACTGCCGCTTCTGCCTGCACCCCGTCAACATCCAAGAACACAACCCTGCGTTCTTTCAGCACGTCGTCCAACGCATCCTCCGATGGCTCGTCATAGTTCAGACGGGTCTCCAGCTGGTGTTCCAGCGGCACGGGTTCCAGCTGCTCTTGCCGGTAAAACATTTCGTTGGCAAAGGCAGCAATATCGGGATGCATGCGTCCCTGATGGCGAAGCGTTCCCACGAATCGTGTCCTGCCCTGCTGGCGCTCCAGACGTATCAGCCGCTCGAACAGCGTTTCATATTTTCCTGGCTGCTGTACCACGGCGGGCAGCTGCTTGTAGTCCCCAATGAGTACGAAGCGCCCGATGGCATCGTTCGCCAGCAGACCGACGATGTCCGACTCTAATATCTGCGATGCCTCATCCACCACACACAGTGAGAAACGCTTGAGCTGGAAGATGAACGGACGGGACTGCATGGTGGCTGTCGTACTGACCACAATGTTGGTTTGACTGATACGCTGCCGTATCTCGTCCAGCTTCGGCGTATCGCCTAACAGTGCATCTAGTAGATGTCCCCTGAAACGGGGGTCGCACGAGGCCTCATTGCCCAGGCGCAGGAAGTTAAGTCCAGCCTCCGAAAGCGTCTCACATATTTCATCTACCGCCCTGTTGGTATAGGCCATGAGGAGGATGGAAGGTGGAAGGTGGAGGATGGAGGGTGGAAGGGCAAGTTCTTCCTCCACCATGAAGCGCAGCGCCATCGATGTCTTGCCCGTTCCTGGCGGACCTATCAGCAGGAAGTAGTCGCGTGCCTGCTTCTGACGCAGTATCACGTCATCATAATTCGGATGGTAGCAGCGCGTCAGCTGTATGCTGTCGTCGGCTTGCGGTTCCCGCTGCCCCAAGAGTAACTGACGCTTGTGAAGCGGTGAGGTAACAAAGGCATAGAGCGAACGCATGGCACTCGTGGTTCCGATGTCGGACGTGTCAGGCTCGACGGCGTAGGTAAGGGGTGAAGGGTCAGTGGTGAGGGGCGAGTGGAGAAACGTGAGGGGTGAGTGGTCAAAGACGTTGGGGTTCTGCTGTCCATCGTTCAGTTTGATGGTCAGCTGATCCGTCCTGATGTCGGTCAGCCGTCCACGGAACAGGAGGCTCTTCCGTACGTCGGGCACCCCCTGATAAGCATAGAGCACCACCATGTCGCCCCGTCGGAAGATGGGGGTGGAGGGTGCAGGATTAAGGGTGGAGGGTGAGTGGTGTGTGGTGAGTGTCAGCACATCATAGCCACTGTCAGGAGCAGACTGCTCCTTCTCCACAATGGTCAGGTCGGTAAGGATGCTCCCTGCCTCCCGTTTCTCGTCTAACGACAGGTTCCAGAGGTCTGCCGTGGCACGGCTCTGCTCCCTGACTCGCTGCCGCTCGTCTTTTGTTCCCAGCTTATTGTAAGCCTGTTCCCGATAGACAAACGTCATCTGCTGCTCGAAATAGCTTCGCTCTGCATCGCTTAGCGAAGCCAGGGTGGCTGACACCGACGAGAAACGCCCGAAACTGTCTTCTATTGTCAAACGGGGCAGCACGCTGTTGAAGCCCTCACGGGCCGTCTGCAACTCCTGCGCCACCACATGGTTACGCATGGCTATCGCCTCCCGGAAGAGCGCCTCGTTGAACCCTATCTTTATCAGTCCGCCCTGTGCCGGGTAACGGCTGTAGAGCAGTCGCATGTCGATGTTGTCGGGCGCTACGTCGAAATTGTAATGCAGCATACCGTAATAGAGCAGCAGCTGCACGATGTGCGGTTCCCTGGCACCATGTTCCTTGCCCCATAGCTTGCCCGACTTCTGTTCCACCAGCAGCTGCATGTCGGTAGTCATCATATCCACACGTCCCTGCAATCCCAGCCGTTCGCAGATGAACGACGGCTCCAGTATGGCCTTCTCACGGTCATAGCGGTCAAAGAGCAGGCCGACCGTCTCCCGCAGATTTGTCATCTGCACCTGCGCATCAGCCTTGAAGGCCAGTGGAGAGAAGTCGGGGCAGGTACAGAACTGCAGGGCCTGTTCACGGAACGACTCCGTCAGCGTATGCCCCAGCGTAGCGTCCTCATGGTTAATGATATCGTCCAGCGCACTGCCTGCAAAGTTACCCAGCAGGATGGCTTGGCTGTTTGCCCTCGGCAGCATGCGCCCTATCGTATATAGCAGCGGATGGTGACTGTCCTCTGAAAACAATGTTGCCAGAGCCGAGACATCCACCAGGAAGTCAGGCTCCACCACGATGAGGTCGCCCAGCACATTCAGCTGCATGCCCTCACGCAGAAGCGGGCGCAGGTCGTCGTCATACGTCGTCCTGTACTCCTCGCCCGTACCCTGTATCGTGGCATAGATGTAGCGCTCGTCCCACCGCTGCATGGTGCAGCGAATATATTTCCGGTCAGTTTCCAAGGTGGCTACAGTCAGTTAAAGGAACCTTGGTTCCGGAATCATGTTTCCGCGACAGAAGCGCAGCGCTATCTGGCGGTCGTCACCTAAATAGATGTATCGCTCCAGACGGTGCAGCAGCGAATAGCTGTCGTGGTTCAGGTCGCTGTCGTCAATGACCAGCGCATCAAACTCATATCCCGGCTCAAAGCTGCCCACATGTCCGAAGAACCGCCCTGCCGACTTGGTGGCAAGCCAGAACACCTCCGACAGGCTTAGGAACTTCTTGTCGCGGTGCTGCTGATAGTATGCCTTGCTTACCTGTGTCGCATACACCATCATGCGGAAGATGCTCAGGTCGTGGCCGCCGCTGATGTCGCTGCCCAATCCCACGGGCACTCCCTCGTCAAGGAACTGCCGGACAGGCGCCAACCCCGCTGCAAGGTTCAGGTTCGACGTGGGACAGTGGGCCACCATAACGCTGCGGCGCTTCATCAGTTCCAGTTCCT
>JAEEGJ010003651.1_pt1 | contig 56980 bp, 52 predicted proteins | sample 8958761 | NCBI WGS metagenome assembly JAEEGJ01 (sample SAMN16246546, study PRJNA631951) | gut metagenome | biome: gut microbiome; feature: rumen; material: RS-attached | host: Bos | place: Iran: Karaj | collected 2018-10 | reverse complement strand
TTGCACGGATGATTCAATCCGCAACGAATATTATACCCGAATGGACTCGATTTTAGTGACGGATGCCCCGTTTGTCGTCCTGTACTACGACAAGGTGGCGCGTTTCGTGCAGAAAAACGTGCAAGGATTAGGCACCAACCCCGTAAATATGTTGGATTTGCGGCGGGTCAGAATGAAATAATAGAGGATTAATTGTGTTGTAGGGGCGAATAATTATTCGCCCCTACAGGATGTCGAATTATTTCAAGGATTCTAACGCCTTGATTATCACATTGTCCGTCTTGTTAATCACTGGATAGAATGCCTCGTCACCGTAAAGGTTGCGGCCGATTAGCGCTTTCAGCCATGTTTTCAGTTCCTTGGATGAATTAGCGGACATCTTCGACACTTTCTTCTTGTTGTTTTTCTCGTAATATTGGACGAGTTGTTGCAACATCTGATCGGTAACTTGCATTCTTGCCACGTAGGATTTCGTGTCAGGATACTTATTCTTCAGTTCGGATTTATGCTCGTTGGTGTAATGGAAGGCGAATTGGATGAGTGCCGAAGAGTTAGCGATATCGTAATACGCGTTGAGGTCTTCGCCGCGGTCAATGGGCACGAAAATGTCGGGCATGATGCCGCCCCCACCATATACGGTGCGTCCCTTGAGGGTGTGATAGACCTTGGAGGAGTCTAAGTGGATGCTGTCGAGACTTTCCATCTCGCCGTTAATCAGGCGTTTGTAGATGTCTTCGTAGTAGGCTTCCGTTCCTTTTTCATACTCACGCTGGATACAGCGTCCGCTGGGGGTGTGATAGCGCGAGGTGGTCAGCCGGATAGATGATTTGTCCTCCAAATCAAACTGTCTCTGAACCAACCCTTTGCCGAATGAACGACGTCCGATAACGGTGCCGCGGTCATTGTCCTGGATGGCTCCGGCGACAATCTCGCTGGCAGAAGCGCTGAAGTCATCAATCAAAATCACGACCTTTCCTTGCTCAAAATCGCCTTTCCGGGAGGCATATATGATTTCGGGACGCACTTTGGACCCTTCAATGGAGACGATCTTTTGTTTGTTGCTCAGAAATTCGTCGCACACACTGACAGCCGCATCCAAAAAGCCGCCGCCGTTACTGCGCAAATCCACAATCAGATTGCCCATGCCTTGCCTTTTCAGTTTCTGGATGGCATCGTTGAATTCCTTGGCTGTGGTACTTCCAAATTCGTTCAATTTGATATAACCAGTTTGAGAATCAATCATATAGGCTACGTCAACGGTGTAAGTAGGTATCACTCCGCGAGTTATCTCGTAGGTGTATTTGTCTTTGAAGCCGGGTCTCATAATGCCGACTTTCACCTTTGACCCTTTTTTGCCACGCAACTTCTTGAATGCCTGTTCATTCTTAATGCCGATAATGGACTTTCCGTCCACCTCAATCATACGGTCGCCTGCCATCAGACCGGCTTTTTCCGAGGGACCTCCGGAAATCACTGAAACCACCATCAGCGTGTCGTTCATGATGTTGAATTGGATGCCAATCCCCTCGAAAGAGCCTTCCAGTGTCTCCATCATGGTTTTGTTTTCGTCGGCGGTGGCGTAGCTGGAATGCGGATCCAGTCCTTGCAGCATCGCATTGATGGCTAATCCGTAAATGGAGTCCGTGTTGACAGCATCCACATAAAAGTTCTCAATGTAGCTCATCACCTCGCTCATCTTTTGCAACTCGGCGTTTCCCGTTTTGCTCAAACGACGAGGATTCCAATGCAACGCAATAGAAAAACCACCCAAAAAAGCGACTAAAAGCCACAAAAACAAAAGACAACCGTTGAATTTATTTCTGTTCTCACTCATTCTTTATCCTTGTATTAAAAAGACCGCAAAAATACACTTTAATTTCTATTTCTGTCGTTCAATGGCGGATTGGTGCAATAATTCCAAAAAACGTTCGATAAATGCTTGATATGAAGGATCTTCGGGATGTTTAGCATAACGCTTCACTACCTGTTGCCATTGTTGTGGTTGCACTACAGCGATATGGTTTTTCCGTTTGATTTCCGCAATCTCATCCACCATCTTCATACGTTGGTAGAGAAGTGTACTTATTTGATTGTCAATATTTTCCAGTGTGGAACGCTGCTTTACTAATTCCAGGTCAGCCGTGTCGTTGCGCAAATCCAGATGGGAAATCATATCCGCCCAGTCAGCGGGAAGCATCTGTTGTCCCACGTCGGAAAGGGCTTGTTCGGGATGATAATGACACTCGACCATCAGACCATTGAAGCCGTAGTTCATCGCTAATTGTGAGACTTCGGGAATCCATTCGACGTTCCCGCATAGGTGCGACGGGTCGCAGAGGATGGGTAGTTCGGGTATCCGCACTTTTAACTCGATGGGGATGTGCCAGAGGGGCGCGTTGCGATAGATGTTCTCATGTACATCCGAGAATCCCCGGTGGATGGCCATTACGCGCCGAATGTCCGCCTGCAGGAACCGCTCAATGTTCCCAATCCACAGCTTTAAGTCGGGAATCATTGGATTTTTGATAATGACGGTAAATGCGGAATGTTTTACGGCATCGGCGATTTGTTGTACTTCTATAGGGTTGACGGAGGTGCGTGCACCCACCCATACGGCATAGATGTCGTGCTTGGCGCACAGTTCCACTTGATGAGCGTTCATCACTTCCACGCAAACGGGAATGTGGTATGTCTTCTGAACTTCCTGCAGCCAAGGCAATGCGTTTTCACCTGCACCAGCAAAGCTGTCGGGGGTACTGCGGACTTTCCAAGCACCGGTCCGAAAATAATGTAGTGAGAAGTCTCTTTCCTGTGCCTGTTCAACAAGTTGGGCTGCTGTGTCCAACAACTGCTCACGGCTTTCCGCCGCGCAAGGTCCCGCTATCCAAATCCGTTCCATCTTAATCGTCATTTTCAGATTCTTCTTCAATATCCGTGAAATATTTCTTCACGAACTTGTTTTTCAAACTTCTGTTACCCAATTTATAGGTGAAAGAAGGAAGACCCTTGGCTTGGTCGGGAGCCTGGAATCTGTTTTTGGGTTTCACGCTGGAGATGGCATCGTTGAAGGCTTTGTCGGAAGCGAAGGCAGACACGGCATTATTGTCGAACTGGAAGTAGTAGAACTGATTGTCAAATTCGAAATAGAGGTAGAGACGGTTGCGGGAACCGCGCTTTTCAATCACGATACGACCTGGAACCATCTTATATAAGGGCTTTTCACCACAGATGATCAGGGGAAGCCGCGTCTGCGACTTGAATGTGGATTGTTCCTTGTCCCACTCGAAGTCGATGTTGGAGAATAGGAATTTCACCTGCAGTGCCTCTGGCAGACGGCGGTTCTGCCCCAAAGCCACATTCCGCTGATAGCGGTCATATTCCGCCTTGCCCAGAATATTGTACAAGGCAAGATTAAAGGCCTCGTCTTGAGAAACATCCACGAAATCCAACGAAGCTTTTTCTATTGCCTTGTTCATCAAGTCCATGGACTTGTCGTTGAAGAAGAAGTTGATGGAGGTGGTGAGGTGCATTTCGGCAGAGTCTGCGAGAGTGTAGTTCACAATGGTGCCGTTGGTGATGAAATCCACACGGCCTAATTTCGCGCCCATGTCAATGGTACCGCTGCCGTGCGCCTCGCAATTGTCGGTGTTGAGGGTGATGATGTTGCCGGGGACACTGGGGTCGTTCAGCTTCTCTAAGGAGGCCGCTTTGAACTCTCGCGTCTCCTTGTCGTAGGTGATGTAGCCGAACACGTTGATGTATTCCGCATCATTAAACTCGTCTTTGGCAACACCGAATGCCGTGTAGATCCGTCCGGTCTTGTTGCTGGAAGCGATGGCCACCACCACCTTGCGCTCGTTCATGTCTTTGGTACGGTCGTGGACTTGTAGCAAGATGTTGTTCGGATCCACCTGTTGGAGGATTTTCATACGGGCATGTTTGATGGTGTCGCAGCCGTGGATGATTTCCACACCGCCGAAATAGGAGAGGAATGGGTTGGTGCTGTGCAGTTCGGCACGGCCGTCAAAGGCGAATTGGTCGCTGAAGTGGAAATCCTTTTCCAAGGGGATTTTCGCCTCCCCGAAAGTCTCTTTCATGAAATAAACCGTATCGAAATAGAGCGTTTGCACGCGCTGTTCAGCATCGATATAGTCATAATAGCCATTGGAATAGAATCTTGTAGCGCTCTGTACGCGGGTGGTGCAGTTATAAAGTTCGTGGTATTTGTTCTCGCGACCAGCCAGAATGCGCGACTTCTCCAGAACGTCCATGACAGCGTTTTTGCGGATGGTGACATCTCCATGCAACGGGGTGATGGCCGCATCGCCAACATTAATATATCGAACCCCGTGGGCGAAAATGATGTTTTTGGAAAAATCGAACTCGGCATTCACAGCCGTGAACATATAATTGGAGTTCGGGGCTACAGCGTATAGCTCGTTGCCAACACTTTGCATGTCAACAAGTTCTTTGATAGGGGTGTTGTCTATGTCCACATCTTTGTGCGGGTCATCCCATTTGAACCGCAGCATGGTGGAGTCAATGGGATCCCATTCAAATTCTGAGGACTTCGCCTTAATCTCATTCTGTACAAAATAAACTTCTGAGGCTTTTCCATTGGCTAAAAAGTGCCCTTTTCGGGTCTTGAAATCAATGTGCGAGTTGTAGTTGTCGGTGGAGAAGGCGACATCCTTGCCGCCGCTAATGTCATATATCCGCAGATCGGCCGTGTCCGCTAACAGTTCGTGGTGCTTGAACTGGAAGAGCCGCGAGGAGATGTCGGCGCGGTTGAACTTCACAGTGCCGGTGCCGAACAAACCGCCCGGCGTAATCTTGGAGTTGCCTGTAAGTTGTGCCTCCCTGAACAAATCCATAGGTTCTTGTATCGTATGAACAAACATCTGATCCTGATATGGCTCCCAGTGCAAATAGGCTTCGTTAACAGATGCGGGCGGAAATTCAGTGCCCGCCATCTGCTCATCTACGATATGCCGGTTGGCCGCACCGTTTGTGGAATCCAAGTAGAAGACCAAACTGTCGGAGAAGGTGTGCGAGGTAATATAGTCGATGTTTCCTTTACCACGCAAACCTTTGTTGCTGAGACTGATACGACCTTGGTAACCGCCTTTGGTACCATACATGGGCAGTCCGGTTGTGTTGTGGACAAAACCCAAGGAGAAATCGGGCTGAACTTTCAGCGGTTCGGCAATGTCAGGGAAGATACCGCCAGAAACCAAGGCACCAGTGAATTTCATGGAGTCGATCACGAAATTATCCAAATTCACGATTCTAAACTGATTCACAGCATAGTAGAATCGGTTGCGGTCATACACACCGCCCAATACGTAAGGTTGGTCGTAGAAAACTTTTCCGCCTTTGCGTGCCTCGAAAATCGGGTAGTCTGGATAGTCGGTCATGCCGCTTTTGTTTCCTGGTACGTCGATGTACAAAACACCGGATAGTTCTTGAATTTCACTGCGTACACGCTGCAATTTGTAGTCTCCATACATGTCCATCGGGCCGTTTTTGTCTTCCACGTACATGATGAGCGTGTCAATAATATCCATGTCAACAAGAAAACGGTCGTAATCGAATTTGCAGTTATGAGTCACGAAATCGAACAGACCACCGATAACCCTTCCGGAAAAGACCATGTCGCGGTTTTTCTTGACCGTAACCAGTTCGTCCATGGGATATACGTTCACAATTTGTGGGTCGCTCAGCACAAAAAACTCACAACCAGTGATTTTCAGGTCGTTAGTGGCCAAATCCAAAGAAGCATAGTGCGTTTTCGATTCCAGTTTGATATAGTCGTAATCCTTTTTCTTCACCTGATTGTTCAGGTATTGGGCTATTTTACTGCGATAGTGGATGCGGTTGTTGTTGACGTCGTATTCAATGAAACCGCGGGCAGCGAAGTCAATCATCATCGCCTTGATGTCCAACGGAGGCTTATTGAACCATCGGATGACATCTTCGATGGTAAGATCTTCATAACCAGCACTATTGAAGAGTTGCCAAAGTGTGAAAAGTGGGTTAACCGTATTGTAGCCGGCGATTTCGTGCATCACCTCCTCCTCATAGTAGTTTTGTGACTCGAAGTAGGCTGATTGGTCGCTGGTGTTACCCACAATCGGTTTGAACTCAATTCTTTTCTCTGTAGTCACCCATTGCACAGACTCCACGTACATGTCCAATTTGTGGTAGGAATCGAAGAAGGGGGAGCGTCCGACACCCTGCTTGGGTCGCGAAATCAGCAGCGATTTCTTCTCGTTGTCGTATTTGAAGTTGGCAGCGGGGTGATAGATGGAGTCGTTTTCAATGTAGAGGGAGACTTGCGCGTCCTCCGAAAGCAGGTTGGTGGGGCGAATGAGGAAACTGCGGGAACAAGCGGTAATGATAACCTCGCCTTCGTTGTAGATGGTCACCTTGGCTAACGTGTCGCCTTGCCCAGTACCATAAATAGAAGCGCCGCGCATTTCAAAGCCGCCAACATAATCCACATCTTGGTAGAGATTTTTCACCGGAAGTGTTGTCTCTTGACTGATGAAACGGGGGTATGTGGCCTTCTCTTCTGAGGTGGGCAACATGGCCTTATCCTCCACGCGTCCGACAATTGGGTTTGCGAACAACTTTGGGTAGTAAAACAGAACGTTATCAGCCACGACACGCGGAAAACGCAAGTCGATATCGTAGGTTTTCAGTGTGGCCTTGACGTTGGGATCCAAACCTGCGCGATCCCAGGAGATGGTTCCGCCGTTAGCCTTGAACATCAGTTTGTCAGGGTAATAGCGGCCGTTTACGCTGCTGACAATCAAGCTGTCCTTGGCCGAATAGCCCCAAAGGTCAATGTCTTTGAAATCGAAACAAGGTTCTCCGTCAAACCCCAAATGGTCGGCAAAGCCCATAGCAATCCATTTGACATTGTCGCCTTGATTCATGATATTGTCCTTGAAGAACTCTTCGTAGCGCTTCATCTTGTCGTGGAAAAAAGTGGAGCTTTGCCCGATATGATAGCTCAGAATTTTCTGCCACGTTTCCGTTTCATTGGCGTATTGGCTTCCCAAGTAAGCTCGATAAGTGTTGATATAGCTTTGAAAATGTGGAAATGGACGGTGCTTTTTCTTCACCATCTTGTTTGCCTCCTCAATGAAAACCTGCTGATTTTCCTCGTTCATCTGGGTGGTCCACATCAATTCGAAAACATCGAGGATATCCTTGGCGTCTTTCTGACGGTCTTTCGGCACTGTCGAATAAAACATCTTCATCTCTTCCACGGTTTTGGAAGGGTCTTTTGAAAAAGATGTAAAACGTTGAGCCTGAGCAAATACCGCCAAGCATATCAGAAAACTGACACAAAAAAATCTCTTCATCATTACATAGAAAAATGGTGTGCAAAGATAGCAAAAAGTTTGCTATTTTGCACACCAATATAGTAACGATAAATACCGAATAACTGAAAAATCAGATTTTTTCGAACTTCGCCGCCACCCACTTGTCTTTCGACTTGTGATCCACGTATTTCAGGCCGTTTTGGGCGCAACAGTAGCGCAAGGCAGGTAAATCTTCTTCATAGAAACCGCTCAAGAACAGTAACGCATTGTCATTCATGCACTTCACGTATTGAGGGATGTCTTGCAACAGGATGTTACGGTTGATGTTGGCTAAGATAATGTCGTAGTGTTCTTCACCGAGCAGCGAGGCATCTCCCAATAAGACCTTAAGTTGCTTACAATTATTGTGCTGTGCATTTTCCACACCATTGCGGTATGCCCATTCGTCATTGTCAATGGCGGTAACGGGATCTGCACCTTTCATTGTGGCAAGGATGGCTAACACACCAGTGCCCGCACCCATGTCGAGCACCGCTTTGTCGCGCACGTTAGTCTCCAGCAAATACGAGACCATCTGCGCGGTGGTGGCGTGGTGCGCTGTGCCGAACGACATCTTCGGCTCGATCACGATTTCGTAGTCCGCTTCGGGGCGTGCAGGATGGAACGGAGCGCGGATGTAGCATTTGCCATCAATCATCACGGGCTCGTAGTTGGCTTCCCAAGCGGCATTCCAGTCCTTGTCCTCCATTGGCGCTACAGTGTAGGAAATTTTCACTTCAGGGAACTCCGGATTGTCCAACATGTCTTTGAAAACATCCTCTTGATAATCCTTTTCGGGGATATAGCACAACAGCTCGTTATCGTTGTCACCGTCCATGAAGCTGTCGCATCCGGCCTCCGCCATCAGCGAGGTATAAACCTCCTTCCAAGGCTCAGCGGGCTCAATTTCCAGTTTGATTTCGAGATATTTCATACGATTAACGAAATTAGTCCAACGTCTTACGTCTAAAGTCTTACGTCCTAATATTCAATCGGTTTTCCCGACAAATTGAACCAAAGTTCCTTTTCTTCCTGCGTTTTCTTGTCCACAATGATAACCTTATAGGCGTTCAGCTTGTCGGCAAGGCGTTTCACGGAGTAAAATTCCTTTAACTTACATGATTTATACTCTTTTTTGAGATAATCCTGAATAGTGGCGGAGAGGTTGTCGTTCTTTCCCATCACCCAAGTTTCCACGATTTCACCGTAATTGTTGAAAACACAGATTTCCTTGCCGCGGGTAGTGTAGAAGACGGCCTGATATTCCATGTAATCCCCTTCGTGCCACTCCACAGAGGTCACCTTCGGATATTTCAGTTTGAAAGCAGCTTTTACGTTTTCAGGCACACTTGCCGCGTCGTCATTGTCCAGTTCCATGTTCATTTTTTCGTAGTATTTGTTGAGCGCATCATCCTCACCGCTTTCTTGGGTGCCACTACCTAATTCGTAGTCAGGGTCGATGGTGCGGATCAATTTACCAGCTTTGTCGAAGAAAATAGTGGTGACCAGTTTGGCTTTGTAGTTGGCTTTTTCATAGAATTCCACCATCATTTTGTCATCTTTGTCCGCTCTCTGCTCCTTGACGGCATTCTTGAACCGCCAGTTAGGATAGAAGTCGTTGAGGTGCTTTGCCATAAGACCAGACACCGACTCTTCGGGCATAACTGTTAAGGTTTTTTCCCACACGCCGGCAGGGGTGATATAGACGGCCGTTTTCTTGCCTTGGTTCAAACAGCGGGCAATGTACATGCTATCTACTAAAAACCAGTTGAGTTCAGCAGGATGTAAAACCTTTTTAACCAATGATTTGGAAACAACATCAGGTACGGTATTGGCCTTGATGGCAATATTGCCGTGTTCGTCTTTCACCACGGGCTCAGGTTTTTCCTTTTTGGGCTTGGTCTCTTTTTGAGGCTCGGCTGGTTTGTTAGCAGTTGTCGCAGGCTGTTTTGCGGGGGTGGTGGCAGGTTTTGATGCAGTGGTTTTGGGTGTTGCTTTGGCTGCTTTTTCAGCTTCGGATTTTTCGGCCTGACGTTCAGCGGCAGCCGCTTTTGCCTGCTCCACTTTGTCGGGTTGTTTAACGGTGGGATCCTGGAAGTCGTCGGGATCTTCACGTGTGAGCAGCTTGTTTTGGCCTGTTGAGGCAAAGGTTAAGATAGAAGGCTTTGTTCCGATGCCTTCAGGCTTTACCTCAAGATAATAGTGGGTACTCTCATTCTCTTTCTCCTCAAGGCAACTCACAATGATATTGAAATCGGGATAATTCGTTTTCACGTAATCAGTGATGGATGAGGGAAGTTCGCTGGTAGGGACAGTGAAAAGTGTACGTAGCCACTCACCAGCAGCTGACAAATAGACTTTTCCAAAGGTTGCGCCATCTTTGATGCTGGCAATGTAAGTGTCGCCGTCTTTTTGCCATCCAGTGACTTTTACGTATGAATATTGTTCTTCAAATGTTTGAACAACATCAGCTGGCACATCAGAAGGTTTGACTTTCTGGGCTGAAACGATGTTGGTTTTGATAATAACTATCTGAATTACAGATAATAACAAGATAAATAAAAACTTATTTTTCATTTTTATCATTAATTTTCAAACTGAGCCACAAAAATACTGTTTTTTACAAATCTTTCCCCAAAAAAGTTACAAATTCCTCATCGGTTCATTGTCACTTCTCTTCAACGTCTCTCTAATCTTTGCTGTCAGAATGTCAATGCCAATGTTGTTCTGACCGCCTACGGGGATGATGATGTCGGCGAGACGTTTGGTGGGTTCAATGAAAAGTTCGTGCATCGGTTTTACAAATGTGCGGTAGTGGCGGATGGACTTGTCAAGTCCGCGGCCTCGTTCAATGACATCGCGACTGATGATGCGGATAAGTCGTTCGTCGGCATCGGTGTCCACAAACACTTTTATGTCCAATGTGTCGCAGAGTTCGGGGTTGGTAAAGATGAGGATGCCTTCCACAATCAGCACTTCGGCAGGGTGAACGGGGATGGTTTCTTCTCCACGGGCGCAAGTCACGTAGGAGTAGGTGGGCATGGGGATAGAGTGACCCTGTTTCAGCTGATTGATATGGTCCACCAGTAGCGGAAATTCAATTGAGGAGGGATGGTCGAAGTTGATTTGTTCCTTTTCTTCTTGCGTAAGGTCGCCGTTGTCTCGATAATAAGCGTCTTGGGACAACACGCTTACGTGATGTTTGGGGAACTGATTGACGATTTTTTGCACCACAGAGGTTTTTCCCGAGCCGGATCCGCCGGCAATACCCAATACTAACATGATGTTCGGATTAAATGAAACAATGGATTCTATCTTGAAAGAATACGGTGCAAAAGTGCAAAAAAAATCTGAATCTCGGAAGGAGATTCAGATTTTTTGTTGCCCCGATAGGATTCGAACCCATACAAACAGAACCAGAATCTGCGGTGCTACCATTACACAACAGGGCAAATGCAAATGCGCGGCAAAAATACATTTTTTTTCTTACCGCGCATTCTTTTTTGAAAAAAAATCTTTTAACTCACAAAAACAACTTCGTACCAAATATATCCGCTAACGACAACTGCCTTATAATAAACGTTATCCACTTTGTAATAGAGGGTGTTGTCCAGGATGATTTCTTCGTAGTTGCTGGGTAATTCTGCCACGCGGGCACCGATCGGAGGAGCTACAACTTGGTAATTATTGTTGTAAGGGAGGTAGAAAGTGCCGTCGTCGTAGTAGTAATTCACGTTTTTATAGACTACAATCACAGGTCTCCAAGTGTGGAAGAGAGTGTATGCGATGATGGCTCCGAGGGGCGGGCGGCAGATTACGAAGCGACCGTTGATGTAGCGGCAATAGACGCTGTTGTAGAAGTAGTAAGGAGTGCCGTGGTAGTAAACAGGTCTGATGTGGTGAGGAACATGCATATAGCTGTGGTAGTTGTGGTGATTCGGGTGTACGTATGGGGTGTGAGGTACTCCGTGTCCGTGATTAGGACCATGACCATCAGGGTGACCGCCTTGACCGGGCTTGCTCCCGTTTCCAGCATTGGCATTCCCTTCTGTGCGGGGACCGCTTACCGGCTGAGGCTGTGCCTGACCCTGTGCAGTGTAGCCACGCTTCGCTTCAGCATTGGGGGTGTTTGCAGAAGAGTTGACGGTGTTGGAGTTTGGCTTGACCGCAGTGCTGTTAGGCTTAGCTGTAGTGTTGGCGTTCACGTTCTGTCTTGTCGTAGAGGTTGCTGCAGGAGTGGTGGTTGCCGGACGTGTTGCAGGAGTGGAAGTTGCCGGACGAGTTGTAGAAGTGGCGGGCTTGTTCACTGTCGCGGGAGTTGTAGTGCGATTGGTGGCTGACGAGGTGGCCGGTCTTGTCGTTGCATTTGTAGCTGCCGGACGGGTGGCGGGAGTGGAGTTCGCGGGTCTCGTATTTGTGGTTGTTGTCGGACGCCCTTGAGTGGAGGGAGTGCGGTTTATGTTTTGCTGAGCTCTTTGGTAGCTGTTGTTCGCTTTGTTCAGATGGGCATCGCCTTTCTGATACTGACGGGCAGCTTGGGTTGACACTGAAGGTGTGCTTTGTTTAGTAGTCGTTGCAGCGTTTCTGCTGTTGGTGACTCTGGCTCTGGATGAGTTGGGCGTTTGTGCCACAGCTTCCATGGACACTAAACCAGTCATCAGGAAGATACTCATCAACATCATTAATTTTTTCATAACTTTACGTTTTTGATGGGTTAGAAGATGCTCTTAAGACCAGATGTCATCCGTTTCGTTTAATGTTGCACAATGAATTTTTTGTGTAACGACTCTTTCTGGTTTTTGACGTAAAGCAGATAAACGCCATTCGGCAGCTTGTTTACGGGAATGTCGATGATATTTACATTGTCATAAGATTGGGAGAATAGGGTTTCTCCGATAATGTTATGAATGGATACTTCGCATTCGTCCAATGGATGAGTGAAAGATAGATGCATCGTTTCGGAGGCGGGGTTAGGATAAAGCACGAACGGTATCTGCCTGTTTTCAATATCGGTTCCGTGAATTTCCCAATTGATCTTGAATCCACTGGCATTGAGATAGTTGTCTGAAATAAACTTGACTTTTAATTTGGTATGGTTACATACCAGCGGTTCTGGTAGTGTGTTTCCTGAATAGCTTGCAATTAATGTTTGGGGTATAGAACTGATATCATAGAAATCGAGATGGTCTTCAGGGCTGATATCCATTTCTTCAAAGGTGAAGGTGATGGTGGGATTATAAGAAAAACGGAGGACCCAGGAACAGTTTTGGTTGTTTCGATAGTTGTTGTCATCGTCGCTTTTATCAGAGATGGTGCCGGATGTTTCATCGTGAACAATATGGGTGCCGCAACCAAAACCTTCGCGTAAAGATTCGTAAGTAAGATACCAACCTTTCGAAGTGACGGAATCATCTGTCTCAAAAGTGATGTAGAGGCTGTCGGTGTTGAAAATATGCGAAACCTCGTTGGTTATTTCGCCAGAGAGTTCTAGCAAAAGACTGTCTTGAGATGGATGCCTGTTCCAGAAGCGGAGGAAATCGTGCCCTTCTTGGGTGGAGAATTGTTTCAATGTGACATCGACGGAGTATTGTTGCTTGTCGGCGATGATGTAGGTACAGTAGCTGTTATTTTGGTAGTCTTTGTTGCCACTACCGTCTTCCAATGAACCGTTAGAAGCGGTGAGAAGGAGGTCGTTGCAATAGGTAGGGTAGGCGTTGTCCAAAGGATGCAAGTTGAATATGGCCGACTGTCCGAAACCATAGCCCCCTACCTCATTGTCGTCCGTGTCGGTGCTTTGGGTTATAAAAAAACCGTTGCCGGATCCTCCCCAGCCAAAATTGAAATGGAAGTAGTTGTCACTGTTGTAACCATCGCATACAAATGCGTGCCCACCATCTTCGGAATAACCGGAATAATAAATAGGACGTCGTGCTTCCAAATCCGCTTTAAGCATGTTACACCAACTATCATTAGTATAGTTGTGTTTGGATTCGTGGTGCGAGTCTGTATTGTATCTGAAATAGGAAGACATGGCGTCAGGCACATCGGCTGAGTAAGCACCAGATCCGTCAGGGCCATACATCATATTGATGGCTGTGCCGCAATGAAAAATCAATTTGGCCACTTCGTTGTTGTAGAAATTCAGCTTGTCGCACATCGCATCGTAATGATAATGCTGTTGGGCAAAATTAACATAAAAGTAGCCGTAGTCAGTGAAGTTGGTATGGCTACCGGTTCCGGATTCTGGATAGCGGTAATAGTACATTATCTGTGACATAGCTACAGCAACACAACCATTAGGGACTTTCCCGTCATATCCACCCGGAGCATTTTCATCCTGAGGACATAAATCGTTATAATACTTGTTTTGATTCCAGCTGGAACGAAGCAAAGGTGCCACTATGGTTTCTGCGGTAACACCCTTGGACGGGTGAAGCAATTCGTTCCATGCGTTCCGCACGTTATCGCTGGGTGCTGAATGCTTATGCCTCATGGTTGCAATTTCTTGACGATATTGGGACAAGAAAAAGCGTACACCCGGAGCGAGATTGTCCAAGTCGATATCATTGGTGAAGCTGTAGGCCAGTACGGGAAATACAGCATCTTCTGCCGAAAAAATCAAATAACCAGAGTCAAAATGAAGGACAGCCAAGTCAATAATTCCGTCGCTTTTCAGAAATTGGCAGGATTTCAAAGAATAGGAACAAGCTTCAGGACAGACGGATTGCGCTTTTTGGTAAAAGGCTCGTACTCCCAAGGTCGTTACCTTGTCTTTTGTTAGCGTTTTAGTCGTTGCCAAACCAGGAATAAAAAGCAGCAGAATAAGAATCTTGTAGAATTTCATTTTGGAGTAAATTAAAAAAGGAATATCTATGCAGATATTCCATATAATTGAAAACTTAAAGTTGTATAAAAATCATTGGTGGAGGTGAGTTAGATCATCTCGTCGAAATCGTCAGATTCCGGAATGTTGAGATCGTCGGATTCATCCGCAGATCTACCTGAATGAGACATTCCCAGAGAGGAACGTTGTAAGGAAGCGATGAGAGATCCAATCATTTTGGTCAGTTCCATCAGTTCTGTGCGGGAATGTTCTTTGGCCTCCTCATTCAAAATGCCAATTTTGGAGGCGATTTCCGTGTGAACGACGCACTCCCGTACAGAACTTTTTGCCATCTTTAAATAATACAGGAATTGAGTTCTGTTGCGGGAAGACCCTTCTGCAGTGTTTAATGCAATATCTTGGGCAGACTTCAAAAACGATTTCTGGATGAATTTTTGGTTTGCAAGCATCTCACCAGTGGGCAGTTGTTGGTACAACCAGACAATGTAGTCCATGGCTTTTGCATAAATTCTTAAATCTTCAAATCTGAAAAAACTTACATTGTTGTCTCTTTCGTTCATAATACTTGACTTTTGTGATTTTTTCGGGCAGCAAAAATACGAATATTTCTTTATAAAATGCCACTAAAATCAAATACTTTTTGTCATTTTTGTTTTGTTTGTTGACAATTTACTGATAGCCAGTAAAATAAAAAAAACGAGTCATTCACATTTTTTGCTACTTTTGCGCCGTTAAAATGGGTAGTTAAAGCAGTGATGAGCAAGTTAGAGAAGATAAAAAAGGTATGGAACATTGTCGTGAGTGAGTGGAAGACCCAATATAGGCTTGTCTTTTCCAACGAGGACACTCATGAACAGAGTTTTTTGATACGGAATATCACCATCAAAAAGGTGGTGGTGGTGTCTATTTTGGCGGCTTTTGTCATTATTGTCTTGACTACTATCTTGATTGCGCTGACTCCTTTACGGGTTTATATTCCTGGATATACAGATCAGAAAGATTACAAGTTATACAAACAGACCGCCGCTCAAATAGATTCAATGGAGAAACATTTTGCAATGAATCAGCAGTACATAGAGTCTTTTTCGAATATGTTGGAAGGCAAAGACGGTGTTTTATATGAGGATGATGAGGTGAAGGCGACACCGGAGGTGCATCCGGTAGAACGTAACAAGTCTCGGGTAGATCGTGTTAATGAGATTCTTGAGGATGCCAGTCTGATATTGAGCAGAACGTCTGAAAACAGTGCGACAGCCAACCCCAGTGTCCCCAATATTGAGCAGGCCAAAATTACAAATATCTCCATCTACCCGCCAGCAATGGGTGCTGTGACACGTCTTTTTGACGCATCCCAGAATCATTATGGCATTGATATTGCCACAACGGACAACAAAACCGTATCTTGTGTTGCCGATGGGGTGGTGATAGCGGCGGATTATACTTCCACAGATGGTTATACAATCATTGTTCAGCATCCTGGCAATCTGATTTCCATTTATAAACGTAACGCTGCTTTGTTGAAAACGGTCGGGGCGCGAGTGAAAGGTGGAATGCCGATTGCCACAGCAGGTGACATCGGATCCGCGGAAGGGAAAAAGCGACATCTTCATTTTGAACTTTGGTACAACGGTTTCCCAATAAATCCCTTAAATTATCTTGTTTTAGAATAATACGTCCATGGATAAAATAATTGAGCTTGTACCCGAACATGCAGTAGAACTACTTGGTTCTCACAATAATAACATTACAATGTTGAGCCATATCTTCCCCAAAGTGAAGATTTTTGTGCGTGGTAATGAGATGAAAGTCACTGGCGCAGAGGATGACGTTCAGGCTTTTGAGAGTCGTATCGCTCTGCTGCAAAGACATATAGAGGAGTTTGGAAAATTGACCGAAACCGATATTATCAACATCACGGCGATGGAGGATGACAGTTTCTATGCGTTGAATAATGCGGATGCTAACGTCATTGTGCATGGGCGCGAAGGCAAAGTCATCAAAGCCATCACTCCGAACCAGAAACGTCTGGTGGAAAGTGCCGAAAAGAACGACATGGTCTTTGTGGTGGGACCTGCTGGAACGGGTAAAACCTATACAGCAGTGGCATTGGCGGTCAAGGCATTGAAAAACAAACAGATAAAAAGAATCATTTTGACTCGGCCGGCAGTGGAAGCGGGTGAAAATCTTGGATTCCTCCCCGGTGATTTGCGCGACAAACTTGACCCATATTTACAGCCGCTCTACGATGCTCTTTGGGACATGATGCCCATGCAGAAGCTGATGGCCATGATGGAGGACAAGGTTATTGAGATTGCTCCGCTGGCGTTCATGCGCGGACGTACGCTTGACAACGCTTACGTGATTCTCGACGAGGCGCAGAATGCCACCTCATCGCAGCTGAAGATGTTCTTGACCCGTATGGGTAAAAACGCCAAGTTTTTCATTACCGGTGATATAACGCAAATAGATTTGCCCAAAAACCAACAGTCGGGCTTGATTCTCGCAGACCGTATCTTGCGCGGTGTGAAGGGCATAGACTTCATCTATATGGACAACAAAGATGTGGTACGGCACCATCTGGTGACTAAGATCATCACGCGCTACGAGGCATACGAGAACGAGGTGGAAGAACAGGCACGCAAAAGACGTGAAGAACGCGAAGCGGTAAAACACGGCGATACTTCTGAACATGCCAGTTAAACTCATCATAGGACTGCTGCTGACCCCCTTTTCCTTGCTTTACGGATGTGTGGCCGCGATACGGAGGTTTTTGTATCGAAAGGGGATATTGCAAAGTACGGCATCCCCGGTTCCTGCCATCGACATCGGAAATTTAGCGGTTGGAGGAACTGGGAAAACACCTCATACACAATATGTTATAGCTTTATTGAACAAAGAATTCCACGTGGCGATGCTCAGTCGTGGCTACGGTCGGAAATCCAAAGGCTATCAATCTGTGAAACAGTATGATAGTGATGATGTCAATGTGCAAACATTTGGGGATGAGCCATATATGACTCATCTCCGTTTCCCGGACATCCCTTTGGCTGTGGATGGCAATCGAACAGAAGGAATGAGGAATCTCCTTGACGAAAATCCTGAAATCGAGGTTGTTGTCATGGATGATGCCTACCAGCATTTGAGTTTCCGACCGACTTTTCATGTCTTGCTGACAGAGTATGACCGTCCGTATCGTCCTGATATACCGATGCCTGCGGGAAAACTCCGCGAGTTTTCAGGCGCTGCTCGGTTCGCGGATGCCGTTGTTGTGACGAAAGTTCCCGATAAGGCGAACACAGACGAGTCAAAGTGGCGGTACAAACTTCGCTTGAAACCGCATCAGCACCTTTTTTTCACTCGTTTCCGTTACGAGCAACTAACACCTGTCACGGAGGTGGCACAGCATTTCGATTCCGAAACTGTGCGGGATGTTGTTTTGCTGACCGGCATCGCGCACCCCGAACCGTTACTTGACCATCTTCGTAGAGACGCGATATTTTGCGGCTCTACAACAGTGAAAAGATTAAATGTGGTAAAACATTATGCCTTTCCCGACCATCATTCTTTTACCGAGAAAGAAATACAATCTGTTTACAATCAGTATTTTGATAATGTTGGGGAAAAGTGCGTGCTGGTCACTACTGAAAAAGATTGGATGCGTTTGCAGTCAAATCAAACAATAAATATTGTATCTTTGCTTCCCGTTTTTGTGGTACGTGTGGAAGTGGAATTTCTCACTGAAAATCAGCGGGAAGAATTTAACCAAATATTGAAAGATCATGTTCGAAGAAAAAAGAATGAAGATAGCTGAAACGGTTTCGTTTCTGAACAGTCGTAAACCTCTTAACCCTAAAATTGCCATCGTGCTGGGGTCAGGTCTTGGTGGAATCACCTCGAAAATTGATGTTGTGGAGGAAATTCCGTATAAGGAAATCCCCAATTTTCCGGTATCTACAGTCCATGGACACAAGGGCACGATGATTTTCGGAAAATTGAATGGAGTGGAAGTGTTGGTTTTCAACGGCCGTTTCCACTATTATGAAGGCTATCCGATGGATGTGGTAACGTATCCGCAGCGGATTTTGCCTGGACTTGGCGTGAAGACCGTTATCCTCTCTAATGCGGCAGGTGGCATGAACCCCACATTCAAGGTTGGGGACATCATGTTAATCAGGGATCATATCAATCTTTTTGGCAATAATCCGTTAATAGGGCCTAATGATGATGAACTTGGTCCTCGTTTCCCGAACATGAGCGAGGTCTATTCCCACCGGTTATTAAAGTTGGCGAACCAAACGGGTGAGAACTTGAACATCCATTTGCAAGAGGGTGTTTATTTAGGTGTTACCGGTCCCTGTTTTGAGACCCCTTCCGAATACAAGATGTTTCACATCATGGGAGCGGATGCCGTTGGAATGTCCACGGTGCCGGAAGCTATCATGGCTCGTTATCTCGGATTGGAGGTTTTCGCCCTTTCGGTCATCACGGATTTGGGTGTTGTGGGCAAAGTGATGGAAGCTTCACATGAAGAAGTGCTGGTAGCCGCTGCCCAAGCAGGTCCAAGAGTTGTGGACCTTATTTACAATATGATGCCAGGAATTTAGCTTTTGGCTGTTAGCTAATGGTCATTGGCTAGAATATAGTTCCAAGTACTCAGTCCTAAGTCTTTTGCTGCTGTTTTTTGGCGGCGGGAAAGAGTACATTGTTCAAAATCAGACGGTAACCGGCGGAATTGGGGAAGAGGTTTAGGTCGGTGGGGGCATCGTTGACCAGGTGCTGATAGTCTTCCGGGTCGTGACCGGAATAGAACGTCCAGGTGCCTTTGCCGTATTCTCCATGAATGTAACGCGCCTCATTGAAATAGGCACATTCGCCCATGATGGTTACCGTGGGCTTGATGAGTTCTTTCCGGAATGCTGTAGTTTGTCCCATAAAACCAGGTATCACTTGTAAATGGTTTTGGCACAGCATGGTAGGTACAGGATCCCATTTTGCGGAAAACTCAAAAAGGGTGAAATAGTCGTGGGATTTGTTTTGGATATGTTGCGAGGGGTTCACGTCAATGTTGGAAACCTCATAGACATAAGGGTTTGTTTCAATCTTAAAATCGGTGAAAGCGAAGCAATTGTCATAGTTGAGTTTGCTTTGGGCTTGTGGATCCATCGGATCTCCATCAAACATGGTTTCGCAGATGTCAACTCCTTCGGCCGCGAGGGCAATGTCATAGCTGTCGGGGCCGGAGCACATGGCGAACAGATAGCCTCCGCCGGCCACAAAGTCACGGATGCCTTTAGCCACGGCAAGTTTCATTTGCGACACTTTTGAGAATCCCAGCTGTGATGCACGTTCCTCGTTTTCCCTCACATCGTCCTGATACCATTTGGCATTGCGGTAGTTGGCCCAGAATTTCCCGTATTGTCCAGTGAAATCTTCATGATGAAGGTGTAACCAGTCATATTTGGGAAGTTCGCCTTTGATGACCTCTTCGTCATAAATCACGGTATAGGGTATTTCGGCGTAGGTAAGCACAAGGGTGACGGCATCGTCCCACGGGAGTTTGTTTTTTGGGGAATAAACCGCGATTTTAGGCTCTTTGGTCAAACGGATTTCGTTCATGTTGTTCTCAATCACGGAGATTTCGTTGAGGATTTGTGTGGCTTGCAGGTCGGCAATGACCTCGTAGGAGACACCACGCACCATACATTCGTTTTCCACCCCTCCATTATATGGACACATGAAGCTGCCTCCACGATAATTCAGCAGCCAGCTCATGTCTATCTGGTGGGCGACGGCGAAATAGGCGATCCCGTATGCTTTCAGATGATTGCTCTGCGCCAAATCCATGGGTATCAGAAGATAACTGGCCCGACCTGCTGTCATAAGTAAAAGTATCCCCAAGAATAAAACTGCTTTTTTCATCGTTTTAAAATTGACGGCAAAAATACACATTTCAATTGAAAGAAAACAACTGCTGTAAAAGAAAAAAGTTTAATAAGCCGAGGTGAAACAGAAGGACAGACGCATTAAGCGAAGGGCGTTTCCATGAAAAGTTCCATCCCGCGTTCGGTCAATGCCGCATTCAGGATGAATTTTAGCGTGTCACGCCTCTTATCTTTCTCGAAATCAACAAGAAACATATTGTTAAGTACAAAAGGAGTGTAAGCATCCGTGTTCAGATTTTCCTTTACATGAAAACACTTTTTCCCCTTTTCCAAAATAGAATACACTATGGAGTAGAAGTAGGAACCGGTATCGAGATATTTGCGGCTATCTCGTGTGAATTCGTAATAATGAGTGTCGAATTCCCGTGTTTTGTACATGTGATAGAGAATCATGAGCAACTCTTCAACGCAATGGTTGCAGTTTTCCAAAATACGTGACCATTTTTCCTTGCACAAGTTTTGCCAATAGTCCCAAGCTATCTCAATGGACTGGGATTTGGTTCCGTAACGATTAAAGAAAGTTTTGTGGCAGATTTTTAAATGTTTTACAATTTGTTCGGTGGAATGTTGGAAACCATTTTCCGAATAATAGTCAAAAATCTCCTGTTTCTTTTTTGTTGATAATGACATGATAATACTAACAATGAGTGATAATGAATGTTGTTTTTAAGAGAATTTTAAACTTATTTTGCGGCAAAATTACAAAAAAAATTATTGCAAATGGGAGAGGACTCTTTTTTCTGTCAAATGATGGAGGTCGGCAGAGCCTTGCACATCGCCATCATGCATGAACAGGAATGTGGGGAATTGGCCGTTTACGATGTGGATGGCGTGAATAGGGGAGATTTGGATGAAACGGAATGGATCAGATTTTGTCTCTGCTCGGAACTTGTTTATAGAAGTACTGTCCCCCCAAATCAGATAGACCACGCGGCTGCTGTCTAATTGATTGTTGCTTACGATTTCGGACAATTTCAGGCAACCTGTGTGGCAGAATTCGCAGCCAGCCGACACAACTCCTACAATATAGTTGCCTTTTTCAAAACTGACCCCTTGCATAGTGGAATCTGCCAGCAGCGCGTTGAATTCGGTTTCGTTGTAGTTAAGATTGTCGGTTTTGTAGATCAAATTGTAGATGTTGTCCACAGGGAAAAGGATGAAGGGAGGCACAATGGCAGCAATAAAAGCAACTACAAGAACGGCAATTCGTCCCCGGAAACGATAATCTTCCTCTTTGCGGATGCACAGCATCAGGGCGATGATTACCAGGTTCTTGATGAGTGAAAGGGACGGCTTGATTTCCACTAAGTCTCCCATACAGTGGCAGTTACTGTCGTTTCGGAAAAGAATCACATATACCAGAAGGAAGGAGAAGCCGATGAGCATTAACAGCGATAACCACCAAGCGGCTTTGTATTTCACTTTGGCAATCAGCAGGAGGCCGAGCAAAATTTCGGCGGCGATGATAGCCCGTGCCACCAAACCGCTCAGCAGGAAGTTAGTAATATTGAAACTGTAAATGTAAAGTTCAAATTGGTCTATAGATAACAACTTCAAGATAGCAGACACCATGAAAAATGCGCCGATGCCTATGCGGAGGATGGTTTTTAGAATATTCATGATAAGATGATAAGATGATAAGATGATAAGATGATTGGGTGATTGGGTGATAATCGTGAAAATATTATATAGTCAACAGACAAGTCCTTTTGGGATGGAGTTTATAAGTTTTTGAGTGTAAGCGGTTTGTGGGTGGTTGCAAAGTGAATCTGCCTCGCCGATCTCCACGATGGCACCTTTTTGCATGACGGCAATGCGGTCGGCCATGAACTTCACGACAGACAAATCGTGGGAGATAAAGATGTATGTGAAATGGAATTCGGATTTGAGTTCGTTGAGCAGATTCAGCACTTGGGCTTGAACAGAGACGTCGAGGGCGGAAACGGATTCATCGCAGATAATGAATTTAGGGTTCACGGCGAGTGCGCGAGCAATAGAGATACGTTGTCGTTGGCCTCCGGAAAATTCGTGAGGATACCTGTAGAAGTGTGATTCATTGAGGCTTACGCGTTCCAAGAGTTCGACAACTCGTTTTTTGCGTTCTCTGTCATTGCGCAGGATGCCGTGTACGCGCATAGGTTCCAACAGAGCTTCACCAATAGTAAGTCGTTGGTTAAGCGACGAATATGGGTCTTGAAGGATGATTTGCAGGTCTTTACGCATTTCTCGCAGTTCGGAAGAGGAAAGGCGGACAAGATTCTTGCCACGGAAGCATACTTCCCCAGAAGAGGGTTCTATCAAGCGCAGCAAGGTGCGACCTAATGTGGTTTTGCCGCATCCGGACTCGCCGACGAGTCCCAAAGTTTCCCCTTCGTAAATGTCAAGGTTGATATCCTTGAGAGCGTGAAGAAATTGTTGCTTTTCGAAAAGTTTGCGTTTCCGTAGTTTATAAACTTTGTTTAAGTTCTTGATAGTGATAATCTTGTCGCTGGCATAGAGTTTTGTGTGCGCGGCTCTTCGCTCCTCCGGCTTGACAGTAAGTTTGGAGAGAATGTCCTGAACGGCATTGTCATCGTTTCCAGTGAAATCAGATACTTGCGGCAGCTTTTTCAGACGTTGCTGCATAGAAGGACGACAGGCGATCAGTTGCTTAGTATAAGGATTTTTAGGGTTTTGGAAGATGTTGCGGACGGAATTTTCCTCTACGATGTTCCCTTTGTACATTACAATGGTGCGGTCGGCAACTTCAGCCATTACTCCTAAATCGTGGGTGATGAACAACACGCTCATGCGATGTTTCTGTTGCAGACTGCGGATGAGTTCAAGGATGTTTTTCTGAATGGTGACATCCAATGCGGTAGTGGGTTCGTCGGCGATGAGCAATTTCGGATTGCAGCTCATGGCCATGGCAATCATGATGCGTTGTTTCTGGCCACCGGAAAGCTCATGCGGGTAGGAATCAAAGATTTGGGTGGGTCTGGGCAACATGACTTCATTGAACAGGCCGATCACCTGTTCTTTCGCTTCCTTTTTGCTGATATGTTTGTGCAGGATAATTTGCTCGGTGATTTGTTCGCCACAGCGGATGACAGGATTAAGGGAAGTCATGGGTTCCTGAAAAATCATCCCTATCTGATTCCCGCGCAGGGACTGCATCGTGGCTTCAGAAGCCTGCAAGATGTCCAAGGACGGTTTTTTGTCATCTTTTTCGGTACGGAAAAGGATTCTTCCGGAAGGATAGCGGGCGGTTGTTGGGTTCAGCAGTTGCATCACGGAAAGAGCCGTCACAGACTTGCCTGAACCTGATTCGCCGACAATACCCAATACCTCTCCTTCCTCAAGAGAGAAGCTAATGTGATGCAAAATGGGGTTCCATTGCGCATCACGTCGAAATTCGAGCGACAGATCTTCTATTTTCAGCAGGGGATTCATTGAATGCCCAGAGGTGAAAGACACCGTTGCCAAAAGGTGCCTACTTCTTTTTTTCTTGCAGCTTGGTATCGATATCTAAAGTGGCATGAGGGACGATTCTCAGTCTCTCTTTTGGGATAAGTTTGCCCGTGATGCGGTCCACTCCGTATGTTTTGTTCTCAATACGAACCAAAGCGGCTTCTAAATTGGAAATATATTTCACCAAACGTGACATGAGACGACCATTTTCCTCTTTGGAAAGAACTTGATTGCCTTCCTCAAGGTTCTTGAAGGTTGGGGCTGTGTCTCTTGTGTCATTCCCTACACCGCTGTATGCTTCTTGATAGACTTCGAGGTTCTTTTTTGCTTCTTCTATTTTTTTCTCTATTAAGATTCTGAATTCTTCTAAATCCTCGTCAGAGTAACGGTTTACAACTACTTCACTCATAATGGTTTTGTTTATTGTTCGTGATGAATTTTTTGGCCGCAAAGATATAATTTTTTCATACAGAAACCATTTCTGAGATGTTTTTTAGGGTTAAATTTAACGATGAATCAATTTTTTTGCGGATTTTTGACCTGATTTGTCGCTAAATACCAATAGATAGACACCTTTACGAAAAGGGAAGGAATAATGTAATCGGTGGGCACCCGCATCCAATCGCTCATGTTGGTTCATGACAAGACGACCGTCTGCTGAAAAGATTGAGATGGTATAATCTTCCGCTTTGTCATTCTGGAGATTGATATACAGCGTCTCTTGTACAGGGTTGATTACATTTACCTGGAAATTTGTCTTATACAAAGGAGTGCCGACGTGTGCATCTATGGCCAAGTCCATGATGACCGGCAGATGGTCGGACTGCTGATAGAGGGCGTTGGCCACATTGGAGGGAATAGAGTAATTGGCTGGGGAGAGGATGGTTCCATTGAAACGCGCCCCATCCTGACCCAAAGCATGGTAGGAATCTTCTATGAAATGGATGCGGTCGCTACCATAGTATATATATGGCGATACCAAGATAATGTCGAATCGGTCGTCCAGGCCGCCGCTGGAAAAACAGTCGGCATCTTGCGAGTGTGTGGATTGCGTGTGTAGAGAGGAAAATTGCGAGTTGTTGTGCCAGTATCCGGGACTGTTCACGGGGTCATAAAAACGGTACAGACTGTTGGAATATTCTGTAAGTTCCTGGTAAGCAGGCTCATCGCTGTGATAAATATTGAAATCGCCAGAGAAGATATAATTGCCAGGCATGCCGGAGGAAGAGATTCGATTCATCAATTTTTGAGCCTGAGCCAAACGGTCTTGCTCGTTGACAGGATAATTTCCAGCTTTCAGATGCCCAATCCAAAATGTCATGAAAATAGTGTCACCCGTAGCCAAATCATTTGCATTGTAATAGAAAGTATAGCCGTTGATGTCTCTGTACGAGGTGGTTATGTTAGTGGATTTGTATAAAGTCAGTTTGCGCGAATCAAAATAAATCATATTGGCTATGCTTCCGCCCGACTGGTTAGTGAGTGGACCACGACGGTAGTAGTTGATGCCGTCGGTGTTGATGACATTGTTGAGCAGACGGTCGGCATACTGATTTTGCGAACCTAATTCGCACACACAAAACACAGTGGGATTCACGTACTGGAAAATGGTTTTGATATTGGCATCTTTCGTGTCCAGATTGTTGCTTATACTATTGCAGTCCGAAATGCCAGAGGTGTTCGTGTAGTACATCAGGTTGTATTGCATCATGCGGATAGTGTCAGGAACTTGGGCAAAAACAGCCTCTGCCACCAAAAACAGCGGCACACAGAGTACGCCCAAACACCTATTCAACCAATGTCGCATAATACTTACTTTTGTCTAATATCTACTAACTATTCCCTTGGCCCTGATTTATTTTTTATGTTTTTGGTAATACTTTACCCCAAGTCGTACATTTTCCTTGACGGCATTGGATGAGTATGTGGCACCAGTCACGGCATCCACATTGGCAGCAGCTGCCTGTTTCACAGTCATACCATTCCATTTGTTGAGCAGTCCATTCTTCACCATTTCGAAGAAACGCGGCGTTTCGTCATTGGGCAAAGCCTCGATTTTCTCAATTTTATCTTCTTTGATGTATATTTTCAGCGGGGTTGGTCCATTGTAACCTTGAACATTAGCCCCTAATTTGGTGGTGTTCACGATGTAAACGCCGTTCTTCTTGGTCATTGTGTCATCTCCGGAAGTGGCGCAAATCAGAACAACAGCTGTTACTGCGACCATCACAATGCAAAGCGCTGCATAAAGCCTTTTTTTCATATTCGTTATTTTATTCATTTGGTAATCAGTTTGATATACGGTCTAAAAATCATTATTTCCACTCAAAGGTGTTGATGAGGTGCAGGGCATCCTCCTTAAGATATTGTATCACAGGCTGCAGAGAGTCGTTGTTGGGCGTCTCGTCAAAGTAAAGGGTGGCGCGGACGAATCGGTGAGCACTGTCGGTTAGCCAGAACTGGAACGGAGTAGCCACTTCTTTGCCGAAAATCTCGTAAGTTTGCCCCCAAAGGAGTGCTTCCGGATCTTTGATGACAGAGTATTGCACGTCATCCGCTTTCTGATAATGGAACTTCACCATTTTGTCTTCGGAAATCATCAGCTTGCGCAGACTGTCCGCGTTTTTGACCTCAAAACAGGTGAATCGGAGCGATGCTTTCAAATCCGGATAGGAAATAGTCATCCAAAGAGTGTTGTCCTTTTGTTTTTCTATAGTGTTGTTCGCGAAAACGGACTGTTCATATCGGAAAGGAAGTGAAGTGTCTAAAGTCCGGTATTGGTGATTTGGCAGGTCAATACGGAAATAGCCCATAGGTTTTGGCTCGGGCAGAGGTTTCGGTTTACAGGCGAAAAACAAATCGCATAAACCCATCGCAAGGATGAGACCGAAGAGGGTTTTTTTCATGAAGGAGAAGACGTTTTTCCTATAAATAGCTCTTTAAGTTCTTGTTTTTTGCACTTTGGCGCAGTCTTTTCAGGGCACGTTCCTTGATTTGACGCACGCGCTCGCGAGAGAGTTCCAGCTTGTCGCCGATTTCATCCAGCGTGTGTTCGTGCGAGGTGCCGATGCCGAAGAAAAGACGCAGGACATCCGCTTCCTTGTCGGGGAGGGTCTTCAACAAATCGTTGATTTCAGAGGAGAGGGACTCTTTCATCAGGGAAGTATCAGTGTTTTCGTCATTGTCATGGACGAAGACGTCCACGAAACGAGTTTCCTCGTTGGGTGCGATGGGGGAGTCGATGGATTGCGGGTGGTTGTTCATTTTCATGATTTCCGCCACCTTATAGACGGGCATGTCCATGGCATTGGCAATCTCCTCGGTAGTGGGCAGACGGTTGAGCGTCTGTTCCAGACGGGCGGTTTCTTTTTTGATTTTGTTTATAACACCGACCTGATTCAGGGGCAGTCTCACGATGCGCGATTGGTCGGCGATAGCTTGCAGGATGGCCTGACGGATCCACCACACAGCGTAGGAGATGAATTTAAAGCCGCGTGTTTCGTCGAAACGTTGCGCGGCTTTGATAAGTCCCAAATTACCCTCGTTGATAAGGTCCTGCAGCCCGATGCCTTGGTTTTGGTACTGCTTTGCCACGGAGACGACGAAGCGCAAGTTGGTGGTGACCAGCTTGTTGAGGGCATCTTCATCGCCTGCCTTGATTTTTCGCGCTAGTTCCACCTCCTCATCCGCGCCAATCATTTGCACCTTACTGATGTCGGATAAAAATCGCTCCAGCGACGCAGAATCGCGGTTGGTGATGGATTTTGAAATTTTTAATTGTCTCATTTATAATGACTTTTTCTACATTTTCTACCGAGCTCTTGTCCCTGTCGGGGCTGCTCAATGAATTATTCTTATGACTTTGGCTGTTAGCTATTGACTATTAAACATTGAACTATAAAAACTTCAATAACCAATAACCTATAACCAATAACCATTTATTTTTCAACCTTTTCTGTTGTACCCTGACTGTTCAATAAAGTTACATTTTTTGTTAAATTTTCTTTGTTTCTTACTAAAACAACTTTCACTTTGTCGCCGGGAGACTTGGTTTTGAGCACGCCGCGCACTTCTGCAAGGCTGTTTACAGGGGTATTGTCGATGTGTGTGATGACATCGCCTTCTTGGAAATCGTTTTGTGCAGCGGCACCGTTGTCGGAGACTTCAGCCACATAGATGCCGTTTACATCGCTGAGGTTCAGCTCTTTTGCATTGGTGGCGTTCAGTTCCATGATGGAAACGCCGAGGTAAGCCTGTTGGGTGACTCCGTAATGTTCCAGATCGTGGCAGATTTTTTGCACGATGTTGGAGGGGATGGCGAAGGAGTAGCCAGTGTAGTAACCGTTGCCGGAGGCGATGGCCGTGTTGATGCCGACTAATTGACCAGAAGCATTCACCAATGCACCACCCGAATTGCCGGAGTTGACAGCCGCGTCGGTCTGGAGATAGACCTCGTCTGACATGGTGTTGCGGCCGGTGCTGAGCTGACGGGCTTTTGCACTGATGATACCAGCGGTGACTGTAGAGTTGAGGCCCATAGGGTTGCCGATGGCCAGCACCCATTCTCCGATGCGCACGGAGTCGGAGTTAGCAAACTTCAGGTAGGGTAAACGAGACTCGTTGATTTTGATGAGCGCGAGATCGGAGGCCGGGTCGGTGCCGATGATTTCGCCCTCATACTCACGCTTGTCATTCAACGTGATGGTCACTTTCTCAGCATCTTGCACCACATGATTGTTGGTGACGATATAACCGTCAGATGAGATGATGACACCCGAGCCGGCAGCCTGAACAGGATAGGTGCTCGGTGCGGAACCGAAGAAATGTTCCCAAATGGTGCCGCCGAAAAAGTCATCCCACATGGAATTTTTCTGCATGAATTCTGTTTTAATATAGACGACAGCGTTCACGGATGACTCGGCCGCCTCGGTCAGATCGACATATTTTGCAACACGTTTCTCTGGTTGCGAACATCCGCTGTTTATGCAGATGAAAATGGATAAAATTGCGATTAACAGTGTTTTAGAATTGCTCATTGCTTTCATATTTAATGTATTTTTCGTTGAAGTTATTTCATAAAACCGTTTCATAACGGAAAAGTTGAAAAAAAATTGCATTTAAAAATTGTGGTGTCAAAAAAAATCTTATTTTTGCCGCCCAAAAAATTACAAACAAAAATTATACCAAAATGTACGCAATTGTAGAAATAGCCGGGCAACAATTCAAGGTTGAAAAAGACCGCAGAGTCTATGTTCAGCGCCTCAAGGCTGAAGAAGGTGCGCAAGTCACGTTTGACCGCGTAATGTTAGTGGATAATGACGGTGATGTCAAAGTGGGTACGCCGACCGTTTCCGGTGCAAACGTAACCGCTACCGTTCTCCAACACCTGAAAGGTGACAAAGTGCTTGTTTTCAAGAAGAAAAGAAGAAAAGGTTATCAGAAGCTGAATGGTCATCGCCAGTGCTTGACCTCCATCAAGATTGATAGCATAACCCTTTAAAATTTAGTGTTAACGATTAAAATTTAGACTTATGGCTCATAAAAAAGGTGTCGGTAGTTCTCAGAACGGCCGCGAATCAGCGAGTAAAAGATTAGGTTTGAAGATCTTCGGTGGTCAGTTCGCCAAAGCTGGCAACATCATCGTCCGCCAAAGAGGTACCGTTCACAACCCTGGCAAGAACGTGGGAATGGGTAAAGACCACACGCTCTTCGCATTGTGTGACGGCATTGTCGAATTCAAGAAAACCTACAAAGACAGATCTTACGTTTCTGTCGTTCCTGCCACGCAAGAGTAGGAAATAAAAAATCGCGCGGCATCTTCGGATATTGAAAAAAAGTGTATCTTTGCCGCGCAAAACCAGCCACTTTAGCTCAGTTGGTAGAGCGACGCATTCGTAATGCGTAGGTCGCGAGTTCAAGTCTCACAAGTGGCTCAATAAAAAAGAGGAAGCAATCGCTTCCTCTTTTTTATTTCAAGTTTTCCACTTCTGACCAAACTTCATCGGGAAGCTTCGCGCCTACATATTCAATGAGTCGGGAGGAGAGATAGGATGCCAAGTTTCCGGATTTCAGAGCGTTGTAGCCGTTGATGTAACCATATAGGAATCCAGATGCGTAGATGTCACCCGCGCCAGTGGTGTCAACACGTTGCGCATCCACGGGGGAAATGGTGGTCACCTCGCTGTTCATCTTGATGTAGGAACCGTCTTTGCCGACCTTCACGATGGCGATGGGGCAAGATTCGGACAGCACGTGCAGTGCCTCCACATTTTCCACACCGGCAAAAGCTTTGGCCTCTTCTTCGTTGGCGAAGATGATATCAACATAGTCGCGCAACAGCAACTTCACGAAGTCCAAGTTGCTCTCGATGAGGTTGTAGCTGGCCATGTCCATGGAAATCTGAAGTCCATGTTCCTTGGCTTTCTGACAAACTGACAGTATCAAGTCATGGTTAAAGATTAAGTATCCTTCAATGTGGATAATATCGTAATTGTCAAGAATTTGCTCATCCACTTCGTTGGGTTGCATGGTGGCGGCTGCGCCGAGGTAAGTGGCAAAAGTACGTTCCGCGTTGGACGAGATGAACGTGATGGCGACGCCGGTATCTTCTTGTGATTCAATAAGATGAGGGATCACCCCAAAGCGAGTGCAACCTTCACGGAAGAGTTGTCCCATTTCATCGTTGCCCACTTTGCCGATGTAGCCGGCCTCTGCGCCCAAACGGGCCAAACCGTGGATGGTGTTGGAGGTGGAGCCACCGGTAGCCAACGTCTGCGGCATTCCAGAAATAACCTCCAAAATCTCGCGTTTCCGTTGTGCGTCAATCATTTCCATTCCGCCTTTCTGCAATCCTAAGCGGTTGAGAATTTCATCATTGTCAATGTGCACCAGAATGTCCACTAGTGCATTGCCGATTCCTAATATTTTCTTCATTATTTCGCTATTTTGAACGGGCAAAGATAGCATTTTTGCGGATACGTGCCAGATCTTTGTTCCTGGAAACAGGAAGCCTATCGTCTTTCAATTCATCAAAGAAATGCTCGGGATCAGTGCGGAACATATATAAAACATTATCATACAGCACGTCTTCTATACTTCGATTGCTCTTTTGAGCAATTTCCAAATATTCGGAATATTCTGGATAACCGTAAAACTTAATCTCTCTCATCCTCTTGTGCGCAACGGAATCAATGGTAGCTTGGTCATAACAAAGATGCAACAGGGCTCTCGGCAAATAGTAACTGCTGAATTCATAGAGTGTCACGGGATTATAAATGAGCATGATATAGTCTGGGCGCATCAATTCCTGCTCAATGTCCACCTCCAACGTGGTCGTATGCTCGTCATCACCATAAATAGTGCTGTTGTAATACCAGTAGAGGTATTTCTGGAAAATCTCCCATATCGGGGTGCTGCCGGCAATATTGAAGAAATAGGAGTCGCCAACCGCCAGGAAATTCGGTTTCACCGCCGTGGAATCCATCGTGACGCTTACGTCAGCGTAAATATTCGGCCGCGACTTGATGGGGAAAGCTAAATTGAGGACTTTTTCCAAATCATTGTCGGGATCCCGGGTCTCCGCCGGATACCTTTCACCAACATCCAGATTGATAAGATTCTGATTACCTAAGACTTCCATATATCGAAGAATGGAGTCAAAGGCATAGACAGAGGCAATATTGCTCCAGTGCGTGCCGCCCGACGGGAAGAGCGGATAATCCACAGAATCCTTGATGTTTCTGAAATAGGAGACGAAGTCAATGTAGTTTACGCCTGTCTCATCAAACCGCTTTTTGTAGTAATCGTACGCATGCAAACCATCGGGTCGGATATACGTTTTATTTTTAGGTAGATATTCTGGATAAATCGCATCTTTACAAGGAGCGATGACGAGAAAAAGATGGATGTTGTGTTCCTCCAGCAACTCCTGTACTTTCTTGAAACGCTGCACTTCGGTCTCGAAAATACTCCGCATTTTGTCACTGTCATCGTCAACGTATTTATACATCAGACTTTCGTAGTAATCCCGGACATGTATTTCCTCAAACAACCAGTCTTTTTTCCCGCGAACTACGGTAGAGTTGTTCGATTTCCGGAAACAGCTCCAAAGAAATTGGTTGTAGCCCCTGATCAACCACTCGCGAAAACCGAAATGTTCCCGCAGATAGTTTTCTGCTTCGTTCTGAAAAGAACCGTCTGTGTAGTTTTTCAAGGTCAGTTTTGGTTTTTCGGTTTCAATGGTGACCCCATGAAGCGGCTCAAGTTTGACAACCCCGGTAACCGTTTGGATCAGGAAGATAACCATGATCACTATCGTACTAAAAAACAATATCTTATGGAAATGCTTTCTCATGGTTGAATCTTAGAATCTGAAATAAATGAACGGACTGAAACCAGACGCATTGAGGGCGCCGAGGCAGAAGATGAACAACAAAACACTCACCGGCCAAATCGCAAGATGCTGCTTCTTAGAGTATTCGGTATAAAAGAAAAAGGTTTGCCCTCTTTTTCCAAGCGGGGACAGGGCGAAGAATGCAAAAGCCATTGCCACGATTAGCACAGCGTAAAAATGCAGACTGTTAATGGGGACAATTGACTGAAAATCAAAGGCGAAAAGCCGCGAAATGAACGTAAATGCGTCCGTGAGGTTTTCGATTCGGAAAATGGCCCAGCCGATTGTTACGATAAGGAAAGTGATGATGACGCTGGGGATTTTACCCATTTTTTCGTAAACTTTTCCCAACCCGATGCGTTCCAGCACGAGCCAAAAGCCGTGATAAGCGCCCCAAATGACAAAATTCCAGCTCGCACCGTGCCATAATCCTGAAAGGAGAAACACCACCCAAAGGTTGAAATACATCCTCGGTTTCGAGCAGCGGTTACCGCCGAGCGGAATGTAAAGATAGTTGCGCATGAATGTACCCAGCGTGATGTGCCAGCGTCTCCAGAACTCGCTGACACTGGCAGAGTTGTACGGGTTGTCAAAGTTCTCGGGAAAATGGAATCCCATGATTTTGCCGAGACCGATGGCCATGTCGGAGTAACCGGAGAAATCGAAGTAGAGCTGCATAGTGTAGGCGATGATGGTGATCCATGCCGTGCCGCTACCCATGGTCAGCAAATCGCCTGCAAGCACTGTATCCACTTGACGGCCAATTACATCCGCAATCAGTACCTTTTTGGAAAGTCCAATCACAAACCGGTAAAAGCCCTGTAGGCTCTCCGACCAGTTCTGCTCCCTGCTTCGGATTTCGTCTGCAATGTCGCAATAGCGCACAATGGGGCCTGCGATCAGTTGAGGAAACATGATGATGTAGAGCATGTAGTCGGTGAGCCGCTCCATCGGCTTATGGACATTGCGATAGGCATCGACCACATAGGTAATGGACTGGAACGTGAAGAAGGAAATGCCTATTGGCAGCAGCACCTTCGCGAAAGTGAACGGCTCCAAACCGAGTGCCCCCAGTATTGCATTCAGGTTGTCCACAAAGAAGTTTGCATACTTGAAATAACCTAAAAGCCCCAAGCTGATTGCAATGGCCAATCCTGCAAGTAATTTTCTGTGTACAAGATTATCAGACTTATACAACAGCTTTACCAGATAGAAATTGATGATGGTGGAACCGAGTAGCAGAAGTATAAAAGTCGGAGCCCCGTATGCATAGAATACAATGGAAAACAGCAACAAAATGATATTCCGCCATCTTTTCGGACATGCGAAATAGCATATCAGAAAAACAGGCAGAAACAATATCAGAAAAACGTTACTGCTGAAAACCATTTTTTAGGCAATAGACAATAGGCAACAGGCAATAGGCAACAGGCAACAGGCAATAGGCAATAGGTCCTACTCTTTGATGCCGTAGGCGAGGTCGCCGGCGTCGCCGAGGCCGGGCACGATATAGGAGTGGGCGGTCAGTTCTTCATCCACAGCGCCGATCCAGAAGGTGCAGCAGTCGGTGGGGAGCTTACTCATCACATAGTCAAGGCCTTGCCGACTGGCAATGACGCTCACAATGTGCGTGTGCAACGGGTCACCCTTGCTCATGAGTTCCTCGTATGCCAATGCAAGGGACTGTCCGGTGGCGAGCATCGGATCGCAAAGAATCAGCGTTTTCTCGTCAAGGTCAGGCGAGGAAAGGTAGTCGATCTGGATTTCGAAAGTGCCATCCTTGTAGTATTTGCGGAAGGCAGAGATGAAGGCATTGTCGGCGTGATCGAAGTAGTTGAGCATGCCCTGATGCAATGGCAGTCCGGCACGCAAGATGGTGGCTAAGACGGGTTTCTCCGTTAGCCGGGGAATGTTGGCAATGCCTAACGGGGTGACCACTTCCTGTTCTGCGTATGCCATGTTCTTGCTGATCTCGTAGGCGAAAATCTCGCCGATGCGTTCCAGATTCCTCCGAAAACGCATGCTGTCCACCTGCACCTCGGCACTTCGGACTTCCGAGATGAATTCGTTGAAAAGGGAGTTTTGGGTTCCTAAAATGTTTAGATTTTTCATAATGTGATTTTTAATGGTGGTTATTTTTTTAGTTAGCAGTTAGTAGTTAGCAGTTAGCAGTTAACAGTTCATGTTAGAACGGCAACTGCTAACTGCTAACTACTAATTGCTAATTGTTAATTGCCAAAGACCCGTTCGAAAATGGCGGGCACCTGTTTCAAGTAGTATTCCAATGTGAAGCACTGGTCGAGTTCTTCGGAAGTGAAGTGGCTCATGACGGTCTCGTTTTGGGAGAGAAGTTCCTTGTAGTCCTGTCCTTCGAACCATGCTTTCATGGCGATGGGCTGCACGAGGTCGTATGCGCTTTCGCGGGAGAAGCCCTTGTTGATGAGGGCGGTCATGACACGCTGCGCGAAGATGACCTTGTGGGTCAAGTAGATGTTTTTCAGCATGTTCTCCGGGAAAACGACGAGGTTTTCGAGGATGTTACCGAAGCGGTTGAGCATGTAGTCGAGGAGGATAGTGGCGTCTGGGAGCATGATACGCTCGGCGGAGGAGTGGGAGATGTCGCGCTCGTGCCAGAGCGGGATGTTCTCGTAGGCGCTGACCATGTAGCCGCGGAGGATTCTCGCGCAGCCGCACATGTTCTCGCTGCCGATGGGGTTGCGCTTGTGGGGCATCGCGGAGGATCCTTTCTGACCCTTTCCGAAAGCCTCCTCGGCCTCGCGGAGTTCCGTGCGTTGCCAATGGCGCACCTCGATGGCCATCTGCTCCATCGTGGAGGCGATGAGCGCGAGAGTACTCATATAGTGGGCGTGGCGGTCGCGCTGCAGCACCTGCGTGGAGATGCGGGCGGAATGGATACCTAATTGCTCGCAGACGTAGTCCTGCACGAACGGCGGGGTGTTGGCGAAGTTGCCCACGGCGCCGCTGATCTTGCCGCACTCCACATCGGCGGCGGCCATCTCGAAACGCTCGATGTTGCGGCGCATCTCCTCGAACCACAACGCCCACTTCAGTCCGAGGGCGGTGATGTCGGCGTGCACGCCGTGCGTGCGCCCGATGCAGGGCGTGTCTTTGAACTCGTAAGCCCGTTTTTTGAGAATCTCGATGAACCGCTGGAGATCCTTGCGGAGGATGTTGTTGGCCTGCTTGATGAGGTAGCCGTTGGCGGTATCCACCACATCGGTGGAGGTGAGACCGTAGTGCACCCACTTCTTCTCGTCGCCGAGGCTCTCGCTCACGGCACGGGTGAACGCCACGATGTCATGTCGGGTCTCCTTTTCTATTTCGTATATGCGTTGTACGTCGAAGGTGGCCTTCGTGCGCAGTTTCTCAACGTCTTCAGCCGGAATCACGCCGAGTTGGCTCCACGCGGCGGCGGCTTCGATTTCCACTTTCAAATAGGCACCGAATTTGTTTTCTTCAGTCCAGACGGCGCTCATCTCCGGACGCGAATAACGGGGTATCATAATCGCAAAATATTTTTTCGAAGCAAAGATTCAGTTCTAATTATGAATTATGAATTAAAAAGTGTATCGCACACCGAGATTCACGCTCCAGTCGAAGTAATGGGCGTCGTAATGTTCGGCGAAGAGGCAGCCGTATCCCGGACGGAAGTCGAACTGCAAGGCCACGGGGGCGTTGAATTTGTATTCCAACCCGAAAATGCCGTTGGCACCGCATTTGCCGAAATCGTTGCGGGTGTGCCAGAATCCGAGGATGCCTTGATACGAGATTGTGTTCCAGCTGTAGCCGATGCTGGCGCCAAGTCCCAGCAACCCATACAGTTGGCCAGTCAAACGGCCTTCAAACATAATGTTAGGATTCAGCTCAAGGGTCCAAATGTTCACTCCAGTGAGGTCCAAATTCTTGAAGCGGCCGTCAGTGGTGATGTATTTGGTGCCCAAATCAACCTGGAAGGCAAAATGGCTTCCTCCAAAAGTCTTGAAAGTCAATGCTTGCATGTTGCCGACCGACACGCCAATACCGTTTTTGTAAGGGGCTTGGGCATTAGCGTGGAAAGCTACACCTGCGAAAATCGCAATAAACAAAAGGATAATGCTGTTTTTCTTCATAATGATATTGCTTTTATATTCTGATTCTTAAAACATTTCATAAATCTTTCATGCTTTTGGAAGCATCGGCAAAGTTAATTTTTTTCGTAAAATAGAAGGGCTATAGGACGCGATTTAATACAAATTCTTATGTGCATGAGAAGAATGTGCTTCCACTGTATGTTCAAACAAAAGAACACCGTCTTCGGTCATGATTATAGGAACATTCTTGTTCTCTTGCGGTATTCGTCATAGCCTGGCTTGTTCTGCAGTTGCCGATTTTCCATTAGCGGGACACTGATAAAGCGGAAGAGACAGGTGTTGAGAATTGCGCCAATGACGCAAAGGTCTTTGAGCGTGGGAGTTGCACCGTTGCCGACACAAAGTGACAGATACATCATCCAGACCCCCCACCACATCAGGATTTCCCCGAAATAGTTAGGGTGGCGGCCGTGTTTCCACAATCCGACCTCACAAATCTGCCCTTTGTGGTCTTTCGCAAAACGATGGCGTTGCGTGTCAGACACTAGCTGCAAAGTGGCGGCAGTTATACACAAAAGGAAACCGAACCAACAAACAGCGTTGGCTTGGGCCGCCGCATCAATGACAAAGAAACCAGGTATCATGACGAGAAACACGATGACGGTGGGCATCATGTTGAGACCGAAGAAGTTGATCAGATGGAAAATGGCGGGGCTTTGCTCGTTGCGGTATTTGGTGTAGCGCCAGTCCTCGCTGTTGAGGTTCCTGAACGTGTAGGCCCAGTTGCCCGTCAGGCGGATGCCCCAGTACCAAACGGCGATGAGCAGCAGTATCGTGGCAGAAGTCCAACAACCTGTGTGACAAGCCCAAAGGGTGAGCATCACGGGCGGCGCGACGCTCCAGTAGGGGTCATAGACGGAGACGTTTTTGAACAGAAGTCCGAAGAACCAAACCACCACCGTGGCGGCTGCATCAGCAATAAACAGCTGCCAAAGATAGTGCCAGCCTGTGCTTTCAGTACAGCGGTACACGAACAGCCCGACGACAAAGGCGAGCAAGTAAACGAGGGCGATGATGATGAAACTGAGACTGCGTGATTCTTTGATAGACATTATGGATAGTATTTATCGTTATTGCACAATCTTCAGTTCCTGCATCAAATTCTGAGCGTTGGCCATCTTGTCGATGATGAAAAGCAGGTAACGCATATCCATGCAGATGGTGCGCTGGACTTCATTTTCGAAAGCGATGTCGCCGCTCATGGCTTCCCAGTTGCCGTCGAAGGCGAGTCCAATGAGGTTGCCTTGCGCATCGATGACGGGGCTGCCGGAGTTACCTCCCGTAATATCGTTGGTGGTGATGAAGTTGACCACCAGGTCGCCGTTCTTGTCGGCATAGCGGCCGTAATCGTGGTTCTCCCACAGTTTGATGAGGTCTTGCGGCACGTCAAACTCCCAGTTGCCGGGTTTATACTTGGCCATCACACCGTCGAGGGTGGTGATGTAGTTGTAGGTGATGGCGTCCGCCGGTTGGCAGTCCTGCACGCTGCCGTAGGTGAGGCGCATGGTGAAGTTGGCGTCGGGATAGAAGTTGCGGTCTTTCTGCATCTCCATTAAGCCCTCCATGTAGAGACGGTCGGCACGGCTGCAGTTCACTTTGTTGGCAACGTTAGTGAGTTCGATGTAGGTTTCCACAATATCCAGCATCAACGCGAAAATCGGGTCCTTCGAAAGCGATTTCGGACGGTCGAACCATGTGTTCAGTTTGTCGGCATCCACAAAAATGGATTTTGCAAAGGCGTTGTCCACAAAAGCGGTGAAGTCTCCGCCCGTCTTGTCTCCTTTTCGGAGGGAGCCACACTGCATGTTGCGGTCCACATTTTTGTAGAAAAGGTTCAGCAGCGCAATCGTCACGTCGCGGTCCAGTTGCTTGTTGTAATCCTTGAAGAAGTCCTTTGCGGCAGATTTCAGGCTCTTGATGGATGCGTCGATTTTTTCCTGCGGCGCCTTCTGTTCAAGGGCATAATTCAACGCTCTGAATTTCATCGCAAAAGCGACAGCCTCGCCGCCACGCCATCCCGCCTCGCGGTAATAGATCAAAGCCTTGGTGAACTGTGACTGGTAGTCCCAATACTTGTCCATCTCATCAAAGATGCCGTCATATTTGGCTTTGCGGTTTTTGTCCTGCGCGGCCCACTGGCGGAAAGCCTGCTCCTGCTCCAAACGTTTCTCATACACTTTGTTGCGTTTCAGCTGTTTCACTTGGCCGATGTAGTATTTCCAGTAGTTGCTGACGCTGGCCTGTTTGGAGGCATATTGGATGAAGACAGCGGGGTCGGCGTCCATGTGCTTGCGGTACTGCTCTAACTTGGTGGTACGGCAATCCACGACGGCGGGTCCTTCGAGGTCAATGACGTTCTTCACGGCGCCGGAGGCGGAGTAGCGGTCGGTGCTGCCGGGATAGCCGAGAATCATCGTGTAGTCGCCGGGTTGCACACCTTTCAGCGAAATCGGGAGGAAGTGCTTCGATTTCATGGGGACATTGTCTTTGCTGTATTTGGCGGGGGAGCCGTCGGGGGCGGTATAGACACGGAAGATGCAGAAGTCGCCCTTGTGGCGCGGCCACGTCCAGTTGTCGGTGTCGGCACCGAACTTGCCAATACCCCACGGCGGGCAGGCCACGAGGCGGACATCCCTATAGACGTCGTATTCGAATAGGATGTATTGGTTGCCGTGGTAGAACGGCACGATTTCCACCTCCACATCGCGTTTGCCTTTGCGTTCGAGGGTCAGCTTCTTGCCGTTCTCCGAAATCTTCGCGGCACGGTCGGCCTCCGACATGTCATCGGTGACACCTTTCAGGATGGCCGTGGTGACATCCTCGATGTAAGCGAGGAAAGAGACGGTAAGTCCTTCGTTGGGGAGCTCTTCTGCCTTGCTGCGAGCCCAGAATCCGTCCTGCAGGTAGTCGTGTTCCACGGAGGCATGGGATTGCACATAGGAAAGTCCGCAGTGGTGGTTGGTGAGCAGCAGTCCTTCGGGAGAAATCAGCTCGCCGGTGCAGCCGCCGCCGAATTGCACGATGGCGTCTTTGAGACTGGGTTGGTTGAAGCTGAAGATTTGTTCGGCCGTCAGCTTGCAGCCAAGTCGTTGCATATCAGCCAGATTCTGGCCATTGATAGAGTAGGGGAGCCACATACCCTCGTCGGCGCGGGCGCCCATCACAAGCATCATCAGCGCGATGCACAAAAGGTGGGTTTTCTTTCTCATAATGGATATTTATTGCATGAAAATGCAAAATTACAAAAAAATCTTGAATCTCATCAAACAGACAATAAATAAGCGTTTTTTATGTATGTTTGCCACTCAAAATAAACCTACGGAAAATGTTACAAATCGGAACAAAAGCCCCTTATTTCGAGGGCGTTGACGAAAACGGGAATCCCGTGAAACTGAGCGACTTCGCTGGCAAGAAGCTCGTGCTCTATTTCTACCCCAAAGACAGCACGCCGGGCTGCACCGCCGAGGCCTGCGACCTGCGCGACAACTATCAGCGGTTCCTGGCAATGGGTTACGAGGTGTTGGGTGTGAGCCGTGACTCCGCCGCCTCGCACCAGCGGTTCATCGCCAAGTACGAGCTGCCCTTCCACCTCATCGCCGACACCGACCTCACCATCTTGAAGGCCTACGAAGCTTGGGGTGAGAAGAAGATGTACGGCAAGGTGACCGAGGGTACGTTAAGAACAACCTACGTCATAGACGAGCAGGGTGTTATCATCGACGCCATCGGCAAGGTGAACACCAAGGCGCATACGGAACAATTGTTGAAATAACGGCAGGGCGGGATTATCCGAACGCCGTGGGTGTGCGGGGAAAATCACATATTTTGTTGTTTCATCTCCCTGCGGTAAAGGATAAAGGCGGTCAGATTGAACACAATGTCACAAACGGTCGCGACAAAAGGGAAAATATTCACCTGTCCGTACAAGGTGTCGTTCGGGGTGAGATGACTGGACAAGATATTCGGCAGATAATGCGACGAGAAAAAGTGGATGACGATGAGAATAAAAATCATGGTGATGGAGAGCACCGTCGTGCGTCTTTTTACCAACATAAAGATAGCCCCAATGGTAATGAGCACTATCAGCAGACAGATGATCACCTCAACCAAGATGGGATGGTCGGCAAATTGCCAATATCCGCCGCCGAGCACTCTAACCAAGGAAAGGACGTAACCCAAGGTGATGGCGAACAGGATTCCGCCATAATAACTTCGCGATTCACCTGACGACACTGTTTCGTCCGCATCCGTATTCTCCGAATCGTAACGCCACCACAAGAAGCCAACGGTGAGAAACGAGGTGACAAGATTTGCCCACTTCCGCACGTTTTGCATCGTATAATTGGGGATGTCCCATTTCATCTGATTGTCCGCGACAGAATGAAGGTCAAAGAAGCGGTCGAGCAGAAAATAATTCAGCGCAGTCATCAGGAGAATGAAGCCGATCAACATCGCGAGATGCCCCCATTTGACATCGATCATCCTCGGTTTGCGGAACAGGAGGTAAAAGACCAGCAAGAACAGCAGGGATTTTCCGACGACTATGGATATCGGATGCAGCACAGCTTCCAGCGCGAAGAGGAACGGAGTGAACGATGCCCAAACGGCATCAAACATCCAGTAGAGAATGATTCCGAGCAGAAAGCAGCGGTAATCAATGGATTTTTCGATGGTGGTATTCATATTTTTAATAATCTTGTGGGGACTCCTAATCTTTCACTTTTCACGCAGCGTCCGCAAATGGGGCGAAGTCCGAAAACACCCTCCGAGGACAACGGCACAGCAAAGTTACAAAATTATTTATATGATACAAAAATATCGAATGGTTGCAGTTTGTTGAAAAAAAGTATTTTTGCCGCCTGAAATCAACAGACCTATGCGACAACCCGTCATCAACATCCTGCTTTGCGACACGTTCCCCGGACTGTTGCCGGAGAGCATCCCGAGCCACGAATATTTTTTCGAGAAGCGGTTCCATTCCGTGAACCCAAACATCATCCTCAAGGTGTTTCGTACGCTGGACGGCGAATTGCCAGAACATCCCGTCGCGGATGAGCTTTACCTCATCACGGGCTCCAACAACGCCGCCTACGACGACCTGCCGTGGATCTTATCTTTGCAGGAGTGGATTCGGAAGGCCGCGAAGCAGCAAATCCCCCTTGTCGGCATCTGTTTCGGGCACCAAATTATCGCGCAGGCGTTGGGCGGACGGGTGGAGCGCTATGCCGGCGGTTGGGGCGTGGGCATCCGCGAAATGGAGGTCCTGGACGCGGACTTGCTTCCCTTTTTCCCCGACAAGAAAATGCGTCTTATTGTCAACCATCACGACCAGGTGACGCGCCTGCCGGAAGGTGCCATCCCCCTTGCCACCAGCGATTTCTGCCGTTACGAAGGGTTCCGCATCGGCCGCCACATCCTCACCTTCCAAGGCCACCCGGAGTTCACCGTGGACTACGAACGCCACCTTATCCTCAACCATGCCGAGGACGAGGACGACACGGTGAAACGGCGGGCGTTAGAATCGTTGGAGACAATGGAGGCGCAAGGGGAGGTGGTGGCGGAATTTCTGTTGGAGGCATTATAAGGGCGAATTACCGTGTAGGGGTGAATAATTATTCGCCCCTACGGGTCAACGGATGATTTTATTTTCCGTCATTTAATTTCTTGTAACCCTCATAACGCAGTTTCGCGAACTGCTCGGTCTTGGCGAACAACCCCTTGGCCTCGGCCGGGCTCTTTGCTGTCGAGGTCACTTCATCATCCGTTCCAACTTCGTTTTCCACTTCTCCCAGTGGGGCCTCTCTTTGATGAATCCACTTTTTGGAGCTGGTAATAATACAAATCTATGCACGAAAAACCGGGCGCCTACCGCGATGGTCAACGCCCGGTTTGGGGGATTGTAGAGACGTGCCATGGCGCGTCTCTACAGGGTTGCGTACACATCTACCAATGTTTGAGGCCTGGATGCATGGCGTAGTATTGTGCTTTTGACATAGTGTTTTTTGATTATACGTTTAAAAGGAACTGAACCAATCACAATAATCAGTTCTCTTTAGAAATTTCAGCATATAAGGCCAATCCTTTTTCAGTAAGGTAATAGGCTTGGTCTCGGCGTTTGGGCGCATCAGGATAAAGCTGTGCCACATACCCTTTTTCAATGGAGGGAATCAGATAGCGTTTTCGGAAACTATCTAAGCCCGTTAAATTCATTTTTTTCATTATTTCAGCAGAAGAAACCGTATTCCCCCGTATGGTTAAAATTATCCTTTTCATCTTGTCATCCACTTCACCAGTTTCTTTACCTCTTTCTTTACCTCTTTCTTGTACTTCTGGTCGCCAAAGAACAACCCGAAAATCATCATCTTGGTGGAATTCCGGTTTACGGAGTCCATAGTCCAAACAATGGTCGATTATATCGGTGGTGCCCGTTCCCATTTGTTCTATATAGCCGGAAAGATAAACGGGATGGGCAAGTACGGGGTTGACAGGATTGGAATTGTGTTCTTTGGTCAATTTCGCGATAGTCATTCCTTGTGGAAGTTTGCCTGGGTTCCAAACTTCCAAGCGGTCTTTGAACAACATCACCTGCACGCTGCTGAGGAATAATTTGATGCGGTTCATTTGTTATTTCAAAAAGATAATTCCAGCCGCAAAGATACTCATTTTTGGAATGTGAAACGCAATTCTAATAAAAGTAACGTGCATTTGCTGCGGGTGAGGGAAACAATGTCATCAGTCTTTGGGGACCGCATGGCCGTAAGGCCGCAGCAGAGTGCCTGTAGGTAAATCCTTCGGGAGTTGTCCTATAGGTCCTATAAGACTTATAAGACCCATAGGACCTATAGGACACCCTCCTCGTACCTCTAATATTTCCGATAATTCCTCCTTACTTGACTCATCCTCTCACGCAACCCACCAAACTTGACGAAATCCTGCTCCAACCTCTTGATTTGCCTGTCCAAGAGGAAGTTGCACTGGTTCACGAGACAAATCATAATGTTGGCGCAGACGATTCCGTCCCGCGTTTCCAAAAACTCGCGGTAGGTTTCAAACGACTCGTCCTTTTGATAAGCCAACCGCCTGACGAACAAGGCCTCTTTGCTATTTTTTTCCCAAATAACACCCCGATTGTTGCGGATGTAGTCCTTGTAATCTTCCAACAGCTCCTCTTGACTGGCCCTTGCCACGTTGGTCAGTTTGATTTCGGTTTCTTTTGACGTGGCTGAAGCCATTGAGCCTTCAATGATGTTTTGTTTGCCGGAACGCGCCGCCTGCACCATCTGGTCAACGGTGCGGTCGCGCTTGTTTAGGAAGCGTTCGCAGAAAAGCACCGTGCCGGAATAGACGATAAGCGATTTCTTGTAAGAGAGCAACTCAGTGTAGTTGCCGTGAGACGGGATAAATCCTGTTTCTGTTGTCATAGTTTTTTGTTTTATAAATAATTTGTGTTCAGTTAAATAGACAGATAATCTGCTATCTATTATAACATGGCAAATATATAATTTTTTGTTTATATATTCATTGCAAATTGTGAATTATATAAAACAAAAGGCGCGTCGGGCACTTTGTCACCGCTGGCCAATCCGAGGAAATCGCGAAATGATAGACGGAAGATGTATGGTGAATGTCTTATCTCAAAGAGGACAAATATTTTAGAGAGAATAGTGACGGAATAAGAAAAATTTTATTTTTGCCAATTGTAAGACACAAAATAAGGGGAAGATGGAGGGGTTGACACATTTTCGGATCAGGAGAAACCATTATGATTATAGACAATAAGATACTTGACAACTTGACAGCTCAGGCCAAGGCATCGCCCCGGCTGCGGATGAATCTGAACTTTCATCAGAGTTTGGATGAGAAGTGCCACCGTTTTCTGAATGCCGTGGAACCGGGTGCCAATATCCCAGTTCATCGCCATCCGGAGAAAGAGGAGTCATTTGTTGTGTTGCGTGGCAGGATACGTGTCGTCACCTACAACGACGACGGCACCATTATCGACGACATAGTCCTCAACCCATCGGAAGGCCACTACGGCGTGAACGTAGGAAAGAATGTCTGGCACACCGTGGAAGCTCTGGAGCCGGGTTCCGTCATCTTCGAGTGCAAGGAAGGCCCCTACGTGCCGCATGAGGAGGAAGGGATACTCAAAGAGAAAAGTGAAGAGTGAAAAGATATAAACTTTGGTAAGTGGACGTGTTTTTTTACAACTACGAATCGAATGTCGGATGATATGAAAAAATTTAGAGACATTTCTATTTTGCATATTTCAGATCTTCATAAAAATGATGGGGATGATTTTGGGAATCTCCTTCAGTCTATGAAAGATGATTGTGATCGCTATGTAAATAATGGCATCATAAAGCCTAATATCATAGTGGTTAGTGGTGACTTGATTAGAGGTGGAAAACCAGAAGAAATAAAGCAACAATATGATGAGGTAAAAGCTTTTCTTGAAGACTTGACGGCATACTTTATAGATGGTGACAAAAACAAAATAGTCATTGTGCCTGGTAATCACGATGTGGATTGGAACGTCTCCAAAGACCAAATGAAGCCCTTAGATAGAATTACAGCAGAAGAGAAAAGTGAGTATAAGAAAAAACTTGATCTGTTTTTAAAAGAAAAAGCACCTCGACACAGGTGGAGTTGGAATGACCAAACTCTTTACAGTTATTCTAATGATGAAATCTACAATTCTCGATTTGCACAATTTTCTGAGTTTTATCAATCGTTTTATAGTAATAGAATATATTCATTAAACCCCAGTTACCAATATGATTTTTTTGAGATCCCTGAGTATAATATATGCTTTGTGGGATTTAACAGTTGCTATTTGAACGACCATCTGAATAAAGTTGGTCAGATATATCCGACTTGCGTTACAAAAACGAGCTCTAAGATGAAAGAGATGGCGGAGAAAGGCAGAATTTTGGTGGCAGTATGGCATCACAATGCATCTGGACGCCCGATGGTGAACAACTATCTTGATAATAGAATACTGAATCCTATCATAGATATGGGAGTTCATATTGCACTACACGGGCATCAGCATTATAGTGGCGTTGTCGAGGAGTATCACAATGCTTTCAAGGATGGAAAGCTTCTGATGTTTAGCACTGGTTCATTATACGGCGCAACCGAAACCCTTTCATACGGCGCACCTCGCCAGTACAATATATTGGAACTGACGAAGGAGGAAGAGAAACTGGTTATTACGGTGCACTTAAGAGAAGACAAGAACTCTGAAGAGTTTGGAATACCGAACTGGGGTAAAGGGCGTATTAAGGAGATAGGTGAGTCGTTTTGGCGAACAAATATCCAATACCCTGTACAGCCTATTGATGAGGAAAAACTGAGCGAACTTATGAATATTGGAATGGAAACTGGGGATTATTCGAGAGCAATAGAAATGCTCAAAGAAACCGCACAAACTGATGATCTTAGGAGAAAAATGATGCTTGACCTTATGTTGAAGGGGAAGCGGTATCGGGATGTGATTGACTATATTGGTGAACCGATGAACGATGAAGATGCCTGTGTTGTGGTGAATGCAGCCTTTGAATTGGATGACCGAGAAGTGTCACAAAAGGTAAAGGAATATGATGGGATAAAGAACTCAACGAACACCCAAATAAAAAAAATGAGGGATTATTTGTAAAAAGAGATTGGTTATGGATAAGATAGCATTTAATATTGATACACAAAAAATATTAAGGCTTTTAGCCAATGATATTTATGACTCACCGTATGCCCTATTGCGTGAGAATGTACAGAATGCATACGATGCTATTCTGATGAGGCAAAAAAAAGAGTCTTTTGAACCTAAAATAGAGATAACCATAGAATCTGGAATAATAATTATCAGTGATAATGGGATTGGTATGACCCTGGACGTTATTACCAATAATTATTGGAAAGCAGGATCAAGCGGAAAGAATAATCCTGAAGCCAAGGCTGCTGGTGTTGTGGGAACATTTGGTATAGGAGCTATGGCAAACTTTGGAATATGTACGGCCTTAGAGGTAGTAACAAGATATTATGATGGTGATGTGACTTATAAGAGTATCGCCATCAGAGAGAAATTGGAAGTTGGCAAGAAATGTATAGATTGGAACGAAACGGATAGGAGAGAAGAGCCAGGAACCACTGTGTTTGCAACCTTGGATGAGGACGTGAATGTTAACCTAACAGAAGCAACAAACTACTTACAGCAGTTTGTGAAATATCTAAAGGTACCGGTGTCTTTAAATGGGACCGTAATCAGCCAGAACCCATTCTTTAGTCAGGAGGCTCATACAAATGATGATGTTTGCAGAGACCATCACAGCCGAGGCGAATATAGTTTTGATATGGATATATATATTGCTAAGCACTCAGAAGGTCGCGTGGCTTTTTATATTCAGAATATCTTACAGAACAGTATACCAATCAGGGGCTCTGTTTACATGGAACAGAATAGTGGCAGCGGGATCCAAGGATTAAGAAATGGATTTGGACTTGCATCTTTACCCATTGGTACAATTTTTAATCTTGGAGGGGTGGTGGATTTGTCAATTCTTGTACCAACGGCAGGACGTGATTCTATCACTGTTGAAACAGTTAACAATTCTGCACAGTTGATTAACTATGCAGAAGATATAGTGGCAGAAGAGTTGTCAAAGCATTCGATATGTGACAATAACCGGCATTTTTTGAACTATATTCAGAATCGTAGCCGTTATGATCTGGCTGAAAAGATTAAAGTGGCTAAGGCAGGCGGAATAAATGAGTTTTTGGAATTAGGTTCATTGAAACCAGAGATGGAAGGTCGAAAAGTATATTACTATCCAGGAACTGATCCTAGTATTATCAGTCAGTATTCGGGCGAGAATACGATGTTGATGATTCTTAGCCGCGACTTTCCAAGAAGAAACATCCAACAATACATGCTTTCAGAGAAACATATACCCCAAATAAGTGACAATGCAACAATACTAAAGGTCTTTGATAAAAATAAATTGGAGATCAGTGAGTTTGCTTTCATGCTACGAATGGTAAGTACCTTGAAAGATGATTATCTTATTATGGATACGAGGGTGTTATTTGCAAAGATAAGTCATGGTGTCACTAATCTAGTGAAAAAAGAAGGTGAAACGGTATGTGTTTATGTGTCGCGTGACTCAAACAGTGTGAAGCAGGTGTTGAATATGTATAATATGGAGCCTAGGCTGTTTGACGGTTTTGTGAAAGACTATATTAGGAATTATCTTTATCAGCAGATCGCTCAATATGTTCCATCCTCAACAAGAGTGGGCGCAGATCAGCTTTATAGAATGCTGCAAAGGACAAAGGAATTGTACACTATTGAGAAATTTGAAAGGGGCGATATGGAGGGGTTGATGGAAGACTATATTCAAGGTAAACGTCAATTGAAAGATGTAATTAAGGTGTCGGAAGATATGCAGAAGATTCATAGGCAGACTGTTGACCATCGGCAAGTTGGTGAAATGGAACAGGAGATTCCGAGTATTATTCAGACAAATACAATAGACCAAGATACTCCAAAGAACGATCCAGGGCTACCTATGCCGCCGATTAGAGTTCTTGGAAATGATACAAAGATGAAAATCTTGAAGACAAGTCAACCATATCCGCAGCTGAATCAATTTACACATTTCATTGCATTGTCGGATGTCGTGTATGATAAGCAACTGGATTTCTTCTTAGATCCTCATACATCTAAGGTGATGTGGGGTATGCACAAAATTGTGTATATATTCACCCATGCCTCCGGTCAGTTGACCTTGTATTATGAAATTGAGTTGAAAAACAATCGCTTGGCAGATGGTATGACAGGTGGGCAGCAGTTACCTACAACCACCGTTTTGTCGAAAAATAGAATCTTTGTTCCTATTGAGCCGAAATTAATTCCTTATTTTGATTTTAAGGAAGAGAAGTTAGAATTCTATGTTAGATATGACCTGATTTCAGACTTTAATGATAGGAAAGAGGAGAAAAATGATAAAGATTGCTTCGGGGCATACTAATAGGGGTGAAGAGAAAAAAGTGAGGATTTGGAATATTTAGCAGTAATAAATTATGAGATTTTGGAATATATGTTTTGGAATAAAGCCAACTGCCACATCAAATTTTCTCCAAATGGGCGAATGAGACAGAAAATGTTGTAAAAAAGTTTGTAGAAATACAACCTTTTCAATAAAAAACGCTGGTGAGAAGGTCTCCTATGCAGTTGGCGGGTGTTTGTGACACAATAATGAAATGAAAAAAATACAATTGCATTAACAAAAGGGCATACCGTGTAATTTCTGCAGATGCGTCCAATATTGTAATCCTACCCTTTTGTCGATGAAGTTGTCCTTATGGGTAACCTTCTTATGACCATATTCCCTGTTCTTGCTTCGCTTGGCAGGTTATGAATTATATAATGAACTAATTTCTTCTTCAAGCATCTTTAAATACTCGTCAATATCTGCACCTTGATTTTTTCCGATCAACGATTTTATACTTTCAGAAAGCGCATCTGCTATTGCACCGCATTCATTGAGGTTGTTATGTTTATATCGATAAGCTTCAGCCATTCTCTTCCCGCTTTCAATAAAGTCAATCAATCCGTCAATATCTCCGTCAGAAAATAAGTTGTTAATCTTGTCTTTCAAACCTTCAACATCTGTCATCGTTTTATATGGGAAATCATCTTCAAATTGAATATATGTGTTGTATTCTTCTGGGGATTTCATCTCCCATGTTTTGATTTTTTTCCCATTTGTCTCTTTCTCCCAGCGTGATTTGATGTTCTTTGCATAAGGAGCAACATTCTTTGTGAATAAGAATACACTATGAGCATCTACAGAAACAGAATAACTATTAAGTAGGTCTCGAGTGTGTTCGTCTTTACGAAGTAAATCAGTTTTGCTTATTTCATCAATTGACTTACATCCAAGTTTTAGTTCGACGGGCAAGAACTTATCATTTTTGAACACTCGTCGATTATCATCAAATTGAGCAATTCCTGTTACCATATCCATGGTATTGTTATCATCGCCATTGTTGTCTTTCTCTATAGAATCCATGTCGATACATAATATGTCAAGGATTCTTGGTGAAAAGCCATATTTTTTACCAGGATAATCTTTGTTGATGATACCCGAAAAACTATGCTTATATTTTTGAGGAATAGGGGAACCTATTACAAAGGTTTCATGATATACTCTTTCTGGTGTATTATTCTTGTTCGCCATACATTTGAATTCTTGATAAAGCTATGTTAAAAGAATCAAATATATCTCCTATCTCTGTTCCTAAATCCTTATATGTGTATCGGAAGTCCTCCTCGTCTTGTTTTTGGGCAACATAAAAATGTACAGTATCAATAACGCCTTCTTTTCGGGAAATTGACTGAATAGCAGATACCATATCTGGATTATGGCTTGAAATCAGAATCTTCATTCCAATTTTTTTGTTTAGTAGCACTAGCAATTTAGCATATTCCACTATCCATTGAGGATGAAGATGAACTTCAGGCTCATCAATTATCAAAAGAGTATCCTTTTGCAAATATCCATTGTTTAGTAATTGCAAGAGGTAAGCGAAAGAAGTGATACCCGTAGCGGCCTGTTTAAGCGGAATCCGAAGATTATCAATTTTTCGATGATAATACAAACCAGGCTCATCCATCAACAAAGATGATTCATCTTCATATGTAATGGTCCCATTAATAACTCTCTGAATACGCATTCTGATTGCTCCGGAAATAATAGGCATCTCCAACAAAGGATTGCGTAGCATTTTATCAAACTCAGAATCGTAAACTAACGAGCTTATCGTTCTTTGTGTGCCGTAGTAAATGGCTCTATTTAACATCACGGGTTCCCTAAACTCTTTTTTATTGATAAGAGACAGGTGATCTTCATACAGAGAAAACTCGTTCGGCCACCCATCACCAGGACTAGCAATATTTCGAATAATTTTGGTAAGAGATGTGGTATCTCTTTTTTTCTTTTGCTCTATTGTGTGACGTAGTATTATTTGGTAATCACGACGCAATTGATCAGATATTTTATTCAGTACGCTATCAATATTGTCATCTTTTGTTAGTTCAAGTTGAAAAACTGTGGACAAACGTCGAAGTGCAGTATTAACAGATCTTCTGCTAGACAATTCTTCAAACAAAGAATCAACAAATGAATCAACAATAGAATTGAATTTATCTTGAAATGATTCTATACCCACCTTCCATATTTCACTTAACACCTGTCTTGTTTGAGTGGACCTAATGACATTGTCAAAATCAAGAATCATTGATGCTCTACGGATGCTATCTAACATCGAACGAATCTCACTCATTGCTTCTTTCTCAACAAATATTTCATATTCGTTTGTCCCCTTAATCAAGTAATAGAGCCATCGGGATATTGTACTCTTACCCGAACCATTTTCACCCGAAAGGACGGTTATGCCGTCAAGTATGATTTCTGCTTTTTCGATAGCATGGTAATTTGATAATTTGAAAGTATATTTACTCATTTTATGACTTTTTTATCAGAATAAAGATTTTTTTATGTTTTCTACTGATTATTTCAGATTGTTCTGTTGTTTATCGTTTAATCGTTTGTACTCCAAGAATTGCTGCAGACTTTGGTTGCAAAAAGTCTCGATCATTGTTTCAGCTGAATGCTTTTCTTCTTTTGGAATAATTGGTTCAAGACATTTCAACAGTGCCTTCCCTTCAGCCCTTTTGTACTCTACCCCACGATGGATTTCTTCATCGGTAATGGGATAGTATTGATTGTTACGCATCGCATCAACAAAGCAGTTCAACTTGTTGTAGCAATTCACGTTGGAACGCATCGTGAAGTTGGCATTGATGAAATCGAGTATGTCTTTGTTATTCATAATTCAAATTATTACAACTATTGACTTGCAAAATTACAAAATATTCCAATACAAAAAGAGCAACCCTTCTAAATAAAAGGATTACTCTTTTTCATTTGCGGCTACCTGGGGACTCGAACCCCACATTGGCATTCAACCACTCTATTTTGATGTTTTCCATCTTGTTAATACTACAATGCCCTGTTCGGGATAGCCGCGAATGCCAAAGTAGCCGAAATTGTATTTTTCATAAGATAAACCTCCTTTCTTAGATAGTTTATTAAACTTATCACATCAACTATAAAGCTGAAAATTTGAAAGCATGCTAAATAATAATCTAATGATATGAGGCTACAACATAGAGTATTAACAAAACAAAGAACTAATAAAGTGCACTACGCGATGCGACATTGCAAATTTCAGCTGCAAAAGTACAAAATACTTGAATGTAAAACATCCATGTCAGAATAAAACTCTAAATGATGCTACGTATTATCTGTTGTAGTATTCAATACCCACATCTCTGTCAAACATGTGCAACACACATGTTTCTATTTCATAGCCATCATAGATAGTCTTGTTTAACAGAATCAGATTGTTTATTCTGGATAACACTTGTTTCATCTTTAGTCTGTTGTTCTCGTTTATGAGATGGTGTAGACACCTCGTTGTCATCAGAATCCACATATCTAATAAAGGCCTCCAAAGTACCTCGCCATCCGCCAAAATGACGAACAAATGTGTTTTGTCCGAAACTAAATTCTCCATTTTTCACAACAAGCTGAGTGCCAATTTGGGTTATGTATATGAGAATATCGTGGCACAGATGTTGATGGCAGCGGGGAACAAACTGTTCTACCATACGTGGCCCACAGAGAGTGGCAAGCATAATTACGAGGTTGACTTCCTGTTGTCGAGAGGAGCCAAGCTTTGGCCGCTGGAGGTGAAGTCGTCGGGCTACAAGACGCATGCTTCGCTGGATACCTTCTGCGAGAAATTCTCGGCCCGCGTGGGCGATCGGTTCCTTGTATATACGAAGGATCTACGCAAGGACGGAGCCGTGACACTGCTACCGGTGATGATGACGATGTTTATCTGACCGAAAAATTAGCCATTGATATCGGTGTTGTTGACATTTGGAATAAAGCCAACTGCCACATCAAATTTTGGCCAAATGGGTGAATGAAACAGAAAATGTTTTAAAAAAAAGTTGTTGTGACACAACCTTTTCAATAATAAAACGCTGATAAGAAGGTCTCCTATGCAGTTGGCGGGTGTTTGTGACACAATAATGAAAATAATCTCTGTCGATATAACCGCAACACTTGAACGTGAAATGCGTTGCACATATAACAAATGCTTCTAACAATTTACTTAGACGAATCAAATAATAATTTTAGAATTTTTGATTTTGTTGTAACAATAGGGGTGGCTATTTTTTCGTTGAATTTTGTTTCAACGGAAAGGTTAATACCCTCGTCAAACAAAGATTCTGTCAATACTCCAACCATGTCATCAATATCATGTTTGATGTTCTCGTGTAAAGTACCATTAACATATAGAAATAAATCAATGAACTTATGTTCTAAAACTCTCCCTAAAGATTGTATGTTTTTCTCAAGTTGCTTTTTATCAGTATTACTGATATTCTTATTTTTAATTTTTTCAAGTTCTTCTTCTAATTCATCAAAATACTTATAAAAATGTTCAATTGAATAATCAAGAATAAGTTTATTAGTAAGTTCTCTATTTTTATTTTTATTGAACACAAAGTAAGCAAAGATAACATTGACAATTGCAATTATTACCATCGCGACCTTACAAACAATATCTAACCAGTCCATAATATTAATCAATTGCTGTTTGTGATTTTAATATTCTATCTATTGCTTGATTTAAAGGCATTTCATATTCATAATCGCCTTCGGATTTAAACTGGAATTTCTCAAGGAAGGCTTCTTTGCCAAGTTTTCGAACAACATTGACTAAAAACTCCTCAAAAAAAGAAGGGTTGATGGAATAAATGTTGTTTGGAATAATTATTTCGACAGAATCAAATTTTTGTTCGATTTCATCAATATGTGACTCTTCTCGAACAAATTTTCCCCGATCTCTCCCTGTAAATACTTTTGAGATCCTATTTCCATCTTTAACTCTAAAATTTTCAAGATTAATGATATTTTCGACATTTTCCATCTTTATGTGAAATTAAATATGTTTGACATCATCTTCATTTAACAGCAATTCCGCACTAATTATTGTACCGGGGAAATAATAGTTTGTACACATCACACACCGAGCATCTGGTTTGTCCTCAATGCTTCCTGAATTATTAAAGGTCATAGTTCTATGCGTTTCTCCATTGGAACTAGTACTTTCTTTGATACAATAACTACCATCAAATAATATTCGAGTTTTTCCAGACAAAATATTCATCCTTGAAATATTATCAGATTGTATATTTCCTTTTATATTAAAAAAACTTTCAATAAATCGAATAGATCCATTACCTCTTCGATAACTATCTCTCGAAACAGAAGTTACGCCCTCTTGTAAGGCATACAAAGTCCATAAACATTCTTCTTCGAATTCGCCCTTGATAAAAAAGAATTTTTTCGTGTATTTGTCAGATAAAGACTTCATTCGACTAACAAAATTTTTATTAGGACAATCCTCTGATTTAAACTTTTCATAGATAGTATCTCCGAAATTTAATATCACTAACCTAAACAATCCATTAAGTGTTCCATTTTGACGATTCTCATTAAAATATCCTATGGAAAAGCGATGATTTGTTGTAGAATGTTCTTCAGCATTTATCAATATTTCACCAATAATAGTACATAAATCGTCCCTTTTCTTTGCCGTTAGTTGTTTGCCCATCGTTGCCAAAGATTCTATAACATAATCTGCAATTTCTGTTGTGTCTAAATCTTTTCTTTCCATACGGATTTTTTCATCAACACTTTTAGTGTTATCATAAGTTCTCAGTTTGAACTTCTTGACAGAAGAATCTCTTATCTCACCAATTCCTAGATTTGCAGGGGAACCAACAGACCATAAAAACTTTTGAATATCTTTATCTTTTATATTAGTTGCGCCAAAAGAAGGGAACACATTGTTTCGATTTCTACTTATTTTTTTGCATCTATTGCAAAATTGTATGTAATCCTTTAGTATAATGTCAAATAAAGCTTGTGTTCCCAATTCAATTTCTTTGCAATCTTTGTAATCGAATGTGATATTTGAAATGTTTTCAATCAATAACGCTGAAAGCATTTGACGAAAAACAAGTATACTTTGTTCGGGATTATCAATTATTGAAAATATTATTGGAATTAAAATAGTTCCTTTAGATACAAGATGTTCTTTTTTGATAGACTCAATATTAAAAGGGCTGTCTTTTTTTGTTACAATATATTTAAGATTAACTGGGAGATAATTTTTTATATATTTGTCTTTGTTGTTGACAGAATTCATTGTCAACAATTTTTGAGTTTCATTGATTGTACGTCTGAATATTCGAGGTGTACCAACCGTCTTGTTAAATTTGATCGGATGGAATGTCTTAGACTTTTGCTTTAAGATCTTTCGTAGCCAAGCTCTATAGCGTATTCTCTGTAGAATCAGCTTCTTGTTCTTCTTCTTCCTTTTACTCATAATAAACCCAGTTCCCGACAAAAGTTCCTAAAATAATAAGTTGTTTAACAAAACAAACGCCTATAGTTTAACAAATATAGTACTTTAATTTTCAAATGTGAATAATGTTGCATCTGAAATTTTTGCTTCAAGCATTTTAGCGATTTCTTCAAATCCAATATTTGGATTGGCCTTCAAACCAATCAACTTGGCAATACCTATACTATCTGTGCTGTAGCGAGAATTCAACGCTATTTTATAGTCTTTGTTTTCCTTATTTAATGCATAAGAATGGATATGCATTGAATCGCCAATAAGAGGACTTGTGTTAATGTGGGCAAATGAAAATTCAGATTTAATATATTCAAGTAGGTGATTTTGAATAACTAAAACCAAATGTTTATTCAAATTCTCAAATGTATCAATTTTATGATGTAACTGCACGAGGATGGTTTTGGCTGTCATTTTCCAATTCATGCCAAATCCTTTAACATCAGGGGCGATGTTTTTCTTTAATCCCAATTCTTGAAGGATTAGCTCTCGTTGTGGCCAAACTGTACCTGTGGTGTCCATTGTTTGAAGCTCAATTCCAACAAAATCCTTTACTTTACGTTTGGGGTCAGTAGAAACAATAAAATAATCAACACTCCCACCAGGAATTGATACCTCTGGAACTATGTGTATTTCGTTGCCAGGTTGATGTTGAGTAAGTAAATGGAGACAGTCTGTAAAAATCTGTTTTCGTTCAAGTAACCTGTGTGGACAAATGATTACATCTTTGCTGTCTGAACCATATTGAACAGTACATGTGCCAATTGAAATATCAGGTTGGCTTTTACGTACTTTATAACATCGTTTTTTTGTATATCGACATTCTTGACATTTGACAAGTTTTTTCCAGTTAACATCGTTTCGATCTACTGAAAAGGTAAAAAACTCCCTGATTCTTGACATATCCTTTGCTTTGCTAAATTAATGTATTCATTTGATAAATCTATTCCTACCGATTTGCGCCCTAGCTCATAGGCTACTTTCATAGTTGTACCAGTGCCACTAAAGGGATCAAGCACAACACCGTCTTTAGGACAGGTTGATTTTATAGGTATAACGCATAACTCTTCGGGATAAGGGGCATAGTGAATTTTTCGATGTTGACTATCTTCTGGGATAATGTCCCACACATTGTTTGGCATTGTCCCTCTCGGATTATAGAATAGAAAATAGAATCCCTTTTCTTTCAACTCTTTAGCTCTTCCCGACAACTTTGTTGAATCACTATGCGTGGTTCGCTGTTCATTCCTAATAACCATCCGAAAATCAGAAATTTCTCCATTCTTTATCCTTTCCAAAACTTTATTTAACTGTTTTTGCGCCTCTACTTTTTCATCATCGGATAAACTCGTCGATAATTCGATTTGCCTTTTGTATCTAATCCCACTCACTCCTGTCGCAGATACTACTGTACCATTCTTAATGACAGATTGTCTTGGTTTAGACCTAATTGAGTCTGCATCAAAATAATACTTATCGCTCTTTACAAAGAAAAAAAAGTCTTCGAACACCGATCCAAACCTATCTGCATTAGGGCTCAACCCTCCTTTATGTTTATTCCATATCACATTATTGCGAAGAATCCAGCCATCATCAATCATTCGAAGCGCTATACGCCAAGGAATTCCAATAAGCGATTTGTTGTAATAAGAATCGCCAATATTTAGCCAAAAAGAGCCACTCGGTTTAAGAACTCTTTTAACTTCATTAATAATGGAATAAAGGTTATCTAAATACTCTCTTGGAGAAGATTCCAAACCTATTCCACCATTTTCGTATTGTCGTTTTTGCCAGTAAGGAGGACTAGTTATACAACAATCTATAGAATTGTCAGAAATATTCTGTAATACCTTTAATGAATCGCCTTGAACAAACAAGGGAAAACGACTCTCATCTTTTATGTAGTCCAATATTATACACATATTTTGTTATCATTAGAAACAGGGTAGCCCTTTCGGGCTGCCCTGTTGTGAAATACCATTATTGTTCAAGGATTATTTCCCTTCGCTCAACTTCTTATACCCCTCATATCTCAGTTTCGCGAACTGCTCGGTCTTTGCAAACAATTCCTTAGCTTCTTCAGGGAAGGTCTTCAACAAGCTGTTGTAACGGACCTCGCCCATGATGAAGTCTTGGAACTTGCTCCAGTCGGGTTCCTTGCTGTCCAAGTGGAAACCGTTCTGTCCGGCCTCGTCCTCGGCGGGGTTGAAGCGCCACAGGTGCCAGTAACCGCATTCAACGGCCTTCGCCTCTTCGTGCTGTTG
>JAEEGJ010003650.1_pt1 | contig 57036 bp, 76 predicted proteins | sample 8958761 | NCBI WGS metagenome assembly JAEEGJ01 (sample SAMN16246546, study PRJNA631951) | gut metagenome | biome: gut microbiome; feature: rumen; material: RS-attached | host: Bos | place: Iran: Karaj | collected 2018-10 | reverse complement strand
GTATAGTCTATTGATTGCTTGATTGACGAATTCATCGTTTTCCATTGGTGAAAGATTGTCATGACTACAATGAGCTAAAGCTGCAACTCTTCCACAAGTTCTATAACCCATTTGTTCGTCATAGTTGAGCCATCGATCCCATTGAGTGAAAGGATCAAATGGATTGTCAACAGTTGTAATCCACAAGTCTTTTACATTCTGTGCCATAATTAATCCTTTCTTAGTCTACAAGTCCACTAATAGAGCCCTGAGCAACGCCTGTCATAGCAGCAATCTGTTCATAAGTGTAACCTGCTGTGTAATAGGCCTGAACTAAGGACTTCTTAGATGCAGAGATCTTCTGTTCTCTAGGTAGAGCTCTAGCAGTATACTCTTCAGAATCGGCATTATCTAGAAGGGCGTTTAACTTAGTCTCTCCTATAGCCTTGTTCTGAATAGCTTCCCATTCTGCATCAGTAAAAGTAACCCTTTGTTTCTGAGCACCACAGTCTATACGAGACTGCTTAAGCATGATACCCCTTAACTTCTTCCTTTCTTCGGCTGAAGAATATCTTTCTGGATCTTCTGCCAAGGCAGCAGCAACCCTTTGATTTGTAAGGAGGGTTGCCATACGCTCACGGGGGCGGTTCTTGTTAGCTTCTGTAAGCTTGGCTTCCAATGAAGCAACCTCCTCAGAATATCTTTTGCGTGCAGCAGGGTCTATCTTAACCTTTTCCCTCTCTTTAGGATCGTGCTGTAACCTATAGATTTCCTTACGAGCAGTATTGGCCATAGTCTTCATATGGTTTGCATAGTCTGCATAGGTCTTCTCGATAGCATTAGGGTTATCGGAAAGAAGATCATATGCATTATCTGCCTTCTCCATACGAGTAATCTTCTGAGTAATCTTTACGGTCTTTCCGGTGTCGTACCAAATATCTTTTCCACTACCTTTGTCATAGTAATAGTTACCAGTCTTATCCTGCTTAACCTTACCATCTATAGTGGCATAAATATCTTTTCCGTGTTCGTCCTTAAAGTACTTACTCTTATGGGCCTTACCGTTCTCGTCAATCCATCTATAGTCTGCTGGTGCTTCTGCCTTGAGTCTTTTTCTTTCGTTCTTTTCTGTCTTCTTAGGAGAGAAGTAAACTTTCTTACCTGTTTCGGGGTCGATAGAATATCTTTCTGACCTAACGTCTACATCTACTTCTGATTTAGACCTAGAAAGTAACGAACTAGCACCATGAGAACCATCCGCATTGTGCTGATAAATATCTTTTAGCTCTGCGATGTTGTAATCCTTATAAGCCTGCTTGTAATTCAGCTTATGCTTCTCAGCATCGATAACAACCATGGAATACTTAACTGCTCTTTCGAGATGATCGTAGTCTTCACAACCCTTAGCATACATGTCGGTGATCATATTTGAGACCACACCCATTTCGATACCCTTTTCCTTAGCTGTCATCTTGTGATACTTGGTGTTAGGATATCTTTTCTCTCCGTATTCAGCAGTAGGATTGAAGTTCTTAAGACCAGGAAGTGAATCCATAGACTTAATCTGTACAATCTTGTCGAATCCACCTTCTGAATTCTTACGAGTCATGGGGATTACAATACATGTATCACCATCAAAGTCTGCACCTGAAAGTTTAGAAGCAGTATTAGAACTAACACAAACACCATCTTTGGCATTCTTACCAATCTGATTCCTACTCTCTCTATCGTTGTTGTTAACTGTGCATACGGGAATCTCAAAAGGACCTGTATGAGGGAATCTTACAAGAGCAACGGTTGTACCATTAGGATAGTTAGGTGCATAGATTTCGTTATCCTTGAGTGTGTTGGACTGCATGATAACGTGAACTCCTTGACCTGGTAGAGGTGCTGCTTTCAAATCAACAGCTGCACCATCACAGGCATCTGCGAAGTCAGTAAGAAGCTTCTTCTTAACAGTGTTGTTAGTCATGCTAAGAATATCTTTGTACTGTGCTTCGTAATCTAGAGTCTTAAGCTTAAGCTGCTGCTTTACCAAAGGCAGAGACTGTTTAGCTAAGAACTGAGCAGGTAAGTTTCTACTCCAATCGCCCCAAGCTCCTTCAACATGCATGTCGTGGTCATCATCAGTAGGTGTACCAACAAACTGTATTGCTGAGAGCTTAGGTTTCCCTGTTTTAGGATCAACGATTGTATTACCCTGAATATCTTTTTGATATGTCTGTACAACAGAAGCACCAAAAGGATTGGGTGAATCGTCTTTATAATCCTTAAGAGCTTTCTTTACACCATCTTCGATAGACTTGTTACTGTTAACACGAATATCTTGTCCTTCAGGAAGATCCGGATTGTAAACAGCCATGCCCTTAATATATCTTGTGCCAAGTTCGCCACAGTCAACAGCTATACGAACCTGACCATAACGAGCATTGCCGAGGCTAAGGTCTTCACATGCTGGAATAGGATTTCCATTCTTATCCAGCTTTGCCCTAATCTCAATCATTCCGTCTTTCCTTGAACCACCGTTCTCGTCATATAATATCTTTACACGGTCGAGATTTACTTTAACTGGTTCCTGCCAACCTTTCATGGTAGCGACATTGTCTATTCCTGAAATATCTTCTACAGACTTAACGTCGTATCTGTGTTTGAAAGCCTGACCTTCCATTCCTGGAGGACACAGAACTGTCATTGTAGTATATCTTCCAGGATGACTAGGCTGAGGTATCTCAATGTTCTGAACAGAATATCCTTCATTCTTGAGTACTTCAACTACAGTGTTCATTCTGTCTGGTGATACATTAAGACTAAGTTCAGCTCCTTTCGATATGTCTAAGAATCCCTTCTCTTCAGATATCTTTTTGAGCTGTTCAGCTGCTTTAAACACTGGATTGTCTGCTGCTGATGTCTTAGTGTTCTCTATTGAACGCACAGAAGATTCGTTGATGCCAAGAATTCTGGCAATCTCAGCTCTCTTGTATGGCTTACCAGTCTTAGGGTCGATGTGATTGTAGTACCACATAACTTCTTCGTACTGGTCTGCATTTACCTCAGCAACCGCGATCTCTTTCTCGGCCCTGAGCTTTGCAATGTTTCCGCCTTCTGTCCATTCGTGTTTCTCCTTATCCCATTCCTGCTTGGTGTAACCCATAGCAGCGGCTATCTCTTTCTCTTTCATTCCTTGAGCTTTGAGCTTTTCGTATCTAGACTTCAAATCCCAAGCTCTCTGATGAGGTCTCTCGCCTGAACCGAAAGGATATCTTCCTGAGCCTCTTCCAGGAGGGGTCTCGTCATGTGCTACGCCTTCGTGAATAAGGTAATCTTTCATGGTATTAACCCTCCTTGACATTTGCTATGTAGTTGTCGAATGAAATAATGGTATCCATAATAGGAACTATGTCTGCTGCTGTTGGGAAACCAGTAATGATTTCATTGTTCCAGTAGATACGAAGTTCCATAGAAATATCTTTTGGCTGAATATGGTATTCCAGACAAAAGAAAGCGGCGTAGATCTCAAGCTGATGTAGACAAGGCTGAGTTACGCCGGATTTGTAATCGTGTATTCTTAATAGTTTCTTCTTTTCATTGAACTGTATTGCATCCGCAGTACCAAAAGCGTTTTCAGAATATCTTAGTACCTGCTCGGGTCTCATATCGAAACCAATTGCGTCGTTGACATAGGCTACGAAGTTCTCTACATACCTGTCAATATCAATTACAGCTCTAGGAATCTTATGGTCTACTAAATAGAGTAGTATCATCTTCCTAGCTTCGTTCTTAGATACCTTGATTTGTGGTTTTATTAGTTTAGCTGCCAGTTCATGAATTAGTGTTCCAATAGTCGTAGCATAAGATGATGTTAAGAAAGCAAATAGTTTCTCTTCGTCGTAGTTAATCCAAGAATACCTTGAACCGCTAAGTAATGCATGACTACCTTCTGGTGTGTCTTTGCTGTGATCAAACCAAATCATATAAACCACCTCCTAAGCTCTGAGAGAATAAAGCTCTCATTCTCAGGATAGATGAACTGAGCGAATGACATATCATCCATCTTTTCTACAAAAATATCTTGATTTGGTCTGTGTGGTGCATCTTTTGATTGTTTAACTTCCAATGCAGCCCACTGGTCTTTGTAAAGAATTAATAGGTCAGGTATTCCCTGTTTCAACTGAGCATCGTTTTTAACTACAATGCAGCCAGGGAAAATATCTTTTAACTTCTTTACAAGTTTCTTTTGGTAATCCCTTTCTAACAATTTTCTGTCCTCCTTTCACAAAGAACAGAGAGGGTGAAAAAGCAAATCTAAGACTGTACGAGTCTAGATTTTTTCTCCCCTCTCTATTATATAAAGAGAATAACGCGCGGCACTTATAGGGAAAAAGGAGACACATTGAATATCTTGTGCCTCCCTAAAGTTTCCCTATAAGTCTCAGAACAGACCTAAGACCTCCTGTCTATAGGCTTCTGTCCTTCTATACTCATCTGCATAGTAAGAATATCTATGGATTTGTGATTTGGTTAGCCATGCCAGGTTATCTAAGCTATCGTTAAGCTTGTTACCATCGATGTGATATACTTGCATGTGAATATCTTTTGTTGGTCTGAATGCTTCTAGTACCAAACGACCCACATAACACTTATCGCGATTCAGCGTTACTCTTGCAAATCCACAACAAATATCTTTCTGTAGCAGATAGAGCTCCTTTTGTTTTTCCCTATAAACATTACCTTGGTCAGACACCCAATAATTCGGATGTAGGTTGATTCGTCTTACCTCCTCGTTGCTGTTCATATGAAATTCCTTTCATAAATATCTTTTCATTGAATGTCTTCTTTTGGGTTAGCGCTCTGGTGATTGCTAGGTCAATTGGGCTCTTACTTCTGAAGTAGTAATAGTACAACTCCTTGAAAGGTGTATTCATTCTATCTATACGACCTGCCGCCTGTTCGGTTACTTTGTAGGAGTAGTTCTGACTGAAGAACACAATAGTGTCTGTGGTGATGCAGTTCCATCCTTCGCAAGCAGCAGTGTATTGGCATAGGTAAGCCCACTTATCTCCTTGAGGGACTTCGGTATGCGACTCGCCGTTCCATTCGCCTATCTCGTATCCCATCTTCTCAAACAAATATCTTAGTCTATGAAGTTCGTAAGAGAAGTTGTAGAACACTATTACCTTCTTGTGCTGTTCTGCTATTAGTTCTAACTGAAAATATCTTGTGTCATCATCGTTAGATACTCTACGCAATAAGTAACAAAGCTTACCGGTTTCCTCTATCGGACAATCGTCATATACATTCCATCTATCCTTCATTACCCGTTTGTATTGTGCTTTGTTGTATTGGCATGGGATAGATATCTTATGCTTAATGATTTCATGCTCGAAGTCCATCGGTACAAGGACCATGGCAGCATAGAACTTTAGTTTCTTAGTACCCACATAATGGTCTAATTGAGGGAACTTAAGATACGGTTTAAACACCATATGCTCTGCCTTGAATTGACTACGACTCTTGTAGAACCCATTCGCTAGGAAGACAGGTATGTAATCTTCCCACTTGTCTCCTGGTGTCGCTGACAACAATATCCAATGGTTCTTCTTTGCTATCTTTAAGAATGCCTTTACCCAAGCGCCAGAACCAACAAGTCTTTGCTCGTCAAATATAAATACAGCACCTGTAACATTCTTGTACTTCTGTATGTTATTCCAAGAGTCTATAACTACATTGACTGAAGTAGGGAGACAGAAGTAAGCAACCTCGGCCTCCCACTCACGTGTGTCTCGTTTCTTAGCAGTGGTTATGATGTAAATATCTTTTGGTAGTTCTGGTTTAGAAAACTGACCTACGCCATTAATACGAAGAGAACCGCCAAGCTCATTCACGTACACATAAGCTATAGCGGTTCTACTTTTACCCGAGCCAACCTTTCCACATAAGATACAACCGTTATGCATCTTCTTCATGGCATCCAATTGGTGCTGGTATAACTCCGTATTCATAAATATCAATCCTCGTCAAAAGGAACACCTTCGTCATCGCCGTCAGTATACATGTCAGCATACTTGGCAGAGATAGGATCCTGCTCAATTGTGAAGTAGCCCTTCTGTAAATATAAAGAGCATGAGTCCTCATCCCTGTGGTAGGTTCTGATGATCAAGTCTACGTTTGTGAACCTTGCGCCGTCAAGAAGACCAAGCTCGTTCTGAGTAAGCTCCTTCATGTTCTTACCTGTAACCAAATATAACTCTGGTGGAACCTTACCTCCGAAAGCAACATTGACCTTAACAAAGCGGAGAGGCTCATCACCATACTCCTCGTTAGCAGGAAGCTCCTTGATGTTGAGGCCAAGTGCCTTAAGATCGTCAAGTGCCTCTGTAGGGAGACTGAGTGCCAGGTTGAAGTTTCTCTTACCTTCGTCGTTGAACTTTCTCTTCTCACCTCTGAAGTTCCTGAATGCTCCAGGGAGAATATCAGTCTGTACTGCTCCCTCAATCATAAGTGTCTCTGATCTTCCTGTTCTTTCAATTGTAAGTCTCATAAATATCTTTTCTCCTTTCACTTAACTAGTGTCATGTCTTTGCTAATTTTTATTATTTCCGGTGGATTCATTGCATCAAAGGGGACCTCTTCAGCAGCCCCCTCTGGTATAAACATAAAGTCTGTAGGATCGCAACCTACAAACTCATCGAACGGATAGAACTTATTGATTGTATTTACCGCGTCATCACACTGTGCCCTATAGTAATCTAAGTTGAGTCTATCTGGGTGCTCTCGTATAGCCTCAGCTTCAGCCCAGTAAAAATCTTTTGTACCTGTTACTGCTGAACGGCTTTCTCCTTTAACTCTAACTAGAGAACCGCCATACTCTGGCTTAACACAAACAAAGGATCCAACTCTGCCAATGAAAGTTTCGGATCCATTCGCGTTTACCAAATATATGGCTGCATCATCTACAGCTTTTGTCTCAGGGAAGTCATCGAACTCGATTGGTTCGTGAGAGAACAGGTTTTTGAACAAATATAACGGAGCGAACTTTGCACCTGTTACTGTCCAGAACGGCTTTTCCAGCTTCTCGCCATCTGCTTCAACTTCGTATGCAATATACTGTGCGTCATCAATGATACACATCTTACTATAAGTTGCCTCATGCTCGAATGTGAATCCATACTGCTTACCGAAGTCAAATATAAACTTCTTAACTTTCTCATCATAGTTAGCAACTTTAATAGAGTCCGTCTTGATGTGTACTACAGTATAGCCCATTTCCTGAAGCTTATGCTTGAGTGTTATCATGAACAAAGCCCCATACTTTGCTACGATGTTGTCGACATTCCTTGGATCTCTCAGCTTGTTATCGAACTTAGCTGATGTAAGTCCGTATACTGAGTTGATGGCCGTCTTTAACGCATTCGCAATCGCCTTGCACTTTCGTTTAAGATCATCACCAGCCAGATCTTTAAGAATATCTTTAATAACTGAAGAAGAACCTTCTTTGATCGCGTCCATTCTTCTAAGCGCTTCTTTATATGCGTCATCTCCGATACTCCTTATGTGTTTGATAGCTACTCTGGCTTCTACCAGATTCTCATAACGCTTCGTAATCTCTTTACCAAATATCTTTAGTGCTATAGCCGAATGTGGATGCATTGACGCTACATCGAACAATCCAACATTGAAGTATACTCCAGGCTGAGGGCAGTTAGCGAAACCACCTTCGCTAGGGTCTTCTCCCATGTAGATTGACTTTCTAGACTTAGACACCTTAGCACCAGGTGCTGTGGAATATCTTTCCTTTGGTATTCCCTCTGGATGGAACTCATAACCAGGGAAGATTGTTGACAGGTCGGTATAGATGTACTCTGCCTGTGGATTAGAATATCCATGAGTAAGCAACTCTGTTGTAAGAGTGTTGGTAGTAGCGTTCATTGTCTTACCAGCGAGCTTTGATAATATCTCTCTAGCCTCGTAGTCATCCTGAAGATGGTAGAACACCTTCTCGGTACTTACTACGTCGTTAGAACAATACTCTGCCCAATCTGTAAGTCTGTCGTCTGGAATTGGTTCATACCAGGGTCTATCCCACTCCAAGTGACTGAGGTGTAGCTGTATCTCCCACTTCTTAAGACCCTGCTTGTTACCAGCAGAAGCGAAGTCAAGAATATCAGTCTTAGAGATGTTGTACGCCTGACCAAACTTAGCATTCCTGTCTTTCTCGGCTATAATCTTGTTGTTCAGAGAATATAACTCTTCTGGTGTGTAGCCCTGAGCGCAAGCCCAAACCATATGGTTATCGTAGTTCCTGTTGTTGAAACCTATAAGACCATACTTAAATATCCCGGCCATCTCATCCGGTGTAGGGTCAAGCATCTTCTGAACCTTCTTGTCATCCCCTAAGAACTTCCAGCATACCAAGAAGTGAGCCTTGGCATCAGTAGGAATATCACTATTGACAAGTATGTTGTTCTTCTCACAGTAAGCTAAGTACTGTTTGTAGCTAGGGGATACCTCCACGTCAAATATCACTATTGGTGCATCCTCATCTACATACTTGTCTTCCAGTTCCTTCTCCTTATCGAGAATGTCTTTAGAACAGAAGAGCATGTTTGCTACAACACCTACGCAGTAATCTGAATGGTTGTTACTCTGCATAGCAAACAGAAGAATATCTTGTGCTAAGTCATTCCTCAAATCATATGTTAACCCAGAGGTGTAGCTATCCTCTAACACTTTGTTGATGAAATCGATGGTAGGTTTATGATAAGGTGACAAGTTTGGATATATCTTTCCATAGGTTTGCTTGTTGTTCTTATCGGCATTCCTCATGGCGTTAATGATAGTGTTTCTAAGAGCTCTCTCACTCTTGAAACCGTTCCAATCCACCATCTTCTTTCCTCCTTTCACTTCCTTTAGTGGTAACCCAGAACTAATCTCTGCTATCGGAAGATTGTTACACTTCGTCAAGCATCTTCTTAGCGATGCGTTACCTGTAAATACTTTAACTTCTACATTATCATCGAAGATCCTACTGAGCTCTTTAGCATCTCCGCCGGTGTAAATATAATGTAGATGTATTCCGCAACCAGACTTACTAAGTTCAGCGTAAGTCGGTGGAAACTTCGATGCTGCCTCTAGATTCTTCTCTAAAGACTTCTTACCATCCTCCTTTATGTCGAAGTCCAGAACAATATAACTATCGTTTGGCATCTTCACATAATGTAGTTTTGATGGATCGATGTCAGCCAAAGTAGTTTTAACATTCTCCCACTTCTTAGCTGGCACACCATCGCTATTACCATACTGAGCTGGTTGGTCAGCAAATATCTTATCGAAGTCTGAAGTTGTGTAATCGAAGCTAAGCCAGCTTTTGAACTCTATGGTCTTCTCGACTGGTCTCTCCTTACCGATCTTGTCCCATCTGAATCCGCTGAACTTTGTGTCTTCGTACTTGTCAAAATATAACTTAAGAGTGTCTCTGAACTTATACCTAACAAGCTCGTTCTTAAACTTACACATCTCAGCGTATCGGATGTAGAGATCATATGCCTTGGCTAAGCTTATTCCGTCTTTCAATTCCATTACATTCTCAATGACAAAGTTGTGGAATGGTGAGGTCCTAGCAAGCATGTCTTCAGCAATATAATGGTCATAGTAATGACGACCGAGTTTCTTATAGGTCTGTAAGCACCTCCAAGCGATACCAGACTTTTCGAACGGTATGTGCTCCATACACTCGTCATATGTGTCAGGAGCTAACAGGTTACCAGTGGGACGAATATCAATAAGCCTTCTCTTCATACCTGAGTTGGGGCTTAACTGTATTGGGTCATTAGAGCCTACAAATATCATACAGTTTGCAGTGGTCATGAATGGGGATTTGAACTTGGCATTAACCCTAATCTGCTCGTGGGATATAATCTTGTTGAGTGTAGACCTGCAAGTAATCATACCCATCTCAGCATCATCGTCATACACAAGAACCGAGTCATTCTCCAGGAAGTCAGTGCCGAATTCATTACCTCCTACTACATTGTTTGCCTCGAACTTAACGGCATAGCCCATAGCGATACCGCCGAAGATTTGGTCAGCAAATATCTTACTAATGATTGTGCTCTTGCCTGTTCCAGGCTCTCCGTAGAAAGCAAACATTTTCTGTATCTTTGTACTGTCACCTGTAATCATTGACCCCACAGCCCACTCCCACTTCTCTCGCTCATCTGGCAAATATAACTCTTCACAGATTGTGTCGTAGTAAGGAGTAGGCTGCTCTACTAAGGGGTAGTCCAATGTTTTGGAAGCGTAGCTAGTTCTTGAAATATCACTATTTGAGAAGAGCATCTTCTGGTCTAATGGATGCCAGTTGTCTCCCATAGTCTTGCAGAACCTATCGAACTGCTCAACCAAGTGATTAGCAGAGTCTGCCATGGACAATATCACTGGACCATGGACAGAATCTTTCATGGCCTCTTCGCCACTGTCTTTTAATGTATAACCCCTGACCTGATAGTCTATGATTTCGATGGCCCTTGGCTTGGACTTTGTCCAGAACCCGGTCTCTTCATCATAGATGGCATAAAACATACCGCCTCTAGTCATTAAATCCTTGATGGAGGACTTAGTAATGAATGTAGGCTTGTAATAGTACCGGCCTTTCTGGTAGTTCTTTATTACTTTTAAGAAGTCAAACACCTCCTAATTCCTCCCTTCAAATATCACTTAATTGTTCGGTGCGTTAACTACGTTGATAGAAGGGGTTCCTGTTGTCTTAACCCCACCGTACTTGTCGCTGAGGTCGTCGATCCTGGTTGTCATCCTATCAAGCTTCTTATCTACACGGTCTTCGAAGTTAGCAGACCACTTGTCGAACGTCTTCCTCATGTCTCTCTCGATGTTCTCGTTGGTTGTCTGCTGGATCTCAGACTGAATATCACGTTTGAAGTTGGTGATTGTCTTCTTCAGCTCCTCTTCAGTCTTCTTGAGATCTACCTTCTCACGCTCAAGCTGGATCTTCTTAAGCTCTATGTCCTGAACCATCTCAGGCGTAAGCTTTGAGAAATATAATCTCTCGTTCTCCAGCTTCTTGTCCTTAAGCTGCCTCTCCTTCTGCTTGTTGTACATGTCGCAAGCAAATGCTCCAATTGTAAGCGCTCCAGTTACTCCAATGAAAAGACCAACGGCCTTTGGTGAAATATCACTCATTTTACATTCTCCCTTCTTAGTTGTATAACCAATTGCTATCATGTGGATAGTTCTCTGCTATCCATGCGTTCATCTGTCCCCAGGTGTCCAGGTTTCTACAATCGCCAGAATAGTCCTTGAGTGGGAACAGTGAACCCTCTCCTTTACTGTTGTATGCTCGGTTAAGCCATACACTCAAAATATAACTAACTCCCCTTTCGTCGAAGTTGTCATCATCGAATTGTGTTAGACCAAGATTGTCTAACATCTGCCAAAACCACGTATTAATATCCATGGTCAGTAGCTCAACCATACGATCAGCTAATGCTATAAGCATCTCGAGAATCGAGCAAGGCCCTTCGCCGACATCTCTAGGTAATATCCCGTTTTCATTGGCGAATTTGTTTCTCATGTTGATACCGCCTGCAGCACGGTTCTCATCAAGAGTGAATTGCCAAGTGTACGGATGCTTATACAAATATCTTATTAGCTCGTCGTGGTTTTCATCGTTTACGAGGTTGTAAAGCCAGAGGTAGTATTCAGAATATGACATGTACACTACCTCCATTAAAACCAGTCTTCAACTGCACAACGCTCCTTGAAGACTCTATACTCCTTCTCCTTAGGATGGTTCCTTATGTAGATGACTTCATCAGGGGATCTCATCCAGCCAACCTGTCTGACTTTCTTTCCGATGGTCTCCTCTTCATCCATGTGGTTACCATCTTCGTCTGTGAGAATATCACTCTCTGTGAAGTAGTACAGATCCTCTCGCTCGAAGTCTGTTTCCGGGAAGTCAGTATCCCAATCCTCTTCCTGCATAAGCTCGATCTTGCCCTTATGCTCCTGCTTATAGGCCTCTACCTGCTCAGCCATTTCCTTGGATTCGCGCTCAAGCCTTTCTTCGTATGTTTCTTCGTATTTACTCATGTCCAGTTCTTCTCCTTCCGGAATATCACTGTCCCCATCATCGGGATCATCATCTGGAGGAGACTGTGTTTCCTGTTTGTATTTTAAGTCTTTTACGTACTGTGTATAGTTGATACCTGTCTCCCCTGGTGCCGATGCTATCTTAGCAGGCTTTGAGAGTGCCTTTGAAAAGTCAAAAGGTTCAACTGTTTTCTCAGAAATATCCTTCTGGGTTTTTTCTGGATTTGGTTCTTCGGGTTTCTTGTCAACCTGGATGGGCTCAACATACTGAGCGTCTTCTGACTCTTTCTTGTTAAGATGGTATCCAACGACAATACCCAAAGCAGCACCAGATACGAAACCTACTGTGAATAATACTGCCTTATTCATAAATATAATTCCCCTTTCTTAGAAGTTGTAATAATGTATGCTTGTAATCGAATCGAGCTGCTGCTGTATCCTGTTCAGCTTAGCATGTAACTTCTTACCGAATGCATACTCTTTAACCGCGTTGACAATGCTAAATATCCCGCCGACTACGCCGAGAAGGAGAGAAAATGACTCAATTTCCTTCTGGTGAATGGCTACCCAAGCAAGAATCTTTATTGCTTTCTTTGTAGCTGCTGCTTTGATTTTCTCGATCATGGTGTCGTCCTTATGCTGGATCTTAACGGCCTCGGCAGCCACATCAACGGGCTGCTCGATATACTTTCTCTCGTTCTTTTTCTTTACTGCAACTGCTACTGCAACAGTAACTCCTACTACGCCTACACCTACTAATACCTTTGTTAATTTATTCATGGTTTCTCTCCTTTCGACTTTGAGAATATAATTAGATTAATGGTAATCTCAGCTGGTCGATCAAGTTGTCCTCAACGTTCAGCTGAATAAGAATTGTCGGCTCTATGCCATCTCTAAAGTTCTGTGCTGCCTGGTTCTTAGCGTCCAGACCAAATGAAATATAATTCCTGTTTCCATCTTTGTCCTCTGCAAAGATACCAGATGTCCAACCGGACTTAACGAGTGGTGCTCCGAGATCTCTACGAATATCATTCTCGAACAGGAAGCCTTCTGCTTTGAGTCTCTCATTAAGCCATCTCAAATGGTTCTCCAAGAAGTCTCTGTTCTGGTATGGATCCTTCTCCCAGTTAGGGTTCGCCTCATCAAAGAAGAAACAATGCGGTGGAAGTCCTGCTGAAGCATTAGGGTTCTCCAGAGGTTCTGTTGTCTGAATGACTGTGCCATCTGGAAGGACATCTACTGTTGTAAACTGAGGTCCTAACAGGTACTCCTGCCACTTCTCTTCACCCTGGTCTGCTACTACTCTATCGCGTATGTTGTTAAGAGTTGTTGCGTATGTTGCGATTACTGCACTAGCTGCTGAGAGCTCCTTGTTCATGGTAATATCACTGATAGCAATCAGCGCAAGACCACCAAGCTCAAGCGCAAGACCAGGACCATAAGTCTTCGTGTACTCCTTACTAGCGTACAGAACCAGATCCCTCTTTGCCTTACTCCTCTCCTTCGGACTTGCCCAGTCCTCGTTAGCATCCTTGAGAAGGATGTCCTTGTGCTTCATATATAATTCATCGGCCAGTTCTGTTGCTTCTCTGGCCTTTGAAATAACGATACCTGTTCCTACAGTAACAAGAGTGATACCTACAGCGGTCTCAATCTTTGCCCTGTTTCTGTATGCTACTGCTGCAATTGTTTTTAATGCGCTTTTGAATCCCATAAATATAATTCCCCTTTCATTAGATGTTTGTGATGTCAACTGGCTTAGGTAGGTTCAGGAACCATTTGTACTCGTTCCCTCTTCTACTTGAGTCGTAGTAATATCCTATTGAATCAGAGTCGGTCCAACCGAACTTGAAATCAGCGAATGTGGTTCTTTCACCGATCATCTCGTACAGAGATGCGACTTTAGCTTTACCGTAGTTCTCAATATCTTCCTTGAGAGCTCCGATAACCTGCTTAGCCTTTTCTTCCGACTCCACCCAAATATACTTAACCTCGTTACCAGACCTCTGTCCGATCATGTCTCTGCCCTTTGGCTGCTGAGCCTGGTTGATTGGTCTAGAATATGATTGGTAGTTTGTTGTGCCTGTGTAGTACCCTGTGCTGCTCTGAGACGGCTTCTTACTAGGAACGTCTCCGTTAGGATATAAAACCCTGTCTATGGAACTTCTGAGAGCATCGGCAAGCATGTTTACAATACCTGTGAACATGTCTCTCATAACGTCCTTAGACTTGGGGATAATGATCTCATCCATTGCATCCTTACCAAGCTCTCTCAGAAGGCTATGCTCCTGTGTGGATGCCTGTACTTTAATGTTGTGCTTAGGTATTTCTCTTATGGTGTTGTTATCAGCCATGAATATAACTCCTTTCCTATTAGCAGAAATGAGACACTCAGATTTCTCTGAATGCCTCATGCTCAGTTTACAAATATAATTTAGATCTCAGATACCACCTCTGCGGCGGTCTCTACAACGGGTTCTGCAATCTCTGTTACAGGCACTTCTGCGATTGCTGTAGCGGCTGCTTCCGCAACTACAGCGGGCTTCTTGGTTGCGATCGTGAATATAACCTTAGCGCCAAGTGCGACTGTGGCCACTCCGGTAGCTCCAATAACTACCTTCTGCCAGGTCTTCAGTCCGTTCCACTTTGCCTTAAGGCCCTTCTTAGACTCTGCCTTCTTGATCTGATCCTTGATGTCCTCTGCTACTTCTGCCATATCTACATCCTCCTCTTCAAAAATGTCTTCCTTAAAATTGATTGTCTCTGCCATTGTTTTATTCTCCTTTCTGGCTTAAATAATATTTGTTGTAAGGGTCAGTTTATTACCCTCCATAATACACATCGAAATCTACGCGAAATATGATTGGACCGAATCACAGACGATTGGACTGATACCCATACTCGCATCTGATGTAGTCCAACCAATCCAGCTCACGCTGAATATAATCTGATGGTCGTTCCTTTCAATCGAACACCTCGTCTGTTGCCAATCTGATTGACGGGTAGTAGTTGATCTTAAGCGCTGGCATCTCCTTACCGTTTACTACGACCTTTGTTGCATCCAAATATACTTTATCGGACATTCTGGAAGCGTCTTCGTTGTAATAGCCGAATACTTCTGCGGCACAAGTCCTCGAGTCTGCACCTACATAGTCAAAGAATGCTGCTCCTACAGACACGAACGGCTCTTCTGATGACATAACCTCGTATCTGTACTTCTCCCAGGCAGTGTTAATACGCTCAGGTGTAGACCAGATGAGCTGCCCAGTGATCGGCTCGTATATCAGCTGGTCATCATCCGTCTGCTTGGTATTAACGGGACTCATAGAAGCCTCGTATACGGTGTTGTCAGCTATCTCCTTTTGAATATCATGGATCTTCTCAGGTCCAAGCGCATCCTCTGCTTCTTTAGCAAACGATTGATACTGACCAATCGCAGTCTGAGCTATCGACAATGCTCCTACGGCCTCTGCAAGCTTACTCTCGATCTTGTCGGAGTGCCTCTTATTTGCTACTGCACATGCTATTGTAGCTGCCTGAAATATAAAGATCTGAAGCGCTAGTGGCGCCATCTGTTTGATGAACAGTTTGTAAACGTCGTTCTTCTCTTCCTTTGTGTTACACTGGCTCAGGGCTATACGAGCGTCCTGGAGAATATAATTCATCTTCCCAGAGTTCTTGATCGCCACTGTTGTTGTAGCCAAACTAAATCCTATCGTTCCGGCGGTTAGGATTGCCGATTCATGCGCAATATAAAACCTGCCTGCTGCGCTAAGTATCTTACCGACAGTATTATCTCCGGTAAAGAATGTTACTAGTTTGTTCTTCATTTGTTGCTCTCCTCCTTAAAATATAATGGTTTATGTGAATCCTCATTCGCGGGTTCATCCAAACAATCCCAGCACGGGTTTGCTGACTCAGGTCTGTTCTTGTATTCGCACTTAGAACAGTACTCGTTGAAATATACTTCTTTCTTATCTCCTATCATTTGCACCTCCTATTAACAGAAATAAGACACTCAGATTTCTCTGAATGCCTTACCTCTTGGAATATCAAACTTTCGTCGTTGTTAACTTGATCAGTTCTTTTGCTGACGCAAATATCCTTCCGTTACACAGTTTTAACTCGGCATCGTTAATGTAAGCAAGTTTTGCTACTGCCATTGTTCCTACGATCCCTATGATCGGTACCGCTACTTTGATTCCAAGCTCTCCGACTCTTAACGCGATGTCAACCGGGTCTTTCCATTTTGCTGCTCCAACTTCTTTATCGAACTTCTGTCTCTCGAACTCGAGTTTCTCACTCTCGGTATAACTGAGTGCTGCTATTCGCTTCTTTTCGATTTCCAACTTCTCAGTTTCTACCTTGACCTTCATCTCCTCGATGTCGAGTTTCCTGCTCTCAAGAGTCTCATCGTCAAAATGCTCTTCCCTGGTTATCAACTCATCGTATCTGTCAATCCACTTGTTATAGCTTTCTATCAACTCCTTGAATCCTTTTTCTGTAGGATTGGCATTAATCACAACATGCTCAATTTCCTCAATTCTCGCCTGTGCGAAGTCAATTTGATCTAATAACTGCTCTCTTTCCATAAATATAACTCCTTTCACTATTTGTTGATTACTCCATACTACAATCCGATTTTTACACGATTTCCGGTGAACTGCGTCTTGGTAACAGAAAAAGGACACTCAGATTTTTCTGAATGCCCCCAATAACAGGTTAGTTTTTAAATTGCGTTGTAAAGCTGTTTCTCGTAGTCTGCCAGCAAATTCTCTAGCTGATTCTTGCGGGCGATCACGTTCTCCAGTTCTTCTTTTGCTTCTTTGATCTTCCAATATAAGTCAACAAACTCGTCTGACGGTTCTGCCTTTATGGCGGCTTCTGACTTCTTTACCTCAACGACTGGTACTACTGCAACCTTCTCAACAGGTTCTGCAGCTGAATATGTTATCCACATACGAGCTCCATACTTGTTAATGAGATTACTAACTCTCTGTACCTCCTCGTCTGAAATAAGCCATCTGGCCTTCTTATCCCCATCTGATACGTTTGTTGCCTTAATAAGACCCTTTCTGCACCAGCTTGTTACTACTGAATGTGATACTCCCAACATTGTTGCTACATCGTTTGCGTTGTTCTTATTAAATGCTACGTTCATTACTTTTACCTCCTATAATATAATAACTATTGTTATTGTTTCCATACTATAGAAGGAAATCTACGCGGAAACATAGTTACTCGTTTGATTCCTCTTCGAGTTTCGTGCAAGAATACTTAGACCAAGTGTCATAGAAGGGACAATCGCGGCCGTAGCATTCAGGCCATTCTTCGAATTGAGCGTCAAGTACGGGAGCGCCATTGACCGTTTTGTCATTGTAAATATAAGTTGTCTTTGCTCTTAATGGACAAACCATCTGCTACCTCCCAACATTAAGTAAGAAACCGAAGTACGCTATTAATAGCATGAGCATTACGCACAAAATATAAAAGGATGTCTTAGCGAGCTTTTTCACAGGTCATCCTCCTCGTCGTAGTACTCCTCTTTAAGTAAATCGACAATCCTGTCGAGCTTCCCATAAATACATCCAAGAAGAAATAAGTTTACAAGCAAAACTATAAGCTCAAGTGTCATGATCAATCCTCCCTAATCTCTTTGAAAAGTTCCATTGCTCCATCGTAAATATCATCAGAGCATCCAAGTTCTGTAATGATCTCTTTCCTGGTTTTACCCTGCCAGTGAAGATCCCAGATTGTCTCCATAAGATTCTTAATCGCGCTCATATTAGTTCTCTCCTTTCATATACTCAAACATGTTGATCTGATGATAGTTGCGATTGTCTTTCTCCTGTGCCTTCATCTCACGCTCAATCTTTTTGTAATCAAGCTTTTGGAACTGCTTGTAGATTGCGTGCACCTGAGGATCTAGCATGTGCATAACCTTAGACCACCAGCCCTTACTGTTCTTGTATTTAGGGTGTTGAAGAATATAAGTACGCTCCTGATCAATCGTCATATGAACCCTCCTTATTTGTAGAAGTCATGTCCTCCATACGAGAACTGGTAGTTATGTACGGTACTCCAAACCTGCCCAGGCAACGATTCAAAATATAATGCCTCATTAGATGTGTATTCGCCAAAGATTACACAGTCTAGAGCTGCCCACGCTTCGGGTGTAATATCAGCATCTGCTAGTTTGCTTGCTGTGCAGAACTGATGCTCCTGAAATATAACGTCATGTATTGAGCCTGGAAAATCGTCAGTTTCAAATACTCGATTGAGCACAACTTGCATGACGTTAGCTATTGCCTTTTGGTCACCACCCCCTGCTTCTAAGACGCCAACCCTCAGCAACAGGTCAGCGTCATCGTCCATGAGAATATAACGTGGTAAGATGTGTCTTGGCTTACAACGGGTCTCTGCTATGAACTCGTTATAGCCTGCGTTGGGTAGATAATACGGTGCCTTAGCTTCTACTTCTGTACAATAAAAAAGCAGCCCCAAAAGTAGAGCTGCCATCGTAGTAAATATCCTATTCATTTGTCACCTCATTCGTCCTTAATGTTCTGGCTGATGTAGTCTTCCATCCCTTTCACGGTCTTTAACGGAATATCATGATCCCTAGATAACTCTCTAGCTTTCTGAAGATACCAGATAGCTTTGTGCAAGTCCTCGTATCCGTTCTTGTGCCGCCAGCGCCAAATATACTTCCAAGCATTACAAGCACAGAAGTCTATAACTGCTTCTGGTCCGAATACTATAAGCATCGCTTCAATACACTCCAGGCTGGTGTAGTCTTTGTAGTGTTCTGGGTTGATGTTATCTTTTGCGTCCATTATTCTTTTCCTCCTCTTTCTTTGGTTTGTAGAACGGGCACTTACTGTCATCTTCGTAGACATCCTGCAAAGCCATACAGTTGTTGTCCACATCGGACTCAAAAAACCTGCAGTCTACTCTCTCGCATCTTTTGAACATTCCTCTAATCATTTACTTGTCCTCCTTATTCTTGTGTCTGTTAATAAACATATCTATAAAAAAGAAAGGCCAAAATATAACAACTCCGAGATGACACACAAAGTATGCTATATCAGCCTCTCTTCCAGCATTACCCAGGCTCTTCTTGAACTCGTCCTTACCGCCAAGCATTACCAAAGCAGATGAAAACAGGAGCTCGCCAAGGAGCAAATATGCTGCGACGATAACCAGTATCTTAATAACCATAAAACCCTCCTTGAACTTTTTCGTATTTCTGTTCTTTGCCGTCTATGAGACTCTTAACATAGCGCATACCGTTCCGCATTCCTACAGAATATGTATCGCGCCTATTGACTGCTGCTATTGCCTGATCTATCTTGGCTAATAGTTTCTGCTTTTCTGCATCGGTCATTACCCAGCAACCTCCTCAAATATCCTTTCGAAATCTTTCTGAGACATTGATAGCGACGTTGTTAAAGTTACTGTTCCGTTATCATCTGTCTTAAGATTAAAGGCATTGAGGTTAATGTTCGGATTGTACCCGAGCTTCGCCGCAATGCCTTTGTTAATAAGCTTACTTATTGATCTCCCCAAAAAGCCATCAAGTTTCATGTATTCCATTTTCGTCTCCTCTGTACTTCTCACCACCCATTTTGATAATTTTATCTGGATGATCATCGTATGTAATAATATCCACTCTATCTGAGATGTATGACATTAACTCATCCGCTACATCATCATCACAAATAATTTCCATATAAACTTTACTCATCTTTGTCTCCTTTCAACGGGCACCAGCTTGGAGTTTCTGTATTAGGACTGGTTGATGTAATATTACGTTGAGCTTCTATACAGCTACCAAAAGATACAGCGCAAACGGTCACTGTGTTATCTGCATAGAATTCTTTATCGCTGAAAAACTTACAGTCGATACAAGCGTCCTTTTTCTCTCCATTTGCTAAGAAATCTTTAAGAGCATCAAAGCACTCAGGACAAAGATCCATCCTAATAAGAGAGTTCCCAACGCGCATAGCCCTTTCTGACACCCATCCTCTAATCTGAGGAATATCATCTCTATCAACATACTTACCACATCTATCGCATTTCATTACTTCGCTCATCTTTATTCTCCTTTCTTATTAATACCATACTACCCAACGTTCTTTTCTTGGGTACTCCCATGACATATGCATAATTTGTCCGTGTACTTTATCGTTAAATTGACTTGCTTTGTCATAATCAGAAAACTGTTTATACCTCATTTTTATCTCCTCTAAACAATTGTATTAATGCATCGCATTTACCCTTATCGATTACATGTGAGCATGGTGTTACTTCGCCTCTGCAGATAGAAACACCGCTTAGTTCTCGTCTCCAAATGCAGTTTCTCAAGCAATCGTCAATCATTTCCTGCGTTATTTCCATATTCTATCACCTCGCAAATTTCTCTAAATAGTTGTCCGTCTGGTTTGTAATATGGACTAGGTGCATCATTCCATCTTAATATTTCCTGTATCTTCTGATACCTTCCCATGATATCTATTGCCACATCTATTGACTCTTGTAAATTACCTGCTTGTCCTGTAAATCCATTGTAATAGGATCTCAGTACCTCAATGTGATCATCAATCGTCATTCCCATATTTATTCATCTCCTTATCCCACTGATAATATTCCTCACACTTATTAGGGCAGTCGTTACAGTTGTAAGCATGACCGCCCGACTCTTCTATTCCGCAGTGGAATTCTGTTTCTACTTCACTCGTGGCATCTGACTTACCAATCACTTTTCCTATTTTTAGGCCACTTTCAAAACCTTTTTCGTATGCCTTAATAGCTATGAAATAACATAGGAAAAGAAGTGCAATCAACATTATTATAAAGTAAACTTCAATCGTCATTCTTCACCACCCCTTCTGCGTATAGTCATCCATCTATTAAGGCTTGTTCTGCATTCAGTGCAAATGTCCCATATCCTCCCATGACTTGAAATGCAAAAGTTCAGATCCTCAATAGTATCTACATATTTTGTGGTTGGCATTTCCTTTCCGCAAATATCACATACTGTTTTTGTCATTTATTATCCTCCTTATGCCCAAGTACTTTCTCTATCTGGTAAAGCTGCTCGTCATCAAGATTAGCCGGCGGGATGCATATAAGACACTCACCATCTATATGGAATGGACACTCATAGCAGCTTTTGTGGGATTTACAGATTTCACGAATTCGTAATATGTCGTTCATTTATTTTTTTACCTCCCACATTACTTCTGCTCGTCCCAATACTGGACATGGGCTTTTCTAAGAATCTTATTAGTCTCAGTATGACCAAGTATCCTTTTCATAAAACAAACAGCAACGCCCGTCACCGGATCGAACTCATCAACATCAGAAACCTTGGCCATCGTCTTAGTGCCATCGTCCCAAAGGACAATAGTGCAAGGACCTGAGAATATAATTTTCTTTACTTTTAGGTCGTTAATCATGTATGAAACACCTCTCAGTCCTCTAAGCTTTGCACGTCTATCATCCCATTCAGCATTCCAGTCTTTAAGCTCTGGCACAGTTACGTGACTAAAAGACATGGTCGTTTCAGAACGCCAACCACAATACGCTTCTGTAGTTACTTCTTCTGGTCGAATTTCCGATTCGAAACAAAGGCCTGACCATGTGTCAAGCACCTTAACCTTTGCCAATAAACCGTGCGGTCCACGACCAATTAAAGCTGAATTACCTTTCTCTTCTAAAAGAGACTTTGGCACACCCGTGTTAGCAGATACCATCGCTATAATTTCTTCTTTATTAAAACTTCCATTACTCATAATTACTCTCCTTTTCCTGTTATGAAATATAATGCAGTACTGCCAATCAATGAGAAAGGCCATACAACAATATCCACAATGTAACAACCAAGCTTCATTACGAATCGAACGTCCCCGTAATAGGGCGTATTAATCATGTTGTTGATAAGTACAATGTCGGCATAGATCACACCGATTAAGAAATATAACTGTGGTGTCATGATACTTATGCCTCCTCTCCAAGATAGATCATCTTCATCTGGTCAAAGCGATCTTCAGGACAGAATGCGATGTCAGATAAGTGGTTGCCAGTAATTGGATCGGGCCCCATGCCGTTCTCAAATAGCACCTTAGCAAAAGCATATGCGGTGATGCACCCTTCCTTATAGAGAATATCATTAAGCTCGTTCTCTACCTTCTTTAATACTTCTTTTACCCCTTTGTTCATTAGTGTTTTCTCCTTTCACTTATAAAACAAAAGAGACACCCAGAAATTTCCTGAATGTCTCATTGTTGTCAACCTATAACTTCTTCCTCAATATTCTGTTTTTCTTTGATCTTCTTGATAAGGAACTGACTTCCGAAGAAGATTCCAACCTCACAAGGAACACCGAGTACGAACTTTGCTCCGTACTTAGGCGCCTGCCTTATGATCTGTCTTCCTAATCTTCCTGCCAGTTTTACCATTGTTCTATTCATCTTAAATTCCTCCTATAATATAAAGTACATGGTTATATGTTTCATATTACAAGCGGATTTTTACGCGAAAAGAAGAGGCTTTGAAATATAAACTTTAGTTTTCTTCCTCTGCCTTGATACGTTTTGCTACTATATGCTTGCCTACTTTGTGACCGACAAATATTCCAATTGCGCCACCAACTGTTGCTGCGACCGCACCTCTTACGAGTCCTTTCTTGTACCCGTAATGAGATACGTCCGAGATCACGTGGCCAATTGCCTTAAGTTCCTCCTCGGTCCAATTCTCAAACATCTTGTCCAATATTACCTTGTCTGCTTCTGTTGTAAAAATAAACTTCATAATTCTCTCCCTTCTGCCTCTTCCATATTACCGACTGAATATGTCGCGAAAACGATATAGCCTGAGATTTTCTCAAGCTATACCTGGAAGTCTTATAACGTTGCTATACCATACTTCTTCATCTGTCTTACGATCTTTTCGTAATCAGCATCGGAAGCCTTAAACTTAACTGTGAATACGTCAAATGCTGCGCCATTGATACTGAACTCAAATGTGTCGTAGTGTTCTACGCTTGCCTTGAGATTGTTCATGGCGATCAGTGTGCCTACAGTACTAAGCTGTCTTCCAAATACTCTTACCTGTCTCTTCTTATTAAACATAATAAATTCCTCCTATAATATATGAATGTTATTTACTTTCCATACTATGGTGTGAAATCTACGCGAAAAAATACACGGAACGAAATCAATCATCGACCTTCGTTGGGATTGAAGGGGGACTTTCACCCATTACTTCTATGATTTCTAAGGCCACTGACGAGTGACGAACTGTCAGTGGAGCGCCAGGAATTTCACCCGGAACATTCGCATCTCACTTCTTCCTCTCCATATTACCAATTGAATTTTACGCGATTTGTGTGGTATGATTTTAAATATAAAAGGAGGTAACGTGTATGGGAAAGAAAATAGACAATCCAGAACTTGTTAATGAACTAATCAATAACCTGTGGAACCAACGCTATAGTCAGTCAGAATTCGAGAGGAAATATAATAGCCTCTCTGATCGAGACATGGCAGAGGTTAGCAGAGCTATTGGTAGAATGGAAAAAGAGATGGAGAGAAGGGATATGATAGATTCTCTCTGGTAAGAAAAAGTGAGAGGCATTGAAATATTTGTTGTTAGTTTTGATTAAAATATTTTCTTTGCCAATTTTACTGCCAATGCTCCACAGCCGATAAGTGCCAGAGCTTTTACTTCTTTAACGATGACATCCTTCATTCCGATTGCGTAAGCGGCGCCTGCTGCGTGTGCGGCTGCGTCCTTAAGCACTTCGGACTCTTCGTCTGTCATGTTATCCATCATGCTCTGGAATTTAACTGTGTTCTCATCAGTCATGTCTTCCATAATTGCATTAACTATTTTCTCATCTATACTCTTCATATAATCCTCCTATCTGCCTCTCCATATTACAACTCGAAATTTGCGCGAAAAATAAAGCCCCAGAATTACTTCCAGGACTTTAAGTCGGTATCTCGCATCATCTTACTAAACTTCTCGAATCTTTCAATTTTCCTTTCGTCTTCTGTTGCCTCTCTCCAGGTTACGATACACCAAAATATCATTTGTATAAGTGAACCAATACCTAAAATTGCTGCAACTACTGCCAACATCATCATTTTTCCATCCTCCTTTTAATAACATGTGTTATCTTACCATTATAGGAGTTGGAAAATATGCGAAAAAGAAGACCGCTAGAATTTTCTAACGGCCTTTTAGTTTATAATTCTTTTGGTTCTGGTAAATTAAGTTTACATAATATAGTATTTCCGCTAACCGAAACTATAAAATTTCTTTCCAACGAAATAAGTTCAGTCCAGCCATACTTGTAGTCTAAAAACTTTGGTGTATATTTGCCTGTCTCATAGTAAATCCAAGCCAAAACCTCAACTACTTTATACGAGCCGTACCTTACTATTTCTTCATTAAAAACTTCAATAAATACTTTAGCTTCAAATGGTGTAAATACTACTTTATTAATTCTTTCTAAATAATTTTCCATAAATATCACCTTCCTTTCCATTATAGAAGTTGATTTATGCGCGAAAAGAAGGCCCTATACCTTTTATAGAAATATTCTTTCCCACAAGGGACTCCATGCGACACTAAAACGTTGTAGCTTTTCCCGTCTACTACACACATCTTAAGCCAAATATAAATCTCTGGTGCGACATCCATTAGACTCTTATCAACGGTCTCTATCTTGTGGTCAAGAGCTGCTAACTTAACTGCTACCTCTCCTGTCGGATCCGGAACGTTTTCACAAAAAATCCCACCCGGGAAAATTTTGAGTTCGGTTTTAGCTTTCTCCCACTCATGGTATTGGTAGCAGAAATGTTTTAGCTCGTAGTATCTATGTTTTGAAATATAAGTGTTATCTATAGGTCTATTCACGCAAACATTCCCTCCAGAACAGTCTTGGCTTTATCGCTCTGGTCTTCTGTCTCGTGCACGTAAAACCTGTACGTAGTGTCTAATCTCTTATGTCCCAACCTCTTCCTTACGGATTCCGGTGGCATACCTGCTGCTATACATTCTGATGCGTGTGTATGTCTAAGCATATGGAAGTCCCACAACTCATCTACACAGTCGAACTTGCCTTCCTTACCATGTATTACCCTACCAACGTGCTGCATAGTTCTGGGTGAAATATAGCTACCATCTACTGGTCTTACATTGAGAGGATAGATGGGTTTGCCTTTAGTTGTATTCATTACCTTATCATCAGAAATATAATACTGCTTGTGCTGCATTACTATTCTGGAACTTTCAATCCTAGTAATATGTCTCATAAGTATTCTCCAGGTGTCCATGTCCAAGTCTACCACCCTATACTCTCCTGGATTGCAATACTTGAGATCTGTAAAATATAAATCGTTTGTCTCGTCATTAAACTGTATCTGCCGTCTAACATACAGTTTATGATTCTTTCTATCTATGTCATCTATAAGTACACCATAAGCTTCCCCTAACCTAAGTCCACATCTATAGCCTAGAATCAGTGGAATGAAGCATGGATGACCCTCTGGAAACCGCCTAAATATAGCGTTTACAAGCCCTTTTGGGCATGCTTTCTGTTCCCTCGAAGGTTTTACCTTTTGCGCCATTATAGAGCGTATTTTGGGCATTACAAGGCCTTCTAGAGGGGTTTTATTGATGTATCCTGACACTATCCCATAATCGAACGTTTTAGCAAGGGTTGAGTGTATCTTATCGAGCCCATAACGTGTATGTTTTGGTATCTCCGAATTGACCAACATCTGTAAGTCTTTAGTTGTAACTGCCGATGCCTGATAGTCCTTAAGAACTGGCAGAATATAATTCTTAAGCGTCTTTCTATGGGTGTTGATTGTGTTCTGCTTGTACATAGTCGGAGCGTAGGTTGTAAGCCATTCTTCTGCCATGTCTCCGTAAGTAATCTTAGACGGTACGAACATGTCCTCACCTCTTTTCAGTTTAAGCTCATGACTGTTCCCCGCATCAATAGCTTCTCTCTTGGTTCTAAACGACCCTCTCTCGATATACTTTCTCTTCCCATTTGAAGTGATAGTGATTCTGTAATACCACTTTCCGTTCTTCTCTCTTGCTGTTGCCATCTTTTACCTCCTTAGAATACAAAAAGAGACCTGAACCAATACCTGATCCAAGTCTCCTCCATTGTTTCGTGGTAAAAATATGGGAAAAATTATAGTGTCAGAATAATATGCTAGAATTTCCCAGCCTTAGCAGCTTCCTCGATTGAAACGGCTGTGGATACGGTCATACCAACCATAGGGTTGTTACCTATTCCTATAAGGATTTGTTTTTACCACACTTGTATAAATATAACTTGGAACGGAGGTACTTTATCATTAATTGTGTGGGAAGTCAATGGGAAGCTGTGTGGTAAATTCGACGGCGTTCGCATAAAGCTACTAACCGTCGACCCGACACAATATGAAGTTTTAATGTTTAGCGGCCAGCTGATTTACTACGCGCTGAACTTCACTGTAATTGTAACCAGCGGACTCAAGTAACGATTTCCTGGTAGGCTTTGAATTTGCAGTACCCCACTTACCGTTAATCACCTCGATTGCAACTTCGCGTACAGACTTTTTACTTTGGCTCGAAGCCATGAGGTTTACGACCCCGTCGTAGTCTACGTTCAAATCACAATTTGTGGATATACCAGGGACTTTACCTTTTGAGCTATACTGCCATGCTACAGAAAAGCCCCTTGGCGAGAGTGAGGAGTTTGGATTGTAGTTTCCAGCATCGGCTTTAGGATACCTAGCAATCCAGAAATCAAAGTCTTTCGCGAGTGTTTTACTATCAAGAACGTTCTTGTACCAGTCGTAGTTACAATAAATGCCTACGTAGTAACCCGCAGCACGAAACATGTTTGCGTAAATATAACATAGTTTAGTTATGGCCGCTTTGCCGATTTTACGAAGCGCTGCGGATTCAAGATCCAGCCAGATGCCATACTCAAGAGGTCTACCTTTTAGCTTGTCTAGAAGCATTCTAGCGTCAAGCACAGGGTCAGAAATTGAATCACTAGCAAGAAAAATGTAAACGCCACGAGCAAGGCCAACTTTTCCGGATTCAGAGTAGTTATACTCGAATGTCTCATCAATCCGGTGGCTCTTCGCTTCATACTGGCACTTAAGGATGCAAAACTTTTTATTTGCATTCGCCACTTTCCTCCAGTCGATCTTACCATTATGGTGACTTACATCGATACCAAGTACTTCCCCCATTACTACCTCCGCTTAAATTATGTCTTTAGTTACGTAATTAAATACTGCAGTGTTTGTGTTGATGACCCTTCTCATTTCAACAAGGACTTCATCAACCATGTCACTGAAACTCTGGAAGCTAATAAGCTTTGAGAATATAGGAAACTTCGTGATGAAAGCGTCATAAACCATTCTCAACTTAAGTTTTCCTGTCTTACTCCCAAGCTCCTTCTCGGCCTCTGTAACCGCTCCAAGCAGCCACTCTTTAGCCCGGTTTCTATTGAAGAAGTATTCAATTACACCTACTATTAGTAGTACTAATATCAGTACTAGATTCCAGTTCTCTACTAAAGTCGTCAACGGTATCCTCTCCTTTCTTTAATTTGATTTTTAATCTTTTAAGCATCGCACAAAAGAAAAGCTCACCGCCGCAAAACCATTGGATTGCTTCAGTGAGCCTGTCATGTGAGATACCAGTTACCGATGATACTGTAATTTCTGCTATTGTGTAAATGACAAAGAAGACAATGCAGAATATACAATACCGGTCGAGATCGTGGTTAATCTTTTTTGTCTTCTTTACCATTACATCTTACCTCCCCACCAGAAATTCCTTGAGGTTCTTTCTAGCATCCCGTAAATCTTCGGATACCGTCTTGTTCTCTATTGCTGCCATCTGCATCACAGCGTCAAGCAGCGCAAGAGTTGACTTAAGAATAACTTCGCTTGATTCGTCAAGATCTTTAAAGTGTCCACTACCGTTCTGAAGTGAACTCTCGATTACCTTGACTTTCTCCTCAAGCGCCGTAACTCTACCTTCAAGAGTATCATGCGGTTTTTCAATGAACTTAGTTAACGCGTACAGCATCACGCATACGTTACCAAGTGCCAGTATTAACTGGAATACCAGCAAGAACATCTGTAAACGCTCTTGTATCATCTACTCACCTCCTTATACCCAAGAATACGTAACAACACCGTTGTTTACAGTTGCTTGTAACGTATAGGTGCCGTCAGTGGTCGGAGCGCTTGGAATAACATCAAGCATAGTAAGAAAATCGTATTCGTGTCTGTACTTGTCGTAATACTGTTTTGGTATGAGACAATCAAGCACACCAGCATCAACTTTAGCTTTAACATATTCAACAATTTCTTGATACTCGGCTTCGGTGTAGCTATCCGTTGCGTATCTGTGCGAGAACAAGCATATTGTTTGATTATTAGCTATAGCAGTGTCAATCTTATCTTTTACAGTCGAAACCCCACTCTTTATCAAAATAGCATGAATATACGTAGCAAAAGGATTGAAATCGCCATCAACTGGATAAATCCACGAAGAATCGGGATTTGCAGTATTATTTACATCAACGCTATTCGCTCTGATGTACTTTAATCCACATTTCTCTGCTGCTGCCTTTTGGTTTCCTGTACATAAATGACCTGAAGTTGAGTAAAAGATTGGGTGGTATATCCCATGTTCTGCTGCGTAATCTATAGCTGGCTTAATGTAATCATACCATTCATCGACGCTTGCAGTATTAGCAGGTTTTGTCTGTCCAACGTCGCCACTGTATATTGAGTAGCCATGCCCAGCGTCTATCAGACTTCTCCAAGTACTCCATGACTCTGCTGTACTAGATGAACGTATTGAGAACACAGATCTTAGGCCGTTGTTTTCAAGTATGGTAAATCTTGAATCATATTCATAAACTTCATCAAATGAAAAGAATACCGTAGGTCTAAGACTAATACTTGGATTGGGGTTTATTAAATGATTATTATAGTTTTTAAACTGCCTCGCTAAATAATCTTTCGTCATGTTTATTCACCCCCTAATAATGTTGCGAAATCAATATCTGTTGATGGGTCATCAATCTCGACATCCGGCCCTTCATAATACTCCAGTGTACGTTCAACCTCTACCCATTTAGCGTTCTTCTGAACGAAGTGACATACAACCTTGTAATCGTTTGAGAATGTAAATGGCTTGTCGATTGGGATAATGTTTCCGGTCTTGTTGAATGCGAATGTCTTCCCTGCGGTGTATGACGTACTCTTAAACTCAAGCAGTAATTCTGCGCCATCGTTCAAAAGGACGAAGTTTGCAGTATTTAAAGACGTATTATAATGAGATTGATTATCAATTTGTATATCCCATCTACGATAAACCAAATATCTATTTATATCGGTTAGAGCTGTTTTTGTATAAGGCGTATTACCAACACATCTATAAGTATTAGTATCGGCTGTTGTGTATGATATCGCACTGAAACTTCTAACAACTGTATTATCGTTGTCAATTACAAAAACATTGTTACTTACATTAGTAGATGGATTGGAATACAATTGAACTTCACTACCAAGTAAAGCATCTCCATGCAAATCAATGTAGCTATTAGTTAATGCTATCAATTGTACTACGGCTCTCTTTACATCACTACTAACAGGCTTTAGATGGAAATTCTTTAATGTAAGATAAGATGAATCCCTTAACATAGCATAAGGTAAAGTATCTCCTATATTGGTATCTACATATGAGTCAACTCCATCAATAAGCACATAAGAGGATTGCTCTATTTGGAAAGGATATTTAACTTCCATACAATCAGAAGTAAGATTTCTAATTGTAACATTCCTACTATGTTTAACGTTAACATATCTATATGGAGTGAAATTAAATGGAGTTGTATAATTAACTGTGCCATCGAAGAATAATCCATCTAAAGAAATGTTTTCGCTATGAAGCACAAGCACTCCACCCGAACAATACCTAAAAGTACAATTCCTTACTACGCAGTCTTTAATAAGTATAGAATCATCATTAGGTGAGTTAATTACATTGAAAGCAATAACGTTAGTTCCTTTATATTCGAATATGCAATCCTCGACCACCCATCTATACGAAATACCGCCATTTGGACTTGTATATATTCCAACTTGTTCAGACCACATGTTAGTATAACTATTAAGAGAACTGATGGCTGTGAAATGACAATTACGAACAGTAACATCGCTAACTGCAACATTTCCTAAAGAAATGACACCACAATCACAAGCTTCAAATCTACATGAGAACACTCTGATATTTGAAGTATTGTCGATAAGTCGTAATGCCGCATATTGGCTATTTTGGAATAAACAATGCGTAATTGATATATTAGTACCACTCCATATATCAATTAACGAAACACCTCCAGAAGCAGAGCCAAACGTTTCACTTCCTCTAATTATCAGTCCATTAACTGTAATGTTGTTTACAGCTAAAGTGGGAGTTCCAATACGAAGTATAGCAATGTATGAATCTATGGTATCTATAATCTTAATAATAGATTGACCTTTTTCTGCTATTACATTGGTATTTGAATAAATGTTAACAGTTGTAGATACAATATAAATTCCTTTAGGGAAATATACAGTTCCGCCCCCAGCCGTGTTTACTGCATCAAAAGCCGCCTGAATCGCTGTAGTATCGTCCGTTACGCCATCACCTTTAGCGCCATAATCCTGTGGTGTTACCCAAGGAAGATCAGCAGAAGGAACATCCTTATCAACTATTTCTGCTATCCAAGCATCGGAAAGACCAATTTTCCTTAATTTGAGTGTTTCACCAGTTTTAACTGTAAGCGTCGAATTAAGATTTTTACAGAAATTTCCAGATGGCACAACACTAAATGGCTTTCTTGCTTTAAAATATAGCTCTTGCCCTGTTGACCCGGAATACACACTTGTTATCGCACACGCTACTGAGAAATTCATGTAAACAAACGGATAAAACCAATTCCCTCCATTTATGACCAATTCTCCGTTAGCGAATGTCGCCACATCCGGTGCTAAAGTTGTATTTTCAGTTACTTGGAAATCGTTAGGAACACGAGAACGTAGTTTTGATGTTGAGGTGTAGTCCTTTACGCCTGTTCCGTCAAAAGTGCTTGGTTTTACATCATTACTATCACTAACATTGATATCATAACAGTTACCACCAGTGACGGTCTTGTATGTATAAGTGGGTCTTGTCCTTGATCCGTAGTCTGCAATATATGTACTAAGCACATTGACTGTCTGTATCTGTGCGTTAGTGCCGTCCAATTCCAGAACGCACCCTTTAGCCGACCAATCACAGTCGGCCGTCGCATAATAATTATCATATGCGAATATCTTGCTGATTTTCTTATTAGACAATGTAAGCACACCAATCATGCGGATCGTTCTCAAAAAGCTGTTGTTCTTGATATAGATTGTATTGGCGTATGTACTAACATTTGAGTCGGAGTATATCAATACACCATAGCCGCCCGTGAGTGCATCCTCCTGAGAGTCATAGAGGCCCTTAAAGTTGGGAATGTCGCACTCCATAATATAAATGAACTGACCACCATTTATAACAATGCCGTTGTTGTATGCCTCAACCGATGTGCGGGCGATATAAATATACTCAGCGCCTACAATGTAAATACCAGCGGAGCCTGATGTTGTCCTTGATGTGGGCTCGCCCAAAACCGTGCACTTATCGAAATAAATGTAAGCACCGCTAATAATATGGATGCCGTAAAGACCTCCAAAGAACTGACAATTTTCAAACTTGTCACGGGTGCTGATTGCCGTAGAGGTTTTCACAATCTTGAGGATTGCCCCAGTATTGTTTGTTGAGTAAAAGAATACATTTCTAAAGGTGGTATCAACTATGTTATTGATGGTTATGAAGTCACCTGAGCCAAGATAATGCAACTCACACTTCCCGTCACCCTGTACCACAGCACCCTCTAGCTTGGTAATAGAAATAGGCTCTGAGAAGTAGTAGGCCCCGGATGGTATAACCAGCACTATTCTGCGATTATCGGCAAAGTTTAAAGCGTTCTGTAATCTTGTGCTGTTTGTTGCCTGAACGCTGGTATCAGACGAGCTTGAAGCAATAACACCGAAAGCCTTGATTGATACAGTGTCGCTCACGATCAACTCAGCAACGTTGCCGTTATTAAGAACAATAATATCACCCGCATTATCAACTTCTGAGCCGCTATTTGCTCTAATTTGATAAGTTGCCCCACCTTTATCATTAGCAGTACGATAGCCAAGAGTATGAACAACATCACCAATATTCAAATTGGTTTGTCTAAGTGTGGCAACATTTTCAATTTCATTTGAACCACCACTCGGTGCGAACAGGTTTGTAGTATTTCCGTCAACGTCGATCTCAGCGATCTTCGTGCCTGTCGATAATGTAGGCGTAACAGTTACAACGCTACCGTCTGCGCCATCGTCGCCTTTAGGACCCTGAGGGCCTGTTGGACCAGTGTCTCCTTTATCTCCTTTTGGTCCCTGCGGTCCCGTTTCGCCAGTATCACCCTTAGGTCCAACTGCTCCATCGGGAACTGTCATGGTTTCAGTCTGTACTACACCGCTTTCGTTTTCCCATTTGAAGGTAACAATATTAGCATTGTCTTCCTGGTTTCTTGTTATACTAAGGATCTGACAAGGAGCGCCTTTAATGCCACCGGCACCTTCAATGGACGCCTGAACGTACTTCCTAAGAATCGCGTATAAGACCATATCCATACTATCACCTCCTTAATTGGGCTGAATCCAAGTTTCTGTCTCTTTGTTATAAAAATATACGTTACCGGTATCCATCTCCAGGAACTGGTCTCCGTTTCTAATATCGAGATCGCCATGAACTGTAGTTGGTTTTGTATCAGTGGAAAGGCCTCTAAATGTTAACGGGCGACTGCTTCCACTACCGTCAAGAGTTATCATAGTTGCCTCCTCTCTAGTAGAAACTCCGTTAAGGAGTTAATTGTCTAATTTAAAATATGACCAGCTGCTGAGTCGAAAGGGATTACTCCATTTAACATCCATCCCAGATTTTAAAAATGCACTGGTCACATTATGAGTTACTTACAATACTTGTCGATCACCTGACGAATCGCCTCTCGCTCTGCTTCAGAACCGGCATGCCTCATGGCCTCTTCCAGCTGCTGGTATGATCCACCCTGCCGCATATCGTCCATGGAACGTCCATTAGTTCTTCCCATGTGTCGATGATACGTAAGCCATAATCACTCACCTATATATGGTTCGAAACTGTTATTCTCTGATACAGACCTAACCATAGGGTAGATAGTTACATCAATGAAGTCTTTGTTCCTAAAGAATGTAAGCCTTACCCTATACGTATGCGTAGTATCTAGAACTGTTATAAGAGTGTCCCCATCGTAGTTGATAGCTCGTTCGGCACTAGATGTCTGATCGTACTGGGAGATTTTGTAGGTTGAACTACTACCCCCTCTACAACCAGAGAGCACCAAGTTATTAGCTGCATCGCCTTCTGCTAAGGATATAACTCCGAGCTGAAATACAATGTTGGACGAAGAGCTGTTTTTACCGTTGAATGTAATACCAACAACCCTGCCTTCACTGTCCTGATTGACTGTCACGACAACATTGTTATTACACCAAACGTTATCAGTCCATTCGCCCGATGTATTCAGAGCCTTAAGGTTCTCAAGCGTTGTCATTAGCTTGTTCTTACCAAAATATACAGTCTCTTCAAGTGGGTCGAATGTAGGATATGTCTCTACACCGTTTGTTGTATATGACCAGGTGAACTCTGTTATCTTGGCTGCTGCCTCCGTGCCAAAACTGTCTCCGATCTGGACAATATCACCCAAGAAGAAGTCCTTTCCGTAAACGTACATCCTGTGAGTGTCGCAGTTAGCGTCGAATGTAACTCCCCTATTGGCCGCATCAAGCTTCTCAACGCCACGCTTCTCAAGAAGAGCGTTGTATTTTGAGTTTGACAAAGAACCTTTATCAATGTCATTAGCGTCAACAAAGAGTTCACGTCTCGACATACCGCTATGAACACCAACAACCTTAGTAGCAGTACCCTTGACAAGAGCTATGTTCTTTGACTGCGACTTCTGGTTTGTGTAGATCGAGTCAATTATGTTGTCGTAATCCGGAGAAAATACAACGTATGGATTCTCCGTTTGACTGTAGCTTCGATTCTCGCCAACATAGAGACTGAATACGAAATGGTCGTTATCGTTGAGTGTAATCTTAAACCCTAACCCATAGTCCGCACAAATGGCTTGTATAATCTCCAGCAAATTGTCGCCGACGATATACTGCCTATTAAGCAACAATGACGAAATACGAGGATCTATGGATGGAACGAAGGCATCAAAAATATCAACTTTCCTGTCGAGTACTGTTGGTGAAATGAATGCGTCATTTAAGAGCGTCTGTATGGAAGTCTGTAGATCGACATTATTGAACTTTGTAGCCGTCCAGATAATACGTCTTTCAAGAATAGACTCCAAACTCCTACCAACAGCCTTAATTTTGTTTCCATCTTCCACATTGGTTTCGTACGATATGTCTTCAATTATCATCAAGTGCTCTGAATTGGAACTCATTAGATAATTGTCAGGCTGAATATACTCCAGCATCTTTTGTGAAAATGGAACCTCTAACTCGAATGTACCAGGTTCGTTGAACTTATCCACCCAAACAAGGGATACGTATAGATCTAGAACGCAAAGTGTCTGAAATTCAGTTCCTAATACATACAAATCCATACGTATCACATCCCTTCGTATTGAGCGTTTATTCTTAGAACGGCCTCGTCTATACCGCTACCGTCAATTGTGAAATGGTTCATACCAAGTTTGAGTGTGAACCACGTTGGGTTCTTCAAAAGTGTGTTTATCGCGTTGTACTTCATTCCTTGTCGCTCCAACGTAACGCCTTTGTTACCCTGTTCGGTACATATGGTTAGTACGTCGTTTTTAATGAGTTTAGTATTATTTGGAGGTTCGGTATATCCATCTGGACCGTTGTCAAAGAATACGTAATACTCATCGCTGTATGAACCGCATACAAAATGCCTAAACCCGTTGAAATTATACCCAATGACATTAGCCTTTACTAACGTCCATTCGGCCTGGTTTCTATTCGGGCAATCACACTCAAATATGTTGTCTGCAGATTGGAGATACAGTTTACCACTCTCTCCACGATCGCTAATACGCATACCTAACCCTAAGCTGGTAGATGTAAACGGAGAAATATCCTCCTCTTCGACTTCATGCCAGGTATTGGATATACGGGACAGGTCCATGGTTAAATGTCTAAATGTAGCGGAGTTATATGTTACGTACAAATAATGCAGTTCCGTAGCAACCCCGTTACGCCACATAACCTGTAGATGGCATCTATAGTCACTAACGTTTTGACTTATGGGATGAGCTACGGAGTCGTAATCTTCCCATATAAGCTGTCCCGCATAAGTCCATCGTGTCTGATTTACACTAACATAGGCGTAGTAAGTGTCAGTCGCGGTGCCGCGATTGAATAACATATGGATTCTACCGTTAACCGCACGAGCCTTACATTTGGCAGTGAATTGATTCGTTGGCGTTGCTACGCGCACGTTACTACTGGTATCCTCAAACAGAACGACCCAGGTTGACGAGCCTTCTGATAACTTGTATAGTACCATCTCCTCGTGGTCGAACGTACCAATACCCGGATCGAAAACACATGCCTTCGCTATCATGTACATATCGAGACTGTCAACAGAATCGTCATGCACCAACGCTAAAGGACACAACAAAATGCGAGGGTAAAAATAATTGAGGAGTCCTGGTGGCGGTTGTAATGCCGAAATATCAGGCTCTCTCCAATGTTCATTGTTTATCAATCTAGACTTCTCGCATAATATGGAGTCGAGATTAGCATATGCGCTAGTGCCTGTCGCGAACACACCACTAAACGTAAACTTATACAGGTCATCGTTTTCTCTATCTGGAATGAACTCTGTAAGAAGTGGCGTGTAGTTCCCAGCCCTAGATGTGGCAGGCGTGTAGAGATAAGTATTCGTGTTAGTATTCAAGTCAATACTAAATGAACAAGTGCCTGCTGGACTATCTGTTGGGCTTGTGTTTGGGACTGACGCAGCTAATCTGCTCATGTCGAGACTCATTCCGCCAATCTCGTTACCAAGTCTATCGACTTCAGCCAAGTCTATGGCGGTAACACTACTTTCTGGAGTAATGTCTATCGAAACGCCGTTGTTTACGCCTTCTGTAAGATTAACATAACAATCCCCATGACCATCGGATATGGCGAAAGACGAACGAATACCATCAGCGCCGTTGAAATATGCAGATTCGCACAATATAGAAACCTGGAAACTTGACTGCTTTGAGAAAATATCGGGCTCGTTCGACTCGACGTATCCCTCTACAGTTCCCGTTCTAGTATCGGTTTCGATTTCGAGCGTGATCTTCTGCTTAACTGGAAAATACCTATACGATAAGTACCTTGCCTCCTCGATTGAGCTGGCGTGTGTGAAAAGCGCTTTAATGACGATGTTTCGCTTCCCAAGTCTCGATGAGTTGTATATAGAACCGTCCGCTGACGGGATCTCAGTCATGTTAATTGTTGCCTTAACAGGACCAAGACCCTCAATGGACGTAATAACAAGGCCGGTGTCGTTTTCAGCTTCTACGCCTTCAATCTTACACTCAATGCTTTCACCCAGATTGTTTATAACAAATACACGTTTAAGCATTTGTGTTTACTCCTTTCAACATACCAATCTGATTCTTAGTATGTCTGTAGATTTCGATCGTACTAAGAGCCTTTGGCGAGTAGTTATTTTGAACATAATTGATTTGTTGACCAACCACACCGGAACTTGACGAACTCTCCGACGCGCTACCTTCCGGTTTATACTTACCTATACCAATGGCCGATGCCAAAGATATGGATTGTGCAGGAAACAGACCATTAATCGCTCCAGCTTTTGCCCTTACACCAGACAAGTCAAGAACCGGAGAAATAACGGGCTTTAAAGTCATATCATTGTCTGCCATAGAAGCTACAAGGTTCAACGTATCCTGCATAATGCTAGGCATCTTAAACGATGTCTCTCCAACTTGGAACGCGTCTGTTATGGCACCACCAAGTTTGGTAACACTAGATATAGCGTTTTTCTGGTACTTATCTGTGCCGTTTACGAAACCGCTAACAAAGTCTTTAGCAGCCTGGAATGACTTCTTCGAAGGAGAATGCTCATCCAGACCATCTTTCGATTTAAGCCCCTTAACAACATTACTTCCGAATTCTACAGCGGCACTGATAGCCTTACCTGCTGTTGTGCCTTTAAGGCCTTCTATGAAACCGCCAATAAGGTTCTCGGCAGCCTCTTTGAAGTCACCTACCTTCTTCTTGATGCCGTCAATTGCTTTCTTAAGAATGTTGTCAATCGCTTCCTTAACCTTTAACTCCCCGCTCATGATACCATCCTTAACGTCTTGCGGTATTAAGGCACCAAGCGGCGTAAACTGTACAAGCCACTGAGTAATAGCCTGTATGATTGCTGTCATCAAGTGGTCAACGGCTTCTATGAGCTCTACGTTATTCGTCTCTATAGCAGTTGCCAGACTGTTGATCAATGTTATAGCCAGGTTGTATGCGGCATCAATAATCATAGGAAGACCTTCGGAAATGCCGTTAATGAAGTTTACTATCAGCTCCGTACCAGCTGCCCAAATGTCAGGCATCTTGTCGTTTAGGGCCTGCAGAATTCCAAGAATTATTGTGAGTACGGTTTTTGCTATCTTAACCGTTGATGACGCTATAACAGTCAGTATGAGATTTATAATCATCGAGATAGCAGTGAGTATCATTGGTGCATACTGCACAACCTTCTTTGATAGCATGACCACCGTGTCCGCGAACGCTTCGGCGATTACTGGTATTAGACCTATGAGGTCTACCAGAATTAGCTTTATGGCTCGTCCTGCCATTGGCAGTATAGCTATAAGGGTTTGTAAGCCCGTTGAGAACATAGATATGCCTACTCCTGCTGCCAACATACCAGCTCCAACTGCCACACAGACACCTGCGAATACCACCATCAGTGGAGACAATACTGCTAGTACTGTGCCAACGACAGCCAGGCCTACCAAGCCAACAGTAAGCGCCAATAGACTCTTTACGATGCCCCACAGACTTATACTTCCTAGAAGTTTTAAAGCTATGGCTAATACCGTCAAACCTGCTGCTGCAATTACTAGAGCCGCTGCACCTGGTAGAGCGCCTGCCATTAAAGTAAGGCCGACAACGAGCATGCTAAGCGCTAAGAATAGTGTGATTAGCGACTTTGCTATCTCTCCGACCTTAAGTGACCCTAGTATTTTGAGCGCGGCTCCAAGAACTATCAAGCCAGCTGATGCAACAACTAAGGCTGCTGCCCCTGGTAACGCTGCAACCATTAATGTTAAGCCCAGTGCCAAGACGACAAGCGACGCGGCTATTACACCAAGCGCCTGCCATACATGCTGGTCCGTTTGTCCAAGCATATCACTTACTTGTTTTAGTGCCTGAACCATTAATAATATAGAAGCAACGCCAAGTAATGCTCCTGCGCCCCCAAGGACTGCTAATGCACCGAATTTACTCATCAAGATTGTGACTGCGGTCATTTCAGCAAGCAATATACTTATTACTACCATTGCTTGAACCATATGATTGCCGTCTTTTCCGAGTTCGTCACTAATAGACTTCAATGCTATAACTAGCAAATTGATAGAAACTGCGAATGAAATAAGGCTTAATGCTCCTTTCACACCGCTTCCACCAAAGTTCCCAAGCAAGAGAGAAACAACTGTAAGCTCTAATAACATTGCAGTAATAATACCAAGCGCGTCCATGTAATTGCCGCCACCATTAACGACATCAGACACTATCTTTAATGCCTCTGCCATCAATATTAATGCGACAGTCATCCCCTGCAAATTCTTAGCGCCCTTAGTCGCCTTTCCTCCGAACTTCCCGAGTAGAATTGCTACACCAGTAAGCTCAGCCAGCATTAAAGTAATAACTGCAAAGCTGTCCCATAGGTGTCCACTTTCTGCTGCATCTGCTACTATCTTTAAACCTACAGACATCATAAGTACGGCCGCACCCATTGCTATCAGAGCCTTAGATACTGCTCTCAAAGTAACGGCCATCTTCGCCAATCTCGTTGCGTCTGACCCGAAGATCTTCTTTCCGAATATAGAGAACGACCTCGATGTGTCTGTAGTACTGAACATATCAATAGCTTTCATGAGACCCGCCATAGCTGCTGTCAATACTCCGGCCATTGCACCAATCGCGGCCACAGCCATGCCAAGCTTCTTACTATCTACCAATGAAACAAGCACTAATGAGCCAGCCATTATCGCAATAGCTTTAGCAATCTTCATGATAACATCTGCTGAAACCTCTTTTTGGAAGCCTTCCATAGTCTCTCCGAGAGAGTCGAAAATATCATCCAAAGCATCCAGGCCCTTATAGAGTTTTAGTATCAAACCTCCGGTCAATACTTGCTGGAAGAGATTGATAAGTACGGATAATCCACCAGTTCCGAAAGAGAATCCAGTAAGGCTTTCACTTATGGTGTTTAATGCCTTCTTTATAGCCCCACCTACGGTACTAGCTATTTTACTTATGTCTTCAAATGATGGTGTAAATTCGCGAACCTTACCAATAACAAAATTTATACCATTCGCAATAAACGTGAAAAACTGTGTGAATTTTTCTGTAATGAATGCTATAGGCCCAGAGACATCATTAAACTTCGTAAAGAAGTCTCGTAAGGCAGTTAATGCTACAGAAACCCCAGTCTTAATAGCATTAAATATAGGAGAAACTGAACTACCAATGGATGAGAATAACTTCTCGAAAACTTTGCCCTTGGTAATAGTCTCATCTAGGTTTGTAATAAAATCGCCAACACTAGCTGTGGTATCAAGAAAGCTAGTAGCGAATCCAGACAAACCTTTCGTCGCCGGCAATATAGCACCAACCAACGCTTTGATGAACTTTGCGCCAATGTCAAATATCGAGAAGAAACCTTTAGCGGTACGCTTAATCTTGTCTATAGTCTTCTCACTAGCTATAAGATTCTTTGTAAATTCCTTGAACCCTTCTGTTAAATTGTATAGCTGCTTAGCTGTTATAGGAGGGAATACCTCTCGCATAGCCTCGCCTATTGGCTTTACTATAGCCATTAAAGCCCTGAACGAGTTCCTAAGCCCCTCTATAACGTTCTCTCTACCGCCCAGCTTTACCATACTTGCGGCATAAGCATCTGCATCAATAGCTCCAGATCGTAACTGATCGTTCAGAGCTTTCAGTTCTGTCAAACTAGCTTCAGATATACCAGCTTCTTTTCTTTCTTCAGCTGACATCCTAGATATAGAATCAGCGTATTTGTTCACAGACTCTACAAGTACATCGCCTGATACCCATTTTAAGTCATGGAAAGATGCAACCAACTTCTCGGTAGAGTCTATGTCTTTTATCTGTTCTTCTGTAAGCAACTTATGACTCTTTGCTACCTCTAGTAGTACATCTCTGTACTTCTCGCTTTCTGGTATAGCAGCGCCTGCAATGTTCGTAAACTTCTCCCAACCTGTAGTCATCGACTCTTTGATAAGGTTGTTCCTAGCGTCACTCATCTGGTCAATTGCTGAACTAAGTGTACCACCAACCTCTGTCCACAGAGCCTTTGCCTGTTCGAAGTCACCTATTACAAGCTGCCAGGTCATAGCCCAACCAGAACCTATAGCCTCTTTGAGTGTATCCATCATCATTGTGAATGTCTTGATCTCGGAAGCTGCTGCAGTAGCCTTTCTACCTAGATTCTCGAAATTCTCTATCTGTTCTGGAGACAAGTTCATTGCTTCTAATTCAGCTCTATATGCTGCTTTTTCTGTTTCAGAAAGGTCGTCAATGTTTGTAGCATAAATCTTAAGTGCTTTTGTAAGAACTTCGGTTGTCATCCACTGCTGCTGCAATGAATCATTGAAGTTCTTAGTTCCGCTTACAAGGTCATCCATTGTCTTACCTTGAGCGTTTGTTGTGAGGATCTTATACATACCATCCTCTGCCTTCTCAACAGTTCCAACCGCAGAAGCAACATCAAGAAGAGTTTCCTTGAACCCTTTGGTTGCCATGTTAGCGTTCTCAATTGACTTCCAGTCGATAAGCTTTACGTAACCTGCAGATAGTGCCTGTGAGAAGTTATACATTGCTCTGGATGCTTCATTTGCATTAGCACCAGATATAGCAGCTTCATTAGCTATACCCTTAATCGCCGCAACGGCATCTTCGAGCTTAACACCAGCATTGGTGAATTTTCCAATATTGTTCGTCATGTCAGCGAACGAGTAAATAGTCTGGTCAGAATACTTATTCAATTCGTCCAAATGACGGTTTACAGTCGCTAACGACTCGCCAGTACCCGCCATGATGGTCTGAATCGAGCCCATTTTGAGCTCGTACTCACGAAATCCATCCGACACACCTTCTAGTGTAAGCGCGTTAGCTATCTTCTTACCCATGTCCACAATTTTGTTTGCAACCTGGGTTTCCAGTATGTTAGCCATCTTCGTCCATACGTCTTGTATGTGAAAACCGGCTTTAGTTGACAACGCCTCGCACTGTTCGAATGCTCGCCCTACTGCTGCGAGCCCTCCAGTGTTGCTAGCGATGTCTTCAGTGGTCTGATTTAACTGAGTTAAACTTTTTACGGTGTCAGAGATCTTACTCGCAAATTGCGAATTATCAAAGGTCATCTTGACAACTCTTTCGTCAACAGAACTCATGCGTTAGTGACCTCCTTCCAGCATTCATTTGCCAAAGCATCGAATATTATCTTCATTGCTGGATTGATGTAATCGGTACCCTCAACGTAGGCTCCGCTATTTGTACCATGTCCGTACTGCAAAATTGCAGCGATTACTACGCCATCGTTAACGTTACTATTACACCAACTAATTACGGTCTTATTACGGTCCTGTTTGATCTCGTAATACCAACTATCCTTAGTCTTTCCAGTATCAACAGGTGTGGCTTCGCGAAGAGCGTTCACCCCTCGCTTACCATACTCTGCTAAAACATTCATATAATCCATGTGTTGGAGACTATTGAGGAACTTCTGTGTCTTCGAAAGATCTCCACTACATGTGATATGTATTCCCATAATAGTCTCCTTTCTTTGAATTATCCTTTTGTCTGCATAGCCTTCCTTCTAGCTTCATTTAAAGCATCGTTATTCTTACGAATCTCATTTGCTGACATCTTCTTACCGCCCTTAGGGTCATTCTTGATTTCGCAAATATGAATTAAAGTAAGAAGCCTGTTCAAATGCCACTTCTGACATTCAAAAGGAATATTGGCTGCAGTCATCCAATAGTAGATTAGTTCCGATGTTGTCGTCTCTCCTCTACCGCTACCACCCTTTCCACCCGCACCAAATGTTGTTGCAGTAGATGGGCTGTTGATGTAGGCGTTTACTTTATCGTATTCCGACTGGGGTATTCGCCTATAAACGTCTGGGTCTACATTATTTGGTGAAATTGTCATACACTCAATGTAACTTATTGTTTCCTCAACTGTTCTTTCCGTTTTTGACAGAAAAGGTTTACACCAAATAGATTCCCATTTCGAAATAGAAAGTAAAGAGTGCTCAAGAGTCAGCTCACAGCCTTTAGCGCCATCTCTATAGACAAAGCACTCATTGGCCTCATCCCATAACTCTTCTTTAGGCTGATCAGGAATCTTAATCTTAAGCATCTTTTACCTCTTGAAGTCATTTATCTGAGCAATAGCTTTATCAGTCTCGCCCTGCAGGCTCTTAGGGAGAATGCCCTTACAGAACTCTGCAATAGTAGTCTCATTCTCACAAATAGCATCCATGAACGCATCGTAAGCCGGAGACTGACGGAACTTCTTATAGAGCTTATGCCCGTCCTCATCCTCTTTAAGGAAGTACTTACCATCAGGTGAAACCTCACCATAAGCCTTAAGTACAACCTCTACAAAGGTGTTGTATACGTCTTTATTGTTTGCTGCTTTCATCATGGTCTCGAGATATACATTGAAGCCGCCCTCGACTGACATCTGCATATCTGAGAGCTCTGTCTTGGACAGATTAAAGCGAAGGTCCTCGGTTCTAACAGTTCCGAGATAATCCTCGTATGTTACTGTTTTCTTGTACATGGTAATTCTCCTTTCAATTTGCTCATTTTGAGTATGTTTTAAAACCCCCAAGCCACAGGCGTTTAGCACAATGACTCAGGGGTAAGGGGTAAGCTAGAAATTAAAGATTAGCGTTGGTAATGATGCTGTATACTTCGTCAGGAAGAGGAAGACGAGCATCAACTCCGCCAGTCACAACCTTCTCATAGTAAGTCTTGAGAGAATCAACAGTTGTATCTGTTGTAGGTGTGTATACATATGCACCTACCGATCCAGATCTCTCATAGAGACCGAGCTGTGCAGGGTTGTCGCCAGATACTACAGAAGCCTCTGTGTAGCTGATCGTTCCAGCCTGTCCGTAAAGAACCGCCTCGATTGCTGTAAGCGCTGCTGCTGACACCTTAGTGCTATCGATCTCAATGTGAGATGTGGCCTTTGCATTGTCGATAACTGTTACTCCAACAGGAGTTGTCTTGAACTCGTAGCTGAATGTCTGAGCCTCAGGTGACTCGTTAATTGTCTGGCGCTGCTTCTCTGAAGGTGAAGCGGAAGCGTTGTAAACAAGATGGATGACGTAGCCGTGATCAAGCAGGTCTGTATCGTTACCGATAATAGATCTGTAAGAAAGACCAAACGCCTTTCTGTTCTGCTGAGCGATTGTTACACCCTCTGTAAGTGATCTTCTACCATCGCACTCCTTCCAAGCGTCAGGGTATGTGTAGCACTCGATGGTGCCGTTGAAGTTTTCTGCTCCACGAAGTGAGCCGTACTTGATGTTATCAGCGTAGAAATCCTGAGCATCTCCACCCTCAGGTGACTCAGATACTGAAGTGAGACCATTCCAAACGTGTCCCTTAGGGTATGCTCCACCGGAAATAGGGTAAAGAACACCCCTATCCACACCGGTCTCAAACAGCTTCTCACCAATACCATCCCAATTTAACTGAAATGTTACTGCCATAGTTATTACCTCCGTTATTGATAAATTACGTAATAGTCGTTATAGATTCCACCAGTAACAATGCGTCTATCAAAAGTCACATAAGGAGCTGCAAAAAGCATCTTTTCTTTTAGGTCATTTTGAACAGACTTGTACATATGGTGAACTTCCCAGCGACCAGTCATGATGTATGGTTTATTATCCGCGTTATTATTCTCAATTTTCACAAATCTGTAAACCATGCACGGATACTTCATACCTGTATTAGGAGGGTCCTGGAAATAGACGTTAGTACTTCCCAGGACGTTCTCTAATAAGTCCTGCATATCTAATCTCGTCTTCATTCCTCTTCCTCCTCAATAAAAATGGAGCCAAGGTTCAGAGTGAGTCTAGGACGGTCTGGGTCCTGTTCAACGTCACTTACTGTCCACTTAGCTCCGCCAAATGCTACATATGCAATCTTGTGGAAGTTGTTCTGTAAATACTGGTCAGCTACCACAGAAAGCCTGTTAGAAACACTAAGATCTGCGTTAATCTTCTCACCCTGCTGTTCTCTCCAGGAGTCTCTTAGGACATCGCCGTAGAATTCTCTTGGAGTTATTACGGGTTTCCAAACGCCGCGCTCAACCTCTACAGTTTCGTGGAACCCAATTTCGCCATACCATTTCATAGAACAACCTCCAGTCGATCAAATATCAGGCTTCTGCTTCAGCGGCGTATATGGCACCGTCAACTGTAACCTCGTTGCCAGAAACCTTGGTTGCTACGCAGATAGCAGTGCCAACCTGAACAAGCAGAGCACCCTTAAGGAAAGCATCTGTTACGTCTGCCTCTTTGGCCTGAACCTCAAACTCAGCATCAGCATAGAGCTTGTCGTCAGTTGTGTTTCCGAAGAATACCTTTGTAGCTACGTTTTTGTCTTTCGCATCTTTCCAAACTATCATAGTTTTATCCTCCTATTTAGGTTTAATCACTGCTCTCTTACGAGATAGAAGCTAAGTGCAGAGAAAGGCTTGATCAGCGCACCAGACATTCTGGTCTCGTACAGGTACTTGTACTGGTTGTAGTCAATATCGAAATCATCGAAGAAGTCGGTCTTGGCTCCGCCGTTTGTACCAACGTTGTAGTCAGCAAGGTTTACAGATACACCGATAAGAGGATACTCGGTTGTTGAACCGTTCTCTGTGATGGCGATCTTCTGGCCTTCCATAACCTCAACCGGAACGATCTCCTTAACTCTCATAGCGGTAGCAACTTCAGCCTCAGACTTGTACAGTCTCTCGTTGATACCGTTCTCCAGAAGGAGTGCGTCTGTAAGATAATCGTCAGTTGTGAAGAATGAAGGGTTGCCTGAGCCCTTGTAAAGCTTACGAGCCTTGATCATAGCCCTGATCAGAGCCTTAGCGATGTCGTCATCGGTTGCGTTTGCTGCAACAGTTACCGGAACCTTTACTGTGTAAAGATCTGCGTCATTGTATACAGGACGGATGTGAGCCTCCTGAATCTTATCATCAGAAGAGCTGAGCCTGCCATCACCGATAAGGATAGCTCTAGCAATCTCCTCCTTGAGCATGAGCTGCATCTCAGTCTTGATCCAGGCAACAACGTTCATATCTGTAATATCATCAATGTCATCTTTGTCCAGCTTCTGCTTCTTGTAGATAGTCTGGGGATCAGTAGCCCTCTTCAGAAGTGAGAATACCTCTTCCTTCTTGAGCTTGCCCTTGATGTAACCCCTTGCACGAGCCTCATCCTCGGTAATGTTAGCGAAGATGCTCTTTACCCTGCTGAAAGGTGTGTGGTGTGTTGCGTTAAGAACCTTATCTACCCAGCCGGTCTCTCTCTTGATGAACTCGGGTGTAGGGTTGATGGTCTTAGCTTCAGGGAAGAGGTACTCGATGTTGGTGATACCGTAGTCGCCATCAGCGTGCTCGATGAATCCTTCCTCCTCTGCTGCCTGGAAAGCTGCCCTGAGTGATCCCATCTGGCGGCCAACCTTGTTAATCTCCTGGAAATCTGAGTGAGAAAGTGTGTTCTGTGTGTACTCCTCACCTGCAAATACATTGTGCTTCATATCTTCTGATCCTCCTTCTTTATCTTCGATTGCTTTACCAACAAGGAATGCTACGACTTTCTTCTGCTTAGCGTTAAGGGTGTTGTATACGTCCTGAACGGTCTCATCGCCGTCCTCACCATCATCCTCTTCCTCGTCATTTTGATCATCGTCAGCATGTTTTACCTCGCCGCTGCCGCCTTTGGCGTCTTCAACAGCCTTTCCTACGAGGAATGCTACGACTTTCTTCTGTTTGTCGCTCAGTGTGTCATACACGTCCTGAACAGTCTCTTCTCCACCGTCGCCTTCGTCTTCTTCGTCATCTTCGGCGTGATCGAGATACTCATCTTCGTCGTAATAATTCATATCGTCTCCTTCTCCGTGAAACAGCTCGATGTCACCGTATCCAACGAACTGGATCTCAGCTGAATCATCGGACTCCTCTCCGTGTTCCAATACTGAATCGATAAGTGCTCCACGATTAGCTCCAGCCAATACGAGACTTACCTCTTTGATTGCCCCATGAAGTACATTGCCACCTTTCTGCTTAAGCTGATTAGCAAAGATTGAAAGTGCAACAATGTCGCCATGCTGGACAAGCTCTTTTGCGTTCTGTCCTCTCTCTGTACCATTGAAAGAGCAGTAAGCATATACACCCTCAGGTCTCTCTTCAAGCATTGCATGACCCAACACCTCGTTTGCGTCATCGTGCCTGTGATTCCAAACCAAAGGTACTACTTTTCCGTGGTCATCGGAGAAAGCGCCACGCCTAATGGTCCTACCATCGGAACACAGTATGTCATTCCTGGTAGCCCAACCTGAGAAATCCCATTGTTTCTTAGGCATTGCTTTTACCTCCTTATTAAATTGTTTGACTTCCTATCGACTGTAGTAACCCATCGATTTCTGTAGGGCCGCTATCAGTTTCTTCCATACCCGCTTCGCCGTTCTGTTGCGCTATTTGTTCTGCAGACTTGTTAAGATTCGGGTTGCTGATATCATTAGCCTGCTGTGCATCGCTAGGCTTATAACCGAGTTCGGCCCTAATCTCGTTAGATGTCATGATCTCGTTTCTTCTGAACTTATCTGCAATGTCAGCTAACTGACTAACAGGTACCAATTTGAACGGTTCTCTAAAGAACAGTAATGCCTGTCCTTGAGTCCTTGCGGTTTTGGTTAGGAATTTTCGCTCGAATTCGTCAGTAATTGCCTGACAAATCGGTGCAATAGTTGAATTGAAATAATTGATTCTGGTCGCCTCATCGGCGGTACCATCTAAGATGCTGGGTGTTACTCCCAGCTGAGAATATAGCTGTTCTGTCAACTCCTTAACCTGAGCCCACAGATTGTTATCAAGCGATCTGTTGAGCTGGGTAACTCTCTCTGTACCGTCAGTGTATGCTATACCTAGCTTTGACGTCGAGAGCTGGTCCTCAATCTCTTTCCTACGCTTTCTGGCCTCCTCTTTTCTCTGAGGTGACTTGGTGACGTAAGGTAACTGAATGATCAAGTCCAGTTTAGAGCTAGTGGAGTTATCATTAGCGGCATTCAACTTATTTATTGCGGCTATAAGTCTCTGCAAAGTTGAATTCGGCTCATTCATGATTGAATAAAACGGGTTTTCTATGATAGCAACCGTACTCTTTGGTAGGATTATGTCCTGGTAAACACCCTTTTGTTCATTGAATAAGTGCACCTTTACTGCTGATGGGTACCATGAAACTATCCTACCTGTTCGCATTGCTAATATGTCATAGGACGTTGTAGTAGATGGGTCTGCAGTTGTATCTGTTGGAACCACAGCTATTACGCCTTCATCGAACATAGACTCTACTATGTCCTGAACAAACGCCCTTCCCGTTTGATCTATGTTTGCCGATACGTTCAAGCATTCGTTAAGCCCAGACCTTACCGACTCTTTAAAGTGGTCGTTTTCGTCCAGTTTAGCGTGCTCTATTTTAACTGACGCTACGTCTACAGCAACTCGGTTGTAAATAGACGCCACAATCGATCGTTGATTACCGCCAGTGTATCGCATTCGGTCTGGTCTGTGCCCATACCCGTAACCATACTCAAATCCCTGAGTCATTGTAATCTCTCGAGTAGGGTCTCGACCAATAAATGCGTTCCATCCTGATCGGATTCGCTGTGCTATTGTTGGCATTTTGAACTCTCCTTAATAGTTTGATGTATGGCTGTAGTACGCTCTAAGACGTTTAGCATCATGCTCGTCTTTGATGTACTTACCGGCAGAAGCAGCATATGATAAACCACCTACTGCTGCCAGAGCTGCCGTGATTCTCTTGTCTTGTATAATGCCAGTCGAATGACCATAAAGAGCTGCTGTTGCGGCAATTGAACCAACGGTCGCTAGGGTATTTGTGATACGATTGTCACCGGTAATGGTCTTACCTCTGGCATACAGCTCTTTACCCTGGTCACCGAGCTTATCCTGTTTGAGATGGTCGTAATGCTTCTCCAGGTTTGCCTTGGCCATCTTACGGTTCAACCTAGCCTGAGTAACTTCAGCTTTGGCGCTTACAGTTCCCTGATAGTCGTCATTACGTCTTGCGGCTTTGAGTTTGGCTTTCGCATCTTTATACCTAGTGTCGGCTTTGTCATACTTGGCCTCAGCATCTCTATAACGTTTCATGCCTGCCTGAGTGTAGGTACCACCATAGTTCTGATACCGTCTTACACCCCACTTCATGCCTTTGACGCCGTGATGCTCTAAGTAATCGCCATCGCTGTGCTTTACGTTTTTCTTCATCATCTCATTTACTCTTTTCTGCACGAGTTCGTAATCGTCACCAAGAGCGGCTTTCCTTTCAGCTCCGTTTTTATACTTACCTCGGATTACATCTTTTGCTGCAGCGTCGACGTCGAACTCTTTTTCTCCGGATCCGCCACTAAGCGCCTGTTTGGCACCATTCACCCAATCATCGCTCGTGTAACTTTCACCGTTATCTCGTTTACGCTCAACTTCTTTACTGAAAGCTTCAAGCTTAGAGGTAATCTCTTCTTTTGACATCCCTTTTGGAATAGTGAACTTCATGTCTTCCTCTAGTATTACCCATGATCCGTCCGGTTTCTGTAACCCATAGAAGTCAGTGTCACCGAGACGATTTTTCTCGCTGTAATTATTGTCATCGAAGTCTTTATCGTCATCTTTGTACTCGTCGTACTTAACACCCCACTTCGCTTTGTTCTTCATATAGTAGGCATGGTTATACTCAGAGGAGTTGTTCTTCTTACCGTCGGCGCCCTTGGCGCTGGTAGTGCTATTCATACCCTTATCACGCTTGTCTTCATGCATTAGAAATTTGTCGTAGTATCCCATAACTGTTACCTATAACGCTTCTTATTAGCCTCTTCCTGGGCCTTTTGAGCGTTCCTCTCCGCCTGTTTGGCTGCGGCTTTGGGAAGAGCTGCCATACTCTTCATCCCGAGCGCTTCATAAGTCTTTGCGTTCAGATTATGCATTCCTGCCAACGCCTTATTAGCTGCTGCCTTTGCCGAGAATGCGTTACCGGAAGGGCCGTCAACCTTAACATTTGGATTACTCTTAGGACTGCTCTTGTATCCATCGCTTTTAACATTCGGGTTGCTAACCTTCGGTTGTTTACCCCTAACGTCACTTGTGGCCGCGTCAATAACTTTCTTGGCTATAGTGTTCGTCTTTCCATTGAAAGCGTCATTAAGTGCCTGCTTACGATAAGCTGAAGTTGCGGCCTTATAGGAATCAGACTTCTTAGCATCTTTATTACCAATAGCGCTCATCTTAGCCTTACCATAATTACTTAACGTCTTACTGTAAGAATCATAGCCAGCTTTAACGTACTTGGTGCCCTTATCAAAATCGCTAATCTTCCTGAGCATCTCGCTTTCTTTTATAAGGTTCCCACTCTCCTTGGCTTTCTTTGCTTTCTCTTCAAGCTTGGCTCTATTTTGAGCACGCTTCTCAAGCATACGGTCTCTCTCTGCCTCATTCTTAGCTATCTTCTTAGAAACCTTATAGTCGATCTTGGCTTTCTTGTACTCATTTACTGCCTCATCAGCCTTCTTGCCAGATTCATACGCTTTGGCTACTTTTTCGTCCCTATCCGCCTTACGCTTTTTGGAAATATTCAGTCTCTGAGAAGCATTGTAAGCTTTGGCGAAGTCCTTATTGTACTCACCTAATGCGCTACGCTTAGCTGCCTTAGCGGACTTCAGTTTCTGATACTTACCCTCGACGGTGTTGTATCGAGCCTGGCCTGCAGTCGTCAGATGTCCGCTAGAAGTCTCATACCGGCGTACACCCCATTTCATACCCTGCACACCAAAGTGGGCCAAGTATTCCTGGTCGCCCTGGTATTCTCTCCAATCATTATTCATATACACCTCACTCGAATGCGTCTTTGTTGAGCTTGTAGCTAATGAACGCATCCATCATGGCCGCTACAGCGTCAATCTTCGCATCGTAACTTTTCTTAAGTAATTTCTTGTTACCATTTGTATCCTCAATTGTGATACAGTTACCCATTGTCCAAGACATAAGCTCCTGGTCGAACACAATCATTCGCTCGGATGCCAATTTCTTTAACTCAGTCAACGGTACTGACTCCGTTCTTGCTCCCTGTATTACCTTCTCAACACCAAACTCGCTATTCTCAGTAACCCATCTCGTAACGAACTCTTTAGCATTGTACGGATCATATCCAAACGATCTGATGTCGTAACCGCTTTGTGTTATACGCATATCGAGGTCGTCATATACTTCCATCATGTCAAGAATCGTTCCTTCCATGATTACCAAAGTACCCTCATCGATGAAATGCTGGTACTTCTCTCTCATAGCTCCTGGTAGTTTATGTAAAGTGAAGTCGGAAATGTAATTGACGGTCTTGACTCCGAACCGTCCATCCCTGAGAGGGAATAGAAATACGAAAGAACAGAAGTCACCACCCTGAGACAAGTCCGCACCAAGTGCACAAGGCATTTGCCAGAAGTCCTGTTTGTCATGTGGTAGTGTTTCCTCATAAGTAAAGAAGTAAGTATAGCCCTCCATCGGTATTCCAAATCTTTTAGCAAGAATATCATTCCTTGCTTCTGGGGCTTGTTCGGCTCTCTCCACATCTCTTTGGTAAGCTTCATAAGAAACCGTCCTACCAAGATTAGGATTAGCCTTTACCCACATCGCAGGGTTACCAACTTCTTCCAAATCATCTAATCTGTACCACCAGATTGAAATGTACGGAGCGTAAAAGTCTCCCTTAAGGATCTTCATTAGCTCCATTTTGATCGTGTCTCCAACACCATTACGTACTGTCCCTTCAGACGAGGTCGCAACAATCAAGTAATCCTTGTTCTTAGATGCCCCCTGCTCTATAGCGCCTATAGGGTCTTCTCTGATGTCACAAGAAAGCCATTCGTCAACTGTAGCTATCTTGTCTTTTCTACCCTGTAGCTTGTCTATAGACATTGGAACAGACTCTAGTAGTGAATTAGTAACAAAGTTCTGAACTCCCTTCTTCGTCGAGCATAACTGCTGCCTATTAGCTCTATTACCAGTAGTGTTCTGTATAGAACCCTGAGTAAGGAACTTAAACAGCGGTCCATGTGCTCTAGCGATAGCTGTTCTGAACGGCGCTAGCACTTCTTCACTCTGTCGTATTGTTGGTGCTGTAGTCATTTGCTGGGTTGTCGAAGCATCGATGTTCAAGAAATATGCGTGTATACATGTGTCATACAACGTCTTAGCCGCGCCTCGTCCTACGATGAGGTATTGCTTTAACGTAAGTCGCTTCTTGTACTTCTTCTTGATGTAACCGCCTCGCCCTCCGCCTTTAGCATTTGGGTTCCATACGGTTCTATCCTCGAAGTAATACCATCCGAAGATCTCTTCTCCCCAAAGTTTGTATGAATCTAGCATGTCAAACTCAGATCCATCGGTTAGTGTAAGTTCTCCTTCACAGAATTGAATCCACCCTTCTACTGCTTTGTCATCGTAGTAGAATCGTGGATCTTTAATCAAAGCATCAATACGATTCATCTCCATTGAAACGTATTCGTTTACAGGAATGACACCCATTACCACATCTGTCCGGAACTTACCATAGTATTTCGGTGTTGCGGTATTGGATAGCATTCACATCACCCCCTGATAGGGAAATAACAGAAGCTATTGGCCCAATCTGCTAAAGCCGAATGTCCGAACTGTTTCTTGTATTCCTGCAACTGCTCCATATCGTAACCCTTATTGGCTAGGGCCTTAATTGTACTTCTTGTCTCTTCAGATAACTGCTGTCCATTAGAGCCTTTGAACAGCTCGCCCCATTCCTTGCTCTGCTTGTCCACGCCTTTATTCGAAGGTGCCCCTAGCTTATCAGTTACTTCCTTACCAACATTACCACCCTTATTATTGCCGCTGCTTCCAGAATTGGTAGAACCAGCTTTAAGGTTTTTAGGGTTAGTTGCAGACTCGATACCAGCTTTTGCGGTATCAAGAATGATCTTATTCCTATCCTTAACGCTCTGAGGTGCATCGTCAGGTGTAGCAAGCTTCTCCTCAAGTCTTGAGATTTCAACCGCACCTACTGACAGTAACGCTGCATCGAGCATTGCATTACCAACTCGCTTACTACTTTCCTCTAATGCATGTGCTCCCTTTTTGGCAACTTCCTTACCCGCAGTTGCGGTCTTCTTGGCCAAACCTGGTAAAGCGTCAACCGCAGTCTTACCGTACTTCATAAGTGCTGCTCTTGTCGTAGGGTGAGCCAACAGCGCTGCACCAACTATAGCGGCGCCCGCGATTGCTACAGCTTTCTTGTTGATTCTTGGACCACTAGACCCTCCATTTTGAGCATCATCGTAATCGTCACGCTCTCGTCTCTTACCTGCTGCCGTCCTGGTACCATCTTCTCTCTGGAACCTACGTACACCCCACTTCTGTCCGAGGATACCATGATGTTCCAGCTGATCCAGGTCGTCATCTATTGCATAATACATTCTGAATCCTCCTTTTTATGCGTAATCCTTCAGATACTTAACCGGTGTACCAAAGGTTTGTTCTATTGCTTCTTTAGCTACTCTCTCAACGTTATACCTAGCATTGAGGTAGTTAACTCTCTTCTCATCCAGAGTGTGAACTTTGTCTACTTTCGTCGAATCCGTGTCAAACACTATCATAGGTCTCTTAGCATGGTAGGAACTGTACTCCTGATCGTTTGTATCAACCAATGCCCCATAACCCTTCTTACTCATAGCGTCGTAGAATGTCTTCTGCATTGCTACCTGCTTATCGTTATGGTTTGTAAGGGTTAGGTTAAGAGCTCTATAGAGGTTCTTCTTATCCGTATCATTTAAACCCGGATCAGGGTGCTTGTCTAACGCCTTCTCTGCTCTGTTAAACAGTACTTGCTGCTGAGGTCTCTTCATGATAGCCTTAGAGTCCTCTATAGACCCTCTAAGATTCTCTTTGAACTGCTTATCCTTCAACAGACCCGCAGTAATCTTACCGGCGTTCTCGTCAGAAGGAACCTTAAGACCCTTTGTATTCTTCAGTTCAACCCTGTAAACGTCCATGTTCTTAGCCTTAACAATCTGCTCAGCATCCCCTGACTGTTTTGCTATAGCTATAGCTCGCTTCTTCAGGTTCTTACCGAATAGACCTTCATACATTCGTACGTCATGTCTCTTGTATGTAGCATAGAACGGGAAGTTCTCCATCTCTTTAGATGTCTGTATACGACTCATCTTTGTATCGGCTTTCAGTATCGTATCGACTTCGTTTTTACCCAAAGCATAGGTGCGAATATACTTACCAGCCGTTTTGAGATCTTCTTTAGACTTTATCCGTAGGGCTGACACATCTGTCTTTGTAACCTTACTTGCTAATCTGGAAAATCTACCCTGCTTTTTTGAATTACTTGTGTGAAGTGATGCCGCAGAACCGCCACCTCTTTCTAACGCTGCAAATCGTTCAGCACTACCAGCATTCTTAGTTACGGATTCGTGCTTCTGCTCTGAAAGAGGATATGGTGGGCCACTTCGTTTACCCCATTTCTGCCCGAGAATACCGTGATGCTCGAGGTATGAATTATTCATCTGTCTGCCCATAACACTCTACCTCCGAAGTAATCCTCCATTCGTATTCGGCGATCTGTTTGTTCAGTGCGTCCAGTGCGAATGAACTTGTAGGGGGGTCAAACATTACTCGAACCTTCATCGATACGTAACTTCTAATGAAGCTGAGTCTCTGCGTTGAAATATAGGAATTCCAAGCGGTGTTCTCGTCAACTTCGAAACCAGTATCCGGTCCTACGCCCAACTGATGGAGGGTTGCAAATGCTGCATTAATGTCAAGTAATAACTGATCATCAAAAGCTAAATATCCTGGCACAATACCAATCTGCTTTTTGATGTCGTCTAGGATTTTAGTATTGTTAGCCATCTACTCACCTCCTATTCTCCGTTAACTTTCTTCTTGAGATAGTCCATAGCTTTAGCATTCTCCTTTGCTAAGTCATCCCATTCTGTCATTGCGTATCTCTTTACAAGATCGTCGCACACCTTCTTGTAAGTGTTGTTCTGCATGAACGAGTCAACCTCTTGCCAATAATACTTTTTAAGAGTGTCCTGCATCTCCTTTTCCCATTTAGCATTCCACTCTTTTGTAGACATCTTCTTGTCCTCGCCCTGATACCTTGCCTTATCCATTCTGGCATTTGTATCTGTAGCTGCCCTATTCTGAGCTTTGACGTAAATCTCCTGCTGATTATTCATCAACTGTGTGTTCGCCATACCAGCGGCCTTCTTATAAGCGGCAGATACACGTTTCTTACCGTCAGCAGTTAATGAACCATCCTTATTCTGGAAGCGTCTTATACCCCACTTCTGGCCAAGAATACCATGGTGCTCTAAGTAACCACCCATAATCGTCACCACAACCTAGTATCACCAGGTTTCCTTTCTATTGGATTTGTTGGGATTGTTGTTTCTGCAGTCCCATAATGTATTGCACTGTGAGTATTCTTAGAGACGCAAATGAGATTGTTTAAATCAAATATGGCTGGATCAAAGTTGGTAACCTGCTCGATTGTGATAGGATTGAGGTGGTGAATCAGAATCTTATCGTTAATCGGTCTGTCAGGTATGCCTAGATCACAGCCATCGTCTCTAATAATTACTCTTCTTCTAATCTCCTGCCACTGAGGAGATCTGTATAACATTTGATTGAGGAGTCTATGTCCTCCAAAAGTCTCAACCGAGCATTGCCCGTTGAGTTTCAAATATTCAAAGCGTTCTTCAAAGGTTGGTAGAAGGATTAACTCGTCATACGTCCGATGCATCCTTATTACCTCCAATTTCGGCTTTCGTATGCGCGTACAGAGGTCTTGTAAAGAACGGGCTCAGGTTATGGTCAATCCTGCCTGTATCTATCTCCCTAAAAATTTTGAGCACTTCTGGAGCCTGCCCGTCTTTGTTTAATCTTTTCTTGTCAAACATCTTCTTCCTCCTCTATACCGCTATAGCGTTTAAATGCGTCCATTGCTTCTTTTGCGATTTGCTCCATAGAACGTCCTTCCTCGATCGCAACGGTCTTTGCTCGCTGCAACTCCATCTCAGCTTCGAGTTTTGATCGTTCTAGTCGCTCCTTCTCAGATCCCATCTTCAAAAAGTGAACTAATTCGGCAGATGTAGCCTCATGATTTGCAATTCTCCTCGCAACTTCGTTGTAAGCCATATCGATTAGTTCGTTTTCTCGTCCTTCTGGAGTTGAAGAGGTGAGAATTGAAGTGGTTTGTATCTGATCTGGTGAGGATTCTATACAGTCCACTTTTCTTTTCATGGTGATTCACATCCTTTCACTCGAGATCTGCTCTACTTTTATAGGGGCACAAATGGCTTGGAAACAAATATTATAGGAAGTTTGTATAAACGAAAGGAGAGCAACTCGTGAAAGGAGTCGGGGTTCACCGGTCCCCGAAAAAAAGGTTATTCACTTGTGCCCCCGTAGAAGTAGAGCAAATTTTTATTAACTATCGAGAGCGTCGATCCAGTCGTCGAGGTGTTCTTTCTCTTCTCCTCGTAATTCGTAGATCTTAACTTTCTTGTTCTGTTTGACGAGAGCCTCAACATTCTTCCTTGTTGCTGAAGCACCGCCCTTTTCTAAAATAACAGCAAGCCCAGACATAGAATCTTCCTGCATTGCTTTGTCTTTCAGTGCGTGCCATTCTTTAGATCCTTCTTCGTAGCCAGAACCATCTACTACTTTCTCTTTCCATCTACCAGCATTGGTTCGAGTATGGTCTGTACCGTAAACGACTACCTTCTTGTAGCCACGCTCAGCCAAATATTCCTGAACTGCTGTATCGAGACCTGGTGCATCTCCAACGATGATCTTCTTCTTGTCACGAATATAGCCATTGATCTCGTTACGTACTGGGTCTGGTAGTTTGGATCTGTAATACTTGGAGGACTTGTCCTGGAGTTTGGAGGTACCGGATATAAACACGTTACCCCTAGCTCTGTCACGCTTTCTGCCAAGAGGTGTGTGATGACCTTCTGAGTCTTGGTAACGTCGGACTCCCCACTTTTGTCCTTTTACTCCGTGATGAAACAGTTCCATTCGGGGCCCTCCTTTCCAAAAATGTTTTAGCAAAATTCCCTCCGGGGAAAATATAAAG
>JAEEGJ010003647.1_pt1 | contig 57127 bp, 42 predicted proteins | sample 8958761 | NCBI WGS metagenome assembly JAEEGJ01 (sample SAMN16246546, study PRJNA631951) | gut metagenome | biome: gut microbiome; feature: rumen; material: RS-attached | host: Bos | place: Iran: Karaj | collected 2018-10 | reverse complement strand
TTTGCCAGCGAGGAATCCTTCCGCCGAAACTTCAGGAACATCACCGGCAAATCCCCATCTGACTGGACAGGAACAGTCCGTCTCTAATCTTTATCTGGCCAGCGGATTACCCAGTTCCGATGCCTCCACGTCATTCTCGTCCAGCTTGAATATCATGAACTGCTGGTTGTCCTTGGTGAGCGGTTTCCAGTCACCGCCGTCGGGACCACAGGGATCACCATACTTGGCAAAGTTGGACCATGCGGTAAGCATCTTCTCTGACAGGTCCCAGTCACCCTGGGTCCATGGGCGCCAGCAGTGCTTGAGTGACTTGAACACAAACCACAGGTCCGATGAGTGGAATGCACCACGCAGTCTGTTGGTTACCAGAGGATTCTCTCCGGGCAAAGGACGGGCAAACTGGTATGCGTATGCCTTGCCGCCCATCTCCTCACGGTTAAGGCAGAAGTCCACAATCTGTGTACCCATATTGCCTGCATCGTTCAGTGTATAGCCAATCAGGTAAGGAACCTGTGCCAAAGATCCGTCCAGGCAAGCATCATCGAATGATTCTGTCAGTACATATCCGTCTATATAAGGTGATATGGGTGATGCGGTCAGTATGCTGCGCTTTCCGGTAACATTGGTGTAGAGACCGCCCAGAGCAAAAATGGTTTCGGTGCTGGCACCACGCAGCTGACGCAGAGTGGTCAGGTTAGCCCAGTCACATACCTCCTTGGTCGATGCCTCGGCCTCGGCCAGTGTGGTCATACCCTGCTGAGGCATACCCATTCCCATACCCATTCCGCGACCTGCAGGTGCAGTAGCAGCCTGCGGGCGGGGCTTTACAAGTCCGCTTCCGCTCATTATCACAGCCTTGTTGAACAGACCCTTGGTAAGAGGTGATGCGCTCAGGAACTTGACGCTGCGTGATCCGGCGCTCTGTCCGAATATCATCACGTTATCGGGGTCACCGCCAAACTGTGCGATGTTCTTCTTGACCCATTTCATAGCCTCAATCTGGTCCAGAGTACCCCAGTTACCTGTTGCATGCTCGGGATCCTCGGCTGATAGCTCAGGATGTGCAAAGAATCCGAACGGACCTACGCGGTAGTTGAACGATACCAGCACAACATCCTTGTTAGCCCACTCCTGGCCGTCAAACTCAGGCTCCGATCCCCAGCCCTCGCGCATGCCGCCGCCGAATATCCAGATGGCAACAGGCAACTTGGCATCGGTCTGACCCGGTTTCTTGGTCCATACATTCAGGTAGAGGCAGTCCTCACTGTAAGCAGCCTCATCGCCGTAACCCCACTCGGTTGTATAGCCGCCGGGATAATGGGCTGCCTGGAATGGCGGATGACCGAACTTGTCACAGAGTTTTACACCTTCCCATGGAATAACAGGCTGCGGAGCCTTCCAACGGTTCTGTCCGATAGGAGGTGCTGCAAACGGGATGCCGCGGTAAACGGTAACTCCCTTGATATCAGCAGGAACGCCCTGTATCTGTCCACCCTCAATGGTCAGGATAGGGCCGCCGTCCTGAGAGCCGCATGCCACAAGAGCCAGCATGCCGGCCAAAGCAATAAACAGTTTCTTCATAAAGCATTTGGTTTGATGACGTGAAAGTAATAAAAACTTTCTAATTTTGAAGTTATTATGGCAAACAACCTCACTGAGCAGTTCATACGCAATCATCTTACGGCCGATGTCCGCACATTGGCATTGGGCACTCATCCGGACGGAGTGGACATGCAGTATGCCCTGACGCAGATTTCGGGTTGGCAGGCCGCTCGCGTCAAGGTTCCCGTGTGGGCAGCTACAGACGGTATTGTCTATCCTAAGCACCTTTCGCTTGAGCAGTGCACTTCACAGTATATCGCTCAGTACAAGGCAAGTCAGATAGAGAACCTGCTTGGAAAAGGCTTACGAATGGCCGATATCACCGGTGGAATGGGCGTTGATTGCTTCTTTATTTCCAGGAATGCAGCCCGAACCTGTTACAATGAGATGTCAGCTGAACTATGCTCCAATGCTGAAACCAACTTCAAAGCATTAAACCGCTCCGATATAGAGGTAACATGCTGTACAGCCGAAGATTATATCAGCAATCAAAAGTCTGACAGTCTTGACTTTATCTACCTGGATCCTGCCCGCCGCGGGGATGCCGGCCGCAAACTGGTATCCATAAGTGACTGCCAGCCCGATACCGTAGCGCTCCAGGACGACCTGCTGCGCATATCGGCCAACGTGATGGTCAAACTATCACCTATGCTGGACGTAAGCCGTGCGCTAACCGAACTCAAGCACGTAAGTCACGTTTTCACCATAGGATTGGAGGGGGAATGCAAGGAAATCACCCTGCTTATGCAGCGAGGTTTCAACGCCGAGCCAACCATCACCGCAGTGGACATAAAACAGGACGGAACTCCGGAAAGCGCGGTTTCATCGGCCAAAAGTGCCGATAACGCCCTGCCTCTGCCCATTGCAGACCCGGAGCAATTGCAGCCCGGCACCTACATCAGCGAGCCATCGGCCCCCTACATGAAAAGCGCCCTGTTCCGCACCATAGCTGCCCAGACCGGCACCGCCCTGCTCCACCCGGACACCCACCTGTTCTGGAGCAAAGAAAAGCCGGAGAATTTCCCCGGCCGCACATTCCAACTGGAAGGAATCATCCCCTTTGACAAACGCTCGCTCTCCGCATTGACAAAGACCCAAGCCAACCTATCAGTAAGGAACTTCCCCGAATCAGCCCCCGCGCTCCAGCGCCGCCTCAAACTCCGCGACGGAGGCTCCCGCTACCTCATCGCCACCACCCTCTCAGACGGTAAGCGGGTCCTGTTGGACCTTAAAAAGTGCTCTTGAACCGGTACTCCAACAGTACAGGATTCTCATCATTCTGAACAGCCAGGGAATCCAATATCTCACGTGCCAATCCGGACATCGGCACAGACTCATCAACCATATCCTCCCTATTGGGTATTTGCCAGGCGTACATGGTTTGGTCTATCGCGCTGACAGATGCGGTCACGTTGAGTCCGGGTATTTTCAGTTCGCTGTAGCTCACTGACTTATGTCCGTCATTCACATAATAGTACGGTTTAAAGTAAAAGCTTCCTGAGTCAAAGACCAGATACACGAAACTAATCTGGTCACCGTTTTGTGCAGCATGGTAAATAAACGGAATATGGCAACCGTCATTATCAAGCACATAATTCATTAAACCTCCATGTATTGATTCAACCACTTCATCATTGTCCTGTTCCTTATCAGAATCATCAAATAACTTTTGAGGCACTCCATTATTACCGAATGTGAACCTAAGCGCAGGTGTAAGTCTCTTATCCTCAATACGGTATATAGTATTCACATATCCCGTTGTCCTGTATAACGGATTGTGCCGGTTGATACCGGTTGCAAAAGACTCAAACATTCTGTTATGACGGTTCCATGTATCTGTGTACAGGCCCACTGTGTCACTGAGGTTGTTCACATCAAAAAGCACGGTCCTTGCAACACCCGAATAATGACCTTGCCCGTTACCGCCTTTATTCAGCAGAGCCAGGAAATGTCCGCCTTCCAAAGGGCCTATCTCCCTGAACTCATTATTTAAGAAATCCAACTCAACCCTACCCAAATACGCAAAATCAGGAACGGAGTATTTGAGGAGGGCAACGGATACATCCATATTGGCAACCAGATAGAGAATTCCATTCTCCTCATCGAGCGATACGATTTTGGCTATTCCCAGATATTCGCCAGGGCCGCGACCCACACGGTTCAAAACCGATACCAGATTACCGTCCTTATCAAACAAGTATGCGCGCGGATGACCTGGTCCCTCGTTCGGAGCAAGACCCAGGAACCACTTGTCAAAGAAAATATAATCCATCTCGGTCTCAAGTGGCGCATCAGACTTAAGACGTATTATGCGGAAATCAGTTGCCACATCGGTAAGATTCGCCTCAACGGCCTGGGATGCATCGACCGTAAACACTGATTCGTTAACAGCATCCTTGCATCCAATCAACAGGGTGGAAGCAATAACCCAACTCAACAAACAAAGTTTTCTCATAAATAAAGGTTCTATCTGCTTACAAATATACCCTATTTTACCGTTCCGCCAAAGTGTCCCACGCCCATCGGCCCTGTGAGCCTCCTGGCGCCCCTCGTTGTGGGACACGCCCTCTTTTTAGGGGGTATGTCCCACGCCGATGCGCCCCACAAGCGTTGTGAGCGGGGTCGATGTGGGACACTTTGGCAAAAACCATCGTATCTTTGCACCCGCAATGAAAAAACAGAGCAACATCGCAATAGGAATGGCGGCCGGAATAGCAGCCGGAGTCTCATACGGAATGAACCCGCTGTTTGCCAAGCCCTTGCTGGCCGATGGTGTCTCCATCCCCACAATGCTTTTCTTCCGATACGCGATATCGGTCGTAATAATGGCTGTGTGGATGAAACTGAAAGGAGAATCCTTCCGCGTCAAGGCCGATGAGTTCAGGCTGCTCGTGGTGCTGGGTCTGCTGTTCTCACTGAGCAGTCTTTTCCTGTTTGAATCATACAGGTTCATCCCGTCCGGACTGGCCACCACCCTGGTCTATCTCTACCCAATTTTTGTGGCGCTGATAATGGTGGTGCTCAAGTCTTACCCTAACTGGCAGACCTGGATTGCAATTGCCGTAACGTTTATTGGTGTGATTTTGCTGAGCCTGCCATCCGGAAAACTGTCGCTGCATGCAGGCGGAATGATTCTGGCAGCCCTATCGGCCTTGAGTTACGCATTCTATCTGGTAATAGTGAACCGCTCCATACGCATCAGCCACATATCCAATCACACGCTCACATTCTATGCATTAGCAGTTGGAACCGTATTATTCCTGTGCTATCAGTACACTAGCCATGTGCCATTCATGAATGGAGTAAGCACCTGGAAATCAGCACTCAACCTGACAGGTCTGGCCATATTCCCCACCATGATTTCCCTACTCACACTGGCCATCGCCACCCGTTACATCGGCCCCACCCGGACCGCCATCCTGGGAGTGTTTGAGCCCATAACCGCCATCCTCATCGGCACACTGCTCTTCCTGGAGCCCATCACTACGCGCATGGTCATCGGCATAACCCTCTGCCTTGCCGCCGTCCTCTTCATGTCCGTCCACCGCCCATCAAAATAGTACCAATGGGGCCTGACCCCTTTGGTATCATTCGCTCTTGACTACATCGGCCGGATTGGTCCGTGAGGTGACTATGACGCGGTGACCCACAGTCAACAGAATGAGCACAGCCATACCCATCAGGGCCGATGCATATATCCACCAACTCACGGGAGCCGTCTTGGCAAACTGCTGCAGCCAGGGTCTCAAAGCGATAGTGCCTGTTGAGAATGCCAGGGCCGATGCCACCGCAAGCGCCACGCCATACTCCTTGAGCAGGATATAAGAGATCTCTGCGATCTTGGCGCCATGCACCTTACGTATGGCTATCTCGCGGCGGCGCTCCTGACAGGACAGCGTAACCACCATATAAACGCCGGACACAGCAATCAGCATACAGGCCACCGCCAAAATCAGCATTATCTTAAGCAGATTATCGGCCGGCTTTATGAATTCTGACAGCCAATCGTCCATATATGAGCATTTTACATCTAAAGGTGCATCCTTAAGAAGGCTGTCCAATGCCGTAGAGAACTCCTTTCGCATATCGGGATTGATCGATACGGTCATTCCATGGTTGCCATTGTATTCTCCCCTACGGTACAAGCCCATCCAGTGTTCCTGCATATTGTTCACCACAAGCGGAATGGGATCTGACAACGGACCATCCAGATACACATCCTCTATTACCGCCACGATGGTTTGAGAGAAACCTTTGCGCTCCGCATGATAAACGGTCTTTCCCAAAGGATCTTCAAGCCCCAGTTTACGGCACACATTCTCAGATATTACTATCTCATCCGTTCCGATAACATCCGGCAGACTACCTGCTATTACCTTAAATCCGTATGCATTATTGCCCACGTTGTCTATAGGCAACTCTGTAATACTGACCTTAAAAGTATCATCAGGGCTTAACTTTATGGAATATCCTTGACTATACTGGTTAGACACTAAACTATAGTTCAGGAATCTGCACTCATTAACCATGGGCAAAGCATTCAACTCTGTCTTGAGCCGGTTAAGGAACTGTTCACGTGTCTGTGCTATATCCTGCTTTATACGAACCTGCTCATCCCATTCAGGTGGCTCCATGTAGTTTACTTTAGTCCAATAGATATCATCGTCACTTCCTACATCCAATACCGCCACACCGTTGGTCCCTATACCCCAGAATTCACTTCGGACATAATTTAGCTGATGTATTATTACTGCCGTAAATAGTATGCAGAACATGCTTATGGTGAGCTGTACCGTCATACCTGTTATTCTGAAACGCCTGCTGCGGGAAGTTCCTTGTGTCATTGCTGCACTCAGGGATCCTTTCAGCATATAGGTCATTGAAATGACACCTGCAATCATCGAAAGCGCAAATATCACCGCCATGACAGCCGCGCATCCCCATAATATCCGGACGGGCAGACCTCCTATCAGGGTATACTCCGAGAACGGATCCTTAACCCACAGTATGACAACTATAGCAATGGAGAGTGCTATCAGGAACATCACAGCCAGTTCAACACACATCATCTGTAACAGTTTCCTGAAAGATGATCCGCATGAAAGGCGCAGTCCCATCTCCTTTCTTCTGCCAGTGATACGTGACACCGTCAGAGTGATACAGTTCACCACTGCACATAATATGAGGAGCAGGCTTATGAGCATAAAGATCCTGATATGTCTGATATCCATCGGACCCTTTATATTCTTGAGGTGTAACTTGCTCACATTGGTCAGATTCAGTTTGTATTTGTCGTGGAAATAGGCCACGAACTTATCTAAATCAACACCTTTGCGCACCTTGACAAACCCCATTGAACCATCCTGAAATTGAAAAGCGTCAGTAGCATATTCATCACTCCACTCTGTTGGCGTGAAGCCGATGTCATCCAAAGGGTTTTTTATGCGGAATATCTTATTATTGGCGTTACGGGATACTTTCAGGAACGAATGGTTGATGTCGCTGAAAACGGCAACCACTCTCATACCGGATTCATCGTCATCATCACCTGCCATTGTTACATTGGTTAGGATTCTGTTATACTGACCCACTGTCAGCAATCTGCCTATGGGATCAGTATTACCGAACAGTTCCTTTGCTACGCTTTCTGAAATTGCAACGCCATTCTCCTTTGTCTGTTCAAAATCACCTGCCACCGCTCTTATTCCGAACATCTTCACAAAATTATCATCCAGACTCATCCAATTGGCCAGGAACAGATTAGCCGTGCCCACCATCTCGACCTGTGGATCATTGGCGATTATGCTCAGTGCAATTTTATTTACCGGAGTATAGACCTGATTCATAGTCAAAGTACCGGAAACGGCAAACATCCGTTTCCAGTCCTTATACTGCTTGTCATATGTGCTGTCAAACCAATACCAGTAAGCAGACAGGGAGAAGGCTACAAAACCAACAGCAAGCCCCAGTATGCAGATTGTGTTCTGGAGTGCATATTTGCGTAAGTTACGCAGGGCTATCTTGATGTAATGCAAAAACATAATAAGGACTTTTGTTACACTCCAAAATTACTTCTCCGCAGGGGCATTCGCCAAGAAAATATCGCCCAATCAGCAAAAACGCAGCAAAATCGTCCAATTTTTTGACACTCCCCGCCCCGCCCGCCAAAGTGTCCCACGCGCATCGGCCCTGCTCACAACGCTTGTGGGGCCGATGTGGGACACTTTGGCAAAATTTTGTAAGTTTGCAAAACAAATGTTGCTCATCAAATGAAAAAGGGAATTATCACATTACTAACCATCTGCCTGGCAGCAACCAACGCAACGGCCGTAGAGGTGCCGCAACTGGCCAACGTCCGGGCGCGTAACATCACATCGCTCAACGGAGAGTGGAATTACATAATCGATGTGCAGGAGGAAGGCTACTATGACTACCGAATGAACCCCACCTCATGGGGATTCTTCAGGAACGCCAAGCCCCAGCGACCCGAGGACCTTATAGAATATGACTTTGACAAGGCCGCAGTCATGAACATACCCGGCGACTGGAACACCCAGAATGAGCAGCTGTTCTTCTATGAGGGAACCGTCTGGTTCAAGCGCTCGTTTGAGTGGCACCGTAAGGCCGATGACCACAGGACCATACTCTACTTTGGTGCAGTCAATTACGAGGCCCGCGTGTGGGTGAACGGCAGGAACGCAGGCTATCATGTGGGCGGATTCACCCCGTTCAACATGGACATTACGGACCTGCTCACCGATGGCGATAACTTTGTGATTGTCAAGGTAGATAACAAGCGCAAGGCCGAGAATGTCCCCACCCAGATATTTGACTGGTGGAACTACGGCGGCATAACACGCGACGTATTGCTGATCGATGTGGCTCCCGTCTATATTGAGAATTATAAGTTCTGCCTGGACAAATCGGCCCCGGACCAGATCAGTTTCAACGTCAATCTGAATGAGAAGCTGGCCGGCCGGCAGATAACGCTGAGTATCCCCGAGCTCAAGATTAACAAAAAACTAGTGACCGATGACAACGGAACCGCCCAGGTACAGTTCAAGGCCAAAAAGCTGCAGCTCTGGTCACCCGATAACCCCAAACTCTATGATGTGGAGATTACGCTGGCCGATGAGACCCTCAAGGATCGGATAGGTTTCCGCACCATCGAGACCAAAGGCAAGCAGCTGCTGCTGAACGGCAAGCCCATATTCCTGAAAGGTATAAGCATCCATGACGAGAAGCCTAACGGCGGAGGCCGCACCAACAGCGTTGACGATGCCCGCACCCTGCTCTCCTGGGCCAGGGAACTGGGCTGCAACTACGTACGTCTGGCCCACTACCCCCACAACGAGTATATGGTACGCGAGGCCGAGAAGATGGGCATCCTGGTCTGGTCAGAAATTCCGGTCTATTGGACAATTACCTGGACCAATCCCGATACCTATGCCAATGCCGAGCGCCAGCTTACCGATATGATACGCCGCGACCAGAACCGCGCCAACGTAATCATCTGGAGCGTAGCCAATGAGACTCCCCACAGCCCCGAGCGTGACAAGTTCCTGAGCAGCCTGGCCAAGACCGCACGCAGCCTGGATGACACCCGTCTCATATCGATGGCTATGGAGGTGACATCGGCCTCAAACTACAAGAACCGCCTGCAGGACAACATGAACGAGTACGTAGATGTGATTTCGTTCAACCAGTACATCGGCTGGTACAGGGATGTCAACGACGCGCCCAAGATGGTATGGGAAATCCCGTATGACAAACCGGTTATAGTAAGCGAGTTCGGAGGAGGCGCCCGATACGGCCTTCACGGAGATAAGAACGAGCGTTGGACCGAGGAGTTCCAGGAGAACCTCTACATAGAGAACCTGGCCATGCTGGACAAGATAGAGGGTCTGGTAGGCACCACCCCCTGGATCATGAAGGATTTCCGCTCACCGCGCCGCGTACTGGACGGCATCCAGGACTACTACAACCGCAAAGGCCTCTACTCCGACAAGGGCGAGAAAAAGAAAGCCTTCTACATTCTCCAATCCTGGTACAGCACAAAATGATACAAAAGGGGTCAGGCCCCTTTTGTACTTTTTTTCAAAAATGATACAATTGGGGCCTGACCCCTTTTGTATCATTTTAGCGGGAGAGTTCTTCAGCGAGGAAGTGGGAGGTGTAGCCTTTGCCGGAGGCAGCTACCTGCTCGGGGGTACCCTGGGCAACGATCATGCCGCCGCCGCGACCGCCTTCGGGGCCGATGTCGATGATCCAGTCGGCCTGTTTGATCACATCCATGTTGTGCTCAATAACAATTACGGTATTACCCTTGTCAACCAGGCGGTTGAGCACGTTCATGAGCACGCGGATATCCTCAAAATGGAGGCCGGTGGTAGGCTCGTCCAGAATGTAGAGGGTGCGGCCGGTATCGCGTTTGGCAAGCTCTGTGGCCAGTTTTACGCGCTGGCTCTCACCGCCCGATATGGTGGTTGAGGGCTGGCCCAGCTTAAGATAACCCAAGCCAACATCCTGCAGCACCTTTATCTTGTTCAGTATGGTAGGAACGTTCTCAAAGAACTCCACCGCCATATTGATGGTCATATCCAGTATATCGGCAATGGACTTGCCCTTGTAACGAACCTCAAGTGTCTCACGGTTGTAGCGCTTGCCGTGGCATACCTCGCATGGAACCATCACATCAGGCAGGAAATTCATCTCTATGGTCTTGTAGCCGTTGCCACCGCAGGCCTCGCACCGTCCTCCCGTTACATTGAAAGAGAAACGGCCCGGCTTGTATGCACGGATCCTGGACTCGGGCAGTTCCACAAAAAGCTGGCGTATGTCACTGAACACGCCGGTATATGTGGCGGGATTGGAACGAGGTGAACGGCCTATGGGTGACTGGTCCACATCAACAACCTTGTCTATGTTTTCAATCCCTTCAATTGATTTGTACTCAAGAGGTTCCTTGAGCGAACGATAGAAACGCTGGGACAGTATAGGTTGCAGAGTCTCGTTAACCAAAGTGGATTTGCCGCTTCCGGATACCCCGGTAACACAGATAAGCTTGCCCAACGGGAATTCCACATCAATACATTTAAGGTTGTTGCCCAGACATCCGCGCAGTATTATACTGTGACCGTTTCCCGGACGACGCCCCGAAAGGTTGCCGTCAGCTGTGTCAAGCTTGCCGTTCAGATATCCCGCAGTAAGCGTATCGGTTTCAAGAAGCTGCGGCACCGTCCCCTGGAACACCACCTCTCCACCCTTGCGGCCGGCACGCGGTCCCAGGTCTATTATCCAGTCGGCAGACAGCATCATGTCACGGTCATGCTCCACCACAAGAACCGTGTTGCCTGTGTCACGCAGTTGTTTCAAGGACTCAATCAGACGAATATTGTCACGCTGATGCAGGCCGATACTGGGCTCATCAAGTATATAAAGGACATTCACCAGCTTTGAGCCTATCTGTGTAGCCAGACGGATGCGCTGCTCCTCTCCGCCCGAGAGTGACTCGGCAGGACGATTCAGGGAGAGATAATCCAGACCCACGTCAAGCATGAAATGCAGGCGGGTACGTATCTCCTTGAGTATTTCCGATGCAATAGTCCGTTGGCGCTCACTCAGACGCGGCTCAACACTGCAGGTCCATTCATAAAGATCCTGGATATCCATCGATGCCAGCCTGTATATGTTCTTGCCGTCAATGCGGAAATACAGCGACTCCTTGTTGAGACGTGCCCCGCCACACTCCGGGCATACACGCGTCACGGCAAACTGGTCTGCCCACTTCTGTTCGGCGGCAGTCAGGTCTGTCTGCTGCTGGAGTGAGCGCACATACTTGACCACGCCCTCATACTCCATGAACACGGCGTCGGCCTCACTGTTTATACCGGTAATCTGCACCTTGATGCGCTCATCACTACCGTTCAGGAGTTCATCAATGACATCATTTGTCATCTCCGATATAGGTGTATCGAGCGTATAGTCATATTTATTGAGCAGAGCTGTTATCTGTCTGAATATAAGCGTATTCTTAAATGGTCCCAAAGGAGCTATGGCACCTTTTCTGACTGACAGGGAACGGTCCGGCAGCACCTTGTCCTCATCGACAGCCGATATGTAACCAAGTCCCTTGCACTTGGGACAGAAACCCTGAGGAGAGTTAAAAGAGAAGTTGTGTGGTGCAGGATCACGGTAAGACAAGCCGGTTACAGGACACATAAGGCGCTTGCTGTAATGGCGTAACACTCCTTGCTCGGGGCGGCCGGGGATAGTCTCCTGAGGCATGGACAAAACCATCATAAGCCCGTCACCCTGTTTCATGGCCAGAGCAACGCTGTCAGCCAGGCGATGACGGTATTTCTCATTCACCACAAGTTTCTCAATCACCACCTCTATGTCATGGTTGCGGTAACGGTCCAGCTTCATGCCGGGCTTGACCTCACGCATCTCGCCGTCAACACGGACATTGATGTATCCCTTGCGGCGTATGCTCTCAAACAGTTCCTTGTAGTGGCCCTTACGGTTACGCACCAACGGCGCAAGCACATATATACGCTGTCCGTCGTAGTCGCTGACGATACGCTCCACAATCTGCTCCTCTGTGAACTTGACCATCTTCTCACCACTCAGGTAGGAATAGGCCTCTCCCGCCCTTGCAAACAGCAGACGCAGGTAGTCATATATTTCAGTAACCGTTCCCACCGTTGAACGCGGGTTGCGGTTGGTGGTCTTCTGTTCTATTGAAATGACAGGACTGAGTCCCGTAATGCGGTCCACATCAGGACGCTGCAGGTTGCCCAGGAAATTGCGGGCATAGGCCGAGAAGGTCTCAATGTAACGACGCTGGCCCTCGGCATAGATGGTGTCGAAAGCAAGTGACGACTTGCCGCTTCCGCTCAGTCCCGTGACCACTGTCAGAGACTTGTGGGGAATCTCCACATCTATGTTCTTCAGGTTATTGGACCTGGCGCCTGTAACTACAATCTTACTCTTCTCCATCCGCCTATGTCACTGCTGTACCCCCAATCCTTTCAAGACATTGATGTCACTCTTCTCTTCATATTTCCTGCCGCCGGCACCGGTGGCCTGCACATTTATGAAATAAACGCCGTCATTCACCACCTCTCCACGGAAACTGCCGTCCCATATCTCGAACAGATAGCCGCCGTCATTGTCCGGATCGGCATCGGCAGGCAAGATATCCTCCATCCTGCCAGATATAGTCTTGATGGTCTGACCCCAACGGTTGAATATGGCAATCTTCATGCTCACTATTGAGCGGGTATAGATCTTATATACATCATTTATTCCGTCGCCATTGGGCGAGAACGCGTTGTAGAGACGTATCTCCGAATCATCGATGGTAAATTCCATAGCCTGCACATCAGCACCCGGAATCGTGCTTAAGGAATCCTTTTCCCTGTATGACCACGCAAAACTGACCTTGAACTTACCGAAATCAGTGAACTCATATTCAGTCACTGCCTCCTGCCGTTTCAGATAATCCACTGTTTCCGATGTCTCGCCGTCAGTAAACGTACGCGTTACAGTCCACTGCGGGAACAGCACATATTCCTTGCCGTCATCAGCCACAAGCTCAGATATGAACTCGGCATGGAGCGGTACGTTCAGCGTGGTTGGTGACGATTCTCCCGGGGAAAGCACGGTGGAATCGGCAGAAACTGAAACAAGCAATACTTTCACCTGCACCTGAGGTATGCCGGCAAAAGCATTGAAACTACATACAGCCATCATTAGGGCTGCACAGAAAAAAACAAGAAAAAACCTTTTTCCCATATGGTTTCGTTTCAAAACGCAAAAGTACTCAAAATAATCCTCCCGACCAAGCAGACAGCTCCTTAGTCTGTAGATATATTAAGCATAAAATATAAACGTAGAGTGAACCCTTTTTTGTACTTTTGCACCTGAAAGATTGACATCACTGTTATGAATATTTTCAGAAAGACCATAACCGCGGTCCTGATGGCCGTTTTCTTCTGTCTGCAGGCCGGCGCACAGGAGTATTTCCTGCATACCGTCACCAAAGGCCAGGGGCTCTACTCCATCTCACGCATGTACGGGGTAACCGAGGATGACATAATAAAGCTCAATCCCGGAAGCGAAAAGGTAATAAAGGTTGGTCAGGAGCTGCGTATCCCCAACAGGACACAGCCCAGTTCAGGTCATTTCCACACTATTCAGAAGGGCGAGACACTTTACCGCCTGTCGGTAGAGAACCGCGTGTCGGTCAAGGAGATCTGCGATGCCAACCCCGGTCTATCCGCCGAAAACTTCAAGATAGGTCAGGTTATCATAATCCCCGCCTCTTCCGATGAAGACCCTTTGGCATCGACCATTGAGCAGGCCAGCGAGATCATCCCCGAAAGCACGCGTCAGGACATGGAGACGGTTGCTTCCGAGGCACCCGGATTCAAGGGCACCCATACCGTAGCCCGCCGTGAAACCATATACAAGCTCTCTAAGATGTACGGCATCACCGAAGAAGAGTTCCTGGATGCCAACCCCGAATTCCGAAGCAAGAAACTTCGCAAAGGTGCTGTAGTTAACATCCCCTACTCAAAAGAGGAACTGGCACAGTTTGAGCGCGAGCGCAATGAGGCCAGGAGCCGTATAGAGTCCATCCCTGACAGCACGCTGTTCCGTATGAACGATATTATTTCCGAGCCTCAGGACCGCGATGACGGAATCCTGACCGCCGCCCTTATACTACCTTTCTCACTTGATGACGACACCGCATCGACAGACCAGAAAAAGATGGTTGAGTTCTATCAGGGAATGCTTCTGGCTCTTGAAAGGCTTAAGAACGAGAATGTATCGGTAAATCTCAAGCTGTTTGACTCAAAAGGCGAGAACACATCCATTCAACCGCTTTTTGAAAGCGGCAAACTGGATGACGTGGACATCATATTCGGTCCCAGATGGCCCCGTCACATAACCGAGGCAGCCCAATGGTCCACCCGCAACAAAGTGCCGCTGGTGCTCCCCATGAACTCAAATGCCGATGACGTGTTCAACAATCCGTACGTCTATCAGCTCAACACGCCGCAGTCCTATTCGCATCAGGAGATATATGACCATTTCCTAAAACAGTTCCGCAATCCTAACGTAATAATCCTTGATGCGGAGGAATTCAGGAAAAATGATTTCATAGACGGTCTCAAGAATACTTTGGATGACCATAGGATTTCATATACCACCATTCAAGTGGATACTGCAGCCCAAAGCATCTCCAATGCCCTTGTAGCCGGCAAGCAGAACATATTCATATTGAATTCGTCCAACAGCGGCCCGCTCAACACCATGCTGCCGGTCCTGCAGATAATCAACCGCACCAAGGATCCCGAGATAGAGACACATCTGTTCGGTTATCCGGAGTACCAGTATTATGCATATGACCACATGGATGAGATGTATGAAGTTGACACATGGTTCTACAGCTGGTTCTATACAAACAACACGTTGCGTGAATCTATAGATTTCAACACATCATTCCGTCGTGCATTCAGCCGTCAGATGATGGTGAGCTACCCCAGTTACGCCTCATACGGCTATGACACCGGCTATTATTTCCTTAAAGGTCTGGCCACATACGGAAAGGATTTTGAGAACAACCTTAACAGGCTCCGCACTAACCCGGTTCAGATGGGATTCAAGTTTGAGCGTGTAAACAACTGGGGAGGATTCATAAACCGTAAGATATTCTTTGTACACTTCTCAAACGACTACAAGGTTGAGAAGATAGACTTTGACCGATGACCAAACGTTCAATTGCCATAATATTCGCTCTGGCTATTGCCACGTTCACCGCAACCGCTCAGGTAGGAGACCCCAGGAATACGCTTTCCATAGGCGGAAGTGCAGGCATGGGTACCAGCAGCGTCTCCTTCATACCCACCATCAAGCAGACCACCAGCCTTGGCCCTACATTCGGCGTGAGTGTGCGTCATATCTCAGAGAAATATTTCTTTCTGATCTGCGGCCTGCAGCTGGAGCTGAACTATGCCCAGCGAGGCTGGACAGAGCTTATTGAAGACGGTTCGGGCAATGAATACACCCGCGTACTGAACTACATCGAGATGCCGTTCCTGGCACATTTAGGATTCGGACGTGAGTTCCGTGGATTCCAAGGGCATCTGAACCTTGGTCCTCAGGTGGGCTATCTGTTAAGTGAAAAGGAAATATACGGAGGCAAGGAGCCATGGGACATTTCCAACCGTCCCAATCAGGTGACGGAGCAGTATGGCAAGGCCATAGAAAACAAGTTGGACTATGGAATTACAGCCAGTCTTGGAATCGAGATGCGCACCGGTTCCGGCAATTTCGGACTGGAAGGCCGGTATTACTTCGGACTTGGAAACATATACGGCATCACCAAGAAAGACTATTTCGGACGCTGCGCCAACAGCACCATCTCCGTCCGCGCAACCTACTCATTCAATCTGTTCTAATCCCTAAGACGGAAGCCGCTTGCCTTGGCTATAATGTCAGCCTCAGCCTTTGACACCCCGTGTATGGACATGAATTCCAACACAAGGCAGATTAGCGGAAATGCCGCAGCTATACAAGGCGAGAATGTTGAATCACCCTTAACCAGCAGCACATAAACTACAAACGGGATATAATAACCCGCCGTAAGCAGCATCATGAACACTAGAAGCCGCTTTTGGAGCACAAAATTGCGGAATCCTGAGAGCAGGAGTTCAAAAACCCCAACCGCCAGGACCATGATTATGATCACACCTAAAGCCCACATGGCAGCAACGCTGTCACCCTCTATGAAATTAAGGCGGAAGTTGGTTAGTTCCGCCGATGCGCCCTCGGCATTGACAAGCTGGCCGATAGGAAGGAAAAGGCCGGCAAACATCAACACACAGATGAGAGCCAGCCATATCTGATGCAGGTAGAATTCTATCTTCATAAGACAAACCCGGAATAAATCCGGAACCGGTCAGAGATTCTCTTTCTCCTTGGCAGGATTACGGAAATAAATCTTACCCTCCTCAAACTCCTGGGCAGCAATCAGTGTAGGTTTGGGAAGACGCTCATAATAGCGTGAAATCTCAATCTGCTCCCTGTTCTCGAACATCTCCTCCAGGTTGTCTGTAGATGAACTGAACTCTTCAAGTTTGGACTTAAGCTCATCCTTCATCTCCACTGAGATCTGGTTGGCACGCTTGCCCATGATAGCCACGCTCTCATAGATATTGCCTGTGTCCTTTACGAAATCGACCAGGTCACGTGTAACGGTGTTGGTCGGAGCATTTGTTTTCTTGAAATCCATTTTAGTCTTCTTCTATTATTTGATTCTTGTTTCCTAAATTCTTGGTCGATGTGCGGTAGATCTTATCCGCCTCTTTCATGAAGGAGCTCTCCGGGAACTCATTCTTGAAAGCATAGTACTCATCTATGGCATCGCGATAGCGGTCATCCCTCTTGGAAAGCACACTCTCCTGGGCCATCTGGAACTTGGCTTTGAGGACAAGTATCGAAAGGTCTTCGCGGTACTTGGTATAAGGAAAGTCACGCAAGGCATTCTGAGCCACTAAAATGCATGAACGGTAATTGTTGCCCAGGAAGTTACCCATATTGTAATAGAGGTCTGCCGTACGCAGTTCCTTCTCAACCAGACGGTCGTTCATGGTGTAGATCATATTTTCTGCCTCATGACGATACTTGCTGTTGGGATAAGCCTCCACAAACCGCTGCAGCTGAAGAATGGCATTGGAGGTGCTTGTAGCATCCAGACGAGGATCAGGCGTATCCAGGAACAGACTCTTGCCCGATCGGAACAGGCAATCCTCGGAATAGGTGCTGTTGGGGAAAGACCTGTAACAAGCCATGTAATATTGTGATGCGGAGAGGAAGTCATCCATATTGTAGTAGCAAGTGGCCAACAGGAACATGGATTCCTCTGCCTTGGAAGTTCCGCGCTGATAAGCCACGCACTCCTCAAGCATGGAACTGCAAGTGGTGTAATGCCCCTCCATGAAATATGCCTTGGCAAGACTGTACTTGGTGTTATAGTCCGATGCCTTCAGGATCTTATTATACCCTGAACAACCGGTCAGAACGGAGATTCCGAGCACTAAAACTGATACTATGGACGCAGTCCTACGCATTTTGTAAAATTTCAATCTGCAAAAGTACCTATTTTGGACGAATGGTGCAAACAAGCATCATTTATTTAATATTATTTACGTATGCGCAACACATCACCGTTGTCACGTACCACGTTCTCCTTCCACTTGTCGGAGTAGTCTTCCCAGATGGGATATTCCGGAATATCGTCACTGAAACCGTTGGTCATGAATGATCCGTCCTCATTCTGACGCTTTATGTTTCCGTCAATATATTTTACCAAAAGATACTTGTCCAGGTCCTGCCATTTCTTAAACAGGGCTACTGCATTGTCAACACCGAATGATGAAAGAGTCTGTACAGATTGGGAGTCGCTCATGGCATCGGCCTTGGCAATCATCTCACTCTCATACTTGTCTATCACCTCACGTACCTCGGCGCCTATCTTGTCATAGCGCAGATAAGCAAACTGAGCTATGCGGCTTACTGCCCAATACATGGAGGTCTCGGAATACTCAATCAGAGAGCCGTTTCCCTCCTTGAGACACTCAGGGACACTGTTTGTGCAACTGAAGAAAGGCATGAGCGGAGATGTGGCGGCATCGTCCACACCAAACCAGAAGATTCCGTACCTGCTGCCAGGACGGGACTGTGCCACATACCACCATCCGGTCTGCTGGGTTGCGATGGCCCGCTCGTTCACATACTCCCAGCCCTTATACTCAAACTCCATGGGGCGCCAGCGGTAAGGCAGGTGACTGCCGCCTGCACCTATATCGGTAGTCATGTCCATAGGCGTTCCCTCATAATGGTCACGCATCATGTCAGCCAGGTCTTTTGTTGAGATTTTTCTGTTAGGCTTAACATAAAGAGGCATATGTTTCTTAAGGTCATAACCCATTGCATAATCCAGATATTCATCCATTCCATCGGCAAAACGGTTAAAGTATGACCAGACTCTTGCCTCACACCCGCGGGCTCCGCCAAAGTCAAGAGGATTATAGACATCGCAGAAACTGAACTCCTCATCCGTGCCGCTGAATATGCCCTGCTCACGCGCATGCTTTATAACATCCTTTGCATAGAGGCAGTTGTCCGGATCATTGAAATCAATCGTGGTTATACGTGACTGGTTGGCGTGACCTGAAATATAGCCGTCAGGTATGCGCTTTGCCACCCATACTGCGCCCCTGTTCACATTGCGTCCCTTCTTGTCAAACTTGGGGTTCTTACCGATTATATCCATGATCCAAATCTCATTTGGGTCACAGAGTGTGAAAGACTCTCCTTCAGATGCATAGCCATACTGTTGCATAAGTTCGTCTATCAGCAGGATAGCCTCACGTGCAGTCTTGCAGCGTTCCAGAGCTATGTGCATGAGCGAACCGTAATCCAGGATTGCGGTAGTGTCAATGAACTCGCGTCCGCCATAAGTTGTCTCACCTATCACCAGCTGATGCTCGTTCATATTGCCAATCACTGAATAAATGTGGCTTGCCTGCGGTATTTCCCCCAGCCTCTTGCCGCTGTCCCAGTCAACGATTTCACGCATTGCACCAGCCGGAAAGTCCGCTGCGGAGTTGTAATGCAGGGTTCCGTACAGCTGGTGTGAATCGGCCGCATAGGTACACATGTTTGAACCGTTGGCCGATGCGCCCTTGGTCACTATCAGGTTTGTGCAGGCAAATGCACCTGCCGTGCAAAGCACTGCTGTAAAAGTAAGAATCAGTTTCTTCATTATTGTTGTTCTTTTATTCTACGTGCAATTATCCCGGCGGCAATTGAGCAAAGCTCACCACAGGGACGCTTCTTGTAATATTCAGATGTTCGGTCAGACGGTACAGGCGTACCCTCAGGCTTGCTCAGCCCCAAAAGCTCACGGCAGATTATGCTGCCGTTCATATCCTTGAATTCACCCGCCATCTCCTGCACAAGAGCGTAATTCTTGGTTTTTGCTGACTTGTCATTCACATCATTAGCCGGAATCAAGGCTCCTGACACCATAGTCATTGCCGACACCGTACCGCACACCTCACGCATACGACCCATTCCACCTCCGAATCCGCTGGCAAGTCGTGCAATCTCATCCTCAGGCAGCCCAATCACATCGGCAAATGTCATTGCCACTGCCTGACAGCAGTTATATCCGGCCTTGAAAAGCTCACCGGCTTTTTGTTCTCTCTCTTCAACTGTCATCCCAATAAACTTTTAGTGGCTCAAAAATACAAAAAAAAGCCGTATCTTCGCAGTTCACAATTTCTGAAACGATGGAATTCAAGTTAGTATCGCCATTTGCACCTACGGGGGACCAGCCGCAAGCCATTCAGCAGCTTACTGAAGGAATACTGAATGGTGCTCATGCCCAGACTCTGTTGGGTGTGACGGGCTCGGGCAAGACGTTTACCATAGCCAATGTCATAAAAAACATAGGCCGTCCTACTCTTGTCTTGAGCCACAACAAGACTCTGGCGGCACAGCTTTACAGTGAATTCAAGGCTTTCTTCCCTGAAAACGCCGTTGAATACTACGTTTCTTACTATGACTACTATCAGCCCGAAGCATATATTCCCTCCACTGACACATATATAGAAAAGGACCTTGCCATAAACGATGAGATTGACAAGCTCAGGCTTTCGGCCACATCGGCCCTGCTGTCAGGACGCAATGACGTGATTGTGGTTTCATCGGTCTCATGCATTTACGGAATGGGCAACCCGGCAGATTTCTACAATAACGTGATAGAGCTGCGCAAAGGCGACCACATAGACCGTAATGTATTGCTGCGCAAGCTGGTAGATAGCCTCTACACACGCAATGACATAGAGTTGGGACGCGGCTGTTTCCGTGTTAAAGGTGAAAACGTTGACATAAACCTGGCATACAACGATACCGCCGTACGCGTTCAGTTCTGGGACGATGAAATCGATTCCATCGAGGAATTCGACGTGCTGACCGGTGAACGCATAGACACATATGATTTCTACCGCATATACCCGGCAAACCTGTTCATGACCACAAAAGAGAGCCAGGAACGTGCCATCCGCGCAATCCAGGATGACCTTGTAGAGCGTGTAGAGTATTTCCAGGAGATAGGAAAGCCTCTGGAAGCCAAACGTTTGAAGGAGCGTGTTGAGTATGACATTGAAATGATACGCGAGCTTGGCCATTGCAGCGGAATTGAGAACTATTCCCGTTACTTTGACGGCCGCGCCGCCGGCACCCGCCCCTACTGCCTGCTGGATTTCTTCCCCAAGGATTACCTCACCGTAATTGATGAGAGCCATGTCAGCGTACCGCAACTACACGCCATGTACGGCGGTGACCGCGCCCGTAAGATAAACCTTGTTGAGTACGGATTCCGCCTGCCCGCCGCTCTTGACAACCGCCCGCTCAAGTTTGAGGAATTCAAGGAGCTGACCGGCCAGACAATCTACGTGAGTGCCACCCCCGCCGATTATGAACTGGCTGAAAGTGAAGGTGTTGTTGTGGATCAGGTAATACGTCCCACCGGCCTGCTAGACCCGGATATTGAAGTGCGTCCCAGCAAGAACCAGATAGACGACCTCCTGGAGGAGATTGCTGTCCGCTCCGAGCGTGACGAACGTGTGCTGGTGACAACCCTGACCAAACGCATGGCCGAAGAACTGAATGAATACCTGCTCAAGAACGGAGTGCGCACCAACTATATACACAGCGACGTAGATACGCTGGAACGTATCCAGATAATGACAGACCTCCGGAAAGGGCTGTATGACGTACTTGTAGGCGTGAACCTTCTGCGAGAGGGACTTGACCTGCCGGAGGTATCGCTTGTGGCAATCATAGATGCTGACAAGGAGGGATTCCTGCGTGACCACCGCTCACTGACACAGACCGCAGGCCGTGCCGCCCGTAACGTAAACGGAAAGGTAATCCTGTATGCCGACAAGATTACAGAGAGCATGCGCCTTACCATAGCCGAAACCACCCGCCGCCGTGAAAAGCAGATGCGCTACAACGCAGAGCACGGCATAACCCCCAAGCAGATTGAAAAAGCTCTCAACACCTCTCTGCTGGTTCCTTCAGCCCAGGAGCCAGAGCCCAAGCCATACACCATAGAGGACCGCACCAGAGCCGTAGCCGACCCTGTCATCTCCGCAATGACCCCACAGCAGCTTGACAAGGCCATCGCCCGCACCCGCCGCCTCATGAACGAAGCCGCCTCCCGCATGGATTTCATGGAGGCTGCCCAGTACCGGGACGAAATGTTCAAGTTGGAATCCCTCAGAGGGGCACAATAGGGACGGTTCTTTTTGTGCCCCTCTGAAAAACTTTCAAACGGAGCTAAAATCTCACATATTAGCGGATTAACTAAATAGGGGCACAAAAAGAACCGTCCCTATTGTGCCCCTAGGTGCTTAGCTGAAGACGACAGTCTTGTTTTTGTAAACCAGGATTTTGTGCTCTATGTGCTTCTGGACGGCGTGGGAGAGAACGATTTTCTCCAAATCTTTGCCCTTGTTGACCAGATCCTTTGGCATATCCTTGTGCGAAATACGGACCACATCCTGACATATGATAGGACCTGCATCAAGCTCTGCCGTAACGTAGTGGCTGGTGGCACCAATAATCTTCACGCCACGGTCAAATGCAGCCTGATAAGGCTTGGCACCCACGAATGCAGGCAGGAACGAGTGATGTATGTTTATTATCTTGTTGGGATAAGCCGCAATCATGCGGTCACCTATTATCTGCATGTATCGTGCCAAAACGATGAAATCGATATTGTTCTCCTTAAGCAGCTCCAGCATAGCGCTCTCCTGCTCCAGCTTGTTCTCCTTGGTTATGGGATATACATGATAAGGTATGCCGAACATATCGGCCACATGTTTCATGTCCGGATGGTTGCTCACAATGAGTGGTATCTCCACATTCCACTCACCTGCGCTGTAACGGGCCAGCAGGTCAAACAGACAGTGTGACATCTTGGAAACAAATATGGCCATGCGCGGCTTTGTGTCGCTGAAGTAAAGGCGGAAGTTCATGTCATACTTCCTGGCGTACAGTGTGCCGAAATAATCGGAGATTTTCTCCTTTGGTATAAGGAATTCGTCAATATTCCACTCAATGCGCATATTGAACACATTCTCCACATGGTCCACAAACTGTGCCAGATAAACCACGTTACCGCGATTCTCTGTTATGAAATTGGTTATGTCTGCAATGATTCCCGGCCTGTCGGGGCAGTGCAATAAAAGTGTTACGGTCATTCCATTAGTTTTTCAAGGCGCGAAATTACACAAAAAGGACAAAAATACTCTCCTTTTGGGCAGGAAAAGCAAAACTGCGGACACACATGATAAAAATTCATTACCTTTACGCCATAATAACGACCAACGTAATGAACAACGCGGGATATTTCAAGGACAAAGTGGCGATAGTGACCGGGGCCAGTTCTGGAATCGGGCTTGCAACCGCCTCATTGTTAGCCAGATACCAGGCAAAAGTTGTGCTTGCCGCACGTTCTCAGGACAAACTGGAAGCCCTGTGTCAGGAACTCTCGCAATATTCTGATGTCATAAGCGTCAGGACCGATGTCTCAGTAGAAGATGACTGCCGCAATCTTATAGAACAGACAGTCAAGCATTTCGGACATATAGACATACTCATAAACAATGCCGGAATTTCCATGCGCGCCATGTTCAGGGATCTGGACCTGAACGTTATCCGTCGCCTTATGGACGTCAACTTCTGGGGTACGGTCTATTGCACCAAGTATGCCCTGCCCTATCTTCTGGAAACTAAGGGATCGGTAGTAGGAGTGATTTCCACAGCCGGTTACAAGGGTTTGCCCGGCCGCACAGGCTATTCAGCCTCAAAGTTCGCTATAAACGGATTTCTGGACACGCTGCGTTCGGAACATCTGTATGACGGACTTCACGTCATGATCTACGCTCCCGGATTCACATCATCAAACATACGCAAGACAGCTCTGATGGCCGATGGCAGCCAACAGGGTGAAACCCCGCGCGAGGAAGGCAAGATGATGACATCCGAGAAAGTAGGTCTTATCATGCTCAACCATATCCGCAAGCGCTCCCGCAGAGCCACGCTCACATTTACCAGCAAGCTGCTGCTTGTGCTCACACGTCTTTTCCCCACCATAACCGACCACATGGAGTACTGGTACATGGCCCGTGAGCCGGATTCCCCGTTCAAGCGCCGCTCAGAGATCCTCAAAGAAAGAAGATCATCAAACCAGAAATAGCAATAAGGTTTCCCCTAGATCAGATTTTCATTCTATTTGGGATGATGATTTCGATGGCTTGACGGGAGTAATGGGGTCCATTATGACCAAAAGCCAGCGGAATCAACGCCCAAAAGAGATTGAAAATCACCATTGATAGTTGAAATTGAGGGTAAAGAATTCCTTGAACTGACCGTATCCCATCAGTTCACCCTTTTTGTTTGTCTTACGCTTTACGCTGTCATCAAATCTCCAGTGGCAGAAAAACTGCAGCGAGAAATATTTTGAGAGCTTATAATCAATTGTATTCTCCAGGTTTACCTCAGTACTCTCATAACTGGTATAGAACTGTGCCTTTGATGTCCATGTAAAGTCCGTCAGGAACTTCCATTTTAAGTTTCCGTCAAACCGTGAACCCACAGTATATTTGAAGTTCTTTCCCATTTCTATACCGAAATTGGTGGCAATGCTGTCCACACTCACATAACGGCAGTTATATGAAACCGGTGATATCATCACTGAGAGTGTAATGTTCTTGTTCTTGAACTTGGGCTTATAGTCCATACCCACCGAAAGGTTGCCGTATGCAGGAGCAAAGAATTTCGATTTCAGCTTTGTGGGATCCTTTGTGTCATACACATCCATGAACTGTGTATAACCCTGGAACTGCGCAGAATAATACCAGCTTTCCCATGCTTTGAGGCCAAACTTGGAGGTAAAGCGCAACAAATCATCATTTGTCCTGAATTTGGTCTCTCCATCAACCTCAGTGGTGTAATAACCCAGCTTCATTTCTAACTTATTGTCAAATGAAGTCTGGTTTTTTGCATAATTTGCCTCAAGGTTTATCTGGCCAAGCACGGAATGGTTGCTTTCACCGCCCTTATACCAGTTTTCGGAATAATGACTCTGCGTGTATTTTCCCTGAAAATTGCCGAAAGTCTTCCAATTGCGTTTTTTTACGCGAGCCAATTCAGGAGTATTTTCTTTTGTAGGCTTAAGACCGCTTGCCATGGTTCCCGGCAGGAATATTCCGCCGGTAATGTCATCCGTTATCGGAATTATACCCGGAACCCCCATAAGTTCTTCCTCTGTCATCTTGACTAGTTCAGGATGATCCAGATAAACCCTGACAAGCACCTCGTCAATCATTCTGGACAAAGTATAATCGTTGTCACTGTCCAAAGGGGCTATTGGCAGCAACTCATCATTCTCTGTCATCTGATTCTCCTTATCGGGTGTAATAGCCTCGGATACGGCAGCCCCGTAAAGCACTATCGGCATAAAGAGTTTGAAATAGACCGGATTGTCCGAAATATCATCAACAGTAACGTCTAGTCCTTCATCAAAAGGCAGATCAAGGGAATCAAACTTTGCTTTCAGTTCCGCCGAGACCACATCCGCATAGCGAAACGACTCCATGATTGAATCAGGAGTTTCCTGTGAAACGGCCGTAATTGACAAAAACAATAATGCAATAAGCGCAAAACATTTATTCATAGGCTTTCATGCATAAGGTCAACTGCAAAAATACAATAAAAACAATTCATTACTACCTACAAATATAAGATGATGTCCCTTTTTTATGTAATTTCGCAGTCCGTGAACAAAAAATAACATATATACAGTGGATAGAAGAACATTTTTAGGCGTTTCCATCATTAGTTTGATATTACTTCTGGTATTGTTATGGTCCAGCAACAGCCAGAAAAAGAACGCAAAGGCCAAGGCACAGTACGAGCAGACAATCAATTCCGCCAAAGCCGCAGAGGATTCAATACAGTTTGTCGATGAGGCCACCGTCGTGGTTTCTGCATCGCAAGACTCATTGTCCCCGCTTTTCACCGCCATGAACGGAACCGAAAGCACTGTTTTCCTTGACAACGGACTGGTCAGGATAGGTATTTCCTCCAAGGGAGCAGCGCCCTGCTTTGCACAACTGAGCGGATACAATGACCAACAGGGCAACAATGTAGTCCTGTTTGGCCAGAATGAGATCAGCCTTAATTTCAAGATAGACGGCAAGAACCAGAACATACAGAGCCGCAACCTCTATTTTGAGGCAATAGAAAACGGTCAGAATTCCGTAACCATGCGCCTCAACACCAACGGCTACGGTCATTTGGACTTCAATTATACCCTACTCCCAGAGAGTTACATGCTCAATCTGGATATAAAGGCTTCGGGGATGGACAATTTCTTCTCGTCCGACCTGAACACTCTGGCTGTTGACTGGATCCAGAACCTGCGTCAGCAGGAGAAGGGATTCGAGTTCGAACAGCGCTACACCACCCTTACCTACAAGCGGGCCGATAAGGTTAAGGCCAAGGTCATGAACGTAGCTCCCGCCACCAGCAAGTCCAGAAGAGCATCCTCCAAGACCATTGAGGAGCAGCTTGACTGGGTAGCATACAAGAACCAGTTCTTCTCATGCATCATGATTGCTTCCGATACATACGCCGGCGGCACACAACTCTCCGGTGTGTCATACCTTAAAGGCCAGGGCTACATGAAGAAACTCATGGCCAAGACCCATGCGGCTTTTGATCCCGACGGAAGCACCCCCACACAGTTCCAGTTCTACTTTGGACCAAATGACTACAAGATCCTGAAGCAGAACAGCAAACTGGCCCACGGAGATCAGAAAGTCCGCCTGAACCGGGTTATAGACCTGGGTTGGCCTGTCGTCCGCGAATTCAACCGTTTCCTCATCATTCCGCTGTTCAATCTGCTTTCAAAGTGGAATCTGAACATGGGTATCGTGATTCTGCTCATGACTCTCATTGTCAAGATGCTGGTATTCCCCGCCCAGGTCAAGAGCTACATGTCATCGGCCAAGATGCGCGCGCTCAAGCCCTACGTCGATGAGGTTGCCGCCAAGTATCCCAAACCCGAGGATGCCATGAAGAAACAGCAGGAGACAATGGCTGTTTACAGCAAATACGGTGTAAGTCCCATGGGAGGATGCCTGCCTTCACTCATACAGATGCCTGTGTGGATGGCGTTCTTCTTCTTTGTACCCAACGCCATCGAGCTGCGTCAGCAGAGTTTCCTCTGGGCTACGGACCTGACAGGATTCGATGACATCATAAGCTGGAGCAACAATATTCCGCTCATAGGTAACCATCTGAGCATATTCTGCATATTGTTCTGCGTGACTAACATCATCAACACCATCTACTCAATGCAGCAGCAACAGATGAACCCCGGACAGGAGGACACCATGAAGATGATGCGCTGGATGATGTACCTCATGCCGGTAATATTCTTCTTCACCTTCAACAACTATTCATCCGGCCTGTGCTACTACTACTTCATATCAGGTCTGGTAGGTATCATCACAATGATATGGCTACGTCGCTCTACCGATGACAAAGCCATCCTGGCCAAACTTGAGGCCGATTATGAAGCCAGCCGCAATGACCCCGCCAAGCGTAAGACCGGCGGCAACAGCATGATGGCTCGTCTTGAGGCACTCCAGAAAGAGCAGGAACGCCTCCAGAAACAGCAGCGCAATAAGTAAAATTACTTGTTGCGCTCAATCCATTGAGTGGGAGTCTCGTTGAAGAACAGTTTGAAATAACGGTAGAAGGTTTGAACTGAACCGCACCCGCATTGCGTAGCGATATTCTGGATAACCATATTCTCCTTAGAGGTATTCTTCATCAGTTCAAGCGCATAGTCCAGCCTGTAACGGTTCACATAGTCCGAGAAGCTGCACCCTTTGGCATCCTTAATTGCCTTGGAAACGTATGTCCTGTTGGAACCTACCTGCTCAGAGAAAGAGACCAATGACAAATCCGGATTCAGAAACAGGTTGTCTTTCTCCATCGCCGCATCTATCCTGACAATAAGCGGAGCAGATATATTAGGTTCCGCCACTTTTCTGGCATTGGCCAGGTCATCACCAACAACCGGCGAATAAACCGTGTTACTGCCGATAGCCTCGACACTGTTATTGTTCCCGTTATTATTGATGTTATTATTGATGTTGTTATTGTTATTATCCCTTTCCTCCATCAAAGCGTACAGATCCTCGGCCGAATACTCAATCTTCATTACATACGATACTATCATCGTTACCATTACCATTTCAATAACCAGGACTATTCCCAGAAACCATAGCATATTTGCAGCTTCCGATAATGGTATGATTGACATGAACATGAACAAAGAAGCCACGACAAGGGTAAGAAGATGAACGCCGCGTACCCTCCTCTTTCTCTCGGAACTGGTTGTTGTGTAATATTTCTCAAGCAAGTGGATATAAGTATTCAGGCGGAACTCACCATATATCATCACCAATATACCCTCAACAGCCAGAAATGCTCCGAATACGCGTTTTATTAGGAACACCATCCAGTCATATGCCATTGATGATTCCATCTGTATGCTAAGACCCATAATCTCATTCGCAACAAAGGCGTGTCTCTCGGCATCACTCATAAACATCTTTGCCGTTATGAGCATTGCAGCAAACAGAATGGCAGGCAAAAAGGTCAATATGTTCAAACCGGGAGTTTTCTTCTTATCCGTCAGCCTGTTAAGAAAAAGGAAATATACAGGAGGACAGAAAGGGACAAGAAGACAGAAAACAAAATCAAATACCCAGAAATGATTGTTCACAATCACCGGATTGAAATACTCCGCATATAATGCCATTGCCACAGCCAGAATCCACAGGAGCACCGACATGCTGATACGTACACTCTTGTTGCATTTGCCTTTGAAAAACAGTATGAATGCACCTATCAGGATTACCAGCGGAGGCAGGTTGAAGAGTATGAATACTATATTCTTCATATATATCATTTCTTAAGCCACTTGTCAAGCCAACCGAAATAGGTTCTCTGCCATAGTATTCCGTTCTGAGGTTTGAGTACCCAGTGGTTTTCATCAGGGAACAGCAGCAACTCAGCAGGAACGCCACGCAGTCTTGCGGCCTGGAAAGCGGATACCGCCTGCGAATAGAGTATGCGGTAATCCTTCTCACCGTGTATGCAGAGTATCGGAGTATCCCATTTGTCGGCAAACAGATGCGGAGATGTTGCGTATGTGCTCTCCGTCACACTGTTTTTCTCCCAGTACGGACCACCCAGATCCCATTGCGGGAACCACATCTCCTCAGTCTCAACGTACTGCTGTTCAAGATTGAATATGCCGTCATGTGCTATGAAGCACTTGAAACGTCCCTCATGATGACCTGCAAGCCAATAAACCGAATAACCCCCGAAACTGGCGCCTACGCAGCCCAGACGATCCTTATCCACATACGGCTCTTTGCTCACATCATCTATGGCCGACAGCAGGTCCTTCATGCACTGCCCGCCGTAGTCACCGCTTATATCCTCCAGCCATTTCTTGCCGAACCCCGGCAGTCCGCGACGGTTGGGAGCCACTACGATATAGCCCTGCGCCGCCATGATACGGAAATTCCAGCGATAGCTCCAGAACTGCGACACCATACTCTGGGGACCACCCTCACAGAACAGGATGGTGGGATATTTCTTTGTAGCGTCAAAGTTAGGCGGAAATACCACCCACGTAAGCATATCCATCCCGTCTGTGGTCTTTACGGAACGGGCCTCTATCTTGACGTTGGGCAGTTGGCTGAATATGTGGTCGTTCTCATGTGACAACTTCTCGGCAAGACCGCGTTTCACATCGACGGAATAGATCTCTGTGGCAAACTGCATTGACTGACGGGTAACAATCATACGGTTGTTCCTACCCATAGCCAGCGAATTATAATCACATGCCTCGGTATTGATTGGAATTATATTTCCGTCAAAATCTACAGAGAACAATGACATGCGTCCCTGCCATGAACCTATTATATAGAAGTAATTCTTGTCCTGTGCCCAGATGAAATCATCCACATTGCTGTCAAAGTTGTTTGAAGCCCACCATTTCCTGTTATCCTTAAGGTCCATCACATACAGGCGGTTTATGTCACTCTCATAACCGTCACGCTCCATACTCTGCCAAGCAATGTAACGGCCGTCGGAACTAAACTTGGGATTGGTGTCATAGCCCATGTTCATATCGTCAGTTCCAGGCAGTTTGCAAAGGTTGCTCACCTGGCCGCTCTGTATATTATATAGGTATATGTCCGAATCAGTGCTCCTGGTATATTCCGACCCCGCTTTCTTGCGGCATGTATATGCCACGTTCCTGCCGTCAGGGCTCCAGGCAAACTGCTCTATGCCGCCGAACGGAAGCATGGGGCTCTCATAAGGCTCACCTTGAAGCAGGTCAACGGTATGCTCCGAAACCTTCTTGCCGTCAAAAGCCGCAATAAACGGATGCGGCAATGCAGTTACCCAGGCATCCCAGTGACGGAACATCATGTCATCAGCAATCATGCCGCTAGCCTTGGGCAGATCTTCATACTGAGTCTCCTTGACAAGCGGATTGGGAACGCTCATTACCATGAGTACGTTGCTCATATCGGGCGAGAAAAGGAATCCCTCCACATCCTTATCCATAAAAGAGAGCTGCTTGCGATGCTTGCCATCAGCATCCATGCTCCATATCTGCTGCACGCCGTCCTTTACTGAAAGGAATGCAATATGATCATTGTCTATCCAGGCCGGACTATGCTCTGACACTTCAGTCTTGGTAAGCTGCCGCGCATCACTGCCGTCATCATTCATGACATAAATCACAGTGTGGCTGGCATTTTCCTGAACGCTGTAATATGACACCTGGTACGCAATCCTGGTAGCATCGGGCGATACCGCCACACCGCCTATGCGTCCCATGGACCACAACACTTCAGGTGTGAGCCTTCCGTCCTCTACGCGGATATCGCTCTTTCCAATGTTAACCTTGCTGTCTTCTTTCTTAGTAATCATAAAAAACAAAGCGGTTACAACGGCCGCCGCAACCAACACATTGAGTGCAGTGAATCGTCTCTTATCCATATTATTACGGTTAGTCTGATCATATTTTAAATGCGAATATATCGTTTTTTATAGACAAATCAACTTTTTTGAAACATGAAGATTACCTTGAACGTCAATTAGCCTCCAATATGACGTGTTTTTTGATTATCTTCGCACAAAAACATAATAGAGATGACACTACTGTCCTGCATTTTTGCATTTCTGTTTGCTGCCCCGTTCGGGATAAGTTCCAAGCCTGTAGTTTCGGAACACCGTATGGAACATATCTCCTCCGATACCGTACGACTGACATTTGACCTCACCATATCCGACGGCTGGCACGTCTATTCCACCGCATTGCCCCAAGACGGCCCCATAAGCGCCAGTCTGGAAACCGATACCATCTCCGGTGCCGTTACGGCATCACCATTGCTGTTTGACGGTAAGGAGATAGAGCAGGATGACCCTGTGTTCAACATGAGAGTCCGTTATTTTGAAAAGAAAGTCAGTTTTCATCAGGATTTCCGGATACTGGACGCAAACTGGATAATGGAAGGATCGCTTACGTACGGAGCATGCAATGACGAGAGCTGCCTTCCGCCGCAACACATAGAATTCAGCCATTCAGGCGTAAGCAACAACGATTCAGATGTCACTCATGCCATAGGCAACGTGGCTGGTATGGAACAGATAGAAGGATATGACGCCCAGCTTTGGGAGCCTGTAACATACACCGAAAGCAACGACATGACAGGTGGCGGAAGCCTGTGGGGCCTGTTCCTGACCAGTTTCCTAGGCGGTCTTATAGCATTGTTCACCCCCTGCGTATGGCCGGTGATACCCATGACCGTAAGCTTCTTCCTGAAACGTTCTTCGTCGCGCGGCAAAGCCATAAGGGACGCCGTCATTTACGGCCTGTCAATAATTGCGGTATATGTGGCACTTGGACTTGCCATAACCCTGATATTCGGAGCAAACGCCCTTAACGCACTGGCCACTAACGCCATTGTGAACATAATATTCTTCCTCATGCTGGTGGCGTTCGCCCTATCGTTTTTCGGATTGTTTGAGATTACCCTGCCGTCGGGCTGGAGCACAGGCACAGACCGGAAATCATCCGCTGCCGGAATAGGAGGCATATTCTTCATGGCACTTACTCTCACCATAGTGTCATTCTCCTGCACAGGCCCCATCATTGGATTCCTGCTGGTAGATGCCGCATCTACAGGAAGCATACTGGCCCCCACAATCGGGATGCTTGGTTTCTCCGTGGCAATGGCAATTCCGTTCACCCTGTTCGCCATGTTTCCCGGCTGGCTCCAATCCATGCCCAGGTCCGGAGGCTGGATGGATAAGGTAAAAGTAACGTTAGGCGTAGTGGAACTGGCATTCTCGCTCAAGTTCCTGTCCGTAGCTGATATGGCATACGGATGGGGAATCCTTCCGCGTGACCTTTTTGTGCTGCTTTGGATTCTCATGGCCCTGTTCCTGGGGCTTTATCTGCTAGGATTTATAGGCAGGAAGAAAAACGGGAAAAAGCAGAAACCCGGCCTGGCAGGAATCATAGCGGGGATAGCGTCACTGGCTTTTGCCGCATGGCTTGTACCCGGGCTGTGGGGTGCTCCCCTCAAGGCCATCAGCGCCTTTACCCCACCCATGACCACTCAGATATTCGGCCGCAACAGGCAAACGGTTGAACCGCAGTTTACAGACTACAATGAGGCAATGAAAGCATCAGCGGCAAGCGGCAAACCGGTACTGATAGACTTTACAGGCTATGGCTGCGTGAACTGCCGCAAGATGGAGGCATCGGTATGGACCAACCCAAAAGTATCGCAAGCCATAAGTGAACGGTACATCCTGGTGTCTCTGTTCGTGGATGACAAGACCCCGCTTAAACAGTCCGTATCCATCGATGAAAACGGCACAAAAGTAAAAATCCGCACCATAGGCGACAAATGGAGTCTGCTGCAACGTCACAAGTTCGGAGCCAATGCCCAGCCGTTCTATGTAATAACCGATTCAAAAGGGCGGCTCATCAAAGGACCGTATACATTCGATCCTGACGCTGAAAAATTCCTGAGATTCCTGAATTGATTACTTCTTCTCGCGCCTGATTACTTTCTTGCGCCTGACTGACCAACCGAAAAAGCCTTTAGGGTTTGAGACATCAAAGTATTCGCCATGGATATAGGCTATCAGATCCATAGCCGCCATGTCAAGTTTGTCGTTTTCATCGATATATTTGTCATCCACAAGGACATTCACCACCTCGGCCAGAAACATGTCATGCGATCCAAGCGGCCTGATATCCACCACACGGCACTCTATCGATACGGGAGATTCCTCTACGGTGGGAGCTGCCACCACCTCAGCCTTGCCGGGAGTCATACCCGCCTCCCTGAACTTATCCATGTCACGGCCGGAACGTACTCCACAGAAATCAGTGGCGCGTGCCAAAGCCTTGTTTGTCAGGTTAATGACAAAACATCCGTTACGCTTTATTATATCATATGAATAACGCTCGGGGCGGATGGACACATAACACATAGGCGGATTGCTGCACACTGTGCCAGTCCATGATGCAGTCATCACATTGTACTCATCGGGAGTTGCGCCGCAGCTTACCAGGACTGCAGGCAGAGGGTAGATCATAGTACCCGGTTTGAAACTCTTTTTCATTTATCGGCAGATGTAAGTTTACGGAAAACCGTTGGTGTGGGCAATGAGAACCGCATGAGTTCACCGGTTACCGGATGAATGAATGACAAACGGTAATTATGCAGCATCAGACGGCGGGCGGGATTGGTCTCAGCACCATATTTCATGTCACCTGCAATAGGACAGCCCATCTCACTCATGTGAACCCTTATCTGATTCTTCTTGCCTGTAAAAATCTCCACATCCACCAATGCATAACGGCCACGGGACTGCAGCACCCTGTAATGCGTCACAGCCAGACGGCCCCTATCCTGGTCATTAGTGGAAAAGACCTGCATGCGGTCATTCTGTGCCAACAGGCTCTCAATGGTATCTTCCGGTTTGGAAGGAATATTCTCGGTTACACAGATATACCTGCGTTCCTTTACATAGAAATCCCAGTTGGAACGCATCTCAAGCATCATCTCCTGATCCTTGGAGAAAATCAGGATACCTGAAGTATATTGGTCCAGACGATGGCAAACGTACAGTTCAGCTTCAGGGTTGGTGTGACGCACATAGTCACGGACTATATGAAATGCGTTCTTTTCACGCGCATTGTCGTTGGCTACGGACAGGAGTCCTGACGCCTTTTCTATGACAACCATCCAGTTGTCCTCATACAGCACCTTGACCTGAGGATTATTGAATTTGTAGAATGAACGTCCGAAATTAACCTCTACAGAGTCACCAGGCGCCAGAGGTATGTCAAATTGAGTCACTGCCGAACCCTTTATGGCAACATGCTTGTACTTGAGCATGGATTTGACCTCTGTGCGGCTCAAATTCGGCAAAGACTTGATCAGGAACGGCAAGAGCGTTGTTTCTTCAGTAACATCATATGTCTTTATGTTGTCGGCTGTATAAAGCCTGCCACCTCCTTTATTTCTACCGTACATAAGCCATTTGCCATTTATCAATGCAAAAATACTAAAAAAAAGAGATATCTTTTGGAAAAACCAAAATAGGGATATATCTTTGCCACGTGTTTTTCATGGTATTAGATTTTATTTTAAGGGAAGCGGAACTGTGAAGTCCCGCTTCCCTGCTTTTTATGCGGTACGCATTTCCAACTTTCACAAATTGGCTCCCAAATCGTAAAAAAATCATGTCTTACGCAAAAAAAACTTCATTTTTTGTGTTCAAACAAAAAAAAGGACATATATTTGTAACGCAAACAAGGAGAGAGAAGATTGGTTGTGAAACCGGTTCATCTAAATTTCAATTATTGGAAAAGGACTATTGAGAACGAGAGACCCGCTGTGCAGCGAGTCTCTTGTTTTTTTTGTTTTCGTGGAAAACACCATCAAATATCTGATGCGGCATTTTCTTTACGGTTCATCTCAAGATACCTGTCTTTCCATATTTTTGGGGTAACCCCTGTCAGCCGACTGAAAGCCGTATTAAAGGCCGAAGCACTTGAGAATCCGCATACTCGAGCTATCTCCTTCTGCGTCACATCGTCATGACTGATCAGATATTGCTCGGCATACTCCACCCTAAGCATATTGATATAGCTCTGGAATGACATGCCGTACACCATATCCAGATAATGTATCAATTCAGCCCTGGACACTTTAAGGTCATCCGCAACTGCCTGAACCGACAGTTCACGCTTCAAGAACAGGTTACCTTCCTTGACATGGTTCTCAAACTTGGATTCAAGCATCGCCTTGACCGTTTGGGACATCTCATCAGATTCATTTGACGTTATGCCTCCGGCCTGTTCCGGAATGACAAAACCTTGTCCGCCAACAGATTGTTTTCCATCCTCATTATCCTGACTAGATTCAGGTTCTGAAATATACGCTTCAGATTGGATGTTCCCAAAACGGACCAGCCTCAATATGCCGGGAATGGAATGACGTTCCACATCACCCACCGTGCACACAAATGCCAGCATAGACAGAAGGAAAGCCAGGAGCACACAACCCAAAATAACCAATATCACGTTATCCATGTATGATGCCTTGCCCAGTACCAGCGCAGATACCACTATCAGGAATATCAGCATTGTAAGAAAGTAGCGGACAGGCAACAGTTTGCTCTTCTGCTTCTTGAAAAAGAATCCCATGACATCCTTTATGCTGCAACCGCCATTGATGGCACAAGACATAAGGTTGATGGAAAATATAAAGAAATCAACAAGCAGGAACGTCTTGAACATATAGGTGTAGCAGGCATAGAATACGATCTGGCTTTTGTCAGCAAGATAAGGGAACATAGGGCCATGAAAAGAATATGAATCCACGTATATGCCAAGACAGTTTTCAAAGCCGGCCGCAAACACGGTCTCAATACCTACCACCATATGAATATAAGGAAGGATACCTATTATTTTCAGCACAAACCAGGATGGCTTGCCTCCCTGTATCTCCCTGACATATGACATGAAAACAGGGACAAGAAAAAGGGCGGACACCTGTTCAAACAAAGTAAAATGAAGAAGTAATCTGGAATCCTGGTCAAAAGAGAGGAATGCAAAAAGGAAAAAGCATGAAAATACAATAAAAAGACGGGTTGTTCTTTTATACACCCCACCTTTCTGAGTAAACAACAGATAAGTAAGAAGCCAGAAGATACTGGCAACACAAGGAAGCAACAGAGGCAATGATTGAAGTTTCATTACTATGCATTCAGAATCATTGCAGCAAAGGTATTAAATAATTATTCAAACCTTATAACACTATGTGTAAATTATTCAGAAAAATTTTTAATTGATGAAATATAAAAATTTAAAACATTTATTTACAATGAATTATAAAGCAATAGGATTCGTCTTGCATTTAAGCCAATCCAGTTCATCACCGGAAAGGAACGGGGACAAAACATCAAAAACATTCCTGTTGAAATTGTTTATCCATTCAATCTCACACCTGTCCATAATTGAGACAATCAACGGGGAAACATCCAGATAAGTCATGGTCAAGGTCTCAAAAGCAAGCCATCTGCCGAATTCATTCTCGCCTGCAGGGACACAGAGTATCATGTTCTCGTGACGGATACCATGATAGCCCTCACGGTATATTCCAGGCTCGTCGGATGTAATCATGCCGGGAACAAGCGGCTGGTCCTTAAGGTTCTGACGAATGGTTTGCGGCCCTTCGTGCACAGACAGCACATTCCCCACCCCATGACCTGTACCATGACCGAAATTACGCATGGCTTGCCACAACGGGTGACGCGCTATCGCATCAATGCGGCACCCGGGAGTTCCTTCAGGGAAAATTGCCATGGCAAGGTCTATCATGGCCTTCATATCCAGAGTGTAGTCTTCACGCTCCATGTCAGTAAGCGGTCCCAACGGGACGGTGCGGGTGATATCGGTAGTGCCATACCTGTAATGTGCGCCACTGTCGTTAAGATACAGTCCGTGCGGTTCAAGCACGGCATCCTGTCCTCTCACGGTCGAATAATGCGGCAACGCTGCATTCTTTCCGTATGCGGATATGGTTTCAAAACTCTCGTCCAGGAAATCAGGCATGGCGGCACGCAGTTCATGCAGCTTGTCAGCGGCATCTGACTCCGTTATCCTTTCCCCTGCAGCCATCCTCTCCTCAAGCCACTTGAAGAAACGTGTCTGGACAATTCCATCCTGGATGTATGCCTTGCGGAACCCCGCTATCTCCACATCGTTCTTGATGGATTTGGCCAATTCCACCGGCGATTTACCAGATAATATATGTCCGAACGTACCGGCAATAGCCTTTCCCGTCTCATAATTGAGAGAGTCCGAATCTATCAGGATACATCCATCGGCTTTCAACGAGCCTATATACCGTCCCGCCTCTCCGTAAGGATGCACGTTCACATTCGCTTTTTTCAATTCAGCCAGGACATCTTCACCGAATTTTGAAATCCCGGCAAACAGTTCTACGCTGTCCGGTCCTACAAGAGCAAAGGATATGACGAACGGACAGTACTCCACATCATTAGACCTAATGTTGAGCAGCCAGGCAATCTGGTCAAGACAATTCAGGAACATATAACTGCATCCCCTGGCCTTCAGTTCACCACGCAACCATGAAAGTTTTTCAGCCCTGCTGCGCCCTGCATACATATCATCATGCAGCCACACGGCACCCTGCGGAAGCAACGGACGTTCAGGCCACAGTTCCTCCAGATAATCAGGCTTTGATACAACCTCAGCCCCTTTATCCTGAATAGCCCGGCCAAGCTGCATGGCTTCATTCATGCTCATGCACAGTCCGTCTATTCCCACTTTACCGCCGGCAGGAACAATCTGCGCAATCCACTTAATCCAGTCCTTATCCTCTACCGACACCATCTTGTGCAGCTCAATCCCGCTACCCTCCAGCTCCCGTGCGGCCTGAATCCAATAGCGGGAATCCGTCCACAGCCCAGCATGGTCCCTGGAAACAACCACTACACCGGCCGATCCCGTGAATCCTGATATGAACTGACGCTGACACCAGCGTAAAGGAGTATATTCGCTGTTATGGGGATCCTCGCCCACAGTAACTGCGACATCCCAACCCCACTCCGCCATCTTACGGCGCAATGCTTCTATTCTACTGTTGATTTTATCCATATTGCAAATATAGACATAAAAATCTGACAACTTGAACAGATTATAGCTTGCGGTTTCGGATTATTGTTGTATGTTCGCACTATAACATGTTTACTAACCAAATAAACAGCAGAAATGAAAAGGATTTTTCTATCAGTAATGATGCTGGCAGCATTGTCTGTTTCAGCTCAGCAACAGCAGAGAAACAACAACGTTCCGTCATTTGCGGACGCAGTCGAGGATTTCAAGCCCTCAGTAATCACAAACCAGCCCGGCCGACAGTACCCCATGGTGAACTCACAGGGTGCAGTCCGCGTTCAACTTCGCGCTCCTGGAGCCACCTCAGTTCAACTGGATCTGGGCCGTCGTTATGAGATGACCAAGGATGAGAACGGCGTGTGGACAGGTACATCGGCCCCTCAGGATGTAGGTTTCCACTACTATCAGCTTATAGTTGACGGCACGGCAATGCCCGATCCCGGAACCATTTCATACTTCGGCGCAGGCCGTTGGGGAAGCGGCATCGAGATTCCGTCCGATGATATGGATTTCTGGCAGGTAAAAAACGTACCGCAGGGATCGGTTGAGGAGAAATACTACTGGTCAAAGGCCACTGAGAGCATGCGCCACTGCTACGTATATCTTCCCAACGAGTATGACAAGAATCCTAATAAAAAGTATCCGGTCCTGTATCTGCAGCACGGTAACGCCGAGAATGAATATGGCTGGTCCGTTCAGGGTCACGCCGGCCAGATCATGGACAATCTGATTGCAGCCAAGAAGGCAGTTCCGTTCATCATAGTAATGGATTACGGACAGGGCCAGAATATTCATCTGGTAGGCCAGTATGCCCAGCAGCAGCCTCAGCAACAGCAGGGACAGCAGGGCGGTCGTGGAGCCAGCAACGACGCATTCTCGGTAGTACTGATGACAGACATCATCCCGTTCATTGAGAAGGAGTATCGCGTATATACCGATGCAGCTCATCGTGCAATGGCAGGTCTGTCAATGGGCGGCGGTCAGACACGCCGTATCACGCTGGCTAACCCCACCAAGTTCGGTTATGTAGGAATGTTCAGCGGCGGCACCATCAGCCCCGAGGACGTCAACGGTGCACAGGGATTCAAGAATACCGCCAAGCTGGTGTTCATGAGCAGCGGCAGCAAGGAGAACCCCAGAGTCATGGAGGCAGCCGAAGCCCTCAACAACATGGGCGTGAAGGCTGTAGGTTACATATCCGAAGGTACGGCCCACGAGTGGCACACCTGGCGCCGCAGCCTCTATCAGTTTGCACAGCTGATATTCAAATGAGACCGGACAGTCTTTGGCTCCTTAGAGTGAAAGTCTGATTTCTGCTAGCAGTGACCGCGATGCTTCCCTTATGTCGCTGTAGGTGGTTTCAAAATCACCGGTGTACCAAGGGTCTGCTACATCGCGGTCACTGTTTGCATATGACATCATCAGGTGCACCTTGCCTTCAGGATCATCGGGTATGATGTATTTGAGCCAGCGCAGGTTCATCCGGTCCATACAGATGATAAAGTCAAAGCGGTTGTAGTCGGCACGGGTTATCTGGCGCGCGGTCTTGTTCCTGTCAAAAGGAATTCCGTGGGCATTCAAGCAACGTTTGGCAGGCGGATAGATTGAGTTGCCGATCTCCTCGGTAGATACGGCCGCCGATTCTATATAGAAACGGTCTTCAAGGCCCTGTACCCTTATCATATCCTTGAATATGAATTCCGCCATCGGAGAACGGCAGATGTTTCCGTGACAAACAAATAGAATCCTTATTATCTTGCTGTCATCCATTTTATTACTCATTAGCAGTCTTTATGGGGTTACAGTATGGTTTTTATTGCTCCATGCAGTTGCGGTAAAAGAAGCGGAAAGTGCGTTTCTTAAGATACTCGCTGCCCAGGTCATGTGTATGACCGGGCAGATAAAGCTGCTCAAAATCCTTGCCGTGCTTGACCAGTTCCGATACCACCTGCAGGGTGGATGCAGGGTCAACGTTGTCATCCATCTCGCCGTTTATAAGGAACAACTTACCCTCCATGCGCCATGCGTTATCTACGTTGGAGTTCTCGGAGTACCAGGGGCCTATGGGCCATCCCATCCACTGCTCGTTCCACCATATCTTGTCCATGCGGTTGTCGTGGCAGCCGCACAGGGCTACTGACACTTTGTAGAAATCATTGAAGAATAGCAGAGCTGACAGGGCGTTCTGTCCTCCTGCCGAGTATCCGTATATCGCCATGTCCGATGTGTTCATATATGGGTATTTCTTCTGGGCTGCCTTGATCCAGAGAATGCGGTCCGGGAATCCGGCGTCCTTCAGGTTGCGGTAAGCCACGTCCTGGAAACTCTTGGAGCGGTTATCGGTGCCCATTCCGTCTATTGTAACTACGATGAATCCCATCTCTACAAGATAGCTGAACCGCTCGTAGGTACTGAAGTCCTTGGTCACGAACGAGTCATGCGGGCCCGAGTAGATATACTCCACCACCGGATATTTCTTGTTAGGGTCCAGGTTCATGGGACGGTAAATGTTGCCCCATATATCGGTCTTGCCGTCACGTCCCTTGGCGTGGAAAACCTCAGGCAGTATGTAGCCGGCCTCAAGCATGCCTGATATGTCGGCTTTCTGCAGTTTCAGCAGAACCTTGCCGTCGGTTGCGCTGCGTACCACGCTTTCAAAAGGCTTGTCGGGCCTGGACCAGTTATCTACGAATGCAGTCCAGTCACGGTTTGGGTGAACCTGATGGTTTCCGTCATCGGGAGTGAGGTCCGTTACCTTGCCGCTGTTCAGGTCCAGTCGCAGCAGGTGCTTGTTATACGGATCCTCGCCTTTTGATGCCCGATATCCGTTGGCGTAGAACAGTATGTAGCCCTGTCCCTCATCTATGCGCTGAATCTCACGGACGTTCCACTCACCTTTTGTGAGCTGTTTTATGCTGCCGTTGGCCGCGTCTATCATGTAAATGTGACGCCAGTCATCACGCTCCGATATCCAGAGAATGTGGCGTCCGTCTTCCATCCAATGACGGTACAGGTCGTTGTAATACACGAATGTGGCCGATTTCTCCTCTGCCAGTGTACGTGAAGTTCCATCCGTGTTGATTGCCACCAGTTGGTAAAGCTGATGGCCGCGCTGGTTGTACTCAAAAGTAAAGAACTTTGAGTCCGGCGACCATCGGCCTAATGTGAGGTCATACTGGTTTTGCCATTTTGAAGCATCTATAGGTATTTGTTTGAGTTCATCAATACAAAACAGGGCGGGAACCGCTTGGGGCAACGGATCGCCGGGCTTGTCATAATCCAGCCAACGGTAGGTAGGCTGTACCTGGTCATCGGGACGGGAATTCCTCAACAGTATCTGACGCTGCTTGTGTTCCTGCTTGCGAAGTGCCGATATGTATTTGGAATCGGGTGACCAGATGTATCGTACGTAATAGTCCTGTTCATTGCCGTCAAAACTGAGTTGGGTAAGCTCCTTTGTCTCAACGTTTCGCACCCAGATGTTATGGTCGCGCACCATGCACTCCCATTTGCCGTCAGGAGAACGGGTTCCTGCATTGTTTCCCATAGGATAGCCCGGTGCATTGAATCCGCCGCCCGGTGCTCCCCATCCGCCGCGCTGACGATCCGGTGTACGATAGGCGTTGAGCGTGTCTCTGGTCACCTGTGTCTTGAGCATTGCTTTCAGATCCACCTTGTAATACTCTGTACTGTCTTTGCCTGCGGTCTGGTAACAGAAAGTGTAAGAGTCTTTCCATTGCGGGGTTACGGCACCGTACTTGTCCTTGTACAGGTATGTATAAACTCTGTCAGTGGCTTGTTTGTAAAGTTCCTCAAAACCGTCGCTCTCTGCCCGTGCAGACGGCAGGAACGTTAAAAGCAACGAAAGCGCGGATATGGCTGTTCTATTCATGTTCATGACCTTTTATCTGACTGCAAAATTAGTCAAATATGGCGTTAATTGAAAATATGACATTATGTAAGAGTATCTGTTGATTTTTAGCCTATTATATGACATATTATTCTATATTAACCGAAATATCTTGAATACTGTTTGACAAAATGACAAAATTAGTTGCTTTAGGAGAACAACGTATCAATAAAACTATTTATATTTGCTGTATAAATAATCAATTAATGCAGTCGATATGAACATAAACAACATTATGGCTGACCTGGAGCGCAGGCATCCGGGTGAGAAGGAGTACCTTCAGGCAGTGCGTGAAGTGCTTATCAGTGTTGAACCCGTCTATAACCAGCATCCCGAATTTGAGGATGCCAAGATTGTTGAACGCATGGTAGAGCCGGACCGCATCTTTACCTTTAAGGTGCCATGGACCGATGACAATGGCCAGATTCATGTCAATACCGGTTACCGCGTACAGTTCAACAACGCTATAGGACCGTATAAAGGCGGATTGAGGTTCCACGCATCGGTCAACCTCTCAATCCTTAAGTTCCTGGGATTTGAGCAGACATTCAAGAACGCCCTTACCACTCTGCCCATGGGCGGCGGCAAGGGAGGTTCCGATTTCTCGGCACGCGGCCGTTCGGCAGCCGAGATAGAACGTTTCTGCCACAGTTTCATGCTGGAGCTATGGCGTAACATTGGCCCCGATACTGATGTTCCGGCCGGTGACATAGGCGTAGGCGCCCGCGAGATAGGCTATCTTTACGGAATGTACAAGAAACTGGCACGCGAGAACACCGGCGTACTTACCGGCAAGGGCCTTACCTTTGGCGGCTCCAAGATACGCCCCGAGGCAACCGGATTCGGCGCCCTCTATTTCCTGCGCCAGATGCTGGCCGATAAGGGTGATTCGCTTGAGGGCAAGACCATAGCCATAAGCGGATTCGGCAATGTAGCCTGGGGTGCCGCCAAGAAAGCCACTCAGTTGGGCGGTAAGGTGGTCACGCTGTCCGGCCCTGACGGCTACGTCTATGACAAGGAGGGCCTTAATGACGAGAAGATTGCCTACATGCTGCAGCTGCGCGCCACGAACAACGACGTGATAGAACCCTACGCCAAGAAGTTCGGTGCCAAGTTCTTTGCCGGCCACAAGCCCTGGGAGTGCAAGGTTGATATTGCAATGCCCTGCGCCACCCAGAACGAGCTTAACGGCGATGATGCCGCAACCTTGATCAAAAATGGCGTCAAGTATGTGGCCGAAGTCTCCAACATGGGCTGCACCCCTGAGGCCATAGATGCATTCATAGCCGCCCGCGTGCTCTACGGACCGGGCAAGGCCGTGAACGCCGGCGGAGTAGCAACATCAGGCCTTGAGATGACGCAGAACGCCATGCATATCTCATGGTCAGCCGACGAGGTGGATGCCCGCCTGCACACCATCATGAGCGATATCCACGAGCAGTGCGTCAAGTACGGTACCGAACCCGACGGCTACGTAAACTACATGAAGGGAGCCAACATAGCCGGCTTCATGAAAGTAGCCCAGGCCATGCTGGAACAAGGTTTCTTAGGATAACAACGCAATTATGAGTTCTTTTTGTTGCTCAATCTGCCTGCAACAAAACTGATTAGACAAAGCACGACCACGACTATGGTTGTTGCTTTGGCATTTGACGATGTAGCTACTGCCAGGATTGCTCCTATGATGACACCCACCAGTATAGCTGCTGCTATCAATTTGGCTTTTGAGGATTTGTTAGACTCCATAGTGACTTATAGCGGTTAAGGTTGTTATTTGCAAATTAAGAGATTATTTGCGGAAGATAAAACGGGTAAACTCTTTTTTCTTCTCCCGGCTTGCCCTATATTTGCGTTGTCACCGTATCAAGCCCAAGAATAAATGACAAGGGTGAGATTTCATTCTGGTACGCCCACTATATCAGCCCTAGCGGTGAATTCTTCTATTACAAATATAATCCTGTAGATAAGACAAGCGTGAATCTAAGAGGATTCAGGATGAAAGGTATTGGCAGTCCCATAACCCCCAATGCCTTATCAGATACAGGCTATATAAAGATCTTTCAGGGTAACAACAGATGGCTCAAGACCGAAGAAGAGCCGTCTGATTTGGCAAAGAAAATTATCCAGGCAATTGAGAATCAGAATGACAACAACCCGGTCCTGCTGTTCTTTGATATATAACAGCCCTTACTTATCCTCACTCTTTTCCAGAGCTTTTTCTATTTTATGGGTGGAGGTATCGTAAGGAATTGATATCTTTGCAGAAACCAATGTCTGACCTGATAATTGAAAATAAAATGGAAGAATTAAAAAAGACTTCACTGAAGCTTGCCATCTGGAACCTTGCAGAAGAAGCATTAGTCCTAATCATCTTGCTGATATTTTTTATTGGTTCAAACCCTGCGCTGAATGAATCCAACATGAAAGCTTTTACCGTTTGGAACTGTGTAATGTACGCAGCCTTGCTGCCTATAGTATATTGTCTGTGGTTTAAGTTTTTCAGGAACATGAAAGATGCATATCCTGACGATATCAACATTAGTTATGCGACCAGAATAGGTATAATTGCAATCATCTTATACTCTATTGCCGCAGCATTAGGATTGATTGCAACTGTTTTTGACGCATTCATCATAACACCGGATAATTTTGGATGCGATTTCCATGCACATGGAATAATACCCAAGAATAATGTTGGAATGCGTTGTAATGATCTTATACTGGGTGCCGGATTCCTGATGTCGTTAATGTTTTATTTCCTCATCAAATCCACTAAGCCCAATAGTTATATGCGGGTGCTGACTGTTATCCTTGCACTTAAAGTTCCGATACAGATAGCTGTGTTCTTGATTCCTGCATCAAAATTTTTGGTATCCCTGATGTACTTATATTTTATAGTAGAGTTCCTGTTCCTGATACAGATTTATAAGGGGTACGAGTTTGGGCAGCCTAAAATAGAAGCTGATCAGGAAGAATAAGGATACTACGTTGGAATTCGCCAAATACTTGGCTTTTATCCGTTGGAATTCGCCAAATACTTGGCTTTTATCCGTTGGAATTCGCCAAATACTTGGCTTTTATCCGTTGGAATTCGCCAAAACGGAGTTTTGCCGCATCCCATCCCCTGCGGGGGGCTAATTGCCACAAAGCCAAAAATACAAATCCCACCTTGCGGTGGGATTTATTTTCGTCTCCGCGCTTCCGCTGGTATAAATCCTTCGGCTTTATCCCGACGAAAGCGCGGAGACGAAAATGCCCGAAATCAGAGATTCCGGGCATTTTTGGCTTTGTGACTCCGTTGGGATTCGAACCCAAGACCCACAGCTTAGAAGGCTGTTGCTCTATCCAGCTGAGCTACGGAGCCGAGCCTGAAGCCAGACGAACAAAGAAAACGTGTTTTCTTTGTCGTGGCGCTACCGAGGCCAACGAAGTTAGCCCCGTTTGCGGCTGCAAAATTAGCGCAATAATTCTACATTTCAAATCTCTTTCCCGCTTTTTTGGCTCCTTAACAGTATAATGGGTAACGGCAGCCAATAAACAAGGAAAGACATGACTTTCATTGAACTTTCTGTTATACCCAAAAGAGTATCAATATGAGTATATTCCAACGTCTGGATGAGTTGTGCCGCAACCAGCATAGTAACTAGGAAATGGGCGAACGGAGGCAGTATGGTGCAGAAGGCATCCACGCAGTCACCGGCAGTCCTGAAAGTCTCTGTTGACAGTCCATATACAAGTGACGGCAGTGCAACTGCCAGCATAAGCAGGAACATGAACCCTTCATACAGCGGGCTGCCTTTGAGCTTGCCTGTTATGCCAAGCAGCAGATGACTGCCTGCAAACACGCCCAGCACTATAAGGCAGATGTAGATGGCCAGCACCACCATACTGATATAAAACGCGGTGGTCTCCTTTGGCGACAGGTTACGCAAACGGGTGACAGCGCGGAACAGGCCGCTTCCCCTACCCGCGCCCACAGCTATGAAAAGCATAAGGGCGTTTCCTATCGGAGCTTGACCCACTCCCGATGCGGCCGACCTGACTGCCCAGCGTATGCCTGGCACGCCAAGCACGCTGCGGAGCGCCAGTTCATTGTTTCCGCCTGCATTGCCTATCTCCATTATGCTTCCTATCCATGACACCAGGATAGTGACAAAAAGCAGCAGCAGATAGACAATGGCCGGATGCCACCACCATTTTCTATTCATCGGGTTCCAGGTTTGATGGGTCTATTATATGCAGTTCTATGGCACGCACCACAAGGCGGGTCACGTTCACGCCACGCTGCTCGCCCTGTGCAAACAGGCGGGCTATGAGGTCGGCCTGACGCTTTTCAAGTGACTTGGCGCTGAAAGGCATTGTGTGCAGCTCGCTTATCATGTCCTTGGTATAGCCCAGAGCCAGATGACGCAGGAAACGCTCGTCGTATTCATCAATCTCATACTGTATGCTGGCGCTGCGCTGCAGTCCCTCATCGGTCACAGCCTTGCGGAAACGTTCCACTAGTTTCTCCAGCACTGGCTGGTTGAACACAAAATGCTTGCCGCTCATCACGTCCATGATCTCGTTACGGGTAAGCAGTTCACCTGTCTTGAGCACTATGCCATGGGCACCGGCATCCAGCACATCGGCCCACAGTTTCTCATTCAATAGTTCGCCGGTGAACACCAGGACCTTAACCCCACCCTTTGCGGTTAGCTTACGGCAGATATCCACACCCACGGTCGTTGAGCCTCCCAGCCCCAGATCTAGCAGAACCAGGTCCGGCTGTGCGCCACCGTCCATCAGAGTCCAGAACTCACGCTCTGTCTGAGCTGTCCCTATGACCTCAATTTCAGGTATGTCATTCCTGATTATGGACAATGTCCCTTTTAGTTCAAGTGACACATCCTCAACCACAATTGTCTTGAATTTATCCATATCTTGCAATGTATTATTTCACTTTATCAGCCGGCACGGTAAACCATATCACCACACCGTCAGGCTCACTCTCGGCGTTTATGCGACAGCCGGGATGTCCGAACGCCTCATCATGCTCGCGTATTATCTGGCGGCATATCACGTATGACATGTTATCGTTGTTCATAAGAGGTGTGAACAGTCCGTCCAGTACATCGGAATCCGGGACAGCACATTTCCTGTGCAGTTCAAACCGTACGAAATCCCCTGAAGGCACAGCCTTGAGAGTCATGTCGCCGCCATAAGAGAATCCACGTTCCAGAAGGTTCTCAATGAGATACTCCAGCATGACGCGGTCTGCCGTAACTTTCAGGTCCGATGTCTCCACGCTTACGTTGTAGTCACAACCGCGCTTGGACTTGTTCTTTCTCACAAATGCCTCAGCCTGATCCATGAGTATGCTCACCGCAAACACCTCACGATGCAGGAGCTGCCCCTTGGTCTGCGACAAGGCATACTGGCTTAAAATACCGAATATGTCACGGTAATAATCCACAAGTTCCTGCATATCGGACACCTGTGTCCGGTTACGCTCCGTGGTTGGAGTTGACTCTATCCCTTCAACCATCTGCACTATGCGGTTAGGATACCACACCGTCTCATGCTTGAGTGTGGAGAGGCAGTTGTCAAGTATCAGGTTGCTCACATGCAGACGGTTCTCTTCATAACGTATGCGGTCTGACTCTTCACGTATCTGTTCTATGTCACGGAATCCAGACTCGAAACGTATCACGCAACTGTACAACGCCGTAGCCATATACTTGACCACCATACCTTTTACAATAGGCCAGGTCTGGTCTGCCTCATGCTCCAGGCGGAATCCTGCCGCCCCAATCACACGCTCACTGTCGTCCAGTGTAAGGATGAGCGGGAGCGCACGGCAAAGGCCGTCGGCAGAACTCTGCTCCGTACCCTGTGTCATACAGGCATTCACGCGATCAGCCAGACGCTCATCGTCCGGTCCGTCATTATGTACTGCGGTTATTATACGACCCTCATCATTGAGTGCTATCATAAAGGAACGCAGGTCCAGCAGATGGTCCAGTTCCAGGAATATTCCATCGGCAAGACTCCGCACTACGTCATCGGCATTGAAGCTGTCCAGGTCCTTCACGGCCGTTGCCTGCGATATGCCGTCAACCACGCGAATGGCCTGCTGCAGGTCGCTGCGGAATCTCATCCAATGGCGCAGATGTACCACATACCTTACTATCAGCACTACGATGAACATCAGCACAAAGAGTATGACCGCAATGGACAGGTTACTGTTGGTGCGCTGCAGTTCACGGCAGTCCTCCTCAATCTTCCACTCGCCGAAGTATAGCTTGAACAACTTCAGGTAAGCGTCATCGTTATAGCGATAAACCGTCCAGTCGCGCAATGCCAGGGCAGATACTGCAATCTCGTTCCTTAGCCACAGCACTGTCTCGTAATCAGTGGCAAAACCATCCTCAAGCCAGTAGGTCTCGGCCGGCACAAGAGTGTCCATGACCGTGAGAAGCATATCCTGCGTACCTCCGTTTATCAGATAGTCACGGTTCAATGCATCGAATGCCGAATCGGCATACAACAGCGCATCCTCAAAAAGCCCGTTGGTATTGCACAGATATGTCTGGTTGGCGTAGTTGTAGGCCTTGACAAGCAGGCTGTCCTGAATATCCGCCGGTTCCTGGGCCTTTGCGGTCAACCCCGCTCCAAGAACAAGCAGCACCGTCAGGACACGTCTTATGCCTTTAGGCAGACGGAACGAGAAGCGGCTGCCCTTACCTGGAGTGCTCTCCACGTCAAAGCGGCACACGCTGAACAGGTCATCAGACTTGCGGTATTTCTCAATTATGCCCTTGCAGTTCATAAGGCCAAAACCGCTGCCCTTTCCCTGATGCTCTCCCTGCCCTATCTTTTCCGGGTCAAAGACCTTACTGTCCAGAATGTTATGTACATCGTCAGCACTCAGACCAACACCCGTGTCACTGACAGCAATCTCCACATAGTCATCGCCTTGCAGTGCCTGGACGGTAACCTTTCCGCCTGCGGGCGTGAACTTGCGGGCATTGTCGGCAAGCGTGTTTATCATGAACAGCGTGAGCACCCGGTCTGCACGCACCACGGCATCACTCTCCAGCACATCCAGTTCCACACCCTTCTGGCTGAAACTGCGTATCCCTTTGGCCACTATGTCAAACAGGCCCTGTACCGGGAAACTCTCAACATTGAGAGCTACGACACCCTGGCGTATGCGGATCCACTGTGACAGCAGGTCATTGTACTGGTTTATTCTTTCCGCCAGCTCACGTACATACTGAAGGCTCTGCTCATACTGCGGGCTATCTACGGGCATATCTGACAGATGCCGTATCTCGGAGCGCATACGGTCTATGAAAGGAAGACACTCTGCCACAACCTGGCAGCAGGTCTTGCGGGCCAGGTTCTCACGTTTGTTCTCCTGGGCATGCAGGCTATACAAATAGTGCTGCTTCTCAGCCTGCTTCAGCCTGTCGGCCTGTCCGGTAAGCTCATCGGCATTCCTTAAAGCAGCCTTCAGGTAAGGAGCCACGGTATTGAGTACGGTACGGCTGTCACGCCCTGCCTTACGGGCGCCCCATGACCCGTTGACATTAGCATTCTCATCTATCGTAATCTCCTCCGCCCCTGTCAGTACCTTCAGTTCCGGAGCCGCAATACGGTTAAGCCACTCTATGATATCCGTATCGGCAGGTGCCGGTCTCAGTATGCTCTCACACAGGCCTACTGTACGCTGCATCATATCCGCATACTTGCGGTTTGCGGCGTTTATGCGCTTATGGAAAATAAGTATGAACAATACAAGCAGCAACATGGCGCCGGCCACGGCATAGAGCATACCTTTAAGACGGCGGTTGGAAGGCTCCAGCAGAATGGTACGGGCCTCATAACGGCGGTCCAGACGGATGTTCTTCTGAATCTCCAGATAAACAGTCCTGTTGTAGTCCGATGCCAGCTTGTCATCCAGTCCCGAATAGGCCAGGCTCATCTGCTCGCGCAGTGATGCCATACACTCCGGAACCACACCGCGCGGCAACGCCGCCATCCACTGTTCCTCTACTATGACACCGTCGGCCCGATAATTCTCCAACGGTTCCAGTTCCTGCTGTCCAATATTGTTAAGTCTGAAAATGTTGTTCAGCATATCCAGCGCATTGTCCAGTGCGCCAAGCGCATCCTGGTAGAGCCCGCGCTGTATGTAGCATGACGCAAGCAACCTCTCGCTCTCTATTATCTCATACTGCCCTCCATACTGCGCCGACAGCTGCAACGCCTTGAGCGCCAACTGTGTAGGCAGAAGCTCCGGCTGCACATCCGATGCGTTCAGACGTGACAGCATATCGTCGCTCACCCCTGACAGCACATTGTCAGTGCCATACTCCAATAGCATGGAACAGATGGCGCTGATACTCAATGCCTGCATCCTCACGTTATTGTAGCGCACCGCACTGCGCAGGCAGTTGTCCAGGCTGCGCAGTCTCTGTGACACCTGCTCATCCAGGCTCATAGGCTCTATACCTATGCCAAGCCCGCGCATGTATGTGTAGGTAAGGAAACGGTCATGGTCATCGCGCAAAAGGTTATCAGCCACCACGTATGACATCTCACGTCCTGCCTGGGCGGGCTGTTCCAGCTCAAACCAATAACGGGCCGATTCCATCCGGAACGAACGCTCCAGAGACAGCAGACGTGACAGCTGGGCATCGTCCAATATCGCACTCTCCTCATGCAGCGCACGCAGGTTCAGCAGTATCTCATTACGGTATTCATAGAACTGCACATTGTCCGATGTACGCTGGCATATACGCATCAGTCCTATCTCAGATGCCACCACCTCCAGCATGTTACCGGTTATGGACGGCACAGAGCTGTACAGCTCCCAAGCCTGGGTAAAGTCCATGCGCATGAATGCGATGCGGGCCAGCGTGTTCACTGCCTTGGCATGCTCATCGGAATGACGGCGTGACACCTCCAGCGCAAACTGAGCATACTGATGAGCCGTATCAAGATTGTTCCACAGATAGGATATGGCCTTCTCGTTCAGGTCAAACGCCGTCTGTCCTGAACCCTGTGCCAATGCCTGCACCGGATACACCACCCAGAGCACCACACCGGCAAGCCTTAATAACAACCTCTTTAGACTCATCTGTTTCTCTTGCGTAAAGACCTCTTTTTCTGTGCCTTCTTTTCTAACGGCACAACAGTTTCCCCTTGGGGCATGATACTTAGCTCACAAGCCGCCTCCAGACCATACTCCGTATATGCGCATACCAGAAAACGCTTTTTTCCGGTCACCTGTTCCGGTATGGTTACCAGACAGGAAAACGGGTCATCACCCACTTTAACACTCACTGTAGAGTCAGAGATATGCCAGCCTATGAACATACCGTCATCCAATCCGCGTACTCGCAACGTGGCGGTCTCTCCGGCTCCAAGCACATTCCTTGGGGTGCTCATAAGCATCAGGAGCGGTCCGCGTGAACCGTCTGCCACACTCCCGGCCAGACCGAGACCATCTATTTCAATGACACTCTCCTGCTCTTCCGATACATACAGCTCACTACCGTTCAGAGTCACATCGGATATGTAGTTCCTGTCGGCAGCATCCGGATGTCGGCTGAAACTGAACACGTCACATCCTGTAATCTCGCATCCGGACAGGATCATACCGCTGCCGCTCTCTGCCATATAGAGTCTGCCGCTTCTGCTCTCAAACCGGCAGTTCCTGAACACGGCTCCGTAGGAACGGCTAAGCACCACGCTGTCCGCCAGGAATGTGCAGCCGTCAAACTCCACAGGCCAGGAAACGTTTACCGTACCGTCAAAAGTCCTGGAGCGGAAACTGTTGAGCATAGGCAGCACCTGGGCGGACACGCTCCCTGCGGTTAGAAACGTTACCGCAAGCAGCATGCACAGACCGTATAACCGCCTTGATATGACCATAGTACAAAAGTATTCCTTTTTTTCCGTATCTTCGCCCTCAGTATGGATAAATTGGTTCCTATAGCCAAGATAATGACGGGATTCCCCGGCAAGTTCGGAATTCCCAGGCAGAGCGGGCTTGTACCTGAGCTCAAGGGTACCATAGTGTTTGAGCCTGAATTCCGCAATGCCGACGCCCTGCGCGGGCTGGAAGGATTCAGCCATATCTGGCTTATCTGGGAGTTCTCCCAGGCCATCAGGGAGGATTGGTCGCCCACCGTACGCCCTCCACGTCTGGGAGGCAACACACGTCTGGGGGTATTCGCAACCCGCTCACCGTTCCGTCCCAATCCCATAGGGCTGTCATGCGTCAGGCTGGAATCCATAGAACCGAGTTCACCACAAGGGCCACTCATACACGTGAGCGGTGCGGACCTTATGGACGGCACGCCCATCTATGACATAAAACCTTACATACCCTATACAGACTGCCAGCCCCAGGCTACATCAGGTTTTACAGACGCGGTAAGCATGAACCCTCTTAACGTAATCATTCCGCAATATCTGGCAGCAAAAACAAATCCCGGAACGCTCAATGCGCTCCGGGGTATCCTTGCCCAGGATCCAAGGCCACGCTATCAGGATGACCCGGACCGTGAATACGGCTTTGAATTTGACGGATATCACGTAAAGTTCAAGGTTCCTGACAGTGAAACCCTCTCTGTCACGGATATTACCCGTCTGTAACAATCCTTATTTCTGCTCCTGTGGCGTTACGCGGTCGGCAACCAGCTCCTCGACCATCTCACCCATAATATAAAGGTATGCCGAGTTGACCTTGCAGTTGGTTGTAAGAGATATGGTCTTCTTCATCTTGCCCACACGCTTGGTAGAACCGCTGTAGCTTACCTTTATGGAATCCGTCATACCGGGCATGATAGCCGTCTTGGGGTATTCAGGTATGGTACAGCCGCAACTTGAGGTGGCAGAGAGTATGAACAGCTCCTTGTCGCCCGTGTTGGTGAACTTGAACCAGCAGGTCTGGTCGCCATGAGCACGGTCAAAAAGCCCGAAGTCATGGGTGGTCTTGGAGAAAGATATCTCGGGATACTTTTCGTCCTCAGTCATTTGGCCGTTTTCAGCCCACAAAGGCAGTGCAGCTGCCCAGGCAAACAGAATCAATATCATGCACTTTTTCATTTTCATCTCAAATTATACGTTTTCACGCCGCTAAATTATTAAAAAAAATTCAATTGTAAGAATAAGCCCCTTTTCTTTGTCCAATCCAAAAAACAACACTATTTTTGAACTCCACAAAATAGAAGGACTAATCTTTACTATATGTTTGACGAGAAAGACCTGGAACAGTTTAAAAAGAAGGGAACGAATGCAGAGAGCGTAAAAGCTCAGTTGGAACTTATAAAGAAAGGATTTCCCTTCCTTGAATTAGAAGCGGCAGCATCAGTAGGCAATGGCATCATTGCGGTCGATGAAAGCAAATTTGACAGCTATATCAAGACATGGGACACCTATTGCGCCAGCGGCCATAAGGTAACCAAGTTCGTTCCCGCATCGGGAGCGGCCAGCCGTATGTTCAAGGATCTTTTTGCATTTCTGGATGCGCCGTACAGCGTGCCCACCACCCCGTTTGAGAAGTCCTTCTTTAATGGCATCAGCAAGTTTGCATTCTACAAGGACCTTGATGTCGCATGCACTGCAAATGAGGGCAAATCCATCAGGGAACTCATCTCAGCCGGCAGTTACAAGACAGTGGTAGCCAATCTGCTGCAGTCCAAGGGACTCAATTACGGCGCTCTGCCCAAGGGCCTGCTCAAGTTCCACAGCTACAGCAGCACTACACGCACTCCGCTTGAGGAACACATGGCCGAGGGTGCCATGTATGCATCGGGAGCCGACGGCACGGTACATCTGCACTTCACCGTATCCACCGAGCACCGTGAACTGTTCAAGAATCTTGCAGACAGTTGTGCTAAGGCCATGTCCAAACGCTACGGCACCACGTATGACATAACATTCTCCGAACAGAAGCCCAGCACCGATACCGTAGCCGCAGCAGCCGACGGAGGCCCGTTCCGTAACGATGACGGCTCCATACTGTTCCGTCCGGGCGGTCACGGCGCACTCATAGAGAACCTTAATGACATGGACACAGACATAGTGTTCATAAAGAACATAGACAACGTGGTACCGGATCACCTCAAGACCGATACCGTCACCTATAAGAAACTGCTTGCAGGCATACTGGTAAGCGCACAGAACAAAGTGTTTGACTACCTGCGTCTGCTTGACAGCGGCAAATACACCCCCCAGCAGTTCAAGAACATCTGCAAGTTTGTAACCGATACGCTCTGCTGCCGACGCAAGGACATAGACAAACTGGAAGGCAAGGAGCTTGCAGCGTGGCTGCACGCCAAGCTTAACCGCCCGCTCCGCGTGTGCGGAATGGTAAAGAACGTGGGTGAGCCCGGAGGCGGTCCATTCCTGGCATACAACAGTGACGGCACAATATCGCTGCAGATTCTGGAGAGCTCGCAGATAGACCTTAATGACCCGCGCAAGAAAGAGATGTTTACCGGCGGTACCCACTTCAACCCCGTTGACCTGGTTTGTGCCCTGCGCGGCTACAAAGGAACTAGGTTTGACCTGCCCAAGTATGTAGATCCCGCCACCGGATTCATATCAAGCAAATCCAAGAACGGCCGCGAGCTGAAGGCCCTGGAGCTGCCCGGCTTGTGGAACGGCGCCATGAGTGACTGGAACACAATATTCGTTGAGGTTCCCCTCACTACCTTCAACCCCGTCAAGACGGTCAATGACCTGCTGCGGCCTCAGCACCAACCGGCATAAGAATTCTCACCTATCCTTGAAGCCATCAATCAGGTCTTGAATTCCGGCGCCCGTTAAGCAGATTTTTTTCTCCCCTTAAGAAGCGCTGATTTTTCATCCTCAATGACGATACAAAGATATAACCGGTTCATTGCGGTTTTCAAATAACCAGCCAACTATTTTGTAAATATTTTTAATCCATAAAAGACACACGTTCCTGAAAAAGTTGACACTGCTTCCTGAAAAAGTTGACCGTGTCTTTACACGTTCTCCAAGCGTTTCGCGTTTCAGCGTTTCACCCAAAAATCATCCCTTTTCCCATCGTAAAGTATAATAAATCAATTGCACTATATACAGAAACGGACTGATCCGTGGGGTCAGTCCGTTTCTGTATAGATAGAGCATTGCATTACTCCATCATCAACACCTTCTTACCGTTAATGATAGTGATACCTCTCTGGTACTCATTAACTTTTACTCCGCCCAGGTTGTAGCGGGTACCGGAAGCATTCATGTCATCGGGGGTTATGTAGCTTACGCCTGTTGTGCAGGTAAACTCAATGTTGTCAATGTTGCAGTTGGCTCCGGTGATGGTTATGCGCAATATCTGCTCACCCTCCTCCAATTCCTCAATCAGGTCACCGCTTATGGCAGAATATTTTCTCCTTCCATTATTGGGGACGTTAATATTGGCAAGCGTAATCTCCTGACCGTCTTTCATGAGGCTTATTCTGAATCCGGAGTTATCTTCGCCTGAACTTACGGTCGCGGCAAAAGAATAAGTGCCGCCGCTCTGTACGTTTACGGAATATTCCAGCCATTCGTCAACGGCTGTATAGCTTAACACATAATTTCCGCTGTTGGCCTTTATTATATCCACTCCCTCGTTGTCATTGCGGTAGTTGGTTCTGCCCTGGTCGGTTTCATCAGAATCGTGGAATGTAGTGCCGTCACCACCTTTGTCAAAGTCCTCTACCTGCAGTATGCCCGGCAGGTTGATAGGCTTGCCGTTGCTGGTATATGGAGCGCGCTTGTTGTTGGCTTTCAGCGTCATTCCGGTTATCTCCGATTCATTCTTAAGCGTATCGGTGGCAATGGCGGTAATGACGTACTGGCCTTTGGCGGCAGGTCTGTATATGGCCTCAAACGGTTTCTTGGTAAGTGTCTTGTACAGGATGCCGTCCACATAGACCTTTACATTCTTTATTGCACCCTCCCTGTCGGCATACAGGGGAGTGAAATGTATCTTGGTGTTGGTGTTTATGGTGGTAGGCATCATCTCGGATGTCACAACCAGGTTGAGCGTGCTGTCAATCTCGGCATGTCTGAAGGCAATCTTGTCTATGTTGCAGTTGTTGCCAGATATGCCGTTTATGGTCAGACGGATAGTCTGCATGCCCTCCTTGAGAGCTATCTTGGTCCTTCCGCTTATGGTCTTGTATGTATCCCAGGCACCGGTGTTGGGAGCTTCTATCCTGTCAGTCAAGTCTGTAAGACTATTATTTTCATTGACAGAAAGAATCAGGCCTGCGCCGTCTGACGGTGATGACAGGGTTACGTCATAATTGTAGAAACCGGCTTTCTTTACATCTACTGTATATTCCAGCCACTCTCCATTGACGGTATATCCTATGGCATATCCGGCGTTTCCGCTTACTATATCCACGCCACAGTCGCTACGGTAAACGTTGCCCTGGTTCTCCTTGTCATTGTCGTGGTATGCAACTCCCTCTATGCCTTTGTCAAAATTCTCGGCCTGAATGGTTCCGGGTAATGACACAGCCTTGTATGGAGCGCGCGGCTCGTATGCGGTTACACTGCCCACACGCTGGTATGAGTTGCCGTCGCTGTCATAAACTACAGCCTTAAACTCCTGCTTGCCTGTTGTGGATGGTACAAAATCTACTATATACGGAGCCTGGGTCAGTGTGGCGTACAGATTGTTGTTTACGTAGAACTTTATGTTGTCTATGGTCTTCTTGCTGTCTGTCAGGCTGGCGCGGATTGTAATGGGAATAGTTTCTCCCATGATAGCGGCGCCGGCACCCGGCTTGATGTAAAGCGATATCTGTTTCTTCATTCCCGGGAACGGACTTTTGGCTGTCCTGGCAGCCTCCGATTTCATGTAGGTGCGCAACCACTCCATTGCGGGACGGTCCCTGCCGTCACGGATGATGCCTGAGTTACCGTCGGTGGTCCAGGTGGCACCGTAGATGTATCCCCACAGGGTTATGCCGGCACAGTAATCTGCCTGCCACATATAGGGAATCTGGTCCCTGTACTGCTGCAGCTGCTTGGCGTCATCGGTGGTGCCAATGTCATACTCGGTGCTGTACATGGGCATCTGCAGTGCGTTCTGTATCTCGGTCATGGCGTTCTTG
>JAEEGJ010003645.1_pt1 | contig 57233 bp, 43 predicted proteins | sample 8958761 | NCBI WGS metagenome assembly JAEEGJ01 (sample SAMN16246546, study PRJNA631951) | gut metagenome | biome: gut microbiome; feature: rumen; material: RS-attached | host: Bos | place: Iran: Karaj | collected 2018-10 | reverse complement strand
ACTAAACTAGACTTAACTAAAGCATTTCAGGATTTTCCCAAACCCTTGAATGCAAGTGCAAATATACGGAAACTTTCCGAATACTGCAAAACTTTTTTGCATTTTTTTGCATTAAAGTTACGTTTTTCTATAAAATGGCTGAGTTACTCAGCAAAATATAGTCTAAAATTGTCATTGCAGCCATCGCTTCGACGACAGGCACTGCCCTCGGTAAAACACAAGGATCGTGACGTCCTCGTGCCGTAAAAGTGGTGGGATTTCCTTCGAGGTCAATCGTCTGCTGTTCCTGCAAAATCGTTGCTACGGGTTTGAAGGCCACACGGAAATAAATGTCCTGACCGTTGGAGATACCTCCCTGAATGCCGCCGCTGTGATTGGTGGCGGTTGTAATGGCTGGGGATTTCAAATCCCCAGCAACAGGCGAGGGGATGAAGACGTCGTTTTGCTCTGAGCCTCTGGCAGTTACGCCGTCGAAGCCCTCACCGTATTCAAAACCCTTGACGGCATTGATGCTCAGCATTGCAGCACCTAAGGCTGAATGAAGTTTTCCGAACTCTGGTTCGCCCACTCCTGCAGGACAACCTTTGATGACGCAGGTGATGACTCCTCCGATAGTGTCGCCCTCGGCCTTCATTTGTGCTATCAGCGCCTCCATCTCTGCGGCTTTCTCAGGATCTGGACAGCGCACGGCGTTCGATTCCGTCTGAGAGAGGTCGTAGCGAGTGTAGTCACGATCCAAAGCGATATCCCCCACTTGCGAGGTATAGGCCTGAATGGTGATGCCTTTCTGCTGGAGCACCAGTTTGGCCAGAGCACCGCCCACACAGCGGCTGATGGTGATACGGGCCGAAGAACGTCCGCCACCACGATGGTCGCGGATGCCGTATTTCAGATAATAGGTGTAGTCGGCGTGGGAAGGACGGAACAGGCAACGCAGGTTCTCATAGTCCTGCGAGTGCTGGTTCTGGTTTCTGACGATGAATCCGATGGGACAGCCCGTCGATTTCCCTTCAAAGACACCGCTGAGCAGTTCCACTTGGTCTGCTTCCTGTCGCGAGGTGGTGATATGGCTCTGTCCAGGACGGCGACGGTTCAGTTCCTGCTGGATGAACGCCAGATCGATATCCACACCTGGTGGCATCCCGTCGACAACACCTCCGATGGCTTCACCGTGACTCTCGCCGAAGGTCGTAAGTCTGAATATATTCCCAAATGTATTCACTTTTTCACCTTTTTACTTTTTCACCTTTTAATGGCAGTGTCCGCAGCCTCCTTCGTGGTGTCCGCAGCCGTCGCCGCAGCCCTCACCACAGTTGTCTCCGTGATGTCCACAACCCTGACAGCCGCCTGTCAGCATCTTGATCAGATGTTGTATCTCTTCTTCCGTAGCCTCACGGTTTTCCTTCACCTCACCGATGAAGTTCAGTTCCTTGCCGGCCAGCGGGTGGTTCGTGTCGATGGTGACGCCGTCGTCCTCGATTTTCACGACTTTCGCCATAAACTGATGGTCTTCGGTATCGTTCATCGTGATGATGGCTCCCTCGAAGATATGCTCGTGGTCGAACTTGCCGTTGATGCTGAAGATGTCACGCTCCAACTTGTGGACGCCCTCAGGGATATAATCTCCGAAAGCTTCACTGGGCTGTAGGGTGAAATCAAACGTTTTGCCCTTCTCCATACCGATGAGGTTCTTCTCAAAGGCGTCGAGGGCGATGCCGTATCCGGTGATGAACTCGAAGGGACGTTCTGTACTCGTCTGCTCCTCCAGCGACTTTTCTCCGTCATTCACAGTGTACAGCTGGTATGTAACTGAGAGGAATCTGTTTTGTGGTTTATCCATTCTTATACCTTATTATATATAATGCGCTGCAAAGGTACGCATTTTCCCTGAAATAAGCGTCAAATTACGGTAAAAATATGAAATTTTCCTTATTCACGGCATTATTTGATATGCATCAACAAAAGGGCTGTTATCGCACACAATCAAACAAAAAAGCTTGTGAGTTCCAAAAAGTCGCCGTACCTTTGCACCGTCAAAAGACATTTAGGATAACATTTTAGTATTAAAGTAGGGGCGGCTCAACACACCGCTCTGAGTAAAGAAAAGAAAGGGTAAAAAGATGAAAAAGATGATTTTGACAATGGTAGCTATGCTGAGTATGACAACAGCATTTGCAGAAGGTGAGAACGCAGCCAACGTAGAGAACATGGAGGCTTATGAGTTGAATATCAATATGAACAAGCTCTCCAAAGCTCTGAACCTGGCAGACGACCAGAAAGAGGCTGTGGCTGAGATTCACCACACGTTTGCTTCCGAGCTGATGTTCGCAGCAGAGTATGGCAAGAATGACCGTAAGGCTATGGTAGCCCGCGCCATCGACAACGATGTGAAGTGGATGCGCTATGTGCTTAACGAGGATCAGATGCACACTTACCTCAAGTTGCTGAACACCACTATCAACAACCGTGGTCTGAACAAGTAAAAAAGAAAGAGTGATTTTAAGTTTTTAGTAGTTTTTGGGAGGCATTCCGAGAGGGATGCCTCTCTTTTTGGTGTAAAAATTGCTCCTTCTGCGTAAAATTATCCATTATCCATTACCCGTTATCCATTTTTTTCGTATCTTTGCACTCGAAACCTAAATGAATGTAGCAATATGAGAAAACTGAAAGTTTATCTTCTTATGATGGTGGCAGTGGTGCTGGCCAGCTGTGGCACATCACACACCGTACCCATTACGGGTCGTACCCAGAGTCTGATGGTCGAGGATGGTCAGGTGTTAGGTCTGGCCACTCAGCAGTATCAGGAGTTTATGAAGACGGCCAAGTTGTCAACCGATGCCACCAAGACAGCGATGGTGAAGCGGGTAGGGCAGAACCTTGCCAATGCCGTTACCAGTTACATGAATGCCAACGGTCTTGCATCGGAGATTGCCAACTTCAACTGGACATTCAATCTGGTCCAGGACAAGCAGGTGAATGCCTGGTGTATGCCTGGAGGTCTGATTGTGGTTTATGAGGGTATTTTGCCCGTCACGCAGGACGAGGCGTCGTTGGCCATCGTGCTGGGACATGAGATTGCCCACGCTGTGGCGCGCCACTCTGCCGAGCAGATGAGTACGCAGATGAAACAACAGCAGGGACTCCAGGTTGGTGCGGCAGTAGCCGGCATGCTGGGTATGGGCACGAACACCACGTCGCTCATCGGGGCTATCGTCGCTAACGGCTTCAATTTCAAGAACTTGAGTTACTCCCGCAGTCATGAGAGCGAGGCTGACCACATGGGACTGATCTTTGCCGCTTTGGCAGGCTATGATCCCCAGACGGCCATCACTTTCTGGCAGCGGATGGCTTCCCAGAGTTCTAACAAGACCTCTGAGTTCCTGAGCGACCACCCCTCAGACGAGACGCGTATCCGTCAAATTCAGGGTTGGATGCCTGAGGCGTTGCAGTATTATAAGAAAGGTGGTGCGACAAAGACTGCCTCTGCCAGTTCTGCTGCTACGCCCGCCAAAGCCACGAAGACCTTCCACATCTCGACAAAGAAGAAATAACCAAATACAAAAACATAAGGATGAGAAAGACGTTTTTTTGCATGCTTGGCTTCGCCGGTCTGACGATGGCCCAGGCACAGACCAAGCCCGGAGGCATCTCCAGCGAGATGTTGCGTGATATCCAGAAAGAGCAGAAGGCCGAGCCCGTCAACCGTGCGCTGGTCAATGCCGTTGCTGCCAATAGCATCGATGCCCTGACCGTGAACCATCAGAATGCAGGTGCCCTCGACACCTATTTCAGTATTGAGACTCCTAAACAAAGCATTACCGACCAGAAATCCTCCGGGCGTTGCTGGATGTTCAGCGGCCTGAACGTGCTGCGTTCCAACTATACCAAGGAGCGCGACTCCATAGAGGTTGAGTTCTCTCAGGCATATCTTTTCTTCTGGGATCAGTTGGAGAAGGCCAACCTGATGTTGCAGGGCTGTGTCGATACAGGCCATCAGTCTATCGACGATCCGCGTGTGCAGTTCTTCTTTAAGAGTCCGATAGGCGATGGCGGCACCTTCTGTGGTGTGGCCGACTTGGTGGATAAGTACGGACTTGTGCCAGCGGAGGTGATGCCTGAGACCTATACCAGCGACAACACGTCAAAGGCTCGTTCGCTCATCTCATCGAAGTTGCGCGAATATGGTCTGCAGTTGCGGGATATGGCCCAGAAGGATCGTAAGCAGGCCTCCATCGACAAGGCCAAGACCCGTATGCTCAGCCAGATCTACAAGATGCTCGTGATGACCATCGGTGAACCTCCCCAGCAGTTCACCTATGCCTTTAAGGATAAGAACGGTAAGGCTGTCGGACCTGCCAAGACCTATACGCCGCAGACCTTCAGTCAGGAGGTGGTGGGCGGACCTATCAACGGCACTTTCATTATGGCGATGAATGATCCCCGCCGTCCATATTATAAGACTTACGAGGTGGAATACGACCGTCATACCTACGACGGCCATAACTGGAAATACGTCAATCTGCCGATGGAGGACATTGAGCAGATGGCCATCGCCTCGCTCAAAGACGGCCGCAAGCTTTACAGCAGCTACGATGTGGGTAAGTTCCTCGATCGTAAGCGTGGCTATGCCGATACAGAGAATTTCGACTATGCTTCCCTCTTCGGCACAACCTTCGGCATGGACAAGGCCCAGCGCATCTCCACTTTCGACAGCGGCTCCACACATGCCATGACCCTCACGGCTGTCGATCTCGATGAGAAAGGCAAGGTGAAGAAGTGGAAGGTGGAGAATTCCTGGGGTGCCTCGTGGGGACAGCAGGGGTGTCTGATTATGACAGACCGCTGGTTCCGTGAGTTTATGTTCCGTCTGGTGGTCAATAAGAAATATGTGCCGGAGAATATCCTCCAGGCCTCTGAGACTGAGCCTGTTATGGTGATGCCTGAGGATCCGCTCTTCCTGCCCGATGAGCAGCCGCAGCGTGAGAATCCGCTCTTGGTGAAGAGCACCTTACCTTTCGGTGCCCCCGACTTTAGCAAGATTCAGGCCTCTGACTATCTGCCTGCCTTCGAGATTGCCATTCAGCAGAATCGGGAAGAGATTGCTGCGATTGTAGCTAATCCAGAGTCGCCTACTTTTAAGAATACCATTCTTGCCCTTGAGGAGAGTGGCCAACTGCTCGGCCGTGTGAGCGGGGTGTTCTTTGCCTTGGTCAGTGCTGATAAGACACCTGAAATTGGTGAGATTCAAAAGAAGGTGCAGCCTATGTTGACAGACCTGTCGAACGAGATTATGTTCAATAAGCAACTGTTTGAACGCATCAAACAAGTCTATGACAAAGAGCATGATGCCCTTCAGGGAGAGGACAAGAAACTGTTGGAGGAAACCTATAAGGACTTTGTCCGTAGGGGCGCTCTGTTGTCAGAGGACAAGATGAAGCGTATGAAGGAAATCAATCTCAGGATTTCCGATCTTCAGCAGGAGTGGGGCGACCTGTTGCAGGCAGCCACTAACGATGCTGTTGTCTGGGTGGACAAGAAGGAGGAACTCGCTGGACTCAGCGAGGCTGACATCGCCCAGTGCAAGAAAGATGCTGAGAACAGAGGCGGTAAGGCTCCCTATGCCATCGTCATTGTAAACACGACACAGCAGGCTATCCTGACTAACCTCGACAACCGCAATCTGCGCAAGAAAGTCTTTGAGGCTTCTGTCCATCGTGCCGACGGTACAGGCCAATACAACACCTTCTCCATCGTCAGCGAGGTAGCCAGGCTGAGGGCAGAACAGGCAGAGATCATGGGCTATCCCAACTATGCATCGTACTCGCTGGAACGGGCGATGGCCAAGACACCGGATAATGTCTATGCCTTCCTGAAGAACCTCATCAGCCAGTATTCACCGAAGGCCGATGCCGAGACGAAGGCCATCGAGGACTTTGCCCGCAAGACCGCAGGTCCGGACTTCCAACTGCAGCCCTACGACCGCTTCTACTACTCGGCAAAGATGAAGAAGGAACTCCTGAATGTCTCCGACGACGAGGTGAAACCCTACTTCAATGTCGACAGCGTGCTTATCAACGGAGTCTTCTATGCCGCCAACCGTGTCTATGGTCTGACTTTCAAGGAGCGTAAGGATATTCCCCTCTATCATCCTGATATGCAGGCCTTCGAGGTCATCGACAAGGATGGCAGGACGTTGGCCCTGTTCTGCTGCGATTACTACCGCCGTCCCACGAAGCGCGGAGGAGCCTGGATGAACGGTTTCCAGAAGCAGAGCCGTCAGCGCAACCAGATACCTATTGTATTTAATGTATGCAACAACGCCAAGGCTCCCGATGGTATGCCGTCGCTGCTGACGTGGGACGAGGTGACCACCATGTTCCATGAGTTCGGTCACGCCCTGCATGGTATGCTCTCCAACTGTCAGTACAACAGTCTGAGTGGTACCAGCGTGGCCCGCGACTTCGTGGAGATGCCTTCGCAGTTCAACGAGTCGTTTGCCTCCATCCCGGAGGTCTTCGACCACTATGCCCGTCATTATGAGACTGGTGAGCCGATGCCTGCCGACCTGAAGGAGCGCATGCTGAAGAGCATCAACTTCCAGACGGCTTACGCCCTCGGTGAGAACCTTGCCGCCACCTGTGCCGACATCGCCTGGCATATGCTGCCCTCGAAGGATATCCCAACGGCCGACAAGGCTGATGACTTCGAGACAGAGGCCCTGCGCCAGATAGGTCTGCTCAATCCTCAGATACCGCCCCGTTATCATACCAGTTATTTCAACCATGTGTGGGGTGGGGGCTATGCTGCCGGCTATTACAGCTATCTGTGGACTGAGGTCCTGGCTGTGAATATTGCCGATGTCTTTGCCAAGCGTGGTGCCTTGAAGCCTGAGACGGGTCAGGATTTCCGTGATAAGATCCTGAGTCGTGGCAATACGGGCGACCTCATGCAGATGTTTACCGACTTCACGGGTATGGCCCAGCCCGATGCCTCCAGCCTGCTCAAGGCCAGAGGGTTATAAATAAACAAAAAAAGAGGCTGTGTCGATACAGCCTCTTTTTTTTGTTCTCTTTCCTAATAGATTAGAGGGCGAACTTGTAACCAACGGTCAGCTGGAACACCTGGTTCTTACAGTTTTTCTCGCCAGCACCCATATACTCCTTCTTCACAATGTCGCTCAGGCCGATGTTGACACGACCGTCGATGTAGATGGGGATGGTAGGAACCTGATAAGACACACCGACGGGAATTGAGATGTCGACCTTATTGCAGTTGTCCTTGATGTCTGTGTCTGTCGAAATTTTGTTGCCATCCATCTTCTGAGTCATCTTGTATTTGGCGCTCATCAAGAAACCGAACTGTACACCGGCCTTCACGGCAAAGCCCTTGAAGAGATAGGCGTTGGCCACGATGGGCAGGTTGATATAACCCAGCTCGAACTTTGTGTCCTCAATCGAATACTTCTTGCCATCCACTTTGACTTCAGCGTCTTCCCACTGACATCCCTGCATGGCGTAGTTCACGCCGGCAGCAACACTGAACATTTTTGTCAGCTGATACTCAGCCTCACCGCCGATCACGAAACCTGCGTAAAGAGATTTGTCAAGCGTGATATCCTCCATATTAGCCTTAGGCATATTGCTTACCTTGCTGAGTGTTGATCCGATTTTCGGCTGGAGTGAGAAAGTACCCGGCTCAAACTGAGCTTTTGCTGCAACTGTAGCCACCATCATAGCGGCGATCATCATAATCTTCTTCATAATTCTTTTTTAATTTTATAATTATTTAATTTTTAATTTTATCAATTCTATCATGTTGATAAAAAACAATCCTCCTTGAATTGCGGTGCAAAGGTACGGATATTTTTGCATATATGATAGCATTTTTATGCATTGTGTGCGCAAACAGCTATCTTTTTTGATACATATCAAGGTCGTTTCGTTAATTTTGCTTACCTTTGCAGGCAAATTTGATAATCAAAGATGAAAAGGATACTGTTCGTATGTCATGGGAACATCTGTCGCAGTCCGATGGCAGAGTTTGTGATGAAGGACCTCGTGAAGAAGGCCGGGCGGGAGAACGACTTCTATATCGAGTCGGCTGCCACCTCCACGGAGGAGATCGGCAACGAGGTCTATCCCCCTGCCAAACGCAAACTGGCTGAGCACGGCATCGGCTGTAAAGGTAAGACCGCCCGTCAGATGACACGTCGTGACTATGACCGCTTCGACCTCCTCATAGGAATGGACTCCGCCAACATCCGCAACATGTATCGTATCTGTGGCGGCGACCCTGAGCAGAAGATCCACGAACTCTTAGACTTCACTGACCGTCCAGGCGATGTGGCGGATCCCTGGTACACCGGCGATTTCGAAGCCACCTGGCGCGATGTCCTCGAAGGCTGCCAGTGCCTGTTGGAGCAGATAGTGTAATATCTTGCAAATATTAATTGTGAAATATGAAGAAGGATATCGTATGGCTTGATTATTCTCGTTTTATCGGCATTTTTCTTGTTGTTTTTTGTCATTCTTTTCCGACAATACCCGGATGGATTGAAGTTAGACCAGCTAAGGCAATCTGGGATTATGTATATCTTTTCCACATGCCTCTGTTTTTCATTATTTCTGGTTATTTGTATAAACAAGGAAGTCCAAATGGATTGAAAAGATTGTGGACTCGCCTGATAGTACCATACTTTCTTTACCAGTTGTTTTATCTCCCCATCCAATTCATTCATTTTAAACAGGAGCTTACAAACCTGGACTTTTGGATAAAGATTTTTGTGGGTATGTTATCCGGTGATGGTTATGATACACCTATTTCTTATTGTATTTGTCTACCATGCTGGTTTATAGTTTGTATCATACAATTACATTTGTTTTTCTTATATGTTCCTGTCAAAAAGATGATATCTATAGCCATTTGCATCTTTTCTGTTCTTTTTTTGATCATTAGAAAGCATTACTCCCTTGATTTCTACTTTTGCATAGATAGCACGATAATGGCCTTACCCTATTTCCTCATAGGTCATTATATAGGCAAGAGAGGTCTTATTGAAATGATTGTCGGTTGGAAGAAAAACCTGCTGATTGCCATCGTTTCCGGGTTTACGGTTTATATCATCCTTCAAATTAATGGCAAAGCTCAGATGAATGTACTAAGTTATGGAGATAACCTGTTCATGAATTATATGGCAGGCATTGTAGGTAGTCTGATGATATTTATGATAGCTAAAATATGGGCTGATATATGTCATGAAAAAGAATGGATAAAGACAATCTCGAGAAACACGCTCTTTATTATTTTTTTTCATTGGTTAGTATTAACTATTTGGGGAATGATTATATCGAAGGCGATTGTATTGATGGGCGTTAATGTTAATTTTGTATTCAGAATGTGCACATCTATCATGATTTCTGCTGTTATCTTTTGGATTTCTAAGAAAACGATTGATTATGGAGTTGGAAGATTTCCTCTTGTATTTGGGAAACAAACACCTAGCGCGATGTCCTCGAAGGCTGCCAAAGCCTGTTAGAGCAGTTGCCCCCATCAACGTATAAAATAGGTGTCGAGCCTGTTTACTGTGTGCTTTCTCCCACTTTCCAATGGTACTTTAGGGGGTATAACAGGCATTAGCACTAATGTAAACTGCCGTTTAAACAGGGAGTAACTGCCGTCTAAACAACCTTACGGCTATAGCCAAAAGACCTTACGCCTATAGCCGAAAGGCTTTACGGCTATAGCCAAAATGAAAAACACAGTAAAAGTTATGGTAGTAGTTTTTTAGTAGTACTATAGTAGTATAATGAAGTTACGCATTTACTGCATCATTTCTCTCATAAATGAACCATTTAAGGGCAGGAAACAGGCGTCAAGTGTACGTAATACATTTCTTATTTAATCTTAAATTATTAGCAAGTTTATACCAATATAAGCTTCTTTTTCCTAAATTTGTAGTGTAAAAGCGACTATTATCCGCTGTTGCATTAGGACAATTCACTTCGTAGGGGTTATGATCAAGAATAATTAAAACAAATAGAATAGTTTATTTTTATCAATTTAAAACAATTAGAATTATGAAGAAACTATTTTCCTTATTAGTAACAATGCTATTGCCATTGATGGCAAGTGCCTATGACCTTGCAGACGACAAGGGGCTTCATTACAACATTAAGGGTGACGGAACTCTTGAGGTGGATGGACTTGATGGATGGACTACTACAGCAGACATCTTAAGCGATGTCACTATTGGTGGTAGGACATACCGAGTGACATCCATTAAAGCTCGGGCTTTCGAGGGTCGAAGCGACCTTCGGTATCTGTCTATTCCGTGGACTGTCACATCTATTGGTGAATATGCATTTATAGATTGCGGCAGCAATATTTCTGTTAATATTGCAGATCCGGAATCATGGTGTCAGATGCAATTAGGCAATGAACACTCCAGTCCACTTTCCAGTGCAGGAAAGGTGCTGGTGCATGACATTGAGACAACCAGGATTGATATTCCAGCAACTGTTACAGCCATCGGTAAGTTCACATTTTATCAGTGTCGTAAGATTAACTCGCTGAATATCCCTTCCTCTGTGAAATCTATCGGCAGCTCGGCCTTTGAGGACTGCACTGGTCTCACGGCGCTGACATTGAGTGAGGGATTGGAGGCCATTGGCGGATCAGCTTTCCAAGGATGTACGGGACTTCAGACACTAAAAATTCCCAGTACAGTCAAATCCATCAATATCAATGCCATTGCCAATTGTTCTGGTATTAGAGAGGTGTATTGTTATGCCGAGAATGTACCTGATACACATGCTGATGCCTTTGAAGCAACTCCTACGGAGAAGTCAACGCTTTATGTGCCAGCCAATGCTGTTCAGAGATATAGGACAACGTGGCCGTGGAGTGACTTCAAGGAGATTGTCCCTATAGGCGGTGGTACTACAACACTCACAGATAATGGTATTATCTTTGCCCTTAAAGGCGATGGTACCCTGGAGGTGACTGGTCTGGAATCATGGCAAAGGACGGTAGACATCTTAAGCGATGTCACTATTAATGGCAGAACATACAGAGTGACATCCATAGGAGCATATGCTTTCCAAGGTAGAAGTGATATCAGATATTTATCAATCCCATGGAGCGTTACATCCATTGGAGAATATGCCTTCAGAGATTGTGGCAGCAATATTTCTGTTAATATTGCTGATCCGGAATCATGGTGTCAGATGCAATTAGGCAATGAGCACGCCAGTCCACTTTCCAGTGCAGGAAAGGTGTTGGTGCATGACATTGAGACAACCAGGATTGATATTCCAGCAACTGTTACAGCCATCGGTAAGTTCACATTCTATCAGTGTCGTAAGATTAACTCGTTGAATATCCCTTCCTCTGTGAAATCTATCGGCAGTTCTGCCTTTGAGGACTGCACCGGTCTCACGGCGCTGACATTGAGTGAGGGATTGGAGACCATTGGCGGATCAGCTTTCCAAGGATGTACGGGACTTCAGACACTAACAATTCCCAGTACAGTCAAATCCATCAATATCAATGCCATTGCCAATTGTTCTGGTATTAGAGAGGTGTATTGTTATGCCGAGAATGTACCTGATACACATACTGATGCCTTTGAGGCGACTCCGACGGAGAAATCAACATTGTATGTGCCTGCCAATGCTGTTCAGAGATATAGGACAACGTGGCCGTGGAGTGACTTTAGGGAGATTGTCTCTATGGGTGGTAATACATCACTTACTGATAACGGCTTTGTCTTTGCTGTTAAGGGCGATGGTACTCTGGAGGTAACAGGGCTGGAATCATGGCAAAGAAATGCAGACATCCCAAGTGATGTTACTATCAGTGGGCAGAGATACAGAGTGACATCTATTGGAGCATATGCTTTCCAAGGTAGAAGCGATATCGAATATCTGTCTATCCCATGGAGCGTGAAGTCCATTGGCGAATATGCGTTCCTCAACTGTGGCAGCAACTTGACTGTTAATATCGCAGATATAGAATCATGGTGTCAGATGGAATTAGGCAATGAGTACTCCTGTCCGTTCTCCAGTGCCAAGAAGGTTTTAGTCTATGACAAAGAAACTGACCGAATAGACATCCCTAAAGGTGTCACATCCATCGGTCATTACACTTTCTATCAGTGCCCTAGTATTATGTCACTAAATATTCCTTCTACTGTAAGTTCAATCGGAAGTTCTGCCTTTGAGGACTGTACAGAACTTATGTCACTGACATTAAGTGAAGGACTGCGGGATATCGGAGGATCTGCCTTTGAGGGATGCTCAAGACTGACAATCCTCTCGTTACCCAGTACCGTGAGTTTGATCTTAATCAATGCTTTCAGAAATTGTAAGAGTATTACGGATGTGTATTGTTACGCTGAGAGTGTTCCTGATACACATGCTGACGCCTTTGACGCCACTCCGACGGAAAATGCAACACTTCATGTGCCAGCCAATGCACTTAGGGCATATAGAAGATCATGGCCTTGGAGTGACTTCAAGGATATTGTGGCAATAGGTGAAGACCCAGATGCGATTAAGGGGATAAAGCAGTCTGATGATAGCAAAACAGAGTATTATGACCTGACTGGCCGTAAAGTCTATCAACCTCAAAAGGGCCTCTATATCAAGAATGGTAAGAAGGTCATAATGAAATAGGAATTGACGGCATTCTTTTAGAATATTTAGGACGGCTTTTGATATAACAGAGGCCGTCCTTTTGTTCTCCATTACATCACGAAAGACTGTAAAAGCAAACATTAGTTGGCTATTTCCTTGCGAGAATCGGCAAAATGTTGTACCTTTGCAAAATTATTTGGAAACTGTCGTGAATTGCATCATATAGGATATGCTCTTTAATTCATTTGAGTTCCTGGTATTTCTGCCGATAGTGTTTGTGCTTTACTGGTTTGTCTTCCAGAAGCGCAAGTGGCAGAATCTGCTGATTGTCACGGCCAGCTATGTGTTTTATGGCTGGTGGGACTGGCGTTTCCTGTTCTTGATCGTATTTACGTCGCTGTGCAGTTTCTATAGTGGTGTGCTGATAGACTATTATCGAGGAAGGAGGAATGAGGAAGGAGGAAGGCGCAAGCAGCGGATGGTATGCGCTGTGAACTTGATAGTGAACTTCCTGATTTTAGGCGTATTCAAGTATTACAATTTCTTCGCGGACAGTCTGGCGCAGTTGTTCTGGGGGCTGTTCCATTACCAGTTGGACTGGGTGACGCTGAACGTGATTCTTCCCGTAGGCATCAGTTTCTATACCTTCCAGGCACTCAGCTATACGATTGATGTTTATCGGAAAGACGTGCCTGTGACCAGGAACATCGTGGAGTTCTGTGCATTTATCAGTTTCTTCCCGCAGTTGGTGGCTGGTCCTATTGAAAGGGCTAAGAACCTGTTGCCGCAGTTCCAGCGTGACCGTCATTTCGACTATGTGCAGGCTGTGGACGGTTGCCGTCAGATGTTGTGGGGATTCTTCAAGAAAGTGATCATTGCGGACAGTTGTGCGTCAGACCTTAATCCGTTGTGGGATTCATATGCAGACTATTCGGGCGTCAGCCTTTGGCTATTGGCACTCCTGTTTACTTTCCAGATATACTGCGATTTCTCTGGTTATAGTGATATTGCCATCGGCTGTTCTCGCCTGTTTGGTATTAAGTTGCTGCCCAATTTCAATTATCCCTATTTGTCGAGGTCGATACCTGAATTTTGGCGGCGATGGCATATATCGCTGATGACTTGGTTCCGCGATTATGTCTATATTCCCCTTGGCGGAAGCCGTTGTGCCCAGTGGAAGGTCATCAGGAATACGTTTATCGTGTTTGGTGTCAGCGGCCTTTGGCATGGGGCCAATTGGACATTCGTATGTTGGGGCTTGTATCATGGTACGCTGATTGTGTTATACAAACTGTTGCATATCAACACCAAGGATAAGGACATTCTGGCTGCAGGCAGACGGCTGCCATCACTGAAGGATATATGCAGAGTGGCTGTCACGTTTGGTCTGGCTGTTGTCGGATGGGTCATTTTCCGTGCTGAGAATATCATTCAGGCATGGGATTTCGTGTCTCGTATGTTCCTGACGGCCTTTGATGATTTCCATCTCCGCCTTGGCAGCATTTCTACGTTTATTGCCATTCTGTTGCTGATCGTTGTGGAATATCTGCAACGCGACAAGGTTCATGTGCTTCAGTTCTCCGACAATAGGTTGTTCCGTCCTGCGGCAGTCCGCTGGACTATCTATCTGGTGCTGTTCGCTTCGGTCTTCTATTACTCTTTGAATAGCGTTGCTCAAGAGTTTATTTATTTCCAATTCTGATTTGAAACCAGATGAATAAGAAAGAACGATACGATATCCGCCGCTTTGGAGCAAAACTGGGATTATTCCTTTTGCTTTTTTCCCCTCTTGTAGGTTTTGGATATATTTGTCTATATATGTCAGGGGAACTGGATTCTTTCCCGTCGTATATTCATCCCTTACGGCAAGACCAATTGTTTGGACTGGCATATAGTAACTATGACAAGGCTTACAAGTTCCATATGACCGAAGAGGTCTTTCGTCCTCAGGTGCTGGCCTTGGGTTCATCAAGAATCATGCAGGTGAAGCATACGGTCATCAACCCCGACTATTCTTTTTATAATGCAGGTGGTGCTATACAGACTCTTCGTGAATTGCCATTGTTCCTCAATAAGCTCCATGATAGTCCGGAACTTATCATTGTCAATATTGATCAATGGTGGTTCAATAGGGCAAAGATAGATGCGGACCAAAACTATTCTCCTTCTGTTTATGATGTTCCTGAGTTGAGCTTTCTAAAAACAGGGCGGCTTGTCTGTGATTTCTATACGGATTTAGTGAAAGGGAAGATACATCTGTCTAAAGTATTCGGTTCATATCATATTGGCCTGAATGCTATCTGTAATGAAGACGGATTCTCTGCCGATGGATCCAGGCATTCGAGTATTGGTGTTATAAAACCGGAGAATCAGTATGACTATAATTTCAAGAATGTGCTTGCTAGAATCCGCAACGGCAATAACTGTTTCCAGTATGGTGATCAAGCTGACAGTAGTCAGGTCAATGCCTTGGAAGATTTCCTGAGTAAGTGTGTCGCACGTCAGATCAAAGTGGTGGCATTTCTACCGCCTTTTGCTCCATTCGTCTATAAAAGAATGCAAGAGACAGGAAAATACGGGTATATGTCACAAATATATATGATGTTGCAACCTGTGTTTAGAAGGTATGAGGGCTGTTCTTTGTATGATTTTACTGATGTGACGGATACTGGGGCACATAATTATGATTTTGAAGATGGTTTTCATGGCACGGAGATTATTTATAATAGAATCCTCCGCAAAATTGCTGCACAGGATAGCATATTAGCCAGCTATCTTGTGTCTGAACAAGAAATGGATAAACTTGACTCAGTCTATCTCTCAAAGAATATTCGTTATCATTCAATACAATGATTTAAATATTATATGTGATGAAATATTTGGTAACTTCTCTGTTTCTGTTGGTTGTTTCAGCTTTAGATGTTAGAGCTGAAGTTGATCCCAATTTCTACATTTTCCTGTGTTTCGGACAATCGAATATGCAAGGTTCTTCGCCTCCTGAAGATGTAGATATGGAATATGTTGATGAAAGGTTTCAAATGTTAGCATGCGAAAATTTTACTAAACCTAGTAGGGTTATGGGTCAATGGTATACAGCCTATCCTCCTATCGTCCGACAAGAAACATATCTTGGGGTTTCAGATTACTTCGGACGCACGATGGTCGCAGCACTGCCTGCCGATATAAAAGTAGGCGTGGTGAATGTCTCTTGTGGAGGTGTTGGTATTACAGCATTTATGTCTGAAAGGGTCCATGAATATAACTTGCAAGGTGTATATAATAACGACCCTTACAGGAGACTTGTCGATATGGCCAAGATTGCCCAGAAAGATGGTGTCATTAAAGGCATTCTGATGCATCAGGGAGAATCTAACTGGGGGCAGTGGGATTGGCCAGAGAAAGTTAACACTGTTTATAGCAGGCTGCTGTCAGACCTTGGACTGAATGCGGCAGAAGTGCCCTTATTAGTAGGAGAACTTGTCGCAGAATCTGAGGGCGGACAATTTGCAGAGCACAATCCCGTGATTGCTACAGTTCCATCTGTCATTCCTACTGCTCATATTATCTCTTCAGAGGGGGTTAAACCTTCGGCAGACCATATGCATTTTTCTTTGGAGGGTAATCGTCTGATGGGGAAACGCTACGCATTGGAGATGTTAAGTTTGTTGGGTTTCCCGACATTTGTGGATGCGAACTATCAATTGCCAAACAACCTTCACAGACTTTATAAAGCCATAACATTAAGTAATTATGATGACATTTCTTTAGAACCCAACGATACCTATAATATTATTGTAACAGCATATTTCGAAGACGGGCATACAGAGAATGTCACATCAGATGTGGTCATTAACTGTTCTGGTGATGGTGTGATAGTCAATGGTAACCAACTGACAGCAGTGTCTAAGAAAAGCACTCTGGTGACCATCAGCTATACTGATTTCATCAGAGAAACTGTCAGTACGTCATTCTACGTGAATAAATCGGCCTTGCCGGATGTTATTTTGACAGCTAATGACTTCTCCCGAGAGTATGGTGAACCCAATCCGGCTTTTGACTACACAATGGAAGGGGGTAATACCTACGGTACACCGGATTTCTATTGTGAGGCTACAGAGTTGTCACCAGTTGGCACCTATCCTATCAAATTGTCAACAGACAATATTACAGATGTAAACGTCACTAGTAAAGATGGTATTCTGACCATTACGCCAGCACGACTGACCATCACAGTGAAGGACTGTTCTCGTGAGGAGGGACAGGATAATCCAGACTTCGAGGTTACTTATGAAGGTTTTAAGAATGGTGAGACGGAGGATGTGTTGATACAAAAACCTGTCGTCACGACAACAGCCACGAAGGAGAGCGAGGTAGGCACTTATGACCTCGAAATATCAGGAGCAGAGGCTCAGAACTACACCATTTCTTATATCAATGGTACACTGACGGTGACGGAGATTACTGAGGAGTCTGGTATGGATGGTATTCTCTTCTTTGCTGACGATATGCAAGATGTCACCATCTATTCTTTGAGTGGACAGCTGGTTGGGCGTACCAAGCAGAAAGACATAGATGGTGTTTGGCAGCAATTGCCAAGGGGGGTGTATATAGTAAATGGTAAGAAGAAGGTGAAATAGAGTTTTGTCCGTTCTACCTTCTTTTGACGCGGAGGGTCTCCACGATGCGGCTCATCTGGTTGGGGATGCGAATCTGCTGGGGACACTTGGGCAGACATTCCTCGCAGTCCTGACAGGCACGGGCCCAGGTCTCAGCATTCGGCAAGGCCTTGCGATAACCCTCAATGAACTGTTGCTGGCGCTCGAAATAGTCGGCTGCTGTTGGAGCGGGGAGGGGCAGGATATGTTCGGTGACGGCCTCGTTGTAGTAGGCGAAGTTGCCAGGGATGTTGACACCGTATGGACAGGGCATGCAGTATTCGCAGGTGGTACAGGGAATCGTGGGGAAGCCTGACATCTGGTCGGCAATGTCGGCGAGCAGCGTGTTCTCGGCATCAGTGCAGACCTCGAGTGGTGAGAAGGTGGCGACATTCTCTTCCAAGTGATCCATACGGTTCATACCGCTGAGTACGGTGAGGATGTTGGAATGGGAACCCACCCAGCGGAAGGCCCAGCGGGCGGTGCTGTCGTCTGGGCGACGGGCTTTCAGCTGATCCTCCAGTTCTTTGGCCATACGTCCGAAGGCTCCACCGCGCAGCGGTTCCATAATGACGTTCTGGATGCCGAGTTTCTCACATTTATTATAGAGGTACTCTGCATCGGCATCCTTCCTCCATCCGTTTGTGTTGAGCGAGGCGTGCCGCCAGTCGAGGAAGTTCATCTGAATCTGAACGAAATCCCAGTGGTATTCGTCGTTGTGGTCGAGCAGCCAGTCGAAGGCACTCACGTCGCCGTGGTAGGAGAATCCGAGGTGGCGTATACGGCCTGCCTCGCGCTCCTTCATCAGGAAGTCGAGCAGTCCGTTGTCGAGAAACCGGCCATGCAGGGCATCCACGCCTCCACCGCCGATGCTGTGCAGCAGGTAGTAGTCGATATGGTCGACCTTCAGGCGTTGGAACGACTGATAGTACATGCGCTGTGCATCGTCGAAGTTCCAGAGATTGTTTCGCTGGTTCGACATCTTCGTGGCCACGAAATATTTGTCGCGTGGATGGCGGCTGAGGGCATTGCCGGTGAGCACCTCCGACTGCCCGCCCATATACATCGGTGCCGTGTCGAAGTAGTTTACGCCGTGCTCAATGGCGTAATCCACCAATTGGTTCACCTCGTCCTGATCGTTAGGCAACCGCATCATGCCGAAGCCGAGCAGCGACACCTGCTTGCCTGAGCCGTGCTGCACGCGGTAGGTCATGCGGTTGTCGATGACAGTATCTTTCTTCTCACTCTGTGCCAAGGCGGATAACGGCTCAAAGGCCATCAGTCCGATGGCAGAGCCTGTGCCGATGCCGAGTCTCTTGAGAAACTCGCGTCGATTCATGTTGGGGCTGTCTTTTTCCTTCATTTGCTGTTTGATTTTAGTCTTGTTGGTCTTGTGGGTGCAAAGATACAACAAAAAAACCACATCTGCAAGAGATGTGGTTTTAAATGATATTAAATGTGTTGCTTAGAATGCGTAGGCGATACCGAGTGAGAGGAGAGGATTGTTAACCACCTTGAAGCCGTCCTTCTTACCATACTGGTAAATGGCGTCGAGATACACTTTGACGTTCTCGGTAAGGAAGTATTCTGCACCAGCACCACCTCCAAAGACGAAAGCAGAAGAGCCTTCACCATACTCAGGGCTAGAGCCCAAAACACCAAATGTAACAAGAGGATATACTCTGAACATGTCTGTCACGGGAATGACATACTGGATATTGGCATTAACATTCCAGTTAGATACAGAATACTTCTTAGGATAGTACTTGAAGTTAACTTCAGCGCGGAAGTCCTCAATAAACTCATACTGAAGCTTGACACCAGGAGCCATACGACTCGCATCGCTGTCAATAAGATAGTTGAAGTCAACACCAACAGCAAACTTCCCGTCCTGAGCAAATGCGCCGACGCTCATGAGCATCATGGCAGCAATCATCATTAATTTCTTCATAACTTTTTCCTTTTTGTGTTATTAAATGATTAATTTGTCGTTTGACGGTGCAAATTTACAAAAAAGATTTAAAAGTTGCAAGTAAAAACGCAAATACTTTTAATTAATTTTACTTAAATCGTGATAAACCTCAATTATTCACGTTCGTTTTTTTTGATCTTCCAGCCGATGGCAGCGATAAAGATGCTCATCAGTGGTGAAAGCAGGTTGAAGAAACAATAGGGGAGATAGGTGAGGGTGGGGACACCCAGCACCGTGGACTGTGTCATGCCGCAGGTGTTCCAGGGGATGAGCACTGAGGTGACGGTCGCCGCATCCTCCGTCGTACGGCTCAACAGCCGCGACTCATAGCCCTCTTGCTTATATACCTCTTTATATATATCAGCATTGAGGACGATGGAGATGAACTGGTCGCCAGTGGTGATGTTGAGGAAGATGCCTGTGCCGACGGTGGACGACACGAGGCTGATGCGGTTGCGGATGAAACGAATGACAACCTTTGTGATACTCTCAATCATACGGCTGGCCACCATCGCCGCACCAAAGCACATAGCGCAGAGGATGAGCCAGATGGTGTTGAGCATACCAGCCATACCGCTGGTGGAGATCAGTTCGTTGAGTGAGGCGTTGCCTGTATCAACGGCCGTCGCTCCGAAATAGGTGATGGCCAGTCCACGGGTCAGTGAGGCAGCCGAGGCATCACCTCCTCCACCAGCTATCTCGCAGAGGATATGCGGCTGGAGAATGAGGGCCACGATGCCTGCCATCACAGATGAGGCGAAGAGTACGATGAGCGACGGCACCCGACGAGCGATGAGCACACCTGTCAGCAGCGGCACCAACAGCGTCCATATAGAGATATTGAAGGTTCGCGACAGTCCATCCGTATATTCGCTGACCTCAATCTCTGTACTTGCATCGCCGTCCAGTCCTGTGATGAAGAAGATGGTGATGGTGATGAGGAAGGTGGGCATCGTGGTGAACATCATATAGCGGATGTGAACGAAGAGGTCGGTGCCTGTGGCAGACGAGGCAAGGATGGTGGTATCGCTCAGAGGTGACATCTTGTCGCCGAAGTAGGCGCCGGAGATGATGGCACCTGCCGTCCAAGCCTCAGAAACGCCTAAGGCGTGGCCGATGCCTAACAGGGCGACGCCGATGGTGGCGATGGTGGTCCATGAACTGCCTGAGAGCAGCGATACGAGGGCGCAGATGATGCACGATGATACCAAGAAGAACTGTGGCGACATAATCTGCACCCCATAATATATTAAGGTGGGAACGATGCCGCTGACCATCCACGAACCTGCCAACATGCCCACACATAGCAGGATGAGCAGGGTAATGCTCACTTCACCAAGCGTCGCCTTGATCTGTTTCTCAAACGTGCGCCAAGGTGTCTTGTAGATCGTCATTGAGAGGCTGACGCAGACGGCCATACCCATGAGCAGGGCTATCTGACTGCCGCCGCTGAGGGAGTCGCTGCCGAAGAGCGAGATGGCTACGGCCAGGAGTCCGATGAGCACCACTACGGGGACGATGGCGATGAGTGGATGGGGACTTTTTACCATAATCGCTGCAAAAGTACAAAAATAATTCATAATACATAACGCATAATGCATAATATTTTGTATCTTTGCAGCGGAATTTAATGTTTTTGTATGACAAAAGAAGATTTTCAGGCTTCGCAGGAGAAGTATGCCAAGCAGATTGAGGAAATTAGACTTGCTGCCCACGAGTTGCATCAGAACGTGAATGAGACCTATGGCGACGAGTTGCCATACGGCTTTCATCTGGATATGGTGGTTGAGGGTGTCTGTTGCTACGGCCATCTGGTGTGTGTCAGGGATGAAGATGTGCTGCCCATCTTTTTTGGCGCCTTTTACCACGACAGTATCGAGGATGCGCGCCTGACCTACAACGATGTGATGAAGGTGGCCCGTCGGTGGATGACGGAGGAGCAGGCGCTGCTGGGAACGGAGATCGTCTATGCCCTGACCAATGATAAGGGCCGTACCCGTTCCGAACGGGCAGGGGAGAAGTACTATCAAGGTATACGTGAGACGCCATATGCTCCGTTTGTAAAGCTCTGTGACCGTCTGGCTAATGTAACCTACTCCTGTTCGATAGACAGTGGTAGGGACGGCAATCGGATGAGGGAGGTCTATAAGCACGAGATGACCGGTTTCCTGCCTGCTCTCAATCCGCATAACGATGATCCTCGCTTTCAGATTCCGTTTGAGGTCATTACGGCGCTGTCAGAGATCCTGATTGATGAGGTGGACCGCGATGAAGTCCGCAAACAATGGGGCGAATTGTATAAAATGTAAGTGAAATCGCAAATTTTCTTGCAAAAAATTTGTTTGTTTCGCAGAAATGATGTACTTTTGCAGCCGATTAGACAAAAACGAAAAGAATATGTCACTGTTGAACGCTTACTTTTACGGCTATTACTTTTACTTTGCAGGGAACTGTGAAGCGGAAGGCTGTAAGTAAAATTAAAGAATGAAAAGATTTAAAAATTAAAATACTGCTCCGCTTCACAACCAAGTGAAAGCGGAGTTTTTAGTTAAAAATGAAACGAATTCCCATAATTGAACATAATTTGATGTAATAATTACGAATCATTACGGAAATTAGTTTTAAAGAAAAAGAGAAAGATGAAGAGAATTGCCATACAAGGACTGATTGGGTCGTTCCACGACATTGCGGCACACCTGTACTTCGAGGGGGAGCAGATACAGTTGATTTGTTGTTCTACCTTTGAACAGGTCTTCGACAGCATTAAGCAGGATCCCACGGCCATCGGTATGCTCGCCATCGAGAATACCATCGCTGGCTCGTTGCTCCATAACTATGAACTGTTACGTGATTCCGGTACGACGGTGGTGGGTGAGCATAAATTGCATATTACCCACAGCATCTGCTGTCTGCCTGAGGACGACTGGGATACCATCACGGAGGTCCATTCCCATCCTGTAGCCCTGATGCAGTGCCGTCAGTTCCTGGCACAGCATTCGCATCTGAAGAATGTGGAGGCTGAGGATACGGCAGGTTCGGCGAAGATGATTGCCGAGGGACAGCATCGTGGTTGGGCGGCTATTTGTCATGCTGAGGCAGCCAGGCTCTATGGTCTGAAGGTGCTTGAGGATCATATTGAGGATAATAAGCACAACTTCACCCGTTTCCTCGTGGTCAGCAATCCCAATAAGGCCGATATGCTGCGTCCATTGACGGAGACGAACAAGTCGAGCATCGTCTTCTCGCTGCCCCACGAGGAGGGAAGTCTTTCTCATGTGCTGGCGATTCTCTCGTTCTATAAGATCAATCTCACGAAGATTCAGTCGCTGCCGATCATCGGACGGGAGTGGGAGTATCTGTTCTATGTTGACGTGATGTACGACGACCTCACCCGCTACCGCCAGTCGATAGATGCGATTATACCACTGACAAAGGATTTAAAGATTTTAGGAGAGTACAAAGACGGCAAACAAACGAATTAGATAATGTTCAGAAACGAATTCCCATAATTATTCGTAATTCTTCATAATATTATGGTTAATTATGGCTTATTACGGGGATTAGTTTCTTAAAAAAAGAAGAATATGACGATACAACCAGCAGACAGGCTCAGTTTAGTGAGCGAATACTATTTCAGTAGGAAATTAAAGGAAGTGGCTCAGATGAATGCCGAAGGCAAGGACATTATCAGCCTCGCTATCGGTAGTCCCGATATGCCGCCGTCGCCACAGACCGTAGAGAAACTTTGTGAGGTGGCTCACGATCCTAATGCACACGGTTATCAGATGACGGTAGGAACGCCGGAACTGCGTGAGGCGATGGCTGGCTTCTATAAGCGTTGGTACAATGTTGATTTGGATGGTAAGACCGAGGTGCTCCCATTGATTGGCTCGAAAGAGGGTATCCTGCATGTCACCCTCGCCTTCGTCAATCCTGGCGATGAGGTGCTGGTGCCAAATCCTGGCTATCCTACCTATACCTCGCTCAGTAAGATCCTGGGTGCGAAGGTCGTCAATTATAATCTTCGTGAGGATAATGGTTGGCAACCCGACTTCGACGAACTCGAGCAGATGGATCTCTCGAAAGTGAAGTTGATGTGGACGAATTATCCCAATATGCCGACGGGAGGCCGTGCCCAGCGTCAGACTTATGAGCGATTGGTGGCCTTTGCCAAGGAACATAACATCGTTGTTGTGAATGACAACCCTTATTCCTTCATTCTCAGCGAGGAGCATTTGAGCATCCTTCAGATTCCAGGGGCCAAGGACTGCTGTATTGAGTTCAACTCGATGTCGAAGAGCCATAATATGCCAGGCTGGCGTGTGGGAATGTGTCTCACCAATGCGCAGTTCATCCAGTGGATCATGAAGATCAAGAGTAATATTGATAGCGGTACCTTCCGCGGTATCCAGCTGGCAGCTGCCGAGGCCCTTCAGAACGACGAGGCTTGGCATCGTGAATTTAACATCGAGACCTATGGCCGCCGTCGCAGGTATGCCGAGCAGATTATGGATGTCTTAGGCTGTACCTACGACAAGAAACAGGTGGGTATGTTCCTTTGGGGTAAGATTCCTGAGCAATATGCCGATGTCGAGGACTTGACGGAAAAAGTCTTGCACGAGGCTCGTGTTTTCATCACCCCAGGCTTTATCTTCGGCTCCAACGGCCAGCGCTACATCCGCATCTCCCTCTGCGCCAAAGAGGATAAAATCAAAACTGCTCTCGAGCGGATTAAAGAAATATTTAGGCACGGATGAACACGGCTTTATAAATAAAGACACGGCTGCTGCGCAAGAATAAAAGGCAGTGTTAATCCGTGAAATCCGTGCCAAATAAAAAAAAGTAAATCATAAATAGACAAGATATGGAATTAGATTTAGCACCACTGAACTTACCGAGTGACAATGAACGTCCCTTCGTCATTGCAGGCCCTTGCTCTGCAGAGACAGAGGAACAAGTGATGACTACCGCCCGTGAACTGGCGATGAAAGGCTGCCACAATTTCCGTGCTGGTGTGTGGAAACCCCGTACCAAGCCTGGTGGTTTCGAAGGCCACGGCGAGCCCGCCCTCGTCTGGCTCGCCCAGGTGAAGAAAGAGACGAAGATGCTTGTTGCTACCGAGGTGGCCACACCAGAGCATGTAGAGTTGGCCTTGAAGTATGGCATCGACATCCTTTGGATAGGTGCCCGTACCTCTGCCAACCCCTTCGCCATGCAGGCTATTGCCGATTCTCTGAAAGGTGTGGATGTGCCTGTCTTCGTGAAGAACCCTGTCAATCCTGACATCGAACTCTGGATTGGTGCCTTGGAGCGTATCAACCAGGCCGGCATCAAGCGTCTGGGCGCCATCCATCGTGGCTTCTCCAGCTACGAGCAGAAGATCTACCGTAATGCGCCGATGTGGCAGATTCCCATCGAGCTGCGCCGTCGTATCCCTGAACTGCCGCTGATCAGTGATCCTTCGCACATCGGAGGCCGTCGTGAACTGATTGCGCCACTCTGTCAGCAGGCGATGGACCTCGGCTTCGACGGTTTGATTATCGAGAGCCACTGTGATCCGGATAAGGCGTGGAGCGATGCCAAGCAGCAGGTGACTCCTGATGTGCTCGACTATATCCTGTCGTTGCTCGTTATCCGTGATGAGCATACGATGGTGGAGGGCATCTCTCAGTTGCGTAAGCAGATCGATGAACTCGACAACCAACTGATGGATCTCTTGGCCAAGCGTATGAAGGTGTGTCGCGAGATCGGCCAGTACAAGAAGGAGCACAACATGACCGTCTTGCAGGCCAATCGTTACAATGAGATCCTGAACAAGCGTGGAGCACAGGGTTCGCTCTGCGGTATGGATCCAGAGTTCGTCGCCCACGTCTTCGAGAATATCCATGAAGAGTCCGTCCGTCAACAAATGGAGATTATCAATAAATAGTAATGATAGAAACGAATAGGAATTATGAAGATTCTTGTTATGGGTGCAGGGAAGATGGGAAGTTTCTTCATCGACCTGCTGAGTTTTGAGCATGAGGTGGCAGTCTTTGAGAGAGACCCCAAGAGGATGCGTTTCACTTATAACTGTCAGCGCTTTACCTCATTTGACGAGATTCGTGAGTTCAAGCCAGAACTGCTGATCAATGCCGTCACGCTGAAATATACTATCCCTGTGTTCAAGGAGGTGATTCCTTACCTCCCCAAGGAGTGCATCATCAGCGACATCGCCTCTGTGAAGACGGACTTGAAGGAGTTCTATGAGTCAACGGGCATGCGCTATGTCTCTACCCACCCGATGTTCGGTCCGACGTTCGCCAACCTCCAGCAACTCTCTGAGGAGAACGCCATCATCATCAGTGAGGGCGACTACATGGGACGCATCTTCTTCAAGGACCTCTATCAGAAGCTGGGACTCAACATCTACGAGTACACTTTCGAGGAGCACGATAAGACGGTGGCTTACTCGCTGTCTATTCCCTTCGTTTCGACCTTCGTCTTTGCGGCCGTCATGAAGCATCAGGATGCACCTGGTACCACCTTCAAGCGCCACATGCGGATTGCCAAGGGTGTGCTGAACGAGGATGACTATCTCTTGCAGGAAATCCTCTTCAACCCATATACCCACGACCAGGTCAGTCAGATCCGTACGGAGTTGAAGGAACTGCTGGAGATTATCGACAACAAGGATGCCCAGGGCATGAAGGGCTATCTGACGAAGATTCGCAATAACGTTAAGCGCGACATTGAGATTAAGCAGTAATGTTTTTTTTGCACGGATTACACGGCTCTCATAGAGAGACACTGCTTCTGGGGTATGATGATAAAGCCGTGTTAATCCGTGTAATCCGTGCCTAATACGATATGAAGTATCATCTTGTAGCTTTTATAACGGTAGCTATCTGGGGCAGTACCTTCGTCTTTACGAAGATGCTGCTTCAGGCTGGCCTTTCCCCTGCGCAAATCTTCACCCTCCGCTTCATCATCGCCTACGTCCTCCTTTTAGGCTATTCGCTCCTGCGTAACAAGGTAACTTCTTCCCCTCCTAAGTTAGGAGGGGTTAGGGGTGGTCTGAACAATCGCTCTTTCCGCTGGTTCTGCCGCTCCTGGCGCGATGAGCTCCTAATGATTGCCCTTGGCCTCACAGGCGGTTCCGTGTATTTCTTGGCGGAGAACGCGGCGATGCTCTTCACCACAGCAACAAACACCTCACTCATCGTCTGCTCCTGTCCGCTCTTCGCGATGCTGCTCTTTGCCCTGTTTTTCCGCCAGTCTGAGAAGATCACACGCATTCAGGCGCTTGGCTCGCTGATAGCCTTTCTGGGTATGGTCGTTGTCGTGCTCAATGGTCATTTTGTGCTCCATCTCTCGCCCCTTGGCGACCTGCTGGCCTTTGGTGCCTGTCTTTGCTGGGCTGTCTATAGCCTGTTAATGAAGGCTGCGGTTAGTGGCTATTCCTCACTTTTCATCACTCGCAAGGTGTTTATCTACGGCCTCCTCACCATTATACCTTATTATATATTTGTCCCCTCCGAAGCCAGCATCTTCTTTTCTTCACCATTTCACCTTTTCACTTTTTCAACTATTCTGAATCTTCTCTTCCTGGGAGTCGTCGCCTCGATGCTATGTTACCTTACCTGGAACTGGGTCATCGGCAAACTTGGTCCTGTCATCGCTACGAACTGGGTTTACTTCAATCCCATCACCACCATCCTCTTCGCCTGGTGGCTGCTCGACGAGAAGATCACTATTTGGTTCCTTCTCGGCTCTGCCCTCATCCTCATTGGCATGTATCTTGCTGACAGGCGAATAAAGTGATAAAAATGTCCACGAAGTCACAAAGTACACGAAATTAAGTTTTTTTTTATGTCCTTCGTGTCCTTAGTGGATAAAAAGTTGTATCTTTGCAGCAAATAAACCAATTAAACAGAAAAATTATGGGTATTATTCTTTCACTCCTTCTTGGATGTTTGGCTGGCTTCTGCGCTGGCAAGTTGATGAAAGGTGGCGGTTACGGCCTCATCATGAATTGTGTGCTGGGTCTCTTTGGTGGTGTCCTCGGCGGCTGGTTGTTCGACCTGCTCGGCATCTCTTGGGGCGGCCTTCTCGGTCAGCTTGGTACCGCCATCATCGGTGCCGTTGTCATCCTCTGGATCGCCTCGCTGATCAAGAAGTAATCCATTCTGATGGTTGATTTAGAGAAATGTACCCTGGCCGTCTGCGAAATAGCACGACGGGCTGGCGCGTATATCAGGGGGGAACGTGAAAAGTTCTCCCTTGAGAGCGTGGAGCGGAAACATGCACATGATTATGTGTCGTATGTGGATAAAGGGTCGGAACGGCTGATTGTCAGTGCGTTGCGGGAGTTGTTGCCTGAGGCAGGATTTATCACGGAGGAACAAACCGCACAACGGGGACAGTCCCCATTGTGTTGGGTGGTGGATCCGCTGGATGGAACAACGAACTTCATTCATCAGTATGCACCGTATGCTGTGAGCATCGCACTGATGGAAGGGAAGGAGATATTGATCGGTGTGGTGTATGAGATTTGCGCTGATGAATGCTTCTATGCCTGGAAGGGCGGTGGAGCCTATTTAATGCATAATAAGTTGCATGTCAGCAGTCAGAAGATACAGGATGCGCTGTTGTGCCTGCAATTGCCTTATAATAGCGATGCCTATAAGCCGACGATTAAGCGATTGATAGATGCGTTTTATGGGAATGTGGGCAGTATCCGGATGTGTGGCTCGGCGGCGATGGCCCTCTGCTATGTGGCGGCGGGAAGACTCGACGGCTATGCTGAGCAGTATATCGGCCAGTGGGATTTTATGGCAGGCAGTTTGATCGTGATGGAGGCTGGCGGCTTGGTAACAGACTATGCTGGTTCTGAGGACTTTACGCAGGGCAACAGCGTCGTCGCCACCAACGGCGTGATTCAAGGGAATCTATTAGAAATTATTAATTCTAAGGAATCTGGGAATCAGGGAAATACGATGCAGAGCATCGTTGACAATTCCTAAATTCCTATATTCCTTAGACTAAATCATAATCCTTAGCAATATGGCAGCAGGAAAGTGGATTGGAGGATTCATCGGATGGATGGCCGGAGGACCGTTGGGAGCCTTGGCAGGCTATCTGTTAGGTTCGTTGTTCGACACGATGCTCGATGGTGTGAACTCTCCTCAGAACTCTGGCACATGGGGTCAGGACTCCAGTCGCGAACAGCAACAGACATATCAGGACTTCAATGAGGCCTATCAGCGGGCTTATCGTCAGCGACAGGCCCAGGGCCAGCGTAACAGCTTCCTTTTTTCGTTGCTCGTGCTCTCCTCTTATATTATTAAGGCCGACGGCAAGGCGATGCACTCCGAGATGGAACTGGTGCGCCAGATGCTTCGTCAGAACTTCGGCAATGATGCTGTCGCCCAGGGTAATGAGATCCTGAACAAACTCTTCGACGAACAGAAGCGTGAGGGGTGGACGCAATTCAAGCAGACCGTGCGCCAATGCTGCGGACAGATCAATCAGCAGATGGACTACTCGCAGCGGTTGCAGTTGCTGAACTATCTGGTGATGGTGGCACAGGCTGATGGCCGTGTGCCCCAAAGTGAGATTACGGCTCTGAAGGAGTGTGCCCAGTGGTTAGGTATGTCGGCCTCAGAGGTTGACTCGATGCTGCACCTCTCCGGAGACACGTTGGAGGATGCCTATAAGGTGCTGGGTGTCAGTCCTGATGCGAGCGATGCTGAGGTGAAGAAGGCCTATCGCAAACTCGCCCTTGAGCATCATCCTGACAAGGTAGCTGCCCTTGGTGAGGATGTGCGCAAGGCCGCTGAGAAGAAGTTCCAGGAGATCAATGCGGCGAAGGACAGGATTTGGAAGGCCAGAGGATTATAATGAGCCATTGTTCAGACCCCCTCTGGCTCCCCCTAACTTAGGGGGAGAAACAGTTACTCTTGTAACAGAAATTTCGATCTAAAATTGCCAGCGGTTGGGCATTTGTCTGTCTGGCCAGAGATGCTTGGCATACTGGTAGTGATAGAGCTCAAAGAGGGCTGTCTGTCGCGTTAGTCTTTTCTTAAAGGCTTCATAGTCCTTGCGTTCAGGCTGTGTCCATTGGACTTCGGAAAGTGCAGACATACGAGGCAGAGCCTGATATTCTACCATCGCCTCGTTGGTCATATACTCCGTCCAGAGGTTGGCCTGAGCGCCGAGGATATGTTCACGGGCTGCTGCGGAAAGACTGTCTGGGGCAGGATCGAGCGAATAAACTTTTTCGATGGGGATGAAACCACCACAATGGCTGGGCTCGAACTGTGTATCCTCTACCTGTTGGTAGTCGAAGTAGCAGAAGGTGGTGGGTGTCATAACAACATCGTGACCAGTCTCAGCAGCTTTCGCACCAGGGGCTGTGCCTCGCCAAGACATGATCATCGCATCCTGTGGAGAACCATCAAGAATCTCGTCCCATCCTAAGGCACGACGGCCCTTAGAGGTTAAGAAATCAAAGACTTTTTTGGTAAAATGAACCTGTAGGGGAGAGAGTTTTGAGGTCAGGGGCTCAAAATCCTCAGCGGCTTGTTGAGAGGCAGGCAACTGCTTCTGGAGTGCCTGACACTTGGGGCATTGGAGCCACTTCTCTGTGGGTGTTTCATCGCCACCGATATGGATGACATCGGAGGGGAATATGTCCATGATCTCCGTCAGCACATCCTCGACAAACTGATAGACGCGTTCGTTGCTGACGCAGAGCACATCTTTATAAACACCCCAGTAGTGTCCTACTTGATAAGGGCCACCCGTACAACCCAGCTCTGGATAGCTGGCGAGAGCTGCCAACATGTGTCCAGGCATGTCTATCTCAGGGATGACGGTGATATGACGTTCTGCGGCATAGGCCACAATCTCACGAGCCTCGTCCTGTGTGTAATAACCACCGTATGGAATACCGTCGTCGATGTCGGAGTTGGTGCCGATGATGGTGCCTGAGCGCTGTGAACCTACCGATATCAACTTCGGCCATTTTTTGATTTCGATGCGCCAGCCCTGATCATCCGTCAGATGCCAGTGGAAACGGTTCATGTTGTGGAGCGCCAGGAGGTCGATGAACTTCTTGACGAAAGCAACGGGGAAGAAGTGACGCGAGCAGTCGAGGTGCATGCCTCGCCAACTGAAGCGGGGCGCATCGGTAACGACTGCTGCAGGGATTTGACTACAGACTATAGATTTTCTGAGTGTTTGGATTCCGTAGAACACGCCGGCGGGCGAGCCGCCCTCGATGGTGATGCCTTTTGCAGATACGGTGAGGACGTAGCCCTCGGTATTGGTTACCTTCGGCGAGACGGAGAGGGCAATGTAGGTCGTCTTCTTCTGTCGTTTGTCGGCAATGGCGAGGTCGATGTCCGACACCTCTTTTATATATTGCTGCAGAAACTGTGCTTCACGCTGGAGACCATCGGTGGCGAGGATCTGCACCTGATTGTTCAATACAAGCGGAGCGCCCTGCTGCATCTGGATGCTCTGGGGCAGGGGCACTACTTCGTATTGAGCGGATTGCAAATCCTTATACTCACTACCGTCGAATTGCAAATTCGACGGAACGGCCGATATGCTTATAGGTGAAAAGACCAAAAGTTGAAAAGTGAAAAGTACAGTCAGTACTGCCGCTTTCCTGTATATCTTGGTAATCATAATTCCTAATTTCTAATTCCTAATTCCTAATTAAAAGTGGTATTCCACAAATGCTTCCATCGCCTCATAGCAGGCCAGTCCAAGTGCGTCGTAACGCTTGGCAGTCTCACGGTTACGGTCTTCGGCACGCTGCCAGAACAGACGATCGTCGTTGCCGAGGAAGGGGGCTCCCTCCATCTGACTCTGATGCCTGAGGATGGCGTTTCGCTTCTCTCGCAGTTCCTCAGGACTCATCGGCACACACATCTCAATGTCGGCCACATCCCATTCGGCCCAGGCACCGCGATACATCCACACACGACAGTCCTTCAACCATTCGGCGCCAGCTTTCTTCTCCTCGTCGATAGCTGCGAATACGGCATCTGTACACTTACGATGGGTGCCATGTGGATCGGCGAGATCAGCAGCAACATAAACCTGATGCGGCTGTATCTCCTCCAACAACTGCATGATAGGCTCAACATCGCGTTCCGTCATAGGTAGTTTCTCAATCTTACCACTCTCATAGAACGGCAAGTCGAGGAAGTGGATATGATCCTTTGGAATACGGTTATAGCCACAGGCATTGCGGGCCTCGCCGCGACGAATCAGTCCCTTCACGGTGAGGATGGCCTTATTGTCCCAATCCCCCTCTTTCTTCTCTTTCAGGTAACTCATGATTTCACGATAGCGGATTTTGATGACCTCGTCGGAGCCATTGGCGAAGAGTTTGTTGAAGCCGTTGATGAAGTGCATATAAAGCCGCACCTCTTCATCTGCAACAGCGATATTCCCCGATGTCTCATAGGCCACATGCACGTCGTGCTTCTGTTGTATCAGCCGTCGGATGGTGCCTCCCATCGAGATGACATCATCGTCGGGGTGGGGGGAGAAGACGATGACACGCTTGGGGTAGGGCTTGGCCCGTTCAGGACGGGTAGAGTCGTCTACGTCAGGCTTGCCGCCAGGCCATCCGGTGATGGTGTGCTGCAGTTCATTGAACACTTCGATGTTCACCAGACCGGCTTGTCCGTTGAATTGTTCAACGAGATGTCCCAGTCCGTTGTCGATGTAATCCTTGGTGGATAGTTTCAACAGAGGCTTGCCTGTTTTGTTACAGAGGTCAATGACCTGTCGCCTTAACTGATGGTCAGGCATTTTGATGGTAGCTGTCAGATTCAGATTCATCATGTGAAGTTTTTAGTTGCATTCATTTGACAAAGATACGAAATAATCATGGAATAGACATGTTTTTTGGGAAGATTAACACTCATATAGAGAAAAATGATTAACTTTGCAGTCGAAAAGTCGGCAAAAGCCAGCTTTTTATAAATAAGAAGATGAAGAAACCTGCGATTATTGTTCCAGATGGGTGCAGAGAGGTTTTGTTGCATGCTTGTTGTGCTCCATGCTCCTCGGCGATTGTCGAGTGGCTGGTGCAGCATGATATCCGTCCTGTCATATTCTATTACAATCCGAATATCTATCCTCTTGAGGAATATGAGATTCGCAAGAATGAGAGCAAGCGTCATGCAGAGAGTCTCGGACTCACTTGGATCGATGGAGACTACGACCACGAGCATTGGCGGCAAGACGTCTGTGGGCTTGAAGGAGAACCAGAACGAGGCCATCGCTGTGAACTTTGCTTTACGCTTCGTCTGACCGTAGCTGCCAGAAAAGCAAAAGAACTCGGCATCAGATATTTCACTACCACGCTGGCATCCTCACGTTGGAAAAGCTTGGAACAGATAGAACGTGCCGGCCATCAGGCTGAGCAGACTGTCAATGGAATCTCACAAAAGGGACTGTCCCCTTTGTGTGATTCTGTTACATTTTGGGCACAGAATTGGCGGAAGGGCGGACTCTATGAACGTCGTAATCAGCTATTGAAAGAATTTGACTTCTATAACCAGCAATACTGCGGCTGCGAGTATTCGAAAAGGTAAGAAGGTGAAAAGATGAAAAAGTGAAAGAAGGAAAACTTCGTCGCAGACCCTCATCAGATAATCAGTGAAAATCTGTGAAATCTGAGGCTAAAGTTTGCGAGTTTCGTTTTTTTGTTGTAATTTTGCGCCCTAAAATAAATAATGTACTTAATTAATTGAGATTTATGTCCAACACTAACACTTACGTCGGTTCCAAAATCAAGGGACTCAGAGAGACGAAAAACCTCAGCATCGAAGAGGTAGCCGAGAGCACAGGTCTGTCAGTAGAGCAGATCAACAGCATTGAGAACGACCAGAACCTGCCATCATTAGGTCCGCTGATCAAGATAGCCAGAGCACTGGGTGTGCGACTGGGAACATTTATGGACGATAACGACGCACTGGGTCCTGTGGTCTGTCGTGCTGAGGACCGTGAGAAAGACAGCAGCATCAGCTTCTCCAACGGTGCCACCGATGCCCGCAAGCACATGGAGTATCATCCGTTGGCCCAGCAGAAGGCCGGCCGTCATATGGAACCGTTCATCATCGACATCAATCCAGAAGAAAATCAGAACTATAAACTCTCTGCCCACGAGGGTGAGGAGTTCATCTATGTGATGCAGGGTGAAGTGGAAGTGGAATATGGTAAGGAGAAATATACGCTTAAAGAAGGCGACTCAATCTACTATGATTCCATCGTCAAGCACCATCTGCACGGTGCCCCTGGTAAGTCTGCCAAGATTCTCGCACTTATTTACATCCCCTTCTGATTATGAGCAACGTGAAATTAGATATGGCAGGCAGGCCTCTGCCAGACAGGACTTACCCTGCTGAGACAGGTAGCGAAGGCTATACACTTCATGAGCGTACCCTCGGCCAGTGGCTGGAACACTGGGCAGAGACCACACCTGATAAGGAATATATCGTGTATTCGGACCGCGACCTCCGCTTCACCTGGAGTAAGTTCAACGAGCGTGTGGATAACCTCGCCAAAGGTCTGATCGCCATCGGTGTGGAGCGTGGATCGAATGTGGGTATCTGGGCTACGAACGTGCCCGATTGGCTGACGTTCCTCTATGCTACTGCGAAGATTGGCGCTGTCTTAGTGACGGTGAATACGAACTACAAGCAGAATGAGCTGGAGTATCTCTGTAAGGACTCTGACATGCATACCCTTTGTATCACCGACGGTACTTGGGACTGTAACTATGTGGATATGACCTACACGATGTTGCCCGAGCTGAAGACCTGCGAGCGCGGTCATCTGAACAGCGAGCGCTTCCCCTATATGAAGAACGTGGTGTTCATCGGTATGGAGAAGTATCGCGGAATGTTCAATACGGCAGAATTGCTGTTGTTGGGACAGAACGTGGAGGATGAGACCCTGGAGGAGATGAAGAGCAAGGTGACCTGCTACGATGTCTGTAACATGCAGTACACCTCAGGTACGACGGGCTTCCCGAAGGGTGTGATGCTGACTCACTACGGTATTGCCAACGACGGTTACTTCACGGGAGAGAATATGGGCTTCACGGCCGATGACAAACTCTGTGTCTGTGTGCCGTTGTTCCATTGCTTCGGTGTGGTGCTCGCCACGATGAACTGTCTGACGCATGGCTGTACTGAGGTGATGGTCGAGAAGTTCGACCCCTTAGTGGTGTTGGCGTCTATCCATAAAGAAAGATGTACGGCGGTCTATGGTGTGCCGACGATGTTTATCGCCGAACTGAACCACCCGATGTTCTCGATGTTCGACTTGACTTGTCTGCGTACAGGTATCATGGCCGGCTCGCTCTGTCCTGTGGAACTGATGAAGCAGGTCAGCGAGAAAATGTATATGACCATCACGAGTGTGTACGGTCTGACGGAGTCTTCGCCTGGTATGACGCAGACCTGTCTGAACGACACTTTCGAACAGCGCTGCACCACCGTAGGCCGCGACTTCCCGTTTGTCGATGTGAAGGTGCTCAATCCTGAGACTGGCGAGGAGTGTCCCGTCGGCGTGCAGGGTGAGATGTGCTGTAAGGGCTTCAACGTGATGAAGGGTTATTATAAGAATCCTGAAGCTACGGCTGAGGTCATCGACAAGAACGGCTATCTGCACTCTGGCGACCTGGGTGTGAAAGATGAAGAAGGCTTCTATAAGATCACGGGCCGTATCAAGGATATGATCATCCGAGGCGGTGAGAACATCTATCCCCGTGAGATTGAGGAGTTCCTCTATCACATGCCTGGCATCCGTGATGTCCAGGTGGCTGCCGTTCCTTCTAAGAAATACGGTGAGGCTGTGGGTGCCTTCATCATCCTCGAGGAGGGTGTGAAGATGGAGCCCGAGGACGTGCAGGAATTCTGTCGTGGTAAGATCGCCCGTTATAAGATTCCAAAGTACGTGTTCTTCATCGACCAGTTCCCGCTGACGGGTTCCGGCAAGATCCAGAAGTTCAAGCTGAAGGAGATGAGTCTTGCCCTCTGCGAGAAGTTCGGCTACGAAGTGATTTAATACAACGACAAAGTTTTTTATATGACGACAACTTTGACAACTAAGACAACATTTATGGCGGCCAACTGCCGCCAAAGACGGCATGCCGTCTAAAAAGTTGTCTATGTTGTCTAAGTTGTCGTATAAATATTTTGGTAAGGATGTTTGAGAATTTAAGTGAGAGATTAGAACGATCGTTCAAGATATTGAAAGGTGAGGGAAAGATCACCGAGATCAATGTCGCTGAGACCATGAAGGACGTGCGCCGTGCATTGCTCGACGCCGACGTGAACTATAAGGTGGCCAAGCAGTTCACCGATACCGTGAAGCAGAAGGCCTTGGGTCAGAACGTGCTCACCGCCGTGAAGCCCAGTCAGTTGATGGTGAAGATTGTGCACGACGAGCTGGCCGATCTGATGGGTGGAACCGCTTCCGAGCTGAAGGTCGAAGGTCGCGCTGGAGCACCTGCCATCATCCTGATGTCTGGTCTTCAGGGTTCGGGTAAGACCACGTTCAGTGGTAAGCTTGCCAACCTGTTGAAGACGCGCAATCACAAGAAGCCTCTCTTGGTGGCCTGCGACGTGTATCGTCCTGCTGCCATCGAGCAGTTGAAGGTCGTCGGACAAAGCGTTGGTGTGCCCGTCCATACGGAGCCCGACAACAAGAATGTGGTGGAGATTGCCAACCACGCTATTCAGGAAGCAAAGGCTAAGGCCAACGATGTAGTCATCATCGATACCGCCGGTCGTCTGGCCGTCGATGAGGAGATGATGCAGGAGATCGAGACGCTGAAGAAGGCCGTCAATCCCAATGAAACGCTCTTCGTGGTTGACTCGATGACGGGTCAGGATGCCGTGAATACCGCCAAGGAGTTCAACGATCGCCTCGACTTCGACGGTGTGGTGCTGACGAAGCTCGACGGTGATACTCGTGGTGGTGCTGCCTTGAGTATCCGCACGGTAGTCACGAAACCCATCAAGTTCGTCGGTACGGGCGAGAAGATGGAGGCTATTGACGTGTTCCATCCCGACCGTATGGCCGACCGTATCCTCGGCATGGGTGATATCGTCTCTCTGGTGGAGCGTGCCCAGCAGCAGTTCGACGAGGAGGAGGCCAAGCGACTTGAGAAGAAGATCCGTAAGAACAAGTTCGACTTCGACGACTTCATGGGACAGATTCAGCAGATCAAGAAGATGGGTAACATCAAGGACCTGGCTGCGATGATTCCTGGTGTGGGCAAGCAGATCAAGGATCTCGACATCGATGACGACGCCTTCAAGGGCATCGAGGCCATCATCAACTCGATGACGCCGAGGGAGCGCCAGAATCCCGATATCATCAATCAGAGCCGTCGCCGTCGTATCGCAGCCGGTTCTGGTACCAAGCTTGACGATGTGAACCGTCTGATGAAGCAGTTTGACCAGACGCGCAAGATGATGCGGATGGTCTCTGGTATGGGTTCTTCGAAGATGGCCCAGATGGCTAACGCCATGAAGGCCATGAAGGGTGGCGGTATGCCCAAGTTTTAGAATAATAATAAGGCACAGATTAACACGGCTTTATAAATAAAGACACGGCTGTTGCACATAATAAGGAGCAGTGTTAATCCGTGTAATCCGTGCCAAAATAAACAAAAAGATGCAACTAATTGACGGAAAAGCAACAGCAGCAGCCATCAAGGCTGAGATTGCAGAGGAAGTAAAAGAGATTGTGGCTCGTGGCGGCAAACAGCCCCATCTGGCAGCCGTGTTGGTAGGTCACGATGGTGGCTCGGAGACGTATGTGAAGAACAAGGTGCTGGCTTGTGAGGCCTGTGGATTCAAGAGCACACTTATCCGCTTTGAGGAAGATGTCCCAGAGGTCGATCTTCTGAGGTGTGTCAACTTGCTCAATAACGACGACGATATTGACGGCTTCATCGTGCAGCTCCCTCTGCCCAAGCATATCGACGAACAGAAGATCATCGAGGCCATCGACTACCGCAAGGATGTAGACGGCTTCCATCCCATCAATGTGGGCCGTATGGCTATCGGTCTGCCTTGCTTCATCTCGGCTACGCCTCTCGGCATCATCACGCTGCTGAAGCGCTACAACATTGAGACCAGCGGTAAGAAGTGCGTCATCCTTGGACGCTCGAACATCGTGGGTAAGCCGATGGCCCAGCTCATGATGCAGAAGCAGTTTGGCGATGCCACCGTGACCGTATGTCACTCACACTCAAAGACTTTGAAGGAGGAATGTCGTGAGGCTGATATCATCATCGCCGCCATCGGACAGCCCGACTTTGTGACGGCTGATATGGTGAAGGAGGGTGCTGTGATCGTCGATGTAGGTACTACTCGTGTGCCTGATGCCACCCGTAAGAGCGGTTTCCGCCTGAATGGCGACGTGAAGTTCGACGAGGTGGCTCCCAAGTGCTCCTTCATCACGCCTGTTCCTGGTGGGGTAGGGCCGATGACCATCTGTTCGCTGATGAAGAATACCCTCGCCGCCGGCAAAAAAGAGTATTACAAATAATTATGAGCAACGGACAACAGGACTGACACGACTTACGCTGTCGCAAGAAAAAAGTCCTTAAGTCCTTTAGTCCGTTGCAAAAGAGAAATATGACAGCTCAGGAGTATTACGAATTAGGCAATGCGGCCCGCAAGCGTGGTCAGTGGCATGAGGCCATCAACTACTACATCCAGGCCATCGACCTCGACCCCGACAGTCCTGCTGTCGAAGCCAAGCGTATGCTCGACGATATCCTTAACTATTATTGTAAAGATATGTATAACCCATGATGAAGAAAATCTTACTTGGTGTGATGGCCCTGATGATGGGTTGTCATACGGTGACGGCTCAACCTAAAGCCAAGAGCATTGTGATCCTTTACGAGAACGACGTGCATTGCGGCATCGACGGCTATACGAAGATGGCCGGACTGCGCGATGCCATCAACCGCACGGATACGGCCTATGCTGCTGCTGTCTGCGTGGGCGACTTCCTGCAGGGCAACACCACAGGCGCTATCTCCAAAGGCCAGTACATCGCCGACATCATGCGCCTCATGGACTATCACGCTCTGACGTTGGGCAACCACGAGTTCGACTACGGTGTGCCACGCATGAGGGCATTGCTTGAGCAGATAGGTACTCCCGTTGTCTGTGCCAACTTCTACGAGGCAGGCGAGCCCAATCCCGTCTACGCCCCCTACGTCATCCATCAGTATGGCGACAAGAAGGTGGCCTTCGTCGGAGCCTGCACGCCTGAGACAATGATCCTCGAGGGCTACTCGTTCTATGACACCAACGGCATCATGCTCTACGACCTGAGGCCGAAGACTTTCTACGATCTCATCCAGCAGGCCGTCGATGCTGCCCGTAAGGAGGGTGCCGACTATGTCGTGCTGCTCTCGCATGTGGGTGAGACGCCCCAGTCGATGGGATTCAGTTCGCACCGTTTGGTGAAGAACACGCGTGGCATCGATGTCGTGCTCGACGGTCATTCGCATGAGATTTTCGAGGGTGTAATGGTCAAGAACCTCGACGGCAAGGATATTGCCGTCACGCAGACGGGTACTCAGTTCGCCAACGTGGGCAAGCTGCTCATCACGCCTGACGGACGTCTGACGACGCACCTCATCAAGGCTAAGGACATCCCCTATGAGAATGCCGCAGTCACAGCCACCGTCGACAGCATCCGCCAGATGGTGAAGACCGTCACTTCAGAGGTCATCGCCCACAGCGACTATCGTCTGGTGGTGAGCGATGAGAATGCCCGCTGGATCGTGCGTGGACAGGAGACAAACGCTGGCGACCTTGTGGCCGACGCCTACCGTTATGCCATGAAGGCCGACATCGGCTTTGAGAACGGCGGTGGCATCCGCAATGACATCATGGCTGGCGACATCACCTACGGCGACGTCATCGGCATGCTGCCTTATGACAACACCCTTCGTCGTATCATGGTCACTGCCGAACAGCTGCAGGCAATGCTCACCCGCTGTACGGCTCTCGTGCCCGTGCTCGACGGCAACTTCCCGCAGTGCTCTGGCCTCCGCTTCACCGTCCACAGCAAGAGCCACACCGTCAGCGACATCGAGATCCTGCAGGAGGATGGCACATACCAGCCCATCGACATGCAGCGCACATACAGCGTTGCCCTCACGAGCTACAACCACGATGCAGGTGGTTTCTTCGACTGTTTCAAGAAGTGTGTTGTGCTCGAAGAGAGCACCCTGCGTTACTACGAGGCGCTGTCAGACTATCTCCGCAATGCCCTCGGCGGCACCACAGGCGAGGCCTACGCCCAGCCACAAGGCCGCATCCGCATCGTTGAAGACTAATCTCACATAATCTCACAACGGGGACTGTCCCTTTTGTGAGAATTTATCGTTTGATCCTCAACACAGGGGCAATCTTGTTGCAAGGCTCAGGCAAATCTACCACAAGCCCGTCGGCAGTCTGACGGGCTTTTATCTTGCCGTAGCCCAAAAGATATACCGAAGAGATGGACTTGCGGAAGTCGGGACTTCCTTTCGCCAGCGACTTGATGACGAGTGTGCGACCTCCCTTTTCTTTTCCCGTAGGAGGGGTAGAAGGCGGCCAGCCCATTGCCGTCGCATAGAGATATTTTTTTGTCTGGTTGAATCGGATGTCGCGATAGTCCATCCCGTTGTACTGCCCCTCGTTGAAGCCCTGGGCGTTGATTTCAATCGTCTTTTCAGCCACAGGCCCCTCGCCGAACTTCACCCACGGACGGGTGCCGAAGATGCTTTCGCCGTTGGGCGTCATCCACGCCTCCAACTCGTCGAGGAACTGAGCGGCCTTCTCGTCGTAAGTACCATCGGCTCGCAACGGGATGTTCAGCAGTAGGTTGCCATTCTTTGACACGATGTCCACCAACTGCTTCACCAGATTCTCAGCCGTACGGTAGCCGCGCTCGTAGACGCTGGTGTTGTAGTGCCAATCGCCGATGCAGTTGCACGTCTGCCAAGGGTCGGGCATGATGGCATTGGGGGCGCCGCGCTCCACATCCCAAGTGAGTGCCTTCTTCTGCTTGTCGTTCAGGATCTTGCCGAACACCACGCCGCGCGCGTTCTTATTATAAAGATGTGTGGCGATCTTCATGCCGCAGTCGCTCAGCGGATAGAAGGGCAGCACGGTTACGTCGAAATAAATCAAATCAGGGTTGTAGCGGTTGATGGCATTGAGGGTGCGGTCGTAGAAGTTGGTGACGAACTCCTCAGACGGCGGACAGGCGCCGTTCTCCCAGCCCCATTGGTGATGGATGGCCACGTTCGACCACGAGCGGTCGCTCTGCGGATGGTTCTGCCGATAGAGCATCTGCGGGTCGTAGCCTTCCCACCACTTGCCTTTGCCGTCTTCCTTCGTCAGCTTGCCGTCGTAGTAGACGCCTGCCTTGGGACCGTTCTGGTCGTAGCGCTGGGCGGTCTCATACCAGAGCCATGCGTGGTCTGCATGGAACGAGATGCCTAACGGCAGTCCGGCCTTCTTCGCAGCCTTCGCCCAGCCGTCGAGGATATCTTTCTTGGGGCCGATGTTCTGCGAGTTCCAAGGCTGGTACTTCGAGTCCCACAGGTCGTAGTTATCGTGGTGGTTGCCCAGCACGAAGAAATACTTCGCTCCACAACGCTTGTAGCGCTCTACCAGCGCCTCCGGATCCCACTTTTCTGCCTTGAAGAGCGGCAGGATGTCCTTGAATCCGAACTCCGACGGATGGCCGTAGTGCTCCACATGATACTTATACTGCCTGTTGCCCTCGATATACATCCCTCGGGCCATCCAGTCGCCTGAGCCCTCCACGCATTGCGGTCCCCAATGTGCCCAGATGCCGAACTTCGCATCTCGGAACCATTCAGGCGTTTGGTGCGTCTCCAAAGACTGCCAAGTGGGTTCATACCTGCCTGTCAGCATCTGCTCGTGCTGCTCCGATACGGGCACCTGATAAGTCATTCCAGACTTCTCGTTGCCAGTCTGTTTGTTTTGCGCCATTGCTGCTGCCAAACTACAGCATACGGCCAAAGTCATCATCGTTCTTTTCATAACTGCTGGTTTGTTTTAAGTTTCGACCGCAAAGTTAATCATTTTCCCTGAAATCTGCAAGCAATTTCCGCCCTTATTCAATGAAAATGATCTCAAAACGCCCTGATTTTACGCCTTTTTCTGTGCTGAATCGTCATAAAAACCATAGCTGTGTGCCGAAGAATCTGTGTAATCTGTGAAATCTACGGGTGGTAAATATCTTTACAAAATATTCACACTTCCTCCTCTCTCGCAGAAACAAGGCAGTAAACTGGGACTTTCCTTACTTTAAACTGTGACTTTCCTTACTGCAAACTTCCGCTTTCCTTACTGCAAACTCTAGGTCTTCATAATCGCCTGATTGTCAGATATATAAGATTCTTGTAAGAATTAGTTTATTTGTTGTGAAAATTATTGACATAACGTACGTCTTGCTCGTTACAGTTACAGTTGTTACAGTTAAAAAGATGACAATTATGACAAATGACAACGACATATTTTCCCACCACGACAACACACTGCCCAGATGGTAACAGGTAACATTGTTACCAATCAATTTTCAGAAAATTGAAGACAACATTTTATATATTATAAATTATTATATATTATAATATATAATAATTCTTATATTACTTTTTTCGCAACTCAAAAAATAAGAAGGTAACAATGTTACTTGTTACCAACGCCCTTCTAAGTTCAGATCTGACGCTGTCATTTGTCATAATTGTCATTTTTCCCAAATTCCTCAGCTTTGGCCCATCAACTATAGCCCCATGATAGTCCATATTTTAACTGTAACAACTGTAACTGTAACGCTTTGGCGAATCAGACTGTCTGTAATTCCTGAGCGAATTGGTGGAAAGCCTCACGTATTTGCATGATCCGTTGCTCGCTCGGTTTGGAGATACCATAGATGTATCTGGCCAATAGGCTCTTATTGATACCAATCGCACGAGCCACTTCAGACACATTCAGCCAAGGGCAGCGCTTGAACATGACTGCCACCTCATTCTGCTCATTGGGCTCAGAAGTTTCGTAAAAGCTTGAGATATGTATGTCGGCATCCAGCTCTTCCCATCTGATGGCTCTGCCTTCATCTTCTATGGTGAAGTTGTTGCGCTGCTCAGTCGTTGCTTCCTCCAACTCTAGGTATGCCTCCAATGGACGGCTCAATACCCGTCCCTCCGATGAGCGCATAAAAATGCGATGTCCGTCAAACCACAAATTCTTAATCGTCTCCATAATAATCCTCTTTGAACCTCAGTCCAAATATCCTCAACAATGTCGGCATAGCTTCTTTTTTTCTGCAAATGTAGGTATAAAATTTTATATCTCCAAACTTTTTTGAAGAAAAATGCAATATCTTTGCAAAAACATCAACAATGTAGATAGTGGGAAAGTGGGATAATGGGATTCGGGTAGGTATTAGTGAGAAGATGAAAGTGGGAGCTAATGATTCTAATGAAATGTTAATTATTTTAATATGTATATTATTTTAGCATCACACATCCTTCTTCAAACCCTACCAGTTCCCATTTTCCTACTAATGATGACTTAATTCTATAAGCCAACATCAGTGGCTCATAAAAAGAAAACGGCTCTCCTATTTATAATAAAAGAATCTCCCTCTGTATCTACAAGTTAATTTAACGTTTTGTTTAGGACTACGATATCTGCGGCATTCACTTTCCCGTCCTTATTAACGTCAGCATTCTTGAAGTTTATGCTGTTGATGTTTCCACTCATAATGAATTCTACAATAGCATTAATATCATATTTGTCAACTTCACCATCATTGTTGGCATCACCTAATATGACTGTCTGCTCATCATCAATAAAAATAGTCCCCTCTCCTTCTTCCGTGAAAAAGAATTCCTTCCACTGCTCTGCGTTCTGATAAGCATCATAACAATTATCTGGCACGTAGAGCTTGCACTCCCACTTGTTGATGTCATCCAGAGCCTGGCTACCACAATCTGGTGGTGTAGTGGCTTTGCTGCAGATTTCTATAAGGGCCGTACAATCAGAGAAAGCATTTTGGCCAATAGTTGCCACTTGAGTGCCAAAGGCAAAGTATTTCAGGCTTGAACAGCCTGAGAACGCCCAGTTGCCGATGGTGGTCACGCCGTCGCCGATTTCCACCTGCTGGAGATTGGTGCATCCGTAGAACTCATTCTCTGAGATTTCTGTCTCTTTGTCTGTTATCTTTACAGCACGCAGCGAGGTGTTCCGATAGAAGGGAGAATAGCCATAATTGCTTGAGGTCTGATAGCTGATATCACGTCCGATATAGACATAGTCCAATGGGCAGGATGCGAATAAAGAATTACCATTTTTATATCCTAATGTCAAAGTAGCCTCACTGTCAGCAATGGTGACTTTTGACAGACTTGTGCAGTAATTGAAGACATCATTACCAATGTTTGTTACAGCTTGCGGTATAGTAATGGCAGGTAATGACCAACAGGCGTAGAAAGCATTATCATTGATGTTCTTCACTTTTGAACCAATATTAATTTCTGTAAGTGAGGAACATCCTGAGAAAGTACTTGCGCTTATAGTCTCAATACCTTTGCCTATCTTGACTGAAGTAATAGCGGCACAGCTGGAGAACGCTGAGAATCCTAATGAAGTGACAGCATCAGGTATGACGATACTCTTCAACTTTGAACAACTACTGAAAGCAAAACCGCCAATAGATAGAACATCCTGTCCTATTTCTGCAGTTTCCAAATTTCCACATCCATAAAAAGCGTAATCTCCGATTCCTCCATCCAAACCGAGTTTGAGATTTTTTATGTGTTTGTTGTTATAACAAGTATACGGATTGATTTTCTTAACGGTCATAGTGACTCCTTTATTGGTGACGGTTTCACCGATATTGATGTTCTCTGCAGACTCTCCATATATGCAGTCTATGGCATCGCAAGTGCGATAGGATGGACTAACAGGAACATATCTGATGCCATCAACCACAAAATTTGAGCTCAGGAATTTGTATACGACCTGATTACTGATACCAAATTGATCATTCGACACATAATTGACCGCTGCCTTTGCATTCTCGTACCCAAACGGTGGCGTGTTGGTCAGCCAAATGGTTTTCTTTAAGTTTGTATCTGAAAATGCAGATGCCCCAATCGATAATACGCCGCTGCCAATAATGACTGAGGTCAGGCCGCTGCAGCCATAGAAAGCAGACTCGCCGATGGATGTCACGCTGTTGGGGATGGTGACTGAGGTCAGACCGCTGCATTTGCAAAAAGCAAACATCCCGATGGTAGTCATGCTGTTAGGGATGGTGACAGATGTCAGATGTTTGCATTCATAGAAAGCATGCTCGCCGATGGATGTCACGCTGTTGGGTATGGTGACTGAGGTCAGGTTTATGCAATCCCAAAAAGCCCAATCGCCGATAGATGTCACGCTGTTGGGTATGGTGGCTGAGGTCAGACCGTACCATCCAGAGAAAGCAGACTCACCGATAGCCTTTATGTTTTCAGATAATGTCACTTTTTTAATACTTGAAAGGTCTCTGAATAGTGATGTAACAATTTCGCAATCATAAGAGACTTCTTCTATTTTGTTGCAACCAGCGAATGGACTGTAACCAATAGTTGTAGGACTACAGTTTATACTCACAGATGTCAGGCCGCTGCATCCTTCGAACGCAAAATTGCCGATGGATGTCACGCTGTTTGGTATGGTGACAGATATCAGGCGTATGCATCCATCGAAAGCATGCTCGCCAATAGATGTCACGCTGTTGGGGATGGTTACGGAGGTCAGGTTGTAGCAATTAGAGAAAGCATAATAGCCTATGGATGTCACAGGATAGGTATTCCCGTTATAGTCGACAGATTCTGGGATAACCACATTACCAGTGTATGAACTACTACCAAACGAGCCACCATAGCTGACAGCCAGTTCAGTATTGTTATTTGCCCACCTATAATAGATGGTTACTCCATCATTATTAGCAACTGCAATGTCGTGGGCGAAAGCTTTTGCTCCGGTCATGCTCATGAGCAGGGTGAGCAGGATTATGATAAAAGATTGTCTGTTCATAATCGTTCTATTTTTTAGTTATAATTGTTATGCTTGAATATACAGAAATTAAAAACGTGGACTCTTTACTTCGTCTACGTTTCTGAGGTATTGGGGAAAACCTATTAGTCTTAAACGAGTAAATGCCCACGCCAGCGGCGTGAACTATCTACTATTGTTCTTGACTAATTTCTTTCAATTCCCCAATTGTCAGAAACAAGAATCAAAAGTGGACGTTCCAGTCTTTTGTCTTTATTTTGTCTTTGCTATGTCACCATAAGCGATTTGTTTTTAGAGTTCAACATTCATTTAAATTGCAATACGACGGCAAAGATACGAATAATTCCTGAAACATGCAAGGAAAAGCCCGAAAACTTGCAGAAAGTTTTCGGGTGTAAGTGTGACACTATGGAGTAGGCCGCTTATGCAAATCCGCCAGCAAAGTAACTGCGGGCAATGTAGGGGGATGGCTCGTAATAAGCACTGGTGTTATAGTTGTCGATGACTTCGCAAATGGGATCGTTATAGACGCGGAGGATGGCGTCTGCATAGTCTTCGTCAGGTTGGAGGGTGTTCAGAATCAGTCGTTTATAAACCTTCCCCATTTGGGTTGCAGTTGGAATCGTAGGACACAACTCAGCATCAACTTTCGTAACATCATAGTTGCCAGGTTGCAGTTGATATTCGTCCGTCCAGTCAGAAGCAACTGCCAAAGGGTTCTCAGAGTGTAGTGTATCTGCAAGCGAAAGTTTCTTGACGAGTTCATCATGTCCCATTATGTTTGCCACATATTTGTTGGGCTGTTTCAGCTGGCGCGCAATCCTCTCTATCATATAGCAGACGAAATAGAGGTCGTCTGTAGTGACTTTCTCTTCTGGAAAAAAAACGTTCGTCATAGGCTAAAACTTTTTTCAAAGGTGATTGATTCTAATGACTTCTGGGTGCAGAATACTATCTGATGAGTAGGATATTTGAACTTTGCCAATACCCAGAATGCTTCTCTCGTGATAATACCTTCCATAAAGTCCTCAACATAATCCCAAATCTGGTCATCTGCCATTGGACCTTCTACGATGTCATAATCGTGCTTGATTCCCCGTCGGCAGGCCACAACGAAATCAAGCCATTCGTCCGTCATTATAGGAAATGACAACACTTTCAAATCTTCTATTGGTTGATATTTAAAGATGGATACATAACTATTACCACGTTTGGTTAACGCCCACTTTCTGGCTTGCTTCTCTAAGTTTGTGCAATAGAAGCCGTAGCCAAAGTCTTTGTAAAACCCTGACACGATGATTTGTGGATTCTCCACAACCACATTGCTGCCGTGATAAATAGTGATGATATCAGCCATTGCTATCGATTATTTTTGCAAAGGTATGAATATTTCTTGAAATAAACAAGGAAAAGCCCGAAAACTTGCAGAAAGTTTTCGGGTGTAAAAGTGACACTATGGAGAAGCTTACTGAATGGCATCGGCACTTTCCCTGAGCAGGCGGATGACGTCTTCGGCTGATATCTGACTGAACATGTCGGCATCCTGCAACAATGCATCGGCCATCGAACGCTTGTTCTGATGGAGGCGTATGATCTTCTCTTCGATGGTACCAGAAGCAATGAGACGGTAGATGGTGACAGGACGATCCTGTCCGATGCGGTGAGCACGGTCGCTGGCCTGATCTTCGATGGCAGGATTCCACCAGGGGTCGAGATGTATCACGAAGTCGGCTGCGGTCAGGTTCAGTCCCAGACCGCCTGCTTTTAGGCTGATGAGGAACAAAGGATCGTCGCCAGTCTGGAATTGCCGGACTAATTTGTTCCTTTCTTGGGCAGACGTACTGCCGTCTAAATATAAATAAGGTACGTGAGCCTTGTCAAGTTCCTCCCTTACGAGTGCCAGATGGCTGGTAAACTGACTGATCACCAAAGCCCTGTGCCCGCTCTGTCGGAGATTGGCAACCAGCTCAAGAAATGCCTGCGTCTTGCTTGAAGGAATCTGCAGCTTATCGTTGATGAGTCGTGGATGGCAAGCAGCCTGTCGCAGACGTGTAATCTCAGCCAACGTCTGCAAAGCACTCTTTGAACCGTCTTCCAGATTGGCGATTGCCTGCTGGCGCAGATTGTCGTAGAGTGCCTGCTCTTCGGTGCTCAGCTCCACTTGCAAGGTAATCTCTGTCTTCTGTGGCAGTTCGTTGAGCACATCCTCTTTGGTGCGGCGAAGCAGAAATGGGGAAAGGATACGTCGCAGGAGTCTCTGTTGTTCCTGGTCGTGGTCACGTTCGATGGGTAGGATAAAGCGGTCTGTGAACTGCTGATACGAGCCTAAGAGGCCAGGATTGGCAAACTGGAAGAGATTCCAGATTTCACTCAGATGATTCTGTAGTGGCGTACCTGTCAACATCAGACGGAAATCGCCTTTCAGGTTCATTGCTCCCTTCGATGTCTGGGTTTCACGGTTCTTGATGGTGTGAGCCTCGTCAAGGATGATGGTGGTCCAGATGCGGGAACTGAGCAGTTCTTCTTCAGTCACAAGCAGTCCGTAGGTAGAGAGAACTACGTCGCCTGCTTCGGCCTCATTCACCAGTTTCTGACGGTCCGCATTCTGCTGGTTCAGGACTTTCACGGTGAGGGCAGGGGCAAAGCGTCGCAACTCCTGTTGCCAGTTCAGCAGTACGGAGGTCGGCATCAGTACCAGTTGTGGACCTTGTGCTGCTCTCGACTGCATTAGGGTGATGCTCTGAAGGGTTTTCCCGAGTCCCATGTCATCCGCTAAGCAGGCTCCTGCTCCCCAGTGTGCCAGACGGCTCATCCACTCGAAGCCTTCCTGCTGATAGGGACGGAGTTCGGCGTGAATGTTCTTGGGCAGTGGGAACTGCATCTGTCCTGATTCCTTGATGCGTTTCATCAGATCGCGGAAGGCTTCATCGGCCTTCACCTTCGCACCGAGTTCTTCAAGATCGGATAGCTGCAGGCCGTTCATGGTGGCGATTTTCAGTTGTTTGCTGCTGCGGCCTAAGAGCATCTTGTCAAGTGCTTGTAGTTGTTTGCGCAGTTGTTCGCTCAGGGCCACGAACTCATCACCCTCTATACGGATGAAATTACCTTCAGATGAGCGCAGGCGTTCCAGCATCTCAGCTATTTTGATCTTCTCCTTGTCACCGATATTGATGTCGCCCTCCACCTCGAACCATTGTCCTGCACTACTGATCTTCAGTCGCAGCATGTCTGCTGTAATCATCGGCCGGACTACCCGCAGCCTGATGCCTTGGGGCCATTCTGCAAAGGCCACCTCTGGGTGCTGTCGTATCTGCTCCAAGAGCGACAGACAATCTGCCGTATCGATATACCAGCGGTCATCGTACATCAGATTCTCATTGGTATCGCCAAGCATCTCTTCTACAGCCTTCAAGTTCTGACTTTCGGCTTTCAGGTCTCGTTCTGTCTGCACCTTCTCTCCGTCGATAGTGGCAGTCACGATCTCCATTCCTTTGCCTGGCTTCTGATAGGGAGGCTTGTCGCCAAAAGGCTTGACTGCCAGAGAAATGCAGAACAACTGGTTCTCGTCTGGCGATATCTGAACAGCGATTTTGGGTGATGCCTCTACACGTTTCATGTCTGTGGCATTCTTCAGCAGAGGACTCATGACGGTAAACTCGCTGCTTAGGCTTTGTAGTAGTGCAGTCAGCTGCGTCTTGCTTTCCTTAGGGAAGATGCCTACGTCGCGAAGCAGTTCGAGCGTCTTTTTCTGCTCGCGTGTGACTTTGGTAATGGTGACTTGTTTGTCACCCTGCTCAGTAATGTTGTATCCTGAGGTGCCTACTTGTTCAAGATTGATATTTGAACGGACGGAATATCCGTCTCCCTTTGGCTGTACTTGCAGCATGAGAGGCTCTTCAACGATGTCGATGCGCTGTTCGGTATGCTCTGAATATACGCTCTGGCAGCCTGCCAATGCTGCAATGACCCGTTCGCCACAGAGTTCATAACTCACCTGTCCATACCAGCCATAGCTATAACTGCTAACCATCGCAGCTACCTTTCTGTCTAATGGAGAAAGAAAACTCTCTTGTCCGAATGACTTCAGTGCGATATTGCGACCCTTGCTCCATGTGATGCCTCCGTCTTTTGACTTCTGTAACTTTGGCTGAACATAATAGTTGTGCAGATTCACGACGTAGGCCACCCGTTCTATATCCAAATGTTGGGGGCGCTTCTTCTTTGTGGTATCGCTGCTGTCGCCGCAGAGGTTCATAATCTGATTGATGACACGCTCCCACTTCTCTGTTTTCTTCACCTTTGGAAGCAACGGAGTGCTCAGTCCTGTCTGTTTCTGCAGTTGCTTCTTGATCTGTTCAAATTGTGGAAAGTCGTCAGAATAAAGCAGTTGAAGATAGACAAGTCCTTCTGATTTCACATAGTCCTCTGCTGACGGTATGGCCTGAGGTTCTGGATCTAAAATCTGATAATGGCGTAGAAATAGACAGGCCAACTGCCAGCCCATCTTGTCTTTACAGGTTGTCAAGGGATATATCTTGTAGAACTCAGCAGCGTCGCCTTTGATAAAGTGATGAAGCACCAACAGCATGGCATAATTACTGCTGTAATAACCAACATTCTTGTCTTTCATCAGTTTCTCTGCTGTCTTAATGGCTGGAGCTGAATCCGTCAGACTGATGGATAGGGCATAGACAAAGTTGGTCAGCGAGTCGGGGAAAGTCAACTGCTTGTCTTCCTTCAGAATAGCTGACAGTCCTGAAAATGCCTTGGCTGGCTCTCCGTCGTGAATATACTTGAAGCATTGTAGCCGTCTGAATTTGTCGCCACCTGGCCGCAGTTTTCCAAGGATCTCATCTATCTGGCCAGTTTTGAGTACCTGAGAATAATAGAGGTATCCATCGTACATGATACTGCGATGATTATCATCAACAAGTTTGTTGTCAAGGAACACTGCGTTAATGATGTCCATGTCGATAGTCTTGTCAAGTGCCATCCATTTGCTCAGATAGTTGTAGAAGAGCATCATGAGTAAAGACTGATCGATCTGCTGAGAGAAAGGGATGAACTCTTTATTGTTGACAAGATGAGCCAGCAGTTCCATCACCCTGCTATATTCAAATGTGAGATTCCCCCATTTTGTTCTCATCAGTTCTTCGACAAAGGGTTCCCCGTTCAAGAACTTGATGAGCGCACTGACCAAATGGCCGATGGCCTCGCGCGTTTCAATCCTTGGTACGGAACTTACAGCCAAAAGTATTGGAATATCAGCAAGTCTGACGGTGCGCAAGATGTCAATCCATTTCGTAGGCGCAATCCTTACTTTGTTCCCCGATTCGTATCGTCTTACTTGATCACCAACCAATATTCCCTCTGAGAGCCATACTCTGCAATTCTCTTCTATCGGAGTGACGCGAAGTTTATGAAATTCATATATCTGCCGGAGGGTGGTATAATTATATGATCCCAAAGTGCAGGCCATCGCCTGTAGCACAGGGTGAGACAGACCCTCCATAAGTTGATTGATGCTGTTCATAATCTGATGTGAATGATATTCATTATTCTTTGCAAATTTACATCATTTAATCCAAAGGGAGGCAAGTTGGCCTGTTTTTTTATATAAATTTGTGTATTTGCAAGAAAATGCTTAACTTTGTGGCAAAAATCGGAAGATGATGAAAAGACTGATGGTGATGATGATGGTGCTGTGGACGGTGATGACGGCGACGGCACAGAATGCGACGGTAAATCCTTGTGGGCCGACTCCTAATGCCAATCAGTTGCGATGGCAGGATATGGAGATGTATGCGTTTATCCATTATTCGCTGAACACGTATACCGATCAGGAGTGGGGCTTCGGCAATGAGGATCCGAAGTTGTTCAATCCCTCGGATCTCGACTGTCGGCAATGGGCAAGAGTCTGCAAACAGGCTGGTATGAAGGGGATTATCTTCACCGCCAAGCATCATTGCGGTTTCTGCATGTGGCCCTCGGCCTATACGGAATATTCGGTGAAGAATTCTCCTTGGAAAGACGGCAAAGGCGATGTGGTGCGCGAACTGGCTGAGGCTTGTCGTGAGGAGGGTTTGGCGTTTGCCGTCTATCTCTCGCCTTGGGACAGAAACCATCCGGAGTACGGCCGTCCGGCGTATGTCACCTATTTCCGTAACCAGCTGCGCGAACTGCTGACCAACTATGGGGACATTTTTGAGGTGTGGTTCGATGGTGCCAATGGTGGCGACGGCTGGTATGGCGGTGCTAACGAGACGCGCCGCATTGACGGCAAGACCTATTATGGATGGGCCGAGACGTTCCGTATGATACGTGAACTTCAGCCGAGAGCCGTCATCTGGAACGACGGCGGTGATCGTGGTGATCTGCGCTGGGTAGGCACCGAGGCGGGAAACATTGGTGAGACTAACTGGAGTCTGATGCCGAGTAAGGGTGATACGCCTTATCAGATGCTGCACTATGGTGTGGAGGATGGCGATGTGTGGTGTCCTGGCGAGACGAACACGAGCATCCGTCCGGGCTGGTTCTACCACGATGCAGAGAACGAACACGTGAAGAGTCTATCGAAGTTGATGGATACCTATTATAAATCGGTAGGGCGCAACTCCACGCTGTTGCTGAACTTCCCCATCGCTCCCAATGGCCGTATTCATCTCAACGACAGCCTGCGAGGTATCGCCTTTAAGAAGATGATTGATGAGGTGTTCGTCAATGGCAGTGTAGAGTTTAGAGTGGATAGTTTAGAGTTTGCTACCGCGCTACCAGAATCAAGCGGAACGGCGGCAGCAAACTCTAAATTCTACACTCTCAATTTTAAACAGCCCACGTCTTTCAACCGCTTTTTGGCAGAGGAGGACATCGCGCAAGGACAAAGGGTGAAGAAGTTCTCATTGGAGGCAGAGGTCGATGGACAATGGCAACCGCTCAAGGATGCACTCGTAGAGGAGGGCGACGGACTGACCACCATCGGCCATCGCCGTATTATCTGCTTCCCAACCGTTACGGCTACCAGACTTCGTTTCAAGGTTACGGATGCCAAGTGCGAGCCAGTCATCAAGCGTCTGGGCGTCTATCTCGCCCCAGAACTGACGGCCGACATCCCAGACAGCGGTGAGAAGAAATCATCAGCCCTGCACATCTTCTTCGGCTCACGTATGCAGATGTTCATCGATTGGGATACGGAGCAGGAAATCTCTGCCTTCCGCTATCTGCCGCCACAAAACGGACAAGACGGCACTATCACCCATTACACCCTTTGGGGCTCCACCAACTGGAGCGACTGGACGAAACTCGCCTCGGGAGAGTTCTCGAACATCGTGAATAATCCCATCTGGCAGACTATCCGTTTTGCCCCAACAAAAATACGCGTGCTCCGCTTTGAGGCTGACCGCCTCGCCAACGGAACACGCATGGGCTATGGTGATATCGAGGTCTGTTACTGAACCTCCTGTGTTACTTCGTATATCCGCACTCAGGATTTTGGTACATGCTGATGGGAATGCGGAACTTCATCATCTCGTCGAGGTTGTGGACGGGATGCTCCATATCCTGTGGGATAGGACGCTTTGAGAACGTCTGGAAATAGAGCAGACAGGCATCGCGCCACCATTCCGAGTCGCGGGCCTGGATGCGAAGTTTGCGCTGCACCTCACTGAAACGCTGTGAATCGACGTATGGCTGCATGGCATCCCAGACGGCGAGGAAATGACGGGCTTGATGGACACCTTCGTCGTATTTATGGCACAGCTCGTCCCAGAAGGTACGACCACTCTTCATGCGGAAGTCCCAAGGCACGTGGTGGAACCAGGTCAGCAGATTCTCAGGACAGGTATTGATGTCGTTGTAAAGACGGCAGAGTTCATCGGGATACTGCTTGACATTGGCAGAACCCTTCAGGGTGCGGTCGAAGCCCAGTCCGATGCTGTCGGCTTTGTGGTAGTAGGGCGGTGTCCAGTCGGCACGCACGCCCTTGGGAGCATACCAAGGCTCTGGGCCGTAGTGGTGGGTGCCGGCAAAGATATGATGGATACCCAAGGGCATCATGTAGTTGACGCAGGCCTCACGGCTGTCGAGCATAAGCTGGAGAAGAGGTGAGAGGTGAGAGGTAAGAGGTGAGAGATTACCTTGTTCGCCGAAGGTTTGGGTGAGCCATTCTGCTGCAATCTCCTTTGATGTCAGCGAGGGATTCCAGGCCAGGCGTCCGAAGGCATACCAGTTGGATTGGGCAAAATGGTGGCCGCACCAGTTGGTATCATCACCGATATTGGCCACACCTGCCATTGCCTTCAGGCTGGCGGGCTTCACAAACGAGAAGAATTCCTGCCACATAGGGGCGAGATAGACCAGGTGGTTGGCGGCACCAAGATACTCCTGGGTAATCTGGAACTCCACCATCATCGGAGTCTTCTGCATGGCAGTGAACAACGGGCTATAGGGCTCGCGGGGCTGGAAGTCGATGGGACCGTTCTTAATCTGGATGATGACATTGTCGGCGAACTGACCGTCGAGTGGCATAAACTCCTCACAGGCCTGATTGGCACGATCGCTGCTCTGGGGATTATACACGAAAGCGCGCCACATCACAATACCCTTGTGGGGCTTGAGCACACCAGCCAGCATATTGGCACCGTCAGCATGTGAGCGTCCGAAGTCCTGAGGGCCAGGCTCTCCTTCGGAGTTGGCCTTCACGAGGAAACCGCCGAAGTCAGGGATGAGACGATAGATCTCGTTCACCTTCTCTTTCCACCAGTTGATAACGTCGGCATCGAGTGGGTCTGCAGTTTTCAGTCCACCAATCTTGATGGGTGAGGCGAAGTTGATGGAGAGATAGACGCGGATGCCGTAGGGGCGCAGTTGGTCGGCGATGCCCTTGGCCTTTTGCAGACTCTCGGTCGAGAGTGCCTCAGGCTTGGCATTCACGTTGTTGAGTACGGTTCCGTTGATACCCACAGAGGCATTGGCACGGGCGTACATCTTCATACGTGCAGGATCTGGATTCAGGAAGATGCTTTTTCCTGCAAAGCCGCGTTCTACGGTGCCGTTGGGATTGTCCCAGTGGTTCAGGATGCGCAGGTCGTAGAAAGGCTGCTCACTGATGTCGAGTGATGCGGTGGGCTGTCCCGTCTGTTGCAGGCGCAGCAGGTGATAGGCACCATATAGCAGGCCTGCGTCGTTGGCAGCGGCAATCACGGTCTTCCCATTCTGGCTCTTGATGGTGTAGCCGTCTTTGGTAAGGCCCTTCTGACGCTTGAGTACTACAGGACCACCCTGCCAGTAGGTTTGCAACTCGGTCATAGCCGTACACTTCACACCCGTAATGGCATTAGTGTTGACAGCGTCGAGGCGTAACCACAATCGGCTGCCGTCTTCATCAGTTGTGGCAGCGACACTCCATCCTGCCAAAAGCAGGAGGACGGTTGAGAAAAAGAATCTTTTCATTGTCATATTGTCTGTTATTTGATAATCTGCTGCAAAGATAAACAAAAATCTGGGAATTTGAGTGCATTGATGTTTCTTTTTGTTTCCAAAATGTTTCATCTTGCGAAAATATTTGGATATTAGCGGATTATTGCCTAACTTTGTGGCAAAAATCAGACGAAGATGAAAAGACTGACAGTGATGACGATGGTGCTTGGGGGTGGTATGTTGCTGGCCTCGGAGGCACAGGCACAAGTCCGTGACTGGGAGAACCCGTCAGTGTTGGGTATCAACAAGTTGCCATATCATGTGACGCTGCAACTGCCCTCAAGGGAGAAAGAGTGCAAGGAGATCGTGAGTCTCGACGGACAGTGGCTGTTCCATTGGAGCAGGAATCCGGAGGAGCGGCCGGCAGACTTCTACAAAGAGGATTACGATGTGAGCCAGTGGGGTAAGATCACAGTGCCTGGTAATTGGCAGACGCAGGGCTATGGTACACCTATTTATATTAATATAGACTATCCCTTCGTGAAGGACCGCCCCAGAGTGACTGCTGAACCACCCAAGGACTGGACGGCCTATGAGAACCGTAATCCTGTGGGATCGTATGTGACGTTTGTCGATGTGACCAAAGAGATGCTGGCGAAGAACCTCATCCTCCACTTCGGCGGAGTCCACTCTGCGATGTACGTCTGGGTGAACGGTCAGAAGGTAGGGTATAGTCAGAACTCGATGTCGCCTGCGGAATTCGATGTGACGAAATATATGCGGGAGGGCAGGAATAAGCTCGCCGTAGAGGTGTATCGCTGGAGTGACGGCAGTTATCTTGAGGATCAGGACATGTGGCGACTTTCAGGCATCTATCGTCCTGTGCAATTGTGGGTTCGTCCACTGGCGCATATCAGCGACTACCACGTGACGGCGATTCCCAATGCCGACTATTCGCAGGCTAATGTTGAGGCAAAGATAAGTATCTGCAATACGGGCAAAGATGCCGTGAAGAATCTGCGGGCTGTCCTGCAATTTAATATAGCATCGGACTCTTTCGGACTTTCTCGGACTGTCCGTGTTAGTCCGTTAAGTCCGTTGCAAAGAACTCTACCGTTGTTGGCTGTTGGTGATACGACAACCGTTGAACTCGCCTACACCCTCGACAAGCCGCAGCTATGGTCAGCCGAGAAGCCGAATTTGTATCCTTTCAGCATCGAGTTGCTGGATGAGAAAGGTGCAGTCATCGAGCATTTCGACTATCACTTCGGCGTGAAGAAGGTGGAGGTCGTCGGTGAGGTATTTAAGATCAATGGCCAAAACGTCAAACTGCGTGGTGTGAACCGTCATGACCACCATCCGAAGACGGGCCGATATGTCGACGATGCAACCTACGAGGAGGATATCCGGCTGATGAAACAGGCGAATATCAATTTCCTGCGCACTTCGCACTATCCAGACCGTGAATATCTCTATGAACTCTGTGACCGCTGGGGTATCTATGTGATGGATGAAGCGAACCACGAGACACACGGTTATGGTTATGCTAACCAGGTAATGGGTGAAGATCTCACGTTCCAGGCAGCCCATGTGGACAGGGCCGAATCGCTTGTGAAGCGCGACTTCAACCATCCCTGCGTCATTCTGTGGAGTCTCGGCAATGAGGGTGGGGTGGGCCCGAATATCGAGGCGATGTATAATAAGGTGCGCGAACTCGATAGCACTCGTCCACCGTTCTACGACAGCGACCGTCGGTATAGTTGCATTTGGGACGATAGTTATCTCTATCCTGATGATCTGCGAAAGAACGCTCAGGATGTTACCGATAAACCTTTTATGATGCGCGAATATGCCCATGCTATGGGTAATTCCTGTGGCAATCTGCAAGAGTATTGGGATGTCATTGATGCTGACTCCTCCATCTGTGGTGCTGCCATCTGGGATTGGGTGGACCAAGGGCTAAGCCTCCCCCTTACCCCCTCCAACTGGAGGGGGAATCCTGACGCAGAGAAAGCCTCCCCCAGTGGGGGGAGGTTGGAGGGGGCTTTTTACGGAGGCGACTTTGGCGACAAACCTAATGACGGCCCGTTCTGCATCAACGGACTGATTGCGCCTGACCGCAAGCCGCATCCTCACTACTATGAGGTGCAGTACGTCTATCAGCCTTTGAAGTTCGTGCAGGAAGGTGACAGCATCCGCATTATCAACCGCAATTTCTTTACCAGCATCGACGAATATGAATACTACTGCGAGGTCTATCACAATGGCGAACTGATAACAGGTGAACTTGCAAGAGTTAAGGACGGACGGTTTGAGATTCCCTATCCCTATTATCCCTACAACGAACCAGAACTGCTGCTCAATGTCTATGCCCGTTTGCGTCAGGCTACACCTTGGGCGCCAGAGGGATTCGTTGTTGCCC
>JAEEGJ010003641.1_pt1 | contig 57291 bp, 52 predicted proteins | sample 8958761 | NCBI WGS metagenome assembly JAEEGJ01 (sample SAMN16246546, study PRJNA631951) | gut metagenome | biome: gut microbiome; feature: rumen; material: RS-attached | host: Bos | place: Iran: Karaj | collected 2018-10 | reverse complement strand
TTATGATGGGAGAGAACGATTTTTCGAGGCTTGAGTTGAGCCTGCCGGCTGCCAGGAAGAACTACCGTTACTTCCGCTCCCTGCTGCGCCCATCCACCAAGCTGCTGGTGCTCGTAAAGGCCAATGCCTACGGGCACGGAGCTGTGGAGTTTGCGTCCATGATGCAGGCGGAAGGCGCTGACTATCTGGCCGTTGCCCTTCCCGTTGAGGGCATTGAGCTAAGGCGCGCCGGTATCTCCCTGCCGGTGCTCGTGCTCACCGCCGGCACCGACTTCTTCCCGGAAATCATCGACTACCGCCTCGAGCCCGGCATTCCCAATCTGTACACCCTCAAGGCGCTCTGCGACACTCTCGACTCGCGGGGCATCAGCGGCTTCCCCATACACATCAAGCTCGACAGCGGAATGCACCGCCTGGGCTTCGTGCCCGAAGAAATCCCTGAGCTCATCGACTTCCTGCTCACCCACCACCAGGTGCGTGTGCGGTCGGTTTATTCTCATCTTGCCGCCGCCGAAGACCCTGCCGAGGACGAGTTCACGCTCGGCCAGATACACCTTTTCGAGCAGGGCGCGGAAGCACTTTCGCAGGCACTCGGGTACAAGCCCATGTGGCACGTGCTCAACTCCGCCGGCATAGAGCGTTTCCCACAGTTCCAGCACGATATGGTGCGCCTGGGAATAGGCATCTATGGCATCAGCGCCCTTCCCGACGTGCACTTGCAGCCAGTAGCGAGCCTAAAGGTTAAAATTCTGCAGATCAAGACTTTGACCTCTTGCACCATAGGTTACGGAAGGCACGGGCACGCATCTGCCGAGGGCACCCGTATAGCCACTATTCCGGTAGGCTACGCCGACGGAATCAACCGCCACCTGGGGTGCGGCAACGCCAGCTTCAGCGTGTGCGGCCGCAGGGCTCCCACCATAGGCAATATCTGCATGGATATGTGTATGCTTGACGTTACCGGAATAGATTGCCAGCCGGGCGACACGGTCACCATCTTCGGCGCCGACCCCACCGTGTCCGAGATTGCCGGCATACTTGGCACAATCCCCTATGAGATTCTAACCTCGGTGCCGCGACGCATCGAGCGCATAATCATACGTAAATAAGGGAGTTAACGGAACTGGATATTGAAGCCTTCGTCGAGCAGCGGCTCCACGAGGGCTTTCATTTGCTCCGTGCTGTACTTCTGAAGGCCCGCGGCGGGAGTGGGGCGGTCGATGCTGTACACCTGCACCAGGCGCGGCCGCAGTTCCCTTACTATGTCCATCCAAGGCAACAGCACCTCGGGCGAGGCGGAGTCAAAGTCGCTCGATTTCAGGAACATAGTCTGGAGGATAAAGTCCCCCTCAAAGCGCTTGAGCGCCTCTACGGTGCGGCGCACGATGTAGCCGGGAGCGGGATGATTGATGCGGGCGGCCAGATCGTCGGTGGGCGCATCAATCTTCATGATGGGATTGTCAACCTTGCGAAGGGCCTCGAACACGCTGTCGAGATGCACCCGCGTGGCGTTCGACAGCACCGACACCTTGGCGCCGGGGTAGTATGCGTCGCGAAGCATCAGAGTGTCGTCGATGATGCGCGGAAACTCGGGATTGAGCGTGGGCTCACCGTCGCCGCTGAAGGTTATGGAGTCTATGGGAGTGCCTTCGAGCATCAGGTTCATCAGCTTGTCTTCCAGGGCGTTACGCACCTGCGCCGCGGTGGGCAGAGCGGTGTCGTCCCTTCCGTCGGCATTCCATCCACATTCGCAGTAGATGCAGTCGAAGTTGCAGATTTTTCCGTTAATAGGCAGTAGGTTGATACCCAGGGAGTTACCGAGCCGGCGGCTGCGGATAGGACCGAATACAGTTTGTTCGCGTAGCATAGCGGAGCAAAGTTGCAAAAATATTCTTGGGATTGAAAATAATTTGTGATATTTGTACCTATGGTGCAATGGATGGGCATAATCAACCTGACTCCCGACTCTTTTCATGAGCCGAGCAGGGTAGATGCAGGCGGCTTCGTTTCCCGCGTGAGGAGCTTTATCGCCGCCGGAGCGTCCTTCATCGATATAGGTGCCGTATCCACCCGCCCCGGAGCCAAGGACATCACGGTGGCAGAAGAATGGGCCCGCCTGGAGCCCGCTCTGCGGCAGATTCCCCTCATAGGGGGCCAAGTGTGCTACTCCATCGATACTACCCGCTCCGAGATCGTGCGCCGCGTCTATGAACTAATAGGCCCGTTTGTAGTGAACGACATTTCGTCCGGCGAGGATGACCCGTTCATGCTCCCGCTGGTGGCCCGCCTGGGCCTTACCTACATTGCCATGCACAAGCGCGGCAATCCGCGCACAATGGGCTCAATGTGTTATTACCCGCAGGGCATTATGCCGGAGCTGCTCAGCTACTTTGGCTCTTTTGCGGCCAAGGCATCGGCGCTCGGCATCCAAGACTGGATACTCGATCCGGGCCTCGGATTTGCCAAGACTCCCGCTCAGTGCTGGGAGATACTTGAGAAGCTCGGGGAGCTTAAGCGTTTCGGCCGGCCCATATTGATAGGCGCTGCAGATAAGCGCTTTACGCGGACGGAACGCTTTGCCGACGGCACCGCCGAGGCGCACCGGCTGGCCATCGCCAACGGCGCCGACATTCTTCGCGTGCACGAAATTTGACATTTCGCGGCGGAATTCTTATATTTGCATTGTTCGGGGTACCGGCCGCAAGCCGCCGGTTGAGAGAGTCCCGTTGAACTTGATACGGTCCATACCGTCGTAAGGAAATGTCAAATATAGGAGAATTCGATCTCATTGAGCGCATAAGTGCGCAATTCCGTGATTATCAGGCTAATGGTGCCGGGACGCTCGGCATTGGGGACGATTGTGCCGTGCTGCCCCAGCGCGAGGGCCTGGACACTCTGGTCACCACCGACCTGCTCATCGAAGAGCGGCATTTTTTACTCTCCGACATCAGCCCCTGGCAGCTCGGCTGGAAGTCCGCTGCCGTGAATATCAGCGACATAGCGGCAATGGGAGGGCGCCCCGAGGCTACTTTCCTCTCCATCGCCCTGCCCAAGAAGTTCCCCTCTAAGGTGCGTTCTTCAGGTGCTGAATGTGCCGATGCCGTGCCGCTTGCCGATTGGGTGGATGAATTTATCGGCGGATTCAAAGCCCTGTCGGATCGCTTTGGAGTGCCGCTTCTCGGAGGCGACACGTCGGCATCGCCGGACAAGCTTTTTATTAACGTCACTGTGCTGGGCTCCTGCCCGCACGGTGCTGCTGTTTTGCGCTCCGGAGCCAAGGCGGGTGACCTGATTTGCGTCACCGGTCCTTTGGGAGATGCCGGCGCCGGACTTAAACTCATCCTCGACCGTGCCGCCAGTCCGGATGGCTCTGATGCATCTGGCGGCCAGGCTTCTTGTCATTCCGAACGTAGCCGAGGAATCTTTTCCCTCCAGGAACAGACCTTGATCCGCCGCCACTATGAGCCGGTGCCGCGTGTGGCGGAAGGCATCGCTCTACGCGAGTGCGGCGGTGTCCACGCCATGATGGACATATCCGACGGCATTGCCTCCGACCTTCGCCACATCCTTAAAGCTTCAGAATCCGGGCAGACCGGTGGCGAAGGGGCGGGCGTGGCCTCAGAATCCGGGCAGACCGGTGGCGAAGGGGCGGGCGTGGCTTCCGAATCCGGGCAGAATGGTGGACAAGCGTCGTCGGAGGTCCAATTCCAGGCACCTCCGGCAGCAAAAACGGCCCAAAATGCTGTCGGAGGTCCAATGTCCGGCACCTCAGGCGACACCTTGGGCGCCATAATCGACCTGAAGAGTCTGCCTCTATCCGACGAACTCCGTAGGGTCTGCAGCGCCCGCGGCTGGGATCCGTATGAGCTGGCAGTGAGCGGCGGCGAGGATTACGAACTCCTCTTCACCATCGCCCCGGAGGCTCTGGAAGAGGTCCGGAAAGCTCTGGCCTCTTTGCACGCACAGGCGGAGGCCGGCACTTCAGCTGCGCCCTCCTCCGCCCCAACCGAAGCTGCCCCTAGCCTAACCGTCATAGGCCGTATCACCAAGGGGCCCGGTATCCGTTGGGAGGGAGGATTACATAAAGATTATCAAGGATTTACACATTTCTAGCATGCAATATTCAAGAGTACTTACCATCGCGGGCAGCGACTCCGGCGGCGGCGCCGGCATTCAGGCCGACATCAAGGCCATCTCGGCCACCGGGAGTTACGCAGCCAGCGCCATCACCGCGGTTACGGTCCAGAACACCCTGGGCGTAGAAGCGGTCCATCCAGTCCCTGTTGACATCATTGCCGCGCAGATCCGCTGCGTGCTCTCCGATATAGGCGCCGACGCCATCAAGATAGGTATGCTTCACAGCGCGGAGGTTGTGCTCTCGGTAGTGGCGGCGCTCAAAGATACTGCCGCCTCTGCCGCAGCTACCTCTGATGGTGTTGCTTCTGCAGCTGCGTCCCCCTGGCTCTCCAACATCGTTCTCGACCCCGTCATGGTGTCCACGTCAGGGCACCGTCTGATTGAAGATTCGGCGGTGGAAGTGCTGCAGCGGGAACTCCTTCCCATGGCTCGGGTCATCACGCCTAATGTGCCTGAGGCAGAAGTACTTGCTGGGTGCTCAATTAAGTCGGCAGAAGACTTCCCCTCGGTGGCGCGCGCCCTCTCGGCAGGGGGCCGCGTGTCGGTGCTTATGAAGGCCGGGCACCTTGGCGGCAGCGACGCCTCGGACCTCTTTTACAACGCCGAGGAAGACAGGATCTCCGTGTTCTCGCATCCCCGTATCGACACTCCCAATACGCACGGCACCGGCTGCACCCTCTCGTCGGCGCTCGCATCCTACCTTGCGCAGGGGCTCCCGCTCGATGACGCCGTGGGTGCCGCCATCGACTACATTTCCGGGGCCATCGCCTCAGGCGCCGCTTACAGCATCGGCCACGGCCACGGCCCGGTGGACCATTTTTACCGTACACGTAAATGACACCGTTTCAGCCCATTAGCGTTAATGTGGCACGTAAGTAATCAAAAATCATCGATATGAAGATAATTAGCGACAAGACGCCGGTGGTGGTGAACATCACCAATTACCTGGCAATGAATTTTAATGCCAACGCTCTGCTTGCGATAGGCGCATCTCCCATTATGTCCTTCTATCACAAAGAGATGGACGACCTGCTCCGCATCGCCGACTCGCTGGTGATCAACATAGGTTGCCTGGACGACGATGAGATTGCAGGCATGCACGCGGCGGCCGCTGCGGCGCTCAAGTACGGCAAACCTTGGGTCATCGACCCGGTGGGCGTTGGGGCCAGCAGCGCACGCACCGATACCGCAGTGGAACTCATCACCAAGTATCATCCGGCCATCGTCCGCTGCAATGCATCGGAGATAATGGTGCTGCACGGAACGGCCTGCCAGACGCGCGGAGTCGATAGCGTGGAGCCTGTGGAGAAGGCGCGTGGATGCGCCCGGGAGTTCGCCCTGCAGCACGGGACCGTGGTGGCTGTGAGCGGTGCGGTGGACTATATCACCGACGGCACGCGTGAGGCCGAGGTCCACAAGGGGAGTCCGCTCATGGCCAAAGTGACCACCATGGGGTGCTGTGCTTCAGCTATTTGCGCCGCTTTTGCCGCAGTGCTGCCTCCGTTCGAGGCGGCCGTAGCGGGAATGGATATAATGGGTACGGCCGGCGAAGCTGCGGCAGCGCGTTCCCGTGGTACCGGAAGCCTGGCGGTCAATTTCATCGACGAATTAAGCCTTGCACAATGACTCCGGAGCAGCTGAGACTTTATTTGGTGACCGACCGGGGGCTGTCTCTCGGCCGCGATATAGAGTGGATAGTGGGCGAGGCGGTTGCCGGCGGCGTTACTATCGTGCAACTGAGGGAGAAAGATATCGACACCCGTGAGTTTGTGGCTTTGGGGCTCAGGCTCAAGGCGTTGCTCTCTCCGCTGGGAGTGCCCCTGATTATCAACGACAGGGTGGATGTGGCGCTTGCGGTCGATGCAGACGGGGTGCACATCGGGCAGTCGGATATGCCGTACGATGTGGCGCGGCGCCTCCTGGGGCCCGATAAGATAATAGGCCTGTCGGTTGAGACGCTGGATCAGGTGAAGGAGGCTAACTTGCTGGATGTTGACTACATAGCGGTATCGCCTGTGTACTCGACTCCCACCAAGACCGATACGGCGCCTCCCTTCGGTCTGGAGGGTCTGCGGCAAGCGGTGGCTTTGTCGCGGCACCCCGATGTGGCGATAGGGGGGATGAATGCGGATACGGTTCCGGCAGTGCTAGCTACCGGGATTGACGGTGTAGCTGTGGTCAGCGCCATCTGCTCGGCCCCGGACCCCCGTGCCGCTGCGGCTGCACTCAGGGCGCTCTGAACGGCCTCTGACCCCCCGTGCCGCTGCGGCAGCAATTAGGGCGATCTGAGCGGTTTAGGATTCCAGGGCCGCTGCGGCAGTACTCAGGGCACTCTGAGCGGACACCTGCCCCCAGGGCCGCTGCGGCAGTACTCAGGGCACTCTGAGCGGGCAAGGTCTAATTTGAGAGGCGGGACCTTGCCCGAGAATAGCCATTCCAGGCCCGTAGGAGCCATATTGGCGGGCAAGGTGTGGCCATTGAAACTAGACCTTGCCCGCTGGTGGATAGGCGTTCCGGCGGAAGATAAACAAAACAGAGTCACGGGTATGCCGTGACTCTGTTATTTTGTTTGAAAGGGAGTGCTTTATTCAGCGGCCGGGGGCTCGGGTGCCGGTGTCTCGGGAGCTTCAGGAGCCGGTGCTTCAGGGGCCTTCGGAGCTTCAGGTGCCGGAGCAGGTGCGGGAGCCGGAGCCTCAGGAGCCTTGGGAGCGCCGTGGCAGCAGCCAATCTTGTCGGCGAAAATCTCGTCGGCCTTGGCGGAGAAGTGAGCGTACATCACACCCTCAACTGCCACAAAAACAGCCATATAGATAATGTACAAAAGAACGACGAAAATCATACCTACCTTAGGTATCATCGCAAAGATAGCCGAGAGGATGCTAAAGCAGAGCGCGATAATGAGAATAATCCAGAAGATGGTCCATTTCTCTCCGTCGGTAACCTTGTAGCTGACTTTCATAGCCTTGACGGGCGAGAGACCCTTGTCCAGGAAGAAGTAGACGGCAAGGCCCCAGGCCAGTCCCATCACGATACCGGGAATGAACATGAAGATGGTAGCTGCGGAAATGCCCACGCTCAGCAGGCCGATAAGCAGGAAGAACTCGCCGAGATTGACCTTGAAGTTCTCTTTGTCGAAGATGGCAAGCGGGTTGATAACCTCGCCCTTGCCGATCTTGATAATGGATTTGTAGAAACCGATGGTCGTGCCCACGTTGAGGTAGGGGATCCAAATGGTTACTACATACAGGATCACCATCAGAATGAGGGGTCCTACGTTCTTCAGACCATACTGGATAGCATCCATGATGGTCTTTTTGATCTGGAGCTTTTGAGTTGCCATAATGTATTGGATTTGGTTAATTTGCAAGCTATCCGCTAATGTAACGATTCTCTTCAAAAATTCAAAAATTTTGCTTATTTTTGTGTTATGGCAAATACATCATCCTGGACCCGTCAGGCGTGGGACGCCGCGCTTCCAATCTACAATCAGATTCTCGATCATCCCTTCATAAAAGAACTCGCCGCCGGCACCCTCGCTCCCGACAAATTCGACCGTTATCTCGCCCAGGACGAGCTGTACGTGGGCAATTACGGGCGCCAGATGTTCGAGCTCGCCGAGCTTATCCCCGACCCTGTGCAGCACGACATGTTCTATGCCTTCGCCAAGGAGGGGATAGAAGGGGAGAAGGCAATGCACGCTCTGCTCATCGACCGCTTCGGCATTGATACTCAGGTACAACCCTCACAAGTCACCGCCGCATACAATGCTCACACCGAGGTCGCCATCCGCAGCGGCTCCAAAGAGATCGGGCTCGCCGCAATGCTTCCTTGCATGTGGGTTTACAACGAGGTCGGCCTGCACATCCTGCGCACTGCGGCCGTGGAGGGCAATCCGTACCGCGAGTGGATTCAGGAGTACGGCAACGAGGCATTTACCGCCGGCGTGGCGCAGGTGCTCGAGCTTGCCGACAGCTATGCTGCCGCCGCCCCCGAAGATATAAGAGAACGGATGACCTCGGCATACATCGAGGCCACCCGTTTCGAATACCTGTTCTGGGATTACGGATATAACGGCTAGAAGTTCTCCGCGCAGATTTCGAAGAAGCTCTGGGGATGGGCGCACACGGGGCAAACCTGAGGTGCGGCCTTGCCTACCACGATGTGACCGCAGTTGCGGCACTCCCATACTTTGACCTCGCTCTTGGCAAATACCTCCTGCGCCTCGATATTGTGCAGAAGTGCCCTGTAGCGCTCTTCGTGCCTCTTTTCGATGGCGGCTACCATGCGGAACCTGGCGGCCAGGGCCTTGAATCCTTCCTCCTCGGCGGTCTTGGCAAAGCCCTCGTACATATCGGTCCACTCATAGTTCTCGCCGTCGGCTGCTGCGGCCAGATTCTGTGCGGTGTTGCCTATGCCCTCAAGCTCCTTGAACCAGAGTTTGGCGTGCTCCTTCTCGTTCTCTGCGGTCTGCAGGAAGATGGCTGCCATCTGCTCGAAGCCCTCTTTTTTGGCTACGGATGCAAAATAGGTGTACTTGTTTCTCGCCTGAGATTCGCCGGCGAACGCTGCTTCCAGATTCTTTTCGGTCTGGGTGCCTGAATACTTGTTTGCCATATAATTTTTCAATTAGTGTCGTTTACAAATGTAAGCAATAATTCTTATTTTTGTGATATGAAAATGAGGTTTTTATTGACGGCTGCTTTATTTGTTCTCTGCTCCCTCGGGGCGGGTGCCCAAAGTGGTAGCATTATGCCCAAGGGAGTGCAGTGGCAGGATCTTGGGAAGGGAGCGCAAGTGGCTTATATTCAGGCACAATTGTTCGGCACCACGCAGAGTATCTCGGTGATCCGCTATCCCGAGCGGCGCCTGCGACTCAAGGTGATCAACGACCCTGGCCATTTGGCCGACAGCACCGGCGCCATGGCTCTCAGGCACAATGGCCTGGCGGCTGTCAACGGGAGCTATTTCAATATGCGTACGCTCTATCCCGTGACCTACGTAAAGGAGCGCCGCAAGGTGGAGGGACGCACGAGTGCTGACGAGGTGTTCCGTACCGACGGGCTGCTTGCCGTGCGCGGGCACAAGGTGGATATAATCCGTTGCGATACACTTACTTACGAGCTGGCTACCAAGCAATGTCCCGATGTGCTTGCCTCCGGCCCGGTGCTGCTCCTGGGCGGATGGGAGGCCCGTGACGAGTGGCCTTCGACTTCGTTCTACACAACGCGGCATCCCCGTACTTTTATCGGCACAACTTCCGACGGCTGGGTGTACCTGGTGGTGATTGACGGGCGTACTCCCGGCAAAGCCGACGGGGCTACGATCCATGAGACGGCTCTGATTGCCCGCCTGCTTGGCCTCGAAAATGCCCTGAACCTCGACGGCGGCGGCTCCAGCACGCTCTGGACGCGCGCCCACGGCGTCGTCTCTAACCCCTGCGACAACCACCGCTTCGACCACGCCGGCCAACGCCGCGTCCCCAACATCGTCCTGATCAAGTAGCTTCCGCCGCCCGCCGCCGCCCGTCGCCGCTCGCCGCTCGCTCTCCGCCCGGGCGCCTACCGCCAGAAGCCGAGGAGCTTGTCGGGGGTGAGGCCGGGGGAGAGGCGGACGAACACCACGCCGTGAGGGGCGACCTCGGTCTCCCAGCGCTCTTTGCGCTCCACGGTGCCAAGGTCCTTCTGCCGCCAGATGTCGCGCACGGTCTGCGTGGCCATAAGCCCCAGCGAATGCGGCACGAATCCGATCATCTTGGGCTTATCCGAAAGATTAAACATAGCCACCGCCAGCGAGCCGTCCTCGAGAGGCTTGACGTAGGTAGCGTAAGTGTCGTCGCCATACTGCTTCATACCCTGCACACCCAGCGGATCCTGGTTCACGTCAATCACCTCGCTGTTGCACAACAGGCTCACAGTAAAGTCGTCCATATCCGCCATATCGCAACCTATCAGCAGCGGCGAAGCCAGTATAGACCAAAGAGTTATGTGCGTGTACTGCTCGTCGGGAGTAAGCCCCGTCCAGTGAGTCTTGGGCCCCCAGCCAACCTTGCCCACCACCAACATATCGGCATCGGGCCAATTGCCGGGCCCCTTGAATCCGGCCCAGCGGTCTTGCCCGCCGAAGCCGATCTTGAAGATACTGTCCCAATTGTCGCGGATGTCGCCGGTAGAACGCCAGCACTCGGCATACTCCCGCAGATAGGGCCCCAGCACCACTTTGGACGAATTGGAGATGGAATACACGATGTCGCGCCCCGTGGCGAGCAGAGCGCTGCGCATATCCTTCAGCCACCAGATATCGTTGTTGTTCCAGTCGTACTTCAGATAATCCACGCCCCAGTCGGCCCACTGGCGCGCATCGGCGGCAGCAAACGAATACCCGCCGAAGAACCACACCGAGTCGCGCTTCATGCGGCTCCGGTCCACCTTGTACACGCTGTCTACGATGCCCGCCTCTACCCAGGGATACACTCCCTCGGGATTGGGCGCCGAGCTCCCGATGTGCCCTGCGTAGGTGCCGCACCAAGGCCCCGAATAGATGCCCAGCTTGAGCCCCTCGGAGTGGAGGAAGTCGGCCAACTTCTTGATGGAAGGGAACTTGGAGTTGGGCTGGATGGCGTTGTACTTGCCGCCCCGCAGCCCCTGCCAGCCGTCGTCGATATTGATGTAGCTCCAGCCATAGTCGGCCAGACCCTTCTCCAGCATAGCGCGCGCTGAGCTCATCACCTTTTCCTGGCTGACGCTGTTGCCCCAGCAGTTCCAGGAGTTCCATCCCATAGGGGGAGTGAGGGCGATGCGCTGCCCGATGACGATGCGCAATTCACGCTCGCAACTGCCCGCGGCATTGCTGGCACGCAGCTTCACCCGGTAAGTGCCCGCCTTGCGTGCGCGCCCGGTGATGATGCCCTTGGAGGCGTCCAGTTTGAGGCCCCGCGGCAATCCCTTGGCCTCGAAGTGGATGGGACGCACTCCGGTTGTGGGGATGCGGAAGATGAAGTCGGCCTTGGGGCGGGCTCCGTACACCTTGGGCCCGTTGATACGGGGCGAGTCGGGAGCCGGGGGAGTGAGTATTTCCTGAGAGTGAGCCGGAAGCTGGGCAAAGGCCGCAAAAGCAGCGACGATCAAGATGAAAAAACGGTTCATATTAATTCATTCGAACAAACTACCACAAATATAATAAAATATTAGTATATTTGTACGTTTATTCCCACTTGGAATTCAGGGCCCACGGTGCCTCTCTCGGACGGGAGAAGGACCGACAAGAGACGGCAAATTCTCTAAGGGCTTACTGCTCACCGGGTTCAGTTTTTAACCGAGCCCCGGACAGGGGGAGATATACCCAAAATCCAATGAAAATACTCGTCACCGGAGCTGCCGGATTCATAGGAGCCAACCTTGTGCTCCGCCTTCTCGAGAGCGCAGAACCGCTGCAAATAATCAACATCGACAATCTCAACGACTACTACGACCCGTCGCTGAAAGAGTACAGGCTAGGCCTGATCGAAGCCAAGGCAGCGGCGCATCCCGAGCACAAATACACCTTCGTCAAAGGGGACCTCTCCGACAGGGCGCTCATCAACAAGATATTCGAAGAATTCAAGCCCGACATCGTGGTCAACCTCGCCGCGCAGGCGGGTGTGCGCTACAGCATCGAAAATCCCGACGCATACATCCAGAGCAACATGATAGGCTTCTACAATATCCTGGAGGCCTGCCGACACAATCCGGTCAAGCATCTGGTGTACGCCAGCAGCAGCTCGGTGTACGGCGGCAACAAGAAGATCCCGTTCAGCACCGACGACCGCGTGGATAACCCCGTGAGCCTGTACGCCGCCACCAAAAAGAGCAACGAACTCTTCGCCCATTGCTACAGCAAGCTCTACGGCATCCCCACCACGGGCCTGAGGTTCTTTACGGTGTACGGCCCCGCCGGCCGTCCCGACATGGCCTACTTCGGTTTCACCAACAAGCTCCTCAAGGGGCAGACCATCCAGATATTCAACTATGGCAACTGCCGCCGTGACTTTACTTACGTCGATGACATCGTAGAAGGCATCGTGCGCGTGATGTTCAAGGCGCCTGCCGCGGATGAGAATGGTGTGCCTTATGCCATCTACAACATCGGCGGCGGCCAGCCCGAGAACCTGCTGGACTTCGTGACCATACTCCAGGAAGAGCTGGTGCGTGCCGGCGTGCTCCCGGCCGATTTTGACTTTGAGGCGCACAAAGAGCTCGTGCCCATGCAGGCCGGCGACGTGCCCACCACCTATGCCGACGCTTCCGCCCTGGAGCGTGACTTCGGTTTCACCCCACGCATCACCCTTCGCGAGGGCCTGCGCAAGTTCGCCCAGTGGTACAAAGAATTCTATCAGTAATGCAATACCATTGGCTTCAGGATGAAAGAACTACGCATCCGATAGAAGACAAAAAAGGCACTATCCTTCACAGGGTAATGCCTATATAGTTATCCGCTCTTGCTTAAGGAGCTCAAACATGCTGATGCAAATATAGTGATTTTTTCAAATAGGCGAAACATTTATTTATGAAAATCGCAGTAGCAGGAACGGGATATGTGGGCATGAGCATTGCCACGCTGCTGTCACAGCATCACGAGGTGACGGCAGTTGACGTGATCCCCGAGAAAGTAGAGAAGATCAACCGTAAAGTCAGCCCCATAGCCGACGAATACATCGAGAAATATCTGGCGGAGAAGCCGCTTAAGCTTACGGCAACCCTCGACGGGCGTGCGGCATACAAAGACGCCGAGTTCGTGGTGATAGCGGCCCCCACCAACTACGACCCCAAGAAGAACTTCTTCGACACAAGCCACGTAGAGGAAGTCATCGAGCTGGTGCTGGAAGTCAACCCCGACGCCACCATGGTCATCAAGTCCACCGTGCCCGTAGGCTACACCGCCCACGTGCGCGAGAAGTTCAGCTACCGCGAGCGCCAGGCCGACGGCAGCTTCAGGGTGGTAGTGCCCCGCATCATCTTCGCCCCGGAGTTCCTCCGCGAGAGCAAGGCGCTGTACGACAACCTCTACCCCAGCCGCATCATCGTCGGCTATGATGGAGAATCTCTGTCCCAAGCCGCCCACACCTTCGGCGCCATCATCAAGCAAGGCGCCATCAAGCAGGACGTGCCCGTACTCTTTATGGGCAGCACCGAGGCCGAAGCCGTCAAACTCTTTGCCAATACCTACCTGGCCCTCCGCGTGAGTTACTTCAACGAGCTCGACACCTACGCCGAGATGAAAGGCCTCGACACGCAGGCCATCATAGAGGGCGTGTGCCTCGACCCGCGCATAGGCACGCACTACAACAACCCCAGCTTCGGCTACGGCGGCTACTGCCTCCCCAAAGACACCAAGCAGCTGCTCGCTAATTTCAACGACGTGCCCGAGAACCTCATCAAGGCCATCGTGGACAGCAACCGCACACGCAAAGACTACATCGCCGACCGTGTGCTGGAGCGCGCCGGATACTACACTGCCTCGTCCGCGTACGATGCCGTCAAGGAGCGTGAAGTCACCGTGGGCGTGTACCGCCTCACCATGAAGACCGGCTCCGACAACTTCCGCCAGAGCGCCATCCAGGGCATCATGAAGCGCATCAAGGCCAAGGGCGCCAAGGTCATAGTGTACGAACCCACGCTGGAGGACGGTATCACCTTCTTCGGCTCCCGCGTCGTCAACAACCTGGCCGACTTCAAGTCCCAGGCCGACGCCATCATCGCCAACCGCTACGACACCGCCTTGGACGATGTGGCAGGGAAGGTTTATACGAGGGATATTTTTAAGAGGGATTAGGGATACTTAGAAATTATCCATTTTTGAAATAAGGCACTTGCACCAAAATATACTAGTATGAGCGTCTACGAAGAAAACATCATACCGATTAAGATAGCCCATTTGGCTGAGTATGTCTCCAAGGTAAAACGTATTTCCTTGGACGATGCGCTTGTGTACATTTACGTCAATCCCATGTACAAGCGTTTATATGACGAAGAGGCCAAGTGGTGGTATCTGAGTACAGAAGCTCTTTACGAGGAGTTTGAAATTAGGCGCAGTCGGCAGAGTATTGAAGTATCTAAGCCCGCTTTCGAGTTTTACACCTATTGTTTGGAAAACTATGCAACGCTTAAGCGGATTAGCGGAATGCAGGCGTGGGTACTCTTCAAGGAGACGGGGGCCGATGATTTTGTCATCGACAATTACGATATCCTTCATACGCAAGGAATGGACTATATCTTGGATGATATCCAACGGTTTATCAATAAGAGAAAAAAGTAATGAAACTATATCACGGATCAACGGTGGCTGTTCGAAAGCCCTCTCTCAGGCCTGGCCGGTCGAATGCCGACTTCGGAAAAGGGTTTTATACAACCACTAATCCTGAGCAGGCAGAACGTTGGGCGCACATCAAGCAGGAACGTGAAGGAGCCTCTCGTGCTGTTGTAAGTGTCTATGAATTTGACGAGAAGCTACTTGGTAATCCCGATTGGAATATCCGTTACTTTGACGGTGCCGATGAGCCGTGGCTTTACTTCGTGACAGATTGCCGTAAGTCTCGTGGTCACGACTATGACCTCGTGCTCGGCCCCGTTGCAAATGATAAAGTTTTCACGACTGTCAATTTGTTCGAGAGCGGAGTTTTGAGCGCTGAAGCCGCCATCCTGCAGTTGAAGGCCTATAAAACCTATGACCAGCTGTCGTTCCACACAGCAAGAGCCATCGGAACACTGCGGTTTGTGGAGACGTATGAGGTGTAACTCTTCCTTGGAGTTGAGTCCACCGCGCAGCGACGGAAGCCGCAAGCTGACAAACGTGCGAAAGCCGAGCCGTGCTAGGAGGGAGAGGACGAAGTAGAGCACGAGCCCAAAAGGGCGAGAGAACCCGAATGACCCGCGGAGCGGGGTAGGGAAGAGAGAGAAACGAAATAAACAAGCTGGGTGTCTAAAAGAAATAATTGTTAACGAGGGTTCTACATTCCTGCTACCTGAAAGAAAAGTTGTAATTTTGCAAAAAGACAAATATATGAGTCGGCAGATATATTTACCTGAGCTTCTGAGTGTAAACATCAAGAATTATACTCTGTATCCTAATGGATTGGATTATACCTATGATTTTGTCAAAGGTGTTAATCTGATTCTAGGTGGCAATGGTATGGGTAAGACTACCTTTGTCAATATCATCAAATTCGGACTCATTGGGTTATATCGAAAAGCAAAGGATTTGACACGCACTTATAAGGAGAGGGCTATTGTAAAAAGACTTCTTTATCCATCCGATTTTTTTTCTGCCAGAAAAGATGATTCGGTTCAGGCACCAGATGAGGCGATGGTTACCCTCATTTTTAAGATACATGATACGTTGTTTGAAGTTTGTCGTAGCCTCGAAGATGGATCATTACAAGCCGTCAAGATTGGTGGAAATCCACTAAAGGGAGCAATTATAACTGAAGAACGGTACGAGCGGCTTGATGAAAAAACTCAGGAGCAATACCTTCTCTGTCAATATGAGAAAAAGATAGAGCAATTTAGCAATCTGACATTCGACGACTTGATATTCTTCGTGAATGAGATCTTATTTTTTGGCGAGAACCACACTACTGTTTTGTGGAATGATGGAATTGACGGAAGAACAGATGTCCAGAACGAATTGTTTAACAAGTATTTCAATGAACCCAGTTTGGACCGTGAGCGTCAGGAAATGCAACGGCAAGCAAAGTATTTTGACAGCTTGTCTCGCCATAAGTCCGAAGATATGCGAGTCATCACAAAACTGCTTGATAAGATAAAGAATTCAAATTCTGACTCGAACGCCGAGACGTCGCCCATAGTGGATATTATTGAACTTAAAGGGCAAATAGAGACAATAGCCGGAGAACTTTCGTCTATCCAGGCAAGTCAAAGTGAATTGACTCGCGAAATAGGCATTCTCCAAGGCGAGATAAATCGTGACAGTCTTCAGGCTAATAAACTCGATAAAGAAAAAATACAGATAGAAAAGGAGATGAATGCGAGTATGTGGGAGACATTACATCCTATGTATAATGCTTTTGTCAAGAATATCCAGCTAAACCACCTTTGCCCAATATGTAGTCAAGATGCCGAGGGCTTGGTGGCTCAGGTGAATGATAACCCTACCCGTTGCTTTGTTTGTGGGAATGAGATTCACCAGTCAGTGAATGAGGGTCTATCTGCAAAATACCGTGCAATTGTCTCAGCACACAAAGCCATCTATCAGGGCATTGCTAACAAACAGCGGAAAATCAAAGCAATTGAGGAAACGCAAAGCCGCTTTGACAATGATTATCGCGAGAAAGACTTATACCGTCGTACTTTGTTGCAGCAGTTGCGCGAGCAGGAATACAGGCGTGCGGGTTCATCAGAACCTGACAAACTCCAAGCTCTTGACGACGAATATAACAAATATGCTCGCGAAAAAGCCGAATACCAGAAACAGAGCGAGGAATATGAAAGTAAGGCATTGGAGCTTACTAGCCGTATAGAAGAAGAAATCTTATCAAATGTGGCTCGATTCTCTGCTATTTTCGCCAGCTATGCGGAGCATTTCCTTGGAGTCAGTTGTTCTCTGGAGTACAATAGTTATGACGATCGCCCCAAACGTTTTTATCCGGTTATTGACGGTAAGATTCGTAAGCAGGAAGAATCCATGTCTGAGTCGCAGCGATTCTTTGTTGATCACTCTTTCCGTATGAGCATATTGACTTTTTTCTACCAGTCGCCGAGTTTCTATATCGTCGAAACTCCTGATAGCAGTTTGGATCTGTCATACGAGAAAAATGCCGCCGAGGTCTTTCTTCAGTTCCTTCAGAACCCCAATATTGTCATTGTTACCTCCAATCTCAACAATAGTACGTTCATAGAACATCTTACTTCCGCATTCGGAATTGAATTGTCTATGGTCGGCCTGTTGGATATAGCCAAACAATCGACGATACAAGGAAGCAATGAGCGTATAAAAGTATTGTATAACGAAATAAAAAAGCGAATAGAAATATGAGTAACAAGGAAGAACTGATGCTGGCAAATGCCGACATCATGACAGTTATTGCCCATGCCAAAAGAATAGGATGGGATTCTGTCAGCACAAACACGTTACAGCGTGTGGTTTACCTTATGAAGGTTCTCTATTCCTTCTGCCATTCTGATGAGAATGAATTCGTACAGTATCATTTCAGTGTTACTGTATTCGGGCCTTATTCCGATTTGGTATATAAGAGTTTGGCATTTCTGCTGTCTTCCCAGCGACTTCTGGGTGATTTGGATGGCGAAGTTCGTCTCAATTCTTCCGATGGAATTGACTCTATTAGTGATGAGAAAAAGAGGTGGATGGATGTGATATTGCTTATCCTTGGCAAATATGGAGAGAGCAAGGTTTTCAGCTTTATTGTCAACGACCCGCAATATGATCAGGCCGTTAAGGCAAACATCAATTCCGAAATCAATACTGATTTAGAAAATGTCACGCTCAAGGTGCTGAATGATTTTAAAAAGGCTTTTGAGGAGACACTGACTGATACATCAACAATCAGTAAAGAAGAATATATCAGCCTTTATTTTGATTATCTCTTTGGTCAGATTATTGGAAAGAAGTAGATGTTATGAAGTTTTCAGATAATCCTCAGTTCAAGGGATATCTTGCACAAAAAAGCAGGACATCTACCAGCGTACCAGTGATGGTGTACAGGAAACAGAATCATTCCAGCGTCTATTGTCGATACTGGCTCAATGCCGTCGCAAGGTTGAGGAACAAGATTTTCGCCTAATTCTTATTAGCAAGGAAGACCTTTCAAGACTATGTTATGATGCCGATACAAAGGCGATGAACCTGTTCCGCAACGCTATTTTTCTCACTAATAGGATAGTACTTGTTGATTCTGACCTAGCGATACAGAATAGCAATAACGATCCGTTTCCTGATGGCGATAATGACGCCCGTCGTTATTTTGCCTCCCTTACAACAGGCGATATGGTTGTGTTCCATGTCGCTCCAAATGCAACAGTCAACTTTTTTATAGACGGCAATGATTATGGTGACGGCATTTTCTACACAAGAGCTACACTCACCCGATATGAAGAATTGAAGCCGATTGAGCAGTTGGAGGATGTCCTAAACGAATATCGGATCAGATTATCGTATCAAGATACTTACCTCAAATTCTTCGTCAATAAATCGGGGTTAAGAGCATTATACGCAGCGATGAAACCTGTTGTTTCTGAAGATACGTTTTTGAATAATAATCGGCATCTTTTGAACAATAAACCAGAGGAGTTGTTTAGGGAAGATATGCGAGAGTATATCAGTCAGCATATGCGTGTTGTTGTTTCTAGGGAAGTTATGTTAGAAGACTTGGATCGTCTGGATATCAAGTTAACTGATGAGATGGGCAGCGATTTATACTTTATTGAGGTTAAATGGGTTGGAGAAAGTATTCACAATAGCGGGCAGAAGATGGGGACAGAATACAAGGCTCAGCCTCGGATTAAACCAGATGCGGTAAAACAAGTAGTAGGCTATATTGATGAATTGCTTAAGGAAGATAAAAATGTAAAAATCGGTTATCTAGCTGTATTTGATGCTCGTAAAGAAGATCTTGAAGATACAGGAACAGGGATTTCTGAGGACGATGTGCCAGAGAATCTTCGCCAGCATTTCCATCGTTTTGTAAAACTGCCCGACTTCCGCGTAAAGAATATCAACCCCAGATAAAGGAATCGCCATGCGAGAGTATCCACTGATAGATTGTACGGAGAAATACATGTCCGTGATGCAGTTCGACAAGAATAAGAATGTCCGCGTTCACCGCTGGTATCCTTTTGTTGAAGGCTATTCCAAGGAGTTTATAGAAGACATATTGAAGGAACTTCCTTTTTCGCCGCAGTGCGCACTGGAACCTTTCTGCGGAAGTGGAACAACCCCGGTCGAACTTCAAAACCACCAGATACGTTGTTATTCATTTGAGGTCAGTCCCTTTATGTATCTGTTGGCGAAGGTAAAGTTGGAACGGACATATGATGTGGATACGCTTGAGAGCTATATCAAGTCAGTAAGCGCAGAATTGGCCTATCCGAGAGATGACATTCGCTGTGTCGAAAGAGTTCCATTCGGTGACACAGTAGTGTATCGGGATGGTATGAAGAAATGGAATTTTCATGACAGTGCTCTTGACGGGCTCTTAGATATCCGGAATGCTATACGCAATAGGGTGGATGATGATAGATATAAGAATTTGTTTTCCATTGCCCTTGCTTCTATCATCCTACAATGCAGTAACCTCTTCCGCAATGGTAAATGCCTCTCGTACAAGAAAGGATGGAAAGATAGAGTATGCAGCAGAGAAGACGTACACAACCTCTTCTTGGAGAAATTGAATACCATCATAACGGAAGATGTTAATGCCATTGCGAAAGAATCTCCTTTGGTGCACAATTCTGAGTATTGTTTTTTTGGTGATGTTCGTAAGAATATAAAAAAAGTGCCTGACGAGAGCCTGGATTTGATAATTACTTCACCGCCATATTTGAATTCTCGTGACTATACCGACATCTATATGTTGGAATTAAAAGTTCTCCAGCTTGTGAATAGTCATGAAGAACTTCGGGCATTACGAAGCAGTACCCTGCGCTCTCATGTCCAGGTTGCCTATAACCAAGTAAAACCAATTGATAACGAGCGTTTGCAGGCATGTCTGAGAGCAATGCAAAAAACGGAAGTAGAGAGTTGGAGCCCTGATATTATCAATATGATTTGCGGCTATTTTGAAGATATGAAGTTGCTCTTTACTGCGTTTGCTCAAAAGGTGCGTAAGGGAGGCGTCATTTATTTCAATGTCGCTAACTCTTGTTATTTTGGTGTTGAGATTCCTGTTGATTATATCATAGGCGACATCGCTGAAGAGTGTGGCTTTTCTGTAAGAGAGATACGCAAGGCTCGTGATTTGAAAACGAGTCCTCAGCAAAGCAAAAAAATTGGAAAACTGAGAGAGTGTGTGTTGGTGATAGATAAGAATTAACCTAAAACAAACTCGCTGCTTGTAAACGTATGAGTTTTATGACACAGGACAATAATATAGTTAGTCAGATTGAGCAGTTTCATTCTGAGTGGTCAAAGATGGATCTGGGTAGGAAGATGGGCTTTCTCATAGGTAGGCAACTCGAGATTAATTCGTGGGCAAATGCCCTTGCGAAGAACAGAGCCATCAGGGGGTATTTTACATCCGATGAGATGGTAGCTATCCGGCAGTTACAGGATGTTCAGAATGAGCTGGACCGTCATAAGGCCGAGGTGAACCGAGACTTATACAATGAGATAACAAAAGAACTGATAAAAGTAATCTTTACTATTTAGGTAGACTCAGCATCCGCTGGGTTTCAGCCAAAGTGCCAAGGTGGCGAAGAAAGGCGGCAGCGTTACCAAAGCCTTGAAGCCATCCAGTAGGTGATGGGTGGTGGCGATGGGAATGGTCGAGGGAATAATAGTGGGTCGGGGGCCTGACCCCTTACTTGGGGATTATCCTTGGGTGTCCTTGTATCGGATGAGGATAACCCCAGCGATAGCCGCGAGCATAAGCCCTACAGGGCGAGAGAACCGAATGAACCGCAGAACGGGGTAGGGAAGAGAGAAAACGATTTTACTAATAACAAATTTGGTTATTAGGAATCTCTGGAGTATCTTTGCAATACTTCCCCGAGATTGCGGTGACGCAGCACTGCTGCCACGAACCAAGCTAGATGCAGCAATCTCCGGGATTTTTTCAGTTAAGAAGGATTCGTGAAGGTACAGACGGCGTTCCTTAAGATTGTAAATCACTACTACAACGCAGATAAAAGAATCATCCTCTATCACAATAGGAGCTGCCATCATGCCAGTCATCTGTTTTTTGCCATTAGTGGCGTAATAGTCGAGGGGGAGAATGCTTGCAAGGGATATCCAAGGTACAATACAAAGAAATAACAACATCAATAACGATATGAGTATTTTCAAAGACAAAGTGCTTCTGATTACTGGTGGCACGGGCAGTTTCGGCAACGCAGTGCTGAACAGGTTCCTCCGCACAGACATAGGCGAGATACGTATCTTCTCCCGCGACGAGAAGAAGCAAGACGATATGCGCCACGACTTCCAGGCACGCATGCCCGAAGTAGCCAATAAAATCAAGTTCTACATAGGCGACGTGCGCAACAAGAGCACCCTTAAGTACGCCATGAAGGGCGTCGATTACGTCTTCCACGCCGCCGCCCTCAAGCAGGTACCTAGCTGCGAATTCTTCCCTATGGAAGCCGTCAAGACCAACGTCATCGGCACAGACAATACGCTCGACGCCGCCATCGACGCCGGAGTGAAATGCGTCATCTGCCTCTCCACCGACAAAGCCGCCTATCCCATCAACGCCATGGGCATCACCAAAGCCATCGAAGAGAAGATTGCAGTGGCCAAGTCCAGAATGAGCGGCGACACCAAGATCTGCTGCACCCGTTACGGCAACGTGATGTGCTCCCGCGGCAGCGTCATACCCCTCTGGATCGACCAGATCCGCAAGGGCAACCCCATCACCCTCACCGAACCCAAGATGACCCGCTTCATAATGAGCCTCGAGGAGGCGGTTGACCTGGTGCTCTTCGCCTTCGAGCACGGCAAGAACGGCGACATCCTCGTCCAGAAGGCTCCCGCCTGCACCATACAGACCCAGGCCGAAGCGGTGTGCGAACTCTTCGGCGGCAAGAAAGAAGACATCAAGGTCATAGGCATCCGCCACGGCGAGAAGATGTACGAGACGCTGCTCACCAAAGAGGAATGCGCCAAGGCCGAGGATATGGGCAACTTCTACCGTGTCCCCGCCGACAACCGCGACCTCAACTACGACAAGTACTTCAAGGAAGGAGACACCAAGCGTGTACTCATTGACGAATTCAACTCCAACAATACCCGTCGCCTCAACCTGGAGGAGACCAAGGCAAAGATAGCCTCTCTAGAATACATCCAGAACGAACTCAACGGAGTTGCGAATATCGTGAAGTAATGAAGTATTCGAGAAACAAAATCAATATCTCCGGAAAAGCGTTGTTAGCTGGTCCTGACACTGGATTTGCCTTTACTGATGCGAATCTTGTGGTTGAGGGTTGGCGTAAACTGCATATGATTCCTTTGCAGGATTTGGTTGCAGAAGTGACTCGTGTCCTTAATGAGGCGGGAGTCGCGGCTGCATTCTCTTCGCATAGGCTAAAGCGAATGACTTCAATCATTGCCAAGTTGCGCCATAATCCGGGCATGGGTCTGGGAGGACTTCAAGATATTGGTGGCGCTCGTTTTGTATTTGAAGACATCTCTTCTCTTTTAAAAGCTCAACAGATTATCTCAAAAGCTAACTTCGATCATTTTGTCGTAGATAGAGAGCCATATGACTATGTGACAAAACCTAAAGAGAGCGGCTATCGGAGCATTCATTTTGCCTATAAATATGTCAGCGATAATGCTGATTATGATGGCCTGAGAGTTGAGCTGCAAATTAGGACGCGTTTGCAGCACGATTGGGCTATGGCAGTAGAAACGGCAGAACTTATCTCTAAATCTTCTCTCAAAGCCAGCCTGGGCGATGAAAACTGGCTGTCGTTTTTTAAACTCACCAGTGCTGTTTTTGCTCGCAAAGAAGGTATGCCCGTTGCAGATTCTTTTGCGCATTATACAGAAAGGGATTACTGTGTTCAGTATGCTCGGTTGGAAAAACAGTATATGTTCTTAGATCAGCTTCAGGCTTTGTTAAGTGCAGTCAGGATTTCAGAAGAACATACTTTAAAAGAAGGCTATGCAGTTCTCCTCATTCAATTCAAAGAGAAAAGGGTTCAGCTAAGGCACTTTCAGTCTGACAAATTGGAAGATGCAACCAAATACTACGCTGATGTAGAAAAATCAATTGATGATAGCAATTCAGCTGTAGTACTTGTTGTTGTATCCGACATGAAAGAGCTCAAAGAAGCTTATCCTAGCTACTTCCTAAACGCAAGCGAGTTTATACAATCTCTGTTTGAGTTCAACTCGATTTGCAAGGCAAAACAGTTTATTTAATCGCAGGGCGAGGGAGTAAGGGTTCACGTTTCACGCAAAAATAAACAAAACTCCTATGGGTGTATATGAAAAGAACATAGTACCTGTTAAGATAATAAAGTTGGCAGAGCATATGTCCAAGAGAAATAGAATTATTTGATAATTTTTTTAAGTGCGATTTTTCGGTAATCTTTATCGAATGAAAATAAGTGAAAAGATGAGGAACAATTACGTTGTTATTATGGCGGGTGGAATCGGTAGCCGTTTCTGGCCGCTGAGTACACCTGATTGCCCCAAACAATTTATAGACATACTCGGTTGCGGCCGAACGCTGATTCAACTTACTGTTGATCGATTCAAAGGGATTTGTCCTATTGCGAACTTTTGGATTGTTACCAATGCCAATTATGTTGATATTGTCAAGAAGCAGATACCTGGTGTCCCTGCTGATCATATTTTAGCAGAACCAGAGGCTAGAAATACTGCCCCTTGCATTGCATGGGCATGCTGGAAGATAAAGGCAGAGGATGAGAACGCTAACATAGTGGTTACTCCTAGTGATGCAGTTGTCTTGAATGTTGAAGAGTTTCGCAGAGTCATTAAGGATTCATTGGCGTTTACTGAGCAGCAAGAAGCAATTGTTACAATTGGCATTAAACCTTCGCGTCCGGAAACTGGCTATGGCTATGTCCTGTTTGCAGAGCAAGTGAAAGATGAAATATTTAAGGTCGCAGTCTTTAAAGAAAAACCCAACATAAAAGCCGCCGAAGAGTATCTGGCTGATGGTCATTATCTCTGGAATGCGGGCATATTTATTTGGAATGTGAAGACAATTGTAAACTCTATCACTAAGTATAATAGCCAGATAGCAGGCTTAATGATACAAATTGCGGAGTCATTTGGTAGCCGTAAAGAAAGAAGCGTTGTAGAAAACTTGTTCCCGCTATGTGAGAAGATCTCGATTGACTATGCTGTTATGGAACCGGCTTCAAAAAAAGGTCTAGTTTATATACATCCTGCTGATTTTGGCTGGAGCGATCTGGGTAATTGGGCTTCCCTGTATGATAAACTAAACAAAGATATTAACGGTAATGGCACAGTTGGTAACATTAATCTTTATGAGTGCAGCAATTGTGTGGTTCATGCAGAAGATGCCAAGAAAGTTGTTATTCAAGGACTAGATAGTTTTATTATAAGTGAAAAGAATGGCCAGATACTTGTTTGTAAAAGAAGTGAAGAACAACGTATTAGAGAGTTTTCCAAAGTCTATGAATGAGTCTTTAGTGCTTAGTGCCTATTCATAAATACATAAACTTATTATGAAATAATTGATAGTGTAGATAATTACATAGGGCTTTAGAGTCAATCATTTGTATTTATGGGGATTCGGTGGCTTTTATGAGATAATCAAACCATCAACAACTTTTGTGGTTGAGCATAACTTCTCAATGTTAATTAAAAACTGAAATGGTTGTCAATTAATATGAATAATTCCGAAAGAATTGTTTTCAATTCTATCTTACTTTACGTAAAGTTAGTAATAACTATTATTGTCAATCTAATCGCCACTAGGTTAATCTTAAATGCTATGGGCGTAGTAGATTACGGTATAGTTAATCTGATTTCGGGAATTGTTTCTATGTTAACTTTCGTTCAGAGTTCTATGGCAGTATCTACTCAAAGATATATGTCAGTTAATATTGGGAAAGGAGACATAGTATTGCAAAAGAAATTATTTAATAGTGGTTTGTTTCTTCATTTCTTATTAGGCGTTTTTATTATCATTGTATTGGAAGCTTGTATTCCTTTAGTATTTAATAGTGATATAAAGATACCAGAAGATAGATATGCTTCATCGATGATATTGTATCAATTGACATGTATTGGTACTTTTCTAGTAGTCATATGTGTACCTATTGATGCAACGCTAAATTCGCATGAGAACATGCTTTGGGTGTCTTTAGCCTCAATTTTAGAATCTCTCATTAGATTGGCCGGGGCATATTGGTTATTATATTATCAAAATGACAAGCTAATATTTTATGGTTTACTGGTTGTTGCTATCAGGTTAGCTTCTTTGTTGTTGAAGTCGATTTATTGCAAAAAAAAATATAATGAGGTTTCAATTCAGAAGGATAAGGTTAGTAAACAATTGATTAAAGAGATGTTGTCTTTCTCTGTATGGAATATGTTTGGGGCTTTAGCCGTTGCGGCAAGAGGACAAGGTGTTGCTGTTGTTCTAAATGTTTTCAATGGTGTGATTGTAAATACCGCATATGGAATAGGGCAGCAACTATCTGGTCAGTTATCAAATTTCTCTGGAACCATCTCTAAATCAATGAGCCCTCAAATAATGCAGCGAGAAGGAGAAGGGAATAGATTAGCAATGACATCACTTGCTTTAAAGCAATGTTTTTACACTACCCTATTATTGTTTATGTTTGCTCTGCCTCTTTATCTTGAAATGCCTTTTGTTTTGAAACTATGGTTGAAAAATGTGCCAGAGTATGCAATAGACTTTTGCCGTGTTTTTTTGGTAATTGCTCTTGTTGGTCAAATGTCGTCAGGACTTATGACGGCAATTCAAGCAAAAGGGAAGATCGCAGTATATCAAATCACTATTTCTTTGCTTCTTTTAATGAATCTTCCCGCCGCTTATATACTTCAAAAACATGGTTTTGAACCAGTAATGGTTTTGTGGATAATGTTAGTAATTGAGATAGTTTGCTTGGTTGCACGGCTTGTGGCGGCAAGTTTTTTTGTCGGTATCTCAACAAAGAATTATTTTAAGGATGTAGTATTTAAATTTATGATAGTTTCTATACCAACTACTTTTATTGCTGTGATAGGAAAGTTATATATAGGACTTACATGGTCATCCTTTGGCCATCTTCTTTTAAGCACTGGTGTAACCATTCTTCTTGTGCCAATCTTGTCATATATTTGTTTTGATAAGAGAGAAAAACAGTTTGTGATTTCTTATGGAAAAAAAATAATAGGGAAAATAAAAAATTAATATGAATAGCATCGTAAAACACGTAAGAGGCGCAGCCCGTGGAATAATTAGTATTATTCTTTTAGGCGTCCAATATATCCCTAGTAAACACTTGAAGTATTATATCTTAAAGTTAGCAGGAGTTAAAATGAGCCGAAATGTAAAGTTTGTTGGATCTTTTTCAATTCGTAATCATAAAGGATTGACAATAAAAGACGGAGTTATTATTGGCCCAGGTGTTCTACTTGATGCAAGAAATGGTCTGACAATAGAAAAATGCGCGGTTATTGCGTATCAAGCTATTATTTGGACATGGAACCATGATTATAATGATGCTAATTTTAGGGGAAACGGTGCGCCAGTTTCAATTGGTGCATATAGTTGGATATGTAGTAGGTCAATTATACTTCCTGGAGTAAGTATTGGTGAAGGTAGCATTGTTGCTTCTGGCGCAATTGTAACGAAAGATGTGCCTCCGTACTCTGTTGTTGCAGGGATACCTGCCAAAGTGATAAAAAAACGGGAGCATAAAGAATGGGAATATGGATATCTAGCAAAGAATGATTATTCTCACTTTATATAATTATTGAAGAAAGATAAATGGCAGATAAAACTATTAGTCAAGTTTTTGATAGGCTTATTATAATACTTTATTTTATAAGTATTACTTTAACTTTATATTTTAGTTCACTATCTCAATCAGATGGAGAAGAGAGTATTATTGCACCGAGGTTTATTCTCCTTTCCCCTTTTGTCGTTGCCGTTTTACAGTTATTGAGGATATTTATGTTAAATGGACGATTTAAGGTCGACACCCTATGCAGGTCATGGATTTATATTTTTATTTGTTATGTTTTTGCATTAGTAGTGGGCTTTGTTGGGGGGCAAGGAAGGATAAATTATAATACAGTTTGGTTTATAATTTGTCCGCCTGTAGCATGGTGTTTTTTCTCTTTGACGATTAAAGCCAATCCATCATTAAAAGATACCCTAATTACAATCAGTTTTTGGTTTCTAATATTATTCTCAATTATTTCGCTATATTTTATCCCTCGTTCATTGAGAGCAAATGGCCTATTTGCTTCGCTTAATACAGGTTATTATGTCCTGTTAATCTACCCGTTAGCGATGTTGAATACTAGTAGGATAAAAAAAATAGTTTCTACAGTATTATTGTTGATTGTCGTTTTTTTGTCAATGAAGCGAGGTGGTTACGTTGCCGTTGGATTAGCTTTTACTTTTTATTTGTTTTTTACAACAAAGTTGGGTTTGATTAAGAAGATATTGATTGCTGGTATTTTGATAGGTTCGATGTTCTTTCTGATTCCGAAAATTGATGAAATGACATATGGCACATTGACTACACGTTATGAATTTACGCAGAATGGAAGGGATGAAGAAGGACGTTTTGCTATGTACCCAATAGTTTGGAAAGCCGTATGGGACTCGGATGCTTTGCACCAAATTGTAGGCCACGGCTTGAACGCAGTTGAGGTTGATAAGGTTATAGATGGCGATGCAACTCATAATGATTATTTGGAGTTTTTATATGATTTTGGTATAGTAGGTTTATTGCTCTTGTTGTTTTATCAGTATCAATTGTTTTTAATAACATGGCGATCTTATAAATACAAAATTCATTATTTGTCTTCTATTTTTGCGCTTTCTTCCGTTATAGTGCTGTCAATGGTATCTATAGTATATGCGTTTTACTATTTCCTTGTAATAATACCTTTTTGGTGTGTTATTAATCGAATACAAAGAGAAGAAAGAATAAGATTGCCATTATGAAAATAGGAATTCTTACATTTAACACAGCTATAAACTTTGGCGCAAATCTACAGGCTTGCTCAACTTATTGCTATTTAAAGAGTCATGGTTATGAGCCAGTTTTTATTAGTTATACTCCTAATGATGCTGTTGATGAAGGGATGTCAAATCCGCCAGAACAAGTTGCCGCTCAAAGGGCGTTTCAAAAGCAATTTAATGTAACCGAACCATGCCATGATTCAAAAGAAGTGGCGCAGATGCTTAAGAATAGTAATATTCGCAACATTATAGTTGGAAGTGATGCAGTGGCTCAGCATCATCCATTATTATCGAGGATAGTTTTTCCATCTAAGCACCTTATCTCGGTCTCTCATCCTGCGAGTGACAAGATATTCCCTAATCCTTTTTGGGGTGAATTTCTGGATTATGTGGATTTACCAGTTAGTGTGTTTTTGATGTCGGTTTCAAATCAGCAATCTAATTACAAACTTTTCACATCTAAAGAGAAAAAGGCCATGATGAGTTATTTATCCCGAATGACTTATATTTCTGTTAGGGATAATTGGACTCAAAATATGTATAAGTTTATATCTGGAGGAAAGTTGATACCAGATATTACACCAGATCCTGTTTTCGCTTTTAATGAGAATGTCAAAAATCTGCCTACTCGTGATTTTATTAAACGAAAGTTCAATTTGCCAGAGAAGTATATCCTTTTAGCAATAAGAAGAGGACGTTCAGTAGCTCCAGTATGGGTTGAATCATTTGAACGTATTTGTGTTGATAATGGATATAAGTGTATTGGCTTGCCTTTCCCTTATGGCTATTCTCCTCTTAATGTTGTGAAAGAAAAAATCAATTTGCCACTCTCACCGATTGATTGGTACTCTATAATTAAGTATTCTGACGGATATGTCGGACATAACATGCATTCTATTGTTTCAGCGTTGCACAATTCGGTGCCATGTTATAGTTTTGATCAGTATGGAATAAGACATTTGTCCCAGTTTGTTAATAAACAGAGTAGCAAGATTTATCATATACTGAATACGGCTGGTTTCCCAAATTACAGAAATGCATCGTGCCGGTTACTAGAAATGACGCCACCAGCAGAAACGATTTTTAACAAACTGATGACTTTTGATAAGAAACACTGCAGTGAATTTGCAGAGGACTATTATCAAAAGTATATTAGAATGATGAAAACCATTGAGTCTATGTTTGTGTAGCATGATGTGCAGACTATTTCGATCATTTGCTTTGTTGTTTATTTATAGTTGCTCATTAACTTCCAATGTGGCCTGCGTTGGAGTCACCAAAAGAGTCATCTTGGGTAATTCTGTTTCAGATAATAAGGTCTTGCTACCAAATACCTTTTCTTTGTCCAACACAAAATATATAGTAAAGGGGGACTATTCATTGAATTACGAAAAAATGGAGGTGGGCAGTCATTGCGAAATAGTCTTTGATGGCGGTAGTTTGTGTAATGGAGAGATTGTTGGAAAAGACACTTCTATTAAAGTTAAAAGAGGGAATCGTTCTTTACGTAATCTTTCTTTCTCTGGCACTTTCATAATGCCGACTATTAAATCGGATTATTTTGAGATAGATGAAACAACGCTTTGCGATATTTTTGACTTAACCTCAAATGAAATCAAGAATGTGGTTTATATCAACGATAATTTGACCGTAACTATTCCAAAGGAGTGGCATGGGGTGGTAATCACAAAGTCATTTACTGATATTTTTATCAATGCTACTATATCTCTAAATACTTGTTCATACAGAGGAGGGAATATATTTTATATCAGGGATTGCCACAATGTTTCAATTAGCGGTACTGGGCATTTGGTTGGAGATGTTTTGACACACAACGGCGAAGACGGAGAATGCGTCTATGGTATTTTTATAAGGAATGCTGAAAATATCATTATTAAGAATGTCACTTGTGAGTATTTCTGGGGTGATGGTATATATATATATCCAGGTTCGGTGAATGAAATAGATAGGCCTATCTGTAGGGGTATTGTGATTGATGGCGTTACTTGTAATTGTAACAGAAGGCAAGGAATAAGTGTTGTAGGTGGCGATAATATAATCATTAAAAATTCTAGATTAGTTAACACTGGCGCTATTAGAGGTACATCGCCATCCTCGGGAATTGATATTGAACCCGCACAAGGATGGACTGTTAACAATATAGTAATAGAAAACTGTGAGTTCGAGAACAATGGAAATGCTACTGAATATCCTTCTGACGTTCAGGTTGTAAATAATTATGGAATGGTTAAGATTAGTAAGTGCAGACTAAAGAATTTTTTCTATGGTAGGGCTGATAATATTGATTTCGAAGATTGTGTAATAGATGGGAGGTTTTATACCTCCAGTAATGGCATAGGAAAGAATGTTAGACTCATCAACACAAAAGTGAACACTATTCACAATAATCTTATAAAGAATGGGAATGTGAATCTTATCAACTCAATTTCAGGAAACTAAATAATTGTTTTCAACTCTATTTGTTCTGATAATATACTATCTTCCTTAATGCTCTCTAATTTAGATAATAGTGAATAATAATGATTGAGATGAAAAGAATCGCCTGGTTAACACCATATCCCTTTATTGATGTTGATTTACCAATTGTAGTAGAACTACAAAAGGAGATGGAAATATATTGGCAGATATTAGTGGGTAAACTAAATGACGATACAAAGAACTATGTTGTGTCTCATTTAATAAACACAAATAATATTAAGTATGAATTTGTGCAAGCTCCATATCGCGTGTATGATTTGAGATTGTTAGGCATATATCGTAAACTACTAAAGCAGGCCAAGGCATATAAGCCGGACTTGTATTACACATCTGTCAATACGGCACCATTTGGCCCTTTATTGTATAAGTGGAGCTGGCCAATGAAAAGAGTAGTTACTGCTTGCCATAATGTGTCGACTCCCAAAGGTGCGAATAGAGAATATTATGCTCGGTTTTATACGGGATGGACATTACGCTTATTCAATAATATACAAGTTTTTTCGGCGTCTCAAAGGGATATACTTTTGCGTCGTTTCCCGGATAAGAATGTACTACTTGCTCCATTAGCTATTAAAGATTATGGTGAACCCTCGCTTCCCGCAAAGAATTTTGATGAAAAAATGATAATATTTCTTTTCTTTGGCATTATCTCACCATATAAACGCTTGGACTTATTAATAGATGCTGCTCAGAATATATATGAGAAAGGCTATAAGAATTTCAAAGTGAAAATCGCTGGAAAATGTAAGACATGGTCTCAGTATGCTGCTCTCATAAAATACCCTCAATTATTTGATAACAGAATCGAGTTTATACCAAACTCTGATGTTGCTAACATATTTGTTGGAAGCGACTATTTTGTTATGCCTTACCAAGATATAGCTCAAAGCGGAGCTATTACAGTGGCATACCGTTATAATTTGCCAATCATTCTTAGTGATTTACCCCAGTTCCGTCCCTATGGTTATAATGAAAAAACCTGTTTGTTTTTTGAGAGCGGTAATGTGCGTGATTTGGAAAGCAAAATGATTGCTGTCATCAATGGCGGGAAACAGATGCATTCTTCTTTAAAAATAGGTTTGTCTGGTTTTGTTAAGAATAATTATTCAACACCAGCAATCGCTAAAAAGTATATAGTATACTTTGAGGATTTGCTCAAAAAAGAGAGTCTCAGAAATGCCTAAGTTAGCAGATATTCATACTTGTACCGGGTGCCTTGCCTGTGTTGATATTTGTCCTAAGACTGCGCTTTCATATTGTAAAAATGAAGAGGGCCATATAGCCTATGAGTTAGAAAAAGACAACTGTGTTGAGTGTGGATTATGTGAACGGATTTGCCCTGTTGTATCGGGATTTAAATACGGTGAAAACAAGTTGGCCGATTCAACGCCGTACGCCGCATGGGCTAAAGATGCTGAACTAAGATTGAAATCTACATCTGGCGGAGTTTTTGCTGCACTTTCAAAGTTTATTATCTCTCAAGGTGGCATCGTAGTTGGGGCTTCTTTGAAAAAAAATGATATTAGACATATTCTTGTAAATAAGGAAGAGGATATTTTACGGCTTCAGGGATCTAAATACGCACAAAGTAACACAGAAGGTATCTTTAAGGATGTAAAATCTAATCTTATCGATGGAAGGAAAGTCCTTTTCTCTGGATTGGGGTGTCAGGTTGCTGGCTTGCTATCATATTTAGGAAATATGAAATATTCTGGTCAATTGATAACTGTTGACTTGATTTGTGGTGGAGTTCCCAGCAGGTTTTTGATAGACTATTACTTGAAGCATAATCCGGACGTGGATGAGATAGTCGCTTTTAGGAACAAGTCAAGATATGAGTTTTCTGTAAAAGATAAAGATGGTAACATCAAAATCATCCCGTTATCGGCCAGGCCATTACCATTATGTGGTTTTTATACAGAACTTACTAACCGATACTCTTGTTATGACTGTAAATTTAACGGTACTCATCGAAAGTCGGACATTACAATAGGTGATTATTGGGGAGATAAGCAGTATTTAGAAGAACATAGAAATGGTCTTTCTATTGCAGTTTCGCATTCTGACAAAGGAAAAGTACTTCTACAAGAATCAGAATTGGAGATACACGAAGTAGGATGGGGAACATTTTTGATAAATAATCCCCGTATGATTGACGGGCATAAAAATGCGTCTAAATCAAAAGCTAGAATAAATATGGCAAAGTCATTTCGAGAATTGCCATATGAGAAAATACTTCAAGTATATGCAAACAAAGCAACATGGCATGAACCCCTATTAATGATTCGCAAATTATTCCGACATGCAGCGGGATATGTATATAAAATATTATATAGAAATAAATTAAAACGAACTATATCAAAGCTTGTCGGGCAATGAAAATAGCGGTTATAACGTACCATTATTCCAATAACAAGGGGGCGTTTATGCAAGCATACGCTTTATGTCGTTATTTGCGTGAACAAGGCCATGAGCTGACTATAATAGATGTGCGCCAAAAAGAAAATGCTAGTTTTGGCTTTATTGGCAAAATTATAAAGAGTATTATTGTAGGAAGGAGGCTTAAAAAGGATATGCGGGAATTGTATCCGCCATTGACAAGACGTTATTATAGTGTTGAAGATCTACAGCGAGATCCTCCAATCGCGGATTGTTATATTGTAGGAAGTGACCAAGTATGGAATCCAAATATAAGCAAAGAATTAATGTTTGCTTATTTTTTAGATTTTGGAGGGAAAGATGTAAAGCGTGTTTCTTATGCATCAAGTTTTGGCCTATCTGAATGGATTGTTGGTGATAAAGAAGTAAATGATCATATTAAGGGTTTGTTATGCTCATATAAGGGCCTCTCTGTACGCGAAAAGGAAGGACAGGTTCTTTGTGAGCGCACATTTGGATGTAAACCAACAATAGTTTTAGATCCGACATTCCTAAATTTGGATTATAACGATATAGTTGGGAATTGTAGACCGCGTGAGGAAATTCTTTGTTACAAGATTAATAAAACGGAAGATTTTTGGACATATGCTCCTGTTATAGGAAAAATTATGGGACTTCCTTTGGCGTTGTTAAACTACAATTTGCCCCACAAGAACTTTAGGTATTGCTTCCCTCCTTCGTTGCGGATCTGGATGCGGCGTATTGCAGCAGCTTCGTTTGTTATAACAGATTCGTTCCATGGCGTGGCTTTTAGCATCATAAATAAAAAACAGTTTGCAGTTATTCTTAACCACAATGACCGTGACTCCAGACTGATTAATGTTATCAGGCTTTTCAACTTAGAAGAAAGGATGTTTAACACTGTGGAAGAAATGGTAAATGATAGAAGGTGGGAAAAACAAATAAATTATATGGCTGTTTTTAAAATTCTTTACAAGGAACGTGAAACATCTCAACAATATTTGTTGGACGCTTTAAAAGATATTAAGCAATGAGAAAGTTCAAAGATAATCTATATATACGAGGCTTCTGGCGTTTTTTGTCCGATTATTTTGGCGTTAATCGCAAAAAATTTGGTTATATTGGAGAATATGTAATAATTACTCCTCCCTTGTCAGGTAATTTAAACAATGTTTATATATATGACCATGTGGGGCTTGGATCACATGCATATTTATCTACACCAAGTGCGAAGATAATCATAAAAGGGAATTGTGCTATAGCTCACAATCTTAGCATCCATACAGGTAATCATGCAAGGTTATTAGGGAAGTATATTACAGACATTACAAAGAGTGATAAACCACTTGGCTATGACCATGATGTAATCATCGAAAAAGATGTCTGGATAGGTGCAAATGTAACAATACTTCAAGGAGTAACAGTTGGTAGAGGGGCAACCATTGCAGCTGGAGCAGTAGTCAATAAAGATGTTCCACCTTATAGTATTGTTGGTGGAGTACCTGCAAAGGTTATTAAATTTTACTGGACTATTGACCAGATATTGGAACATGAAAGACAGTTATATCCTGAAAATGAACGTTATAAAAAAGAGGAACTGGAAGAGATAATAAAAGCTTGACAAATGAAAGTATTACTATGTACGCCATATAAAGATGACCCGGATATTGTACGAGGAGGTATTAACCAATGGGGGAAAAATATCCTTTCGTACCATAGAGCACATAAAGATGGTGTTGAGTTAATACCTGTTTCGTTTGATAGGCATATAACTCTTATCAACTCTAAAAATATCTTACAGAGGGCGATAAATGGCGTGAGGGAGCAATTTTATCCCGTTTACAATGCTATAAAGGCATTTAAAGATACAAAACCGGATGTGGTTCATATTTGCTCTAGTGCTGGGCTGGGCTGCATTCGAGACCTTTTATTGGTAAAGGCTGCTAAAAAGCAAAAAGTGCGTAGCGTCTTGCATCTTCACTTTGGCCGGTTGCCTGAACTTGTTGAGAAAAAGAATTGGGAATGGTATTTACTTAAATCGGTTCTGAAGGTATCAGATGTTATAGTTCCCATGAATAAGCCAACAGAAATAACTCTTAAAGAGACGGGATTTAGAAATGTGGTATATCTTCCCAACCCGTTAAGTGATATTATTATAAAACAAATTTCCAAAATTAGAGGAATAGAGAGGAAGTCAAATCAATTGCTCTATGTTGGTCATGTTTATAAGACAAAGGGTGTTTTTGAATTAGTAGAAGGCTGTAGGGATATTGAGAGTGTTAGTTTACGAATCGTTGGAAAATACACACAAGAGATATACGAAGAGCTAATGTCAATAAGTGAAGTATCTAGCAAAGGAGATTGGATTAAATTTGTTGGAGAAGAGCCCCATGATGAAGTTCTAAAAGAATTTTTGAGCGCGGATTTATTTGTGTTTCCTAGTTACACTGAAGGCTTCCCCAATGTGATTCTTGAAGCGATGGCTTGCGGCTGCCCTATTATTGCATCTAACGTTGGTGCTATTCCGGAGATGCTTGATATCGACAACGAGCCTTGTGGTGTTTGTATACAGCCCCAAAGTAGCAAAGAAGTACATGATGCAATCCAGATGCTTATCAACGATAGAACAATGAAGGCAGATATTGCAGAAAGGGCAAAGAAACGTGTGAATTACATGTATACAATGCCAGTGGTTTGGAATGAACTAAAAAGTATTTGGTCAAGTAACTGAATTAAAGCATTGGCGTTTTCCCTTAAACAAACGAGATGATTTTTCTTAAATGAAGAAAAAAATACTAATTATATCCGCTGTATTTCCTCCTGAGCAAGTAACATCGGCTTTGATGACGTACGATATTGCTAAGGAATTGGCGAAGTTCTACAACGTGACCGTTCTACACCCCCGTCCGACACGTTCTATTGGTGCACGCTTTGAAAACCCAGAGCTATCAAGGGAACCATTTGAAATCATATTAGTCGATTCTTACACTTGTCCTGGATCTCGTTTGATTGGACGAATGAAGGAGAGCATTTCCTTTAGTAAAACGTGTGTGAAATATATCAAAGCTCACAAAGGTGAGGTAGATTTCATCTATAACGGAGCTTGGCAGCTATTTGGTGTCCACATGGTTGCTAAAACGGCTGTGAAATACAAGATTCCGTACTTAATCACAGTACAAGACATTTATCCGGAGAGTTTGCTCACCGGTCATCACTATCCTTTGGTGGTTGAAAAACTAGTAAAAATGGTTTTCCTGCCAATGGATAAATACTATACTTCTCATGCGGTTAAGGTAAGGACAATCTCCGACGAGATGGCTGTTTATATGTCAGAGACACGCCATTTACCCAGAAATCATTACGTAATAATGAATAATTGGCAAAACGATGAGGACTTTGAAGACCTGCTTGAGAAAGAAAAAGAAGAAACGCGATTTGTTTTCATATATGTTGGAAGCATCAATGTTCATGCGAATGTTGATCTGATAATCAAGGCGTTCCACGAAGCACGCCTGGAGAATGCAGTATTACGTATCTATGGCAGTGGCAATAGGAAAGAACAGTGCATGGCCTTAGTGCAAGAGTTGGGTGATAAAAGAATAACATTTGGCATGGTGAGCAGAGAAGAAGTACCGGTTACACAAGCAAAAGCTGATGTAACTGTCTTTGCATTACCCAAGGGGAATGGCGGGATTTGCCTTCCCTCTAAGATGACCAGCTATATGCTATCCGGAAAGCCTATTCTGGCTAGTATTGATAAAGGTAGTATAGCAGAGAGATATATTAACGAAGCTCAATGTGGCTTCGCGGTAGAGCCAGACAATATTGAGGCTTTAGCAGAAGGATTTAAGATGTTTAGTAAAATGGATAAAGCCACTCTTGACCAGATGAGTAAGAACAGCAGGCGCTTTGCTGAAGAGAACCTTACAAGAAAAGTAAACCTTCCGAAAGTCATAGAAATCATAGAAAGCGCAATAAACTAAAGAGTATGACTAAAGTAATCACTTACGGCACATACGACCTATTGCACCAGGGGCACCTTAATCTGCTCCGTCGCGCTAAGGAACTGGGAGACTACTTGATAGTAGGTGTCACCAGCGATAGTTTCGACCGTGGCCGCGGCAAACTCAACGTCCGCAACAATGTTTTGGAACGCGTTGAGGCGGTGAAAGCCACTGGGTATGCAGATGAGGTAATCATAGAAGATTATCTTGGGCAAAAGATTGATGACATCCAGAAATATGATGTAGATATCTTTGCTATAGGTAGTGATTGGGTTGGGAAGTTTGACTATCTGAACGAGTACTGCAAGGTTGTGTATCTCCCCCGAACAGAGGGCATTTCTTCCACTATGCTTCGGGCTGAGAGCCAAGACACTTATCGCATAGGTGTTATTGGCAGTGGTCGTATTGCAAACAGGTTTGTTCCTGAAACAAAGGTGGTGAATGGGGCACAAGTCGTGGCAGTCCTGAACCCCAATAAAGATCTAGCAGATGCTTTTGCTAAGAAATATGGTATAGAAGCCTATTCTGACTTTGATTCCTTCATTGAAAAGGTTGATGTCGTATATGTTGCATCACCGCATCTGACTCACTATGATTACATCAAACAGAGTCTTCTTGCCGGCAAACATGTCTTGTGTGAGATTCCGTTTACGCTGAAGAAGGAGGAGGCTATAGAACTCTATCAATTAGCTGAAGAAAGGAACCTGGTTCTTATGGAGGCCAGCAAGACTGCATATTGCCCCGCTTTTGGCCACATTGTAACACTGATAAAGAGCGGTATTATTGGTGACGTCGTTGATGTGAAGGCATCTTTGAGTAAGATGGTGGAGCCACCTACCCGGGAACTGGATGTGAATCAGGCCGGTGGTGCTATGACTGAGCATGCCCCACTTACTGTGATGGCTATTATAAAGCTTCTTGGGCTGGACTGGAAAGATGTTGACTTCCATACCAAGAGAGAGAATGGAGTTGATATATACACCAAAGGTGTTATCAATTACCCTCATGCTACTTCTTCGTTCACCTTGGGCATTGGTGTAAAGACAGAAGGTAACCTGGTGATTTCTGGTACAAAGGGATATGTATATGTGCCTGCGCCATGGTGGCTCACCAGCTATTTCGAGGTGCGCTATGAAGACCAGACCAAGAACAAGAAGTATTTCTATAGTTATGATGGCGAAGGATTGCGTTATGAGATTCAAGAGTTCTTATCTATGATTGTTAATGATCGTCGTAGTTGCTATAAACTACGCAGGCGGGAGAGTGTGGCAATAGCAGAGATTGTTGAGAAGTTCCGTAATGGTGAAAACGTAACCGAGATATGATAAGACGAATTCTTGTAGTTGGAGGCGCCAATGGGATTGGCCTTAGCATAGCGACAGAGCTTGCTAAACGCGATGAAGTTGAGAGGGTGTATATCGTTGATAAAGCGCCTTTGGCAGAGGAGTATGTTCATCCTAAGTTTGATCATTTTCAGTTTGACTTGACCAGCGAAGATTATTCTTTCTTTGATCGTTTCACTGACATTAATGCCATGATGATAACGGCTGGATTTGGGAAGCTTGCGCTTTTTAAGGATGTGCCAGAGAGTTATATTATGAACTCATTCAATGTCAATACGATACCAGTGCTTCGACTTGTACATAAGTTTTATGGGATATTAGAAGCAATGGAGGATTTCTATTGTGGAGTGATGGTTAGTATCGCAGGTTTTATGTCATCGCCATTCTTTGCTGTTTATGGTGCGACAAAAGCGGCTTTAAAGATATTCATTGAAAGCGTGAATGTAGAACTGAAAAAGAATGGCTCGTCCAATTGTATCTTAAATGTAAGCCCTGGATCGCTGAAGGGGACCTCTTTTACGGCAGGAAAGACTGATTTGAGTATTACGGCCCCTATGGCGAATTCTATTATTGGACATCTTGAAGCAAAAGATGATCTCTTCATACCTCAATATGATGAGGTGTTCAAAAATGTCCTGGAAAGGTATCATAGTGATTTTAGGGCAGAAGGTGAGCATTCATATGATTATAAACTGAATTCCGGAAGAATAAAATAATATGGCAGAGCAACAAATGCATGGCTTTAGGGCAAGGCTTGACTACTTGCTGAAACATAATTATACAGTCAATCGGATTTTCAACTTCTCCGTAAGTGCGTTTATGAAGCTATGGGGGTTGTTTATCCCTACTGATAAGAATCTTGTCGTTTTTAGTGCTCATTCCAGGAAGTATAACGACAGTCCCCGTACACTTTATGAGTATATGCTTGCTCATCCCGAGAAGTACGGGCAGTATAAATGTGTATGGGCTCTGGAAGATCCGGACAATGTGAAAGCTCCGGGGAATGCCATCAAAGTAAAGGCTGACACCTTATTGTATTTTAAGTATACCTTAAAAGCAAAATACTGGATAACCTGTGTGAATATCGAACGGAGTCTTCACTATAAAAAGAAGTCTTGCCGATACTTGAATACTTGGCACGGGACTCCGTTTAAGCATGTGGGTAATGATGCCGGTGTTCGTAAGGACTATGATTTTGGGAGTGTAGATTTGTTCTGTTACGCAAGTGATTTTGAAAAAGAGATATATAAGAGAGCTTTCTGTGTAAGGGATAAAGCATTGATTCCTACGGGTCTTCCCAGAAATGATGAATTGTATCGAGTAACTGCAGAAGAGGTGAAAAGTATCAAATCGCGTTTAGGCTTGCCTTTTGACAAAAAAATCATTCTTTATGCGCCAACGTGGAGAGAAAGTACTGATAATGGAAAAACTTGTGCCATCAAACCGCCCATTGATGCAGTAAAGTGGGAAGACCGACTTAAAGAGAAGTACATCGTATTGTTCCGAATGCATGCTTATACAAACAAACTTTTAGGTTTAGAGTTCAATGACACTTTACGCGATTATTCATCCTATCCTAATGTGAATGATCTGTTTAAGGCGGCAGATATCCTGATAAGTGACTACTCGGCTTCAATGGCAGACTATGCGATTTTGGAACGTCCTATTCTTTGTTTTACGTACGACTACGAAGAGTATCGTGATGAGCGGGGATTGTATGTGGATTACGAAAAAGAAATGCCCAGTGGGATTTTGAGGACTGAAGATGCCGTGCTTGAGTATATTGATAAGATGGATTATCAGCTGGAATGTGAGAAAACCAAGAAGATGATAAAGGGAAAGCTTCTTCAATATGGTGGTGAAGCAACAGTCAAATGTCTGGCATCTTTATTCGAAGAAGCATGAGATTTTGTACCTTCATAGCAGTTGCGTTGCTCATTACGCTCTCTTGTGAGGAAATAGATCAACCGTTTATTCAAGAAAATGAAGGATTATCTTGGATACTCATTGACTCGTCAGGCAAGATTCCCAGCTCTAACAGCACGATCTACGAGGAGTGCTTTGGTGAAGGAAACACTCTTCGATTAAACCAATCAATGAGTATTTGCTCAAATAGAATCTTTTGTTTTAATAACGGCACCACGGCACATGTCTTTGACTATACTACCAAAAAGTACATTCCCTCGGAAGAATTACCGGAGTACAGCCACCATAACAATGCTCAGTTTACAAATTGTTTTCTAGAGGAGTCGGATCAGTTTCCTTTGCTTCTTTTATCCCGCGGAGACTATCCTCCAAATCAGACGGATTTGTATTTGGTGAAGGTAATAGAACAAGACGGTAAGATATCTTTTCATCGGCACAAGACTATCCATAACACGTTACCAGAAGCGGCGTATAATGGTAGTTGGGTGATCGACGAAGATAATAATCGTCTGTTTCTTTACACAATGGATAAAGGGGATTGGAGGGTAAAAGAAGATAATGTTTTTTCTGTTTATGAGTTTACGTCCCCAAACATCATTAGTGAAGAAGATGTTACACTTGAAGTTAATGATGTCGTGAATGTATGGAAGTACTCCTATTTGATACTTCAGGGCGGAACATACTATAAGGGACTTTTACTTTTCAATGTAGAGAGTTTACAATCGATCGATGAGCATGAGATATCTCATCCTAAGTGTGTTATAGCTATTGACGCCAGTTCGGGAAGAATAAAGGCGTATCTTCCTTTAGAGGAGTCTTTAGAAACTGAAGGGATATGTGTTTATGAGAATAAGTTGTACGTTTCTTTTAAAAAAGGGACTGAAAAACAAGGTCGAAAAGATGTGGTATTCAAGATTAATGAATACGATTTACCATCATTGCTTTTAAATCATTAGAGTATTGAGTGAATGAAGAAGCTATTATTTACCGGAGCATCCGGATTCCTGGGCTATAATATCCGTCCCATCCTGGAAAAGAGCTATGATATACACACCATCGGCTTAACCGATGATGATGACATCAAGATAAACATGGCCAAAGAAGTCCCACCCATCAACACCCATTATGATGTGGTGCTACATGCAGCGGGGAAAGCTCATACTGTTCCGAAAACGGAAGCTGAGAAACAGGTTTTCTATGACGTCAATTATCAGGGAACGGTGAACCTATGCCAAGCATTAGAGAAAGCAGGCATTCCCAAAGCCTTGGTATTTATTTCAACCGTAGCCGTATACGGATGCGAGTATGGTGATATGATAACCGAGGAACATCCTTTGGAGGGCGCGTCGCCTTATGCGGAGAGCAAGATTATGGCTGAGAAATACCTCACAGACTGGTGCCCAAAGAATGGTGTTGTCCTTGGTATCTTGCGTCCGTCATTGTTGGCCGGCAAGAATGCTCCCGGCAATTTGGGCTCAATGGTAGATGGCATCAAGAAAGGTTTCTACATGAACATTGCCGGAGGCAAGGTGATCAAGAGCATCTTGATGGCAGAAGATATTGCCAGACTGCTACCGTTACTTGAGGAGAAAGGTGGCGTGTATAACGTCTGTGATACTCGTCAACCCTCTTTTGGCGAGATCTCCGCATCAGTTGCCAAGCAACTCGGAAAACGCAAGCCCATCAGCATTCCATACTGGATGGCATGGTGTATGGCCAAGGTGGGAGATTTGCTCGGTTCGAAGGCTCCCATCAATTCGTATAAGCTGGAGAAGATGACAAAGTCATTGACGTTCAGCAATGAAAAAGCTCGCCGCGAATTGGGCTGGGAGCCGCTGGATGTCCTGACGAACTATAGGATTCTATGACAAATAGAGAGTCGCTATACAAGCTAATACGTATAGCCATAGGTAACGATAATGATTTAACGTTGCCAACCGATTTTAATCTCTTCGAAGCGATGGCTCTCTCGGAGGATACGGGTGTCAATTGCCTTGCTGTCAGTGGGTTCCAGAAATTGGTGGATAGTGGGATAATTGCTTCCCCAGCTTTTGAAAAGGATGATCAACGCTTGATGATATGGATGGGCCTTTCCATCATGATGGAGCAGAAGACAAGATTGCAGTGGGATGCAATTCAAAAGCTCGTGGGTATTCTATCTGCAAAGGGCATTACGACTGTTGGTTTAAAAGGGGTAACTGTAGGGCAATGGTATCCAAATCCCATGCTGAGAGACAGTTGTGATTTCGACTGCTTTTTGCTGAAGAATGGAGAGAATGGTGTTAATGGCTTTGCATATGAAGAAGGCAACCAGGTTGTGGAGGCTAGAGGGATAGCGGTGGATAGAAGAATTTACGTTCATTCTGTTTTTGAATATAAAGGAATGACGGTAGAAAACCACCACTATCTGGCCGCAATCAAGTTGAGCAAGCGGCATCGTAAGATGGATAAGTTATTTCGTACTTTACTCTTAGAAGAACCTCTTAAACCTGTTATGGATTCGCAGTTGATGATGGGCTCTCCTATGTTCAATGCTATATTCCTTACGCATCATGCTCATAGGCATATGCTCAATGAGTATATGCCAATTAAGCTGTTGACCGACTGGGCTCTGTTTATTAAGAACAATGCTGCTTTGGACTGGGAGCGGTTTTGGCGCTATGTAGATGAGTTTGGTATGCTGCGTTTTGCGCAGTCAATGACAAGGTTGACTTGTAAACTGCTTGGGACAAATGTACCCTTCGAGTTGCCTGCTGATGAAGAAGCGGATTCATTGCTTGAAGAAAGTCTGTGGGATTTGCCGGAAGAGCCGCGAGTTCGGAAATCGCTATTTGCCCGTCGGCTCGGTATTATCTCGAACATTATGCACGCTAGCAAGCGATATAAAGTGTTCTATGACTACAACTCTATACAGATGATTGTGGCCTACGTAAAGGGCTATCTATTTGGAAAAGAGTGATTTATTCCGTTGCAAGCTTGCCCTCGCCGGCAATACCTGGCGGGCGCGGTGGAAATATCGGCTTTTTGCCGAGATCTCATGGCTCCAGGCGCTGTGGATTCAGGTGAAAGGGGTATTATTTGAGATGGCGCCGAAGTTGTCGTAAGTTTGATATTTATATATTATCTATGAATAATTCAATAAGTCTTTCGTGGAAAGATTATGAGGAGGCTGTCTTTGAAGAGTTTCGGAGGGTATACCATTCCCTTGATGCGGAGATTATTAAGAATACTTATATTAATGGAAAATACTCAGGCGCAAAACGGCAAATAGACGTATTAATCAAGCTTCGAAAGGATGATGTTGTCACGTCCACCATCATTATCGAGTGTAAACACTACTGTACGAAGATAAACGTAAAGGTGGTAGATTCATTTATTGGGTGCCTTACTGATGCCGGAGCAGATAAAGGAGTCATCGTATCGGAGAAAGGCTTCACTAAGGCAGCCATATGTCGTGCCCATAAAGGAAAAGATGACATAGAAGTGGATATACTTTGCCTTGAGGAATTACAACAGTTTCAATCCCAGGCGGCTTTGCCGTATGCTGGAAATAGTGCCTTGGCTCTATCTGCGCCATTTGGATGGGTTATTGATGGTACTATAAGAGGGTTCGCGCCTGCAGTCCTACATAGGCGGGGTATTTCTTTTGAGGAAGCAACAAAGAAGGAAAAGGAATGGATGTATGTTCAGTTTTTTGGCAAACAAACAAAGATTGATACGCTTGACAAGCTTATTGAGGCGCAGAACGAGTCATTAAGAGTTCGGGATGGGAGAGCTATAATTAATGTCGCAATAGTGGATGGTCTGAAAGTGCGCCAGGCTACTCTACCTTCGTATCCAACGCCAGAGATTACCGTGTTCAGAGAATTTGATTGGTTTATAGTATTTGTTGTTGCGTATTGCCCAGAATGTTATATAGATAGAGATATAAAGAAGGTTATTGCTATGCTAAAGGATGCGATACCTATACACGTGACGCAATAGGTGTGTTCTAGACTGGAGGAAGTCCGGTAGATTGTATATGGGGCGTTGGCATTGAGAGGGACGACCCAGCCATTTCAAACGAATATAATTGGAACGGACTTGCGGGATAAGGTGTGGTATTGTCTTCCTTTCATATCATCCAGCATTTTTTTGGTGTGTAATTGGCCTGCGGCAGGTCTGTGACTGGTGCAGATTACTATGGGACGTATAGGGGCTCTATTGACGCATCTTTGTTGGAGGGTCGTTTGCGCAAAGCCGGAATCTTGACAGAGTGGAAGGCTTTTGCCGCCTTGGTTGTAGAATGGCTTGGAATGCCGAAGGAGGCGATGCCGCTATTGGACGCGTCAAAGAAATGGCCAATGAAAGCGGCTCGTATTATGGACTTCATTTTGATGACCGGTAATTTGGGACACAACAGGGACAACACCTTCCGCCAGAAATCCTTCATCATCCGCTCCGTCGTCTCCACGTGGCGTTACACCTGCGACACCCTCCGCCACCTCTTCGTCTTCCCGATGGACTCACTCAAGGTCTGGGGAAGGATGGTATGGAATGGGGTGAAGTGGGGAGTGATTGCTTTACAGTGAAGTGTTTTTGGAGACTAGTTTAGAGGCAGCTGGAGGAGTTTGTGGGGAGCGAAGTTCCCCATATTTGAACAAGGGTGGCAACAGTGGTTTGCTTAGGAAATGTCAGTGATTATTATGATTATGAGGAAGGTTTATGAGAATCATATTGGTTGGGTAAGGCTACAACAAGGGGCCATTTTCACTGGTGCGATTGCTGATGGTATAGAAGGAAGTCAAGATGTGTGCGGACTTGTTATAACTCCAAGATGCGACATCGCGAACCGGAAAGTTAGTTCAGTTCATTACCTTCCTATGCTACCATTCAATGTATGGAAATATGAAATACTATCGCGCGTTTATCAGAATATTGAAACCGAAAAGCTCACTAAACTATTAGTTTCTTTCTGTGAAAAGAATGGAATCGCTGTGTCTTTGTTTGAAAGGCGCTATGGTTTTACTGAGAGTGACATTGAAGAATCTATCAGACATGTAATCGGTTATAAAGACATATTGAACAAATACCGTGAGCGTTGTAGGCTAGAAGATATTGACTATTGCAAGAGTAAAGTTAAAGATTGGTCAAAAGGGAAGGATAAAATAAAAGAGCTCATAGAAAACAAGCAAGCCCACTATTATCTTATAGAGGATTGGCGACAAAATGGAAAGTACTTGGTAGTAATGCTCAGAGATGTTAAGCGCTTAGAGTATAGTTTTGCGGAGAAGATGGAGAAAGGTATTAACGAAAAGATTATTAATGAAGATTGTTTTCATAAGAATGATGTTTTTAGGTCGGAAAACAATACTATGGTTTATAAATTTCATAGTGTTATAGCATCTCCCTTTCTTGAGCATATAATGGAGGCGTTTTCTAAGAATTTCTGCCGTATAGGTATAGACAGAATTGATGATTCAGTGTTAGATGAATTAAAGGCTTGTTAGTATGAAATACATTTATGTAACCTACGATGCTATTGATGAATTGGTAAAGTTGCGCCAATTTCATAGCCCTGAATATGATGAGGGCTTAGCCATTGTCCGTATAATCAGAGGGGCAGAGTATAATCTGCCTCGTTGCCCAATTCTGGCCCAGAGTAATGAAAGCGGTATTATTCTGTATACCACTAGTGGAAAGAAGGATAATGGCTTGCTAATCAGTGAAGAATGTATTGACGAATTGAAAAATGAAACTGATGAACACTTGGTCAATATATTCCAGAAGTTGTTAAAGTGTTGTATGAGGATGTTCGCTAGCGTGCGACCAGCCCCGAACGAACACCTTTCGAATAACACTCTAATGGTGATGTTCCCCTTTGCGAAGGGTATGGTAAACAGCGGCAACAGAATTCTTATAGATAAAAACACTCAAAAGGAGGCCACCAGAAAAGGGCAAGTGGTTTTTACGGCGTATTATTATGGTACTTCTGAATCGCATGTTGACATCAATGTTGCGGGGGTCAAGCGATGTCTGAAGGAGATAGGGCAAAGTCAGTTGGATGTCGCTTCTTTTACGCCAGAGGAAACTGGGCAGATAAGAAGTTTATATTTGGGGCAGCTAGAAGCTCTTGAACTGAAGCTGGATTCAAACATAGGATATGACAATTGGAAGTGCTATCTGACAAAAGCCCAGAAAGATTTCATAGAAAGAGATATCTGCGGGGCTGAACGTTTAGAAGGTGCAGCAGGAACTGGTAAAACGCTGGCTTTAATTCTTAGATGTATTTATCTGTTGACGAAATCAAACTTCTCTAAGAGGTATATCTTCGTTACTCACTCTATGGCCACAAAGAATCATATCATTGAGGTGTTCAAGAGCAACTGCCCTGAGATTGAAGATTATTTAATAACGGAGGATAATTTTTTCGGAAGTCTTCTTGTTACGACAATTCAAGAATGGTGTATTAAGTATTTGGGAGCATATATTTCAGAAACTGAGTATTTGGATAGGGATGCACGAGAGTCTAAAGACTACCAACTTTATGTGATATCAGATGCTTACTCTGAGGTAAAGAAAAACGATATTTCAACGTACGAGAAGTTGTGCTCTCCAGAATTCTTGAATTTCTTGAAGATTCATGATGATGATTCTCTTTTCGAATTGTTGCAGTATGAGATAGGAGTAGTTATTAAGGGACAAGCTGGGGGGGATATTGATGTGTATAAAAAGTTAAAGAGGCCAAAGTATGGTATACCATGTAAAAAAGATGCTGATTATAATCTTCTGTATCTAATTTATTCCAAGTATCAGAATAAGTTAGAAGTGAGTGGTCAGTATGATAGTGATGACATCGTTATTTCTGCTACGATGCAACTAACTGCTCCGATATGGAAGCGAAGAAGGGATAAAGAAGGATTTGATGCGTGTTTTGTAGACGAGACGCATCTGTTTAACAAGAATGAACTAAATATATTTCATTATCTGAATAAAACGGCAATAAAAAACCATATCGTTGTGGCGATAGACAAGTCGCAGCATGTTGGAGAACCAACTATTTATGATGAAGATTCGATGGAGGAGATGAACCTTGGAGGGAAAGGTTCAATGTCGTCTAAGTTCAAGACAGTATTTCGATCTTCACCAAACATTGTGACGCTGGCTTATAGTGTTTTGTCGTCGGGTATTCAATTGTTCGGGAACGAACTGGAGAATCCGATAGAAAACACAATATCTGATTTTACTCCTGAGGAAGAGAAGAAGTTTTCTGAATCTCAATATCTAATGGTGCAGAGTGAAGAAGACGTGGTCGAAAAGGCTTTTGTAGAAGCAGATAGATATGTTAGTGAGAAAGGCTGCAAAAAGTCGGATGTACTTATAATAGGTGTTTCAAGTTACTTCTCGCAGAAATTAGAAGATTATGCTAAAAGGTTAAATAAACCCGCTGTATTTATAAAAAGGAGGGGTGATACAGAGGTGTATAAAGATGCTGGCGATACTCAACGATACGTTGTTGGGGATATAGACTATGTCGGTGGATTGGAATTCTTATATGTTATAATGGCCGGAATTGATGCGAATACTGTACCGCCTTCTGGTGTTTCGAATGATGGTGGAGGGTCGCCAATGTATATTAAGTATTCTTGGTACAACAGACTATATGTGGCATTGACTCGAGCAAAGTATGGTGTGAAGTTAATTGGTTGTAAGGTATATGGTATTAGTCCAATGCTTGAAGGTGCAGTGTATTATAATCATATCGAAGTGGTTGAGTAAACGAATAGGGCTATCTCAACACTGTCAGATTATTTTATAATAGAAGATGATTACATCAGATTCTCCACTTAACAAAATCGCAGACGATAAGTTTGGACGCGAACCTATCGTAGATCTGATAGTGGACTCTATTAATCAGACAGTCAAAAAAAATCACGACTGTTTGGTGTATGGCATATACGGGAAGTGGGGTGAAGGGAAGACCTCTTTGATGAACTTTGTCAAGAATAGCTTACAAAACCAGGGGGAGGATGCCGGAATCAATCTTGTGGAGTTCAATCCTTGGCTGGTGAATAACGATGAATCTTTGCTCAGGGAGTTCTTCAGCTCTATCATAAAAGACGCGGATGAAACTACACGTTCGCTGTTTAAAAAATACGGCTCGCTGGCAATCCTAGCTTCTAAGACAATAGTGAACGCCTTTGTCCCTGGTGCTGGAGATGCCTTAGCTGCGGGAATTGGTATGGCTAAAGATGCATTTGTCGACAGCCAAGATTCGATCGCAGAGTTGAAGACAAAGGTCTCGGATGCGATTGCCAAATCCAAGAGGCATATTGTCATGATGATTGATGATGTTGACCGGCTGGATAAAGAGGAACTTCATACTGTGCTCCGTTTGATTCGGCAGGTCGCGGATTTCAAAAACTGTATATATATTGTAGCGATGGATGTGGATATGGTGGCAAAAGCAATCGGTAATCATTACGGTGATGGCTCTCATCAGGATGGTCGGAAGTTCATTGACAAGATTGTGCAAGTTCCCATTACGCTGCCACAAATATCCCAATGTGATTTGCTTAGGCTCGTGACGGAGGAATTGTCTGTTATATTAAAGGATTTGACAAGTGTTGACCAGCAGGTAAAAGAAATAGCAAAGACGGTCTTGCCGTTTATTAATACGTACAGGGATTTGAAACGGTACTGTAATCAAATCTCGTTTATTTTGCCGCATCTGGCAGGCGAGGTGAATATTCACGACTTATGTGCCTTGGAAGCAATAAAGATGGTTAATGCTACTGCATATCGGCGTATCTATGAAAAAGAGGAAGCCTTGCGGCATATTGTGGGTACGGTCGCTTTGCTGGCTGAGGATAAAGGACACGAAGAGGTTGCAAAGAACTATGAAGAAGCGAAAGAATGGATTTGTGAGGGCATGACAGGCCGGTTGAGAGATGCAGTTAACGATGCACTCGACTTCCTATTTAATAATGGTTCTATTTTCGATCAGGAAGATATAAACAAGAAACGACTTGATACTGGCGTGTACTTTCAAAAGTATTTTACGCAGTTGGTGCCGGGTGATTTGTTACCAGACAGGGTGTTAGATGAGTTAAATGGTCGGATTAGAAAGTTGTCAGTCGAGGATGTTGCTAAACAGTTTGATGAGTGGCTTGAACGATATCCGTCTTCGGAAGTGAAACGGGCGACGCTCTATTTTATACACAAGAATAAAGATGGGAATGAGCAGTACCGTATCGCCTCATTGATGGCTAAGGCTTTGTCTGTCTGCAAACTGGCAAAGGGATTACCGCCACATATATATGTTGATGAGAATGCAATAACGGCGTTTGTTGCTATTCGGATCATTCACGGTTGTATGTTTGTGCAGGATGGGCAGTATGCTCAAAAGAATGTTTGGGATGAGAGCCTGTTGGATGATACCTTGACGTTCATCTTTGAGAAAGCCGAGATGAATTATTGTATGGGGTTGCTTGGCTCTGCAGATGGAAGTATCTTTAATGGCGGAATTTATTACGGTCGGAAGGTTTTCCCAGTACTGACAAGAAGGTTTACATCAGTGGGCTTTGAGGAGCAGTTCAAGTATAGCAAATTTCTGCTCTTTACCTTTTTGAATCGTTGGAGTCGTGTGACGCCAAAGACATTCAATGAGTATGCAAATGATTTGTTTGTGAATCCGGAACATGATATGGGAAAGATTCTGAACAAGTTTATTGATGAAAAGGATGATGGTCAGGATGTGGCTAATTTCGTGGGCCTTTTCAAATTGCAAATACCGCAGATTAATGAACGGTTACAAGTGGAGAGTGAAGATGTGAGAATGAGCCGCGCGGCTAGGATTTATGCAAGTAATTATAGGCCTTTGCTTGGATTATAGATGAACGTCTACAAACTAAAATGCAGCAGCATTGGTCGCATGTGGAGTTTATGACGTTGCTCCTGATCGAGTTTGCTGATGACGGCTTGATTTCGGCGGACCGGCAAATGCTCGCTGGCGTCTGGGCTCCCCTTGAAAATCTTGTGAATTATTAGTTGAGAATCTTAGAAGTTTTGTGTCTAATATGTGGTTAACATACATTATTATTAGTGCCATATTGGTGGCAGCGGAACTTTTGTATTTTCGTATCGCTGACAGGTTCAATATCATCGACAAGCCCAATGAGCGGAGCTCGCACTCCAAGGTGGTGATTCGCGGCGGGGGGATTATCTTTGTCATTGGCTTGTGGGTGTGGAGCGCTTTCTTCGGGCTCCAGTATCCGTGGATGCTGGCGGCGGTGACGCTGGCTGCGGGGGTGAGCTTCGTTGACGATATTCATTCGCTGCCGGATAGCGTGCGGCTTGTGGTGCAGTTCGTGGCGATGGGCTTGCTGTTCCTGCAAATTGTGCAGAGCTTGGGCATTGCAGGTGAGACGTTTACCTGGTGGGTGTGGGTGCTGATTGGCATTGCTGCGCTCATTGTGTGCGTGGGGGCGACGAACATCTATAACTTTATGGATGGCATCAATGGCATCACGGCGGGGTATTCGCTGGCGGTGCTGGTGCCGCTGTTCCTGTTGAACCGTATGTCTGACGTGACCGGACAGTTTGTGGATGGAAGCTTGATTGTGGTGGCCGTTATGTCAGTGCTAGTGTTCAGCTTCTTCAACTTCAGACCCAAGAACAAGGCCAAGTGCTTTGCGGGCGATGTGGGGAGTGTGGGGATAGCGTTCATCTTGCTTTTCTTGATTGGCTGCCTGATTATGAAGACGCGGGATATCACTTGGCTGATCTTCCTGCTGGTGTATGGTGTTGACGGTTGCTGTACGATTGCGCACCGTATTATGCTGCACGAGAATCTGGGCGAGGCGCACCGCAAGCACGCTTATCAGCTGATGGCGAATGAGTTGGGGATGAACCACGTGGTGGTGTCGTTGGTTTATATGTGCTTGCAGTTGGTGATATCGCTGGGCTTTGTGTATCTGTGCCCTGCGTCGGTGCTTGCGCATTGGATTTATCTGGTTTGCGCAGGAGTGGTGCTTGTGGCGGCGTATGTGCTGTTTATGAAGAAGCATTATCATCTGCACGAAGAATACCTTAATTCGCTGAAGAAATAATATGAAGATTACGCAAACTTTATTAGATGAACTGACCGCCCAGGCCAAAGCTTCGCCGCGGCTGCGGATGAATCTTGATCTCCGGAATTCTGCCGCGGATGGCTCCCAGCGTATGCTTAACGCCATTGAGCCGGGCAGCCCGTTGCCCATCCATCGGCATAACAAGAGCTCCGAGACGGTGGTGTGCCTGCGGGGGCATTTGAGGGAGATATTCTATAGCGACAGCGGTGAGGTGACGGAGGTTATCGACCTGACCCCGTGCGGCCCCTGCGTGGCCCTGAATATTCCTCTGGGACAGTGGCATACGGTGGAGGTGCTGGAGAGCGGCACGGTGATTCTGGAATGCAAGGACGGTGCTTATGAGCCGTTGGCTGAAAGGGATGTAATGGATTTGAATAAATCGGTGTTATGAAGATACTTGTTACCGGCGCAAAGGGGTTCGTTGGTAAGAACCTGTGCGCGCAATTGAAGAACATTCGCGACGGCAAGGCGCGGAATTATGGCGTTACAGTGTCGGAGATTTTTGAGTATGACTTGGACTCGACTCCGGAGGAGCTGGATGCGTGGTGCGCTGCTGCGGACTTCGTGTTCAATCTGGCGGGGGTCAATCGTCCGCAGAACCAGGAGGAGTTCATGGCGGGCAACTTCGGCTTTGCATCCACGCTGCTTGACACGCTCAAGAAGCACGGCAACCGCTGCCCGGTTATGCTCTCCAGCAGCCAGCAGGCCAGTCTCGCGGGGCGCTTCGGCAATTCTGAGTACGGCCGCAGCAAGAAGGCGGGGGAGGACCTGTTTCTCAACTACGGCGGCGACACTGGCGCACGCGTGCTGGTGTACCGGTTCCCTAACCTCTTCGGCAAATGGTGCCGGCCCAACTATAACTCTGCCGTGGCTACATTCTGTAACGCCGTGGCTAACGACCTGCCTTACACGGTCAACGACCCCAGCGTGGAGTTGGAACTGCTGTACATCGATGATCTGGTGGACGAGATGATTGCCGCGCTCAAGGGGAAGGAGCACCGCTGCGAGTTCGACGGGCTGGGAGTGTTCCCGATGGCTGACGGTCGCTATTGCTACGTGCCCACTACGCACCACGCCACGCTTGGCGAGATTGTGAATCTGCTGGACAGTTTTGCCGCCCAGCCCAAGACACTGATGATTCCGGACATTCCCGCGGGCTCGTTTGCCAAGAAGCTCTACAGCACCTACCTCAGCTACCTTCCCAAAGACAAAGTGGCGTTCCCGCTGACTATGAAAGTGGACGAGCGGGGTTCGTTTACGGAGCTCGTGCATACGCATGGCGCCGGTCAGGTTTCGATCAATATTTCCAAGCCCGGAGTGACCAAGGGCCAGCACTGGCACAACACCAAGTTCGAGCAGTTCATAGTGGTCAAGGGGCACGGGCTCATCCAGCAGCGGAATCTGAACGACCCCGACGGCAAGGTGCTCGAATGGGAAGTCTCCGGCGAACACATCCAGGCCGTCCACATGCTCCCCGGCTATACGCACAACATCATCAACCTCTCCGACACCGAGGAGTTAGTGACGGTGATGTATTGCAACGAGGTCTTCAACCCCGACAAACCTGATACTTATTTTGAACCTGTAAAGTAAACGATATGGCACAATTCAAAAATAACGGGAAGCTTAAGCTTCTGATCATCGTGGGTACAAGGCCGGAGATTATCCGCCTGGCGGCAGTGATTAACAAATGCCGCGAGTACTTCGACTGTCTGCTGGCGCATACCGGGCAGAACTACGACTATAACCTTAACGGAGTGTTCTTCAAGGACTTGAAGCTCGCTGATCCCGACGTGTACATGGATGCCGTGGGTGTTGACCTCGGTGAGACCATGGGCAATATCATCGCCAAGAGCTACCAGCTGATGGTGGAGATAAAGCCCGATGCCGTGCTGGTGCTTGGGGACACTAATTCGTGTCTTTCGGTGATTGGCGCCAAGAGACTCCATATTCCTATCTTCCATATGGAGGCGGGCAACCGCTGCAAAGACGAGTGCCTGCCGGAGGAGACGAACCGCCGCATCGTGGACATCATCTCCGACGTGAATATGGCGTATAGTGAGCACGCCCGCCGCTACTTGGCCGATACTGGTTTGCCCAAGGAGCGTACATATGTGACCGGTTCGCCTATGGCAGAGGTGCTGCATAATAACCTTGCGGAGATTGAGGCCAGCGACATTCATATGCGCCTTGGCCTGGAGAAGGGCAAGTACATTCTTTTGAGTGCCCACCGCGAGGAGAATATCGACACGGAGAAGAACTTCCTCTCGCTGTTCAATGCCATCAACAAGATGGCGGAGAAGTATGACATGCCTATTCTGTATTCCTGCCATCCGCGTTCACGCAAGCGTTTGGAGGCCTCCGGCTTTAAGCTCGACCCTCGCGTCATCCAGCATGAGCCTCTCGGCTTCCACGACTACAACTGCCTGCAGATGAACGCATTCTGCGTGGTTAGCGATAGCGGCACCTTGCCTGAAGAATCATCGTTCTTCACTTCCATCGGCCATCCTTTCCCCGCCGTCTGCATCCGCACCAGCACCGAGCGTCCCGAGGCCCTCGACAAGGGTTGCTTCGTGCTCAGCGGCATCGACACCCAGGGGCTCCTGCAGAGCGTTGATGTGGCGGTCTCCCTCATCCGCGACGGATTCCCGGGCATCCCCGTCCCCGACTACGTTGACGAGAACGTCTCTACCAAAGTCGTCCGCATCATCCAGAGCTACGTCGGCGTGGTCAACAAGATGGTTTGGAGGAAGTTTTAGGGTGCTAATAGTCAATAGCTTAAGCAAAACCGATTGCGCCAAGTAGTGCAATCGGTTTTTTGTATCTCGGAGATCACCAGGCTGCTCGAAAATACTGGAAAGTACTGAAAAGTAGGTTGATTAATGAGGGGAATGAAACGGTAACAAATTGTTGCATCTTAGTAAAGAATTTACCTTAATGGGTAAAAAGTTTTGTTAGTTTACTATAATTATTTACCTTTGTATCAGTAATCCCCCTTAGATGAAATAGGCTAAGGCTCGCCACCTCTTTTTGGGGTGGCTTATTTTTAAAAAGAAACTGAAACTATGAATAAACAAAGAGTAATCGTCTATATAGACGGATTCAACTTTTTCTACGGATTGCGAAGTGAGCGTCGCTGGAAGAGGTATTATTGGCTAGATGTGGTTAAGTTGTTTGAAATGTTTATGCGTCCAAACCAAGAGTTGGTTGCCGTTAAATACTTTTCAGCCCGGCCTGATAATCCGGAAAAGAACGCCAGACAGTATTCCTTCTTTCAGGCCAACAAAGAGAACCCGAAATTTCATCTTTTCCTTGGGAAGTTTCTTAGTAAAGAGATAACGTGCCGAAATTGCGGTAGCATTATACATACATATGAGGAGAAGGAGACAGATGCTCGCATTGTGACACAGATAGTTGCAGATGCGCTTGAAAAGAAATGCGATGTTTCTGTAGTAGTATCCGCGGACAGTGATATGTTACCTGCGGTCGAAGTGGCCAAAGAAGTGGGACAAAAGGTGTATATCTATTTTCCGCCAAATCATTATTCGAGCAATCTATACTCTTTGACGAGCGGATCTGTAATTATGCTGGCACGTTATGAAAGCCGTTTTAAGAAGTGCCTCTTCCCAGATAATGTGCATTTAGCTTCTTCGGATTATGATTTGTCTGTTCCACAAAAATGGAAGAGGTATCAACAGTGGCCGCTGGATGACTAACAATTAGATGCCCGATTAATCGGGAATGACGTAAACAGACGCTCGGTAAGGGCGTCTGTTTGCATTTCCGGCTATTATTCGTCCCTTTACTTGAATTATGCTCTCAATCCACACCGACTCTTTGCATAAGATTGCCTATTCGACCGATGCATCCATTTATCGGGAGGCGCCGAGGTGGACGCCTCTATCGTCGCCACGTATCTCATGCTCGCTACCGAGAACGAAGGGCTGGTGCTTTGGCATCGTCCTTTAATCTTTTTTCGCTGATTTCCAAATCTTTGCAAACCTTGCAAAGATTTGCAGGGGACGAAATGACGCCTTACCTTTGCATCAAACCTGCGGGGTAATGCAGCGGTCAGCAGAAGAGTTTCATAAGCTCTTAGTCACAGGTTCGAATCCTGTCCCCGTAACGATTACGTTCATTCAGGCATTTGGACTAAAGCTTTTGTTAGCATTGGTTTTTGGACGGATGTCCATAGAGGATAAGCGAAAGAAAGAATAACAGATATGGTTGAGGTGAGATGATATTTGCAATGTTAAACGATAATCGCTCTTTTTGTCTATGATAATGCATAGTGTTATGGCAAAGAGATATCCGGCCAAAGAAGATAAGCCCCATGTTCTTGAAGAACCGATGGTGGCATACGGTATCTCTACCCGTGAGCGAGTGATGGCAAGTACGGTGTCGGTTGACGAGTACTTCGATGAGTTGATAGAGAAGGTGCGCCAGGACTATGCAAATCTATGAAGTTCGTATCAGCCATGATGCCCTGCGGGATATGGCAAGGATCCGGACGTTCCTGCTTGAGATGATGTCGGAGGATGGCGCTGTCGCGCATGATATCTCGGAAATGAGTCACAGAGAGCCTGCATGGCAGCAGCATCTGCACAAGAATGAGACAATTCCGTTTTCGGAGGCGTTTACGTTGTGCGGTTTTGTTAATACTTGATCTTGAAGTAATCCAGCAGGGCCTTGTACTGGTCCTGGGCGGCAAGGCAGGTGTCGGTGAGATAGCCGTTGATGTGCCCCCATTCGCTTAGGCCGCGGTAGTAGAAGAGTTTGAGTTCTTCGGTGATGATGAAGGGGACAAGGCGGCCAGCAAGGCATTCCTTGAACATCACCAGGCGGCCGACGCGGCCGTTGCCGTCCTGGAAGGGATGGATGCGCTCGAACTGGCAGTGGAGGTCTATGATGTCTTCCAGCGATTTCTCCTTCTTGGCATTATAGGTCTTGAGAAGGGCTGCCATCTTTGTGTGGACTTGCTCAGGAGGGCAGGTCTCATTGCCTCCGACTTCATTGGGTAGGCGTTTGTAGTCGCCCACATTGAACCAGTCCTTTCGGCTGTCAGAGGTGCCGGTCTTCAAGAGCCGGTGGAGTTCTTTGATCAGGGATTCCGATAGCCGGTCTTCTGCGTGGTCGATGATATAGTCGATGCAGCGGAAGTGGTTGACCGTCTCCATGATGTCGTCGATGCGTGTGTTTTCAGTTGTTACGCCCAATGTGTTGGTCTCGAAGATATAGCGTGTTTGTTCCTTAGTCAGACGGCTTCCCTCGATGTGGTTCGAGTTGTAAGTCAGTTCTATCTGAGTGCGATGATAGATGCCTCCTTTTAGTCGGCTGTCCTTCTCTTCTCTCAATCTCGAAAGAAGGGGTGATATCTTTTTTTTCTTTACAGGCAACAGTGCATCGGCGGGGATATTCCAGGTTTTACCCATGAGGAATGCACCAGTGATTTTGCCGGCAGCACAGTAGTTGCGTGCCGTGCGCTCGCTGATGCCATATTTCTCGGCAAACTGCTTTACTGATATGTATTCCATCCTATCGGCAAGTTTTGATTGAATTTGAGCCAAAGATACATATTCTTGCCGATAACGGCAAATTTTTCCTCGATTTTTCGAGTTTTGAATACTATTTGCCGTTACAGAAACATCACTACAGTATATGGTTTCATCTTTTCTTGTTGCTTTTTCCGAATGTTTTTATACAAACATATTGTCCAAACAGGCTGACTTGATTTGCTTGAGTTTCTCCAACCGCTAGGAGTATTCAAGTCCCTTCAGATTTGGATTTTGTTCAAAACCCATGATATTTTCATTGCCTTTTTCGGCATGTGAAATATTTTTCTAATAAAGAATATGTTTTAGGATTTAATTGCTACCTTTGCCATGCCAGCCGGGTTGCGCTTGGCTGCATGTCATCGCCGAAAAAGATTTGGCTTATGTTTGAGAAACGACTCACTTTGGATAGTCTTCATATCCGTCCCGAGGAAGTGTACCGGCAGA